>Ga0116226_10000323_pt1 | contig 40110 bp, 38 predicted proteins | sample S1TSphfallax_FD_89692 | JGI IMG/M metagenome (GOLD analysis project Ga0116226, IMG submission 89692) | Host-associated microbial communities from peat moss isolated from Minnesota, USA - S1T2_Fa - Sphagnum fallax MG | ecosystem: Host-associated > Plants > Peat moss > Unclassified | place: USA... | reverse complement strand
TCACCGATCTCGGTCTCGCCATTGGCGGAAATCGTGCCAACCTGGGCGGTCTCGGAGGGGGTGGTGATCTTCTTGGTGCGCTTCTTCAGCTCTTCAACGACGGCGGTAACCGCCTTGTCGATGCCGCGGCGCAGGTCCATCGGGTTCAGACCGGCGGCAACCGCCTTCACACCTTCACGCACGATCGCCTGGGCGAGCACGGTGGCGGTGGTGGTGCCATCACCGGCGAGGTCGTTGGTCTTGGAGGCGACTTCGCGGATCAGCTGGGCGCCGAGATTCTCGAACTTATCGGAAAGCTCGATTTCCTTGGCAACGGTCACACCGTCTTTGGTGATACGGGGCGCGCCGAAGGATTTCTCGATGACCACGTTGCGGCCCTTGGGGCCGAGCGTGACTTTGACAGCGTTGGCGAGAATGTCGACGCCGCGCAGCATGCGGTCGCGGGCATCGGGCCCAAAACGTACGTCTTTGGCAGCCATGATATAGCTCCTAAATTATATTATTAAGTTACGCGGCTTTTTTCTTCGACGCGGGCGCGTCGATGATGCCGAGAATGTCGGATTCCTTCATGATCAGCAGCTCTTCGCCGTCGATCTTGACTTCGGTGCCGGACCATTTGCCGAACAGCACGCGGTCGCCAGCCTTCACTTCCAGTGCCACGAGGGCGCCGGTCTCGTTGCGGGCACCGGGGCCGGCGGCGACAACTTCGCCCTCCATCGGCTTTTCCTTGGCGGTATCGGGGATGATGATGCCGCCAGCGGTCTTTTCTTCGGCATTCAGCCGGCGGACCACGACGCGGTCATGCAATGGGCGGAATTTTGCCATCTGGGATCGCTCCTAAACTAAAAGTCTTAAAAGCCTTGCAGCCTGTCCGGCCCGGCACGCGGCACCGCGGCTGCTAGCACTCCCCATGTGGGAGTGCCAAACAACTAAAGTTTTGCCTGCCTAAAGTCAAGCGCGGCAGCACTCGGCGGCGGTGAGTGCCAAGTTGCTGGTATTCCACATTTTTTTATTGTCAGGCACCGGGGTTTGTATGGCAGATTTATGAAACCCCCGGGGGTAACGGCCAACAACATGATGGAGCGATGATCATGAGCCTTGCCTTGCAAATGCGCGACTACCGGCTGACGACCGCCGAGATTCTCTACCATATGCCGGACCATCCGGCGGTGTTGCAGTCCTATGTCTGGCAGAGTCTCGACCTTGCGCCGAAATTCCCCGAATTGCGGAAATTCCTGGATTTCTGGACCCGTTCGTTGGACGGCAAATTACATTCCGTGCGCGTCGGCTCCGCCGAGCTCATCAAACCCCCGAGCTTTTCCGCGCCGCATGTGCTGACGCTGCAATAGGCCCCACGTTAGGGACTGTCTTAGAGCCGGATGACATTAAATCGAATCGCGAGCGGTTCATCTTAATGTCATCGCACTCTAAAAGTTGGTCTGGTGAGGCGTATGGCGGTGATGTTCGAGCACCGGAGCGGAGCGTCATTAAGTACGTGAGCACCGGAGCGCAGAACATCGCCGTTAGACGGCCGCCAGGGCAACTTTTAAAACAGTCTCTTAACCTTGGCCGGGCGGGAATGTCTCGGGATATTCCAGCTTGCTCGTATCATAGCCCATCCCCTTCACCTCGGCGGAGAGCGCGTCGATTTCAGCCTGCGAGGGCCGGGGCGTGCGGCCCAGCAGGGCAACATTGTGGAAGGACGGGTTGGAGACGATGAACCAGCTATAATCCGCTGCATGGTCCAGAATCCAGTAGGTTTGGGAAAGCGGGATGAAGCCGTAGAGCACGTAATGCACGGTGAATTCATTGTTCTGGCTGGGGTTGAGCACGGTGATGCGCCCCTGGAACACTTTTGTCGGCCCTTCGGGACTGCCTTTGCGGCATTCATCGCGCTCCACCCTCTGGCCGTCCGGCCGGGTGAGGAAATCCGTGGTTCCGGCAACGCAGCCATTGGTGAACATCATCGGCGTGCGGGCGATTTCATACCAACGGCCGGTAAAAAACCGTGCGGTATCAATGGGTTTAATTGGCTGCGGCGCAACAGGCGCCGGGTTGGTGGCGCAGGCGGCCAGAGCAAGGGAAAGCAGCAAAGGCAGGGATTGCTTCGGCAAGACGCGCATACATCCTCCAACGCGGCGATTGGGGCCGCTGATCGCATATGGTCCGCCCTGGCCATCCCGCTACGTCCCGGCCCGTAAATACTGCGCGATTTAAAGCGATTGTATCCCAATTCGCTGGCGCTGCATCACGATTGCGACACATCCCGTTGAATTGAATCAATTTTGTGCATATTAACTGATCGGTAATATCCGGAAATGGGTGATGTTCAGGGCTTATATCGCGACCTATCTTCGGCTGAAGCTCGACCGCCGGGCCGTCACGGCCATTGAATATGCGCTGATCGCGGCGTTGATTGCGGTCGTCATCATCGGGGCGGTGACCCGCATTGGAACGAATGTCTCCAAGACATTCAACAGCATTTCCAGCGAGTTGTAGAGCGGCGCCGTTGCAATAGGCGCTCCCGTCATTCCGAGCGGCAGCGAAGCAATCCGTCGTCCGTGACGCGGCGGGACAGCAAGATGGATTGCTTCGCTATCGCTCGCCATGACGGGGTTTTAACGAGGCGGCCTATTTCGTCGGTTTGGGCGGGCTGCTCGCATAATCGTAGAAACCGCGGCCGGATTTGCGGCCCAGCCAGCCCGCTTCGACATATTTCACCAGCAGCGGGCAGGGGCGGTATTTGTCGTCGCCCAGACCCGAATGCAGCACGCGCATGACGGAGAGCAGCGTGTCCAGCCCGACGAAATCCGCCAGCTCCAGCGGACCCATCGGGTGGTTGGCCCCGAGCTTCATGCCGGCATCGATGGAGGTCACGGTCCCGACACCCTCATGCAGGGCGAAAACCGCCTCATTGATCATCGGGCAAAGAATACGGTTAACGATGAAGCCCGGCGAATCCTCCGCACTTGCCACGGTCTTGCCGAGTTTTTCCGCCAGCGCGCGCACGCTCTCATAGGTCGCATCATCGGTCGCGATGCCACGGATGATCTCGACCAGCTTCATCATCGGCACCGGGTTGAAGAAATGCATCCCGATGAATTTCGCCGGCCGGTCGGTCATGGCGGCGAGCCGGGTGATGGAAATCGAGGAGGTGTTGGAGGCGAGGATCGTATTTGGCCCCAGAACGGGCGTCAGCGCCTTGTAGATGGATTGTTTGATGTCTTCGCGCTCGGGCGCAGCCTCGATGATGAGGTCTGCACCTTCGAACGCGGCGTAATCCGTGCCGGTGGTCAGCCGCGCCAGCGCCGAATCCTTGTCCACCTCGCTGATCGTGCCTTTGGCGGCCTGGCGCTCCATGTTCTTCGTCATGGTCGCCAGCGCCTTCGGCAATGCCGCCTCGAACGTATCGACCAGCGTGACCTTGAATCCCGCCAGCAGGGCCGTATGGGCAATGCCATTGCCCATCAGCCCGGCGCCGATCACGCCGATCTTGGTTGTCATAGAGCTTTATCCAGCTCCGGCAGGATGGTGAACAAATCGCCGACCAGCCCGTAATCGGCCACCTGGAAGATCGGCGCGTCCTCGTCCTTGTTGATGGCGACGATCACCTTGCTGTCCTTCATGCCCGCCAGATGCTGAATGGCGCCGGAAATGCCGATGGCGACATAGAGGTCCGGCGCGACGATCTTGCCGGTCTGGCCGACCTGATAGTCATTCGGCACGAAGCCCGCATCCACCGCCGCGCGGGAAGCGCCGACGGCGGCACCCAATTTCTCGGCGATTGGGTCGATCAGCTTGGTGAAATTCTCGCCATTCTGCATACCGCGCCCGCCGGAGACGATGATCTTCGCCGCGGTGAGTTCCGGCCGCTCGCTCTTGGAGAGTTCGGAGGAGATGTATTTGGACTTGCCATCCACCGCCGCCGCCGAGATTTTCTCGATGCTGGCCGATCCGCCTTCGGCCGGCACGGGGTCGAAGCTGGAGGCGCGGACCGTGATGACCTTGCGGGAATCCGAGGATTTCACCGTTGCCAGCGCGTTGCCCGCATAAATCGGCCGCACGAAGGTGTCGGCGTCGATCACGTCGGAAATATCGCTGAGCTGCTGCACGTCCAGAAGTGCCGCTACGCGCGGCAGCACATTTTTGCCGACCGCCGTGGCGGCGGCGAGGATATGCGAATAATCCGCCGCGAGCGAGACGAGCAGCGCCGAGAGCGGCTCCGCCAGCGCGTTGGCATAGGCAGCGTCTTCCACCACCAAAATCTTGCTCAGGCCGGGGATTTTCGCAGCAGCCTCGGCAACGGCGCCAACATTCGCGCCCGCAACCAGACCATGCGCATCCCCGAGCTTCACCGCCGCGGCGACCGCCGAGCGGGAGGGTTGCTTGATGCCATTGGCATCGAAATCAAGCAGAACGAGAGACGTCATGTTCAGATCACCTTCGCTTCATTACGCAGTTTATCGATCAGGGCGGCGACATCGGCCACCTTCACGCCAGCCTTGCGCACAGGCGGCTCGTTCACCTTCACGATGGTCAAGCGCGGGGCCGGGTCCACGCCCAGCTCCTCGGGTTTGAGCACGTCGATGGTCTTTTTGCGTGCCTTCATGATGTTCGGCAGCGAGGCATAGCGCGGCTCGTTCAGGCGCAGATCGGCGGTGACGACGGCGGGCAGCGTCAGCGCCACTGTCTCCAGCCCGCCATCCACTTCGCGCGTCACGCTGGCCACGCCATCGGCAATCTCGACCTTGCTGGCAAACGTGCCCTGCGGCCAGCCCAGCAGGGCCGCCAGCATCTGGCCCGTCGCGTTCATGTCGTCGTCAATAGCCTGCTTGCCCAGAATAGCGAGGTCGATGCCCTCTTTCTCGACCACGGCCTTCAACAGCTTGGCGACGGCCAGCGGCTCCAGCGCCACATCGGTCTCCACCAGAATCCCGCGATCGGCCCCCATGGCGAGCGCCGTGCGCAGGGTCTCCTGGCACTGGGTCACACCCAGCGACACGGCGATCACCTCCGTCGCAATGCCCTTTTCCTTCAGACGGATCGCTTCCTCAACGGCAATTTCGTCGAACGGGTTCATCGACATTTTCACGCCGGAGGTCTCAACGCCCGATTGGTCCGATTTCACACGGACCTTCACGTTATAATCCACCACACGTTTCACTGCGACCAGCAATTTCATTTTTCAGCTCCGGTTGCGGCCTCTTCGGGCCGAGAACTTGATATTGGATGTTTTTACGCCTGGAAAGTCCCGTATCCTCAAAACCGCAATATTAAGCAAGCATACGATTAAGCCTGGAAACGGCCTCCTCAATATCCGGTAATGCGGCGCAATAGCTCATGCGGAAAAAATTTCCGCCCCGGGCGGCATCGAAATCATAACCCGGCGTGGCGGCGATGCCATGCTCGTCCAGCAGCCGATTGCAGAATTCCGCGCTGTCCTGCCCGTGCCCGGCAAGGTCCGCATAAACGTAGAATGCGCCATCTGGCGGGGAAAACCGCGCGAAGCCCGCGGCGCGCAGGCCATCGGTCATCACGGTCCGCGCCTTTGCGTAATTCTCCCGGTTGGCCTCCAGCTCGGCGGTGCAGTCCAACGCCGCCTCCGCCGCCACTTGGGCGATATAAGACGGCGAGACAAAAAAATTCTGCGCCAGGCGCTCGGTCGCGCGGATGAGGTCCTCGGGCAGCACCATCCACCCAACCCGCCAGCCCGTCATGGAGAAATATTTGGAGAAGGAATTAATCACAATCGCGCTGTCCGAGAATTGCAGCGCGGAGGCGACGGGCTTGCCATAGGTCAGCCCATGGTAAATCTCGTCCGAAATCAGCCTTATCCCCGCGCCATGGCAGTAGCGCGCCAACGCGGCCAGATCCTCCGGAGATAGCATCGAGCCCGTCGGGTTCGCCGGGCTCGCCACGATCAACCCCTCCGGCTTCTCCGGCAGCGCCTCCAGCATCGCCACCGTCGGCTGAAACCCGGTCTCCATCCCGCAAGGCAATACCACCGGCCGCAAGCCCAGCGCCGTCGCGATATTCACATAAGGCGGGTAATAAGGTGCGGCCAACGCCACGCTATCCCCGGGGTCGAAGGCCGATAAATACGCCAGCGGAAACGCGCCCGACGCGCCAAAGGTCACCGCAATCCGGGCCGGGTCCACCGCTACCCCATACCAATCCAGAATATGCGCCGAAATCCGCTCGCGCAGCGACGCACGGCCCAACCCCTCCGTATATCCCATCACATCGCCCGATTGCAGCGCCCGCGCCACCGCATCCCGCGCCCCAGCCGGCAACCCCGTCCCAGGCTGGCCAACCTCCATCCGCAAAATCCGCGGCGAACCCGGCACACGCAACCGCTCGCGCGCATTCGCCCGGGTGATGACATCCATCACCCGAAACGACGGAACCCGCGCCCCAGCCCCGACCTTCATGGGTGGCACTCAGGAAGCAAGGCGAGGGGGCGCTGCCCCCTGGACCCCCGCGAAAGGCCGCGCCCTTCGATGGGCGCTAGTCCAGGGTTATGAAAGGGGGCCGTCGCAGGTGTTAAACACGCCCGGGAACGGCCCCCTTTCATAACCCTGATTAATGCCAATCCAACGGCTCGGCCGTTGGCGGGGTCCAGGGGTAGAGCCCCTGGCCGTGCTGTCTCAACGCCCACCAATGGCCAGGCCTTGGCCGTTGGGGTCGGCTGTTGCGGTGCAGGTTGCTTCGCCGCCTGGGACGCCGCCGGGGCAGGAGATGGCGTTGGCGCGCGAGACGGCGCCATTGCCGGTGCCGGTGGTCGCACTTCGGAAGGTGAGGTTGGCGGTGGTGGTGACGGTTGCTGCGAGGGTGGGCGGGGTATGCGGGGCGGCGGCGAGGAGGATGCCGGTGCCTGGTGCGATGCGTCCGGTGCCGAAAAGGTTGTTGAGGGTGACGGCGCAGGCCACGACGCCGCCGTTTTTATCGAGGGCGGAGAAGCTGGCGGTGGCGGGTTGCGGACCGGCGCTGTGCGGCGGGGTGGGAAGCGATGCGGTTGTGGTATCGCCGGAGGTGGCGGTGTCGGGTTTGGTGAATTGCGGCAGGTTGGCGTTGAGGTCCTGCAAGGTGAGGCCGCCGCCGGCTTGATCGGCGGCGGTGACGAGTTGCTGGGCGAAGGCGCCGGCGTAGAAGCCCTGGACGCCTTGGGTGCGCAGCGTTTCCAGAGTGGCGGCGAGGTCCGGCTGGACGAGGTTGCTGCCGGCCTGGAGCAGCGTGCCGCCGGGGGCGAAGACGCTGGCGGCGGCTGGGTCGTCAAGCAGCGCGTCGCCGACGACTTGCAGATCGGACGCGAGCGTGGGGGAGACGGGCACGCCGCCGGCGAGGCGTTCGGCGGGAACCACCGTGCTGGCATAGGGCAGCTGGCCGTAGCGGGCCTGGAGGGCGAGCAGTCCGCGCGCCAGGGTTGGCACAGCGGCGGGGCGGTCTCCGCCCGCATTGGCGGCGGCGCTGGGCGGGAACAGGAGTGCGACCGGCGGCAGCGGATTGCCCTGGGCGTCTGCCATTTTCACGATGCACGCGCCGCCGCCGCCGAGCGAGGCGCGGGACGGCAGTGTGACGCTGAGCGCGAAGCCTTCGGCGGCAGCGGCATCCGCCGCATTCCCGCCAGCGTTTAAAATTTGGCGGCCGATGAGGGCGGCTTGCGGCTCGTCGGCCACGGCATAGCCGAAAACGCTTTGGATGGTGCCGCTCTGGCCAAGGCTGGCATTGGCGTCGTTCCCGTTATCGGTTCCCAGCAATTCATGGCTGACGGCGCAGTTGGAAAGCAGGGTCAGCGCCGCGATGGCGGCAACACGCCGGTAAGATTGGCTACGCAAAATAATCCGCCCCCAGGTTCAAAAAACTGCCGAAGTCATGTTGCCGGTTGCTTAACGGTGAAATTCTGGTCCGGCAACTTACGCGCAGCAGGTTTGTGCGGAGCGTGTGGTAGGCATTTGACCCCGCGCGCATAAATAAAAGGCTCGCCGAAGCCGCATGAAGCAGGGATGGCGCGGGATGATAAGCAAACCTTTCCACGTGGGAAGGTTTCGATTAGGACAGACCATGATGGATAGTTTTTTAATGTTCGGCGTTGAGGTCATGTTGGTGCTGGGCGGGTTGATCGCCTTTGGCCTGTCAATGCCGCGCCGTCCCCGCCGCGTGCCGGTGCCTGTGCCGGTGAGGGTCCGCCCGCGAAGCTGAAGCGTCTTTTCCCGCTAGCCTGCCAGCTTTTATTTTTTGAAGTGGAACTGTGACAGTGCTTTCCTATCTCGCCAGCCCCGAAGCCATTGATGTTGCGCGCGCGCAGTTCGGCTTCGTGATCGCATTCCATATTATTTTCCCGGCCTTTTCGATTGGGCTGGCGAGTTACCTCGCCGTGCTGGAAGGGGCCTGGCTCTGGACGAAGAACGGGGTCTATCTCGACGCCTATAAATATTGGCTGAAGATCTTTGCGATGATCTTCGCCATCGGCGTCGTCTCGGGCCTGGTGATGGCCTATGAGATCGGCGCAAATTGGGGCGGGTATTCGGACCGGGTCGGCCCCATTCTCGGGCCGTTGCTGGCCTATGAGACGCTGACGGCGTTCTTCCTGGAGGCCGGGTTTCTGGGCATCATGCTGTTCGGCATGGAGCGTGTCGGGCCGAAACTGCATTTTGCCGCAAGCTGTGCGGTATCCATCGGCACGCTGATCTCGGCCACCTGGATTCTCTCCGCCAATTCCTGGATGCAGACGCCGGCGGGTGCCGTGATCGGCCCGAACGGGCAGTTTATTCCGGTGGACTGGCTGAAGATCATTTTCTCGCCCTCCGCCCCGTATCGCTGGGTGCATATGGTGCTGGCCTGCTATCTGGCCACGGCGTTCATGGTCGGGGGGGTCAGCGCGTATCATTTGTTGCGGGATAACAAAAATATCGTGGCGCGGCTGTGTTTCTCCATGGCGCTCTGGATGGCCGCATTGGCGACCCCGGTGCAGATTCTGGCGGGCGATACGCAGGGCCAGAACACGCTCGCCTACCAGCCCGCCAAAATCGCGGGCATGGAGGGGGATTTCACGACCGGCGTGCAGGCGCTGCATCTCATCGGCTGGCCCAGCATTTCGCAAGGGAAGGTGCTGTACGATGTGGCGATTCCTCATCTGGGCTCCTTGATTCTCACGCATCACTGGAACGGCGTGGTCAAAGGGCTGGATGCTTGGCCGAAGAACCAGTGGCCGGTGGTGGATGTGGAGTTTTTTTCCTTCCGCATCATGGTCGGGCTGGGCTTCGCGATGTTCGGCCTTGGCCTGCTCAGCCTTTACTTACGCTATCGCCGGCGGCTTTATGACACGGCCTGGTTCCAGGTGCTGGCGATGGTCATGGCGCCCGCCGGGTTCATCGCGATCGTGATGGGCTGGACGACGACCGAGACCGGGCGGCAACCATGGACGGTGTATGGGCTGGTAACGACGGCGCAAAGCGCATCGCCGATCACCTTGCCCGAGGTCGTCACCTCCTTTGCCGTGATCATCGTGATCTACGCGCTCGTCTTCGGCAGCGGTATCGCCTATGTGCTGGCGATGATGGCCAAGCCGCCTGAGCGCAACGAGCCGCCGCCGCGGGAGGATGCGCCGCTGCGCAGCCATGGTCTGGTCGGTGGCAAGGCCGCCACCGCGAACGGCGCCGCGGCGGCGGAATAGGCCATGCTCACCACGCTCAGCTTCGGCCTCATCCCCGCCGGTTCGCCCTGGCTGCCGGTCGCCTTTGCCTGCATCATGGCGTTCATCATTCTGATGTATGTCATTCTCGATGGCTTCGATCTCGGCATCGGGATTCTGTTCGCGCTGGAGCGCGACAAGGTGAATCGCGATGTGATGGTGAACTCCATCGCCCCGGTATGGGATGGCAACGAAACCTGGCTGGTGCTGGGCGGCAGCACGCTCTACGGCGCGTTTCCCGAAGCCTATAGTGTGATCCTGCCGGCGGTCTATCCGCTGGTCATCCTCATGCTGATGGGGCTGATCTTTCGCGGCACGGCGTTCGAGTTCCGCTTTCGTGCGCCGACCGAGAAATTGCGGCGGCTTTGGGACTGGGCGTTTTTCGGCGGTTCGGTCGTGGCCTCCTTCTGCCAGGGGGCCATTTTAGGCGGGGTGATGCAGGGCACCAAGATCAGCGGCGCGCAATTCGGGGGCGGCGTGCTGAACTGGCTGACCCCGTTTTCGATGTTCTGCGGCGTTGCCGTGGTGATCGGCTATGCGCTGCTGGGAGCGACCTGGATCATCTGGCGCGCCAGCGGGGGGTTGCAGGAATCCATGCGCCGCTATGCGCAGGTGCTGGGTGTGGCGATGCTCGCACTCTTCGGCGTGGTCGGGCTGTGGTCGCCCTTTCTCAACCCGGATTTCTACCATCGCTGGTTCGTCTATCCGGGGATTTTCGCAACCGCCGTGGCGCCGATCTCGGTGCTGATTCTTGCCTATTTCTTTTTCACCCATCTGCATCGCTTCGATGCCGCGCATCATGACAGGACGCCGTTTTTCTGCGCGCTCGGCTGGTTCGTGGTCTCCTTCGGGGGCCTCGGCTACAGCATTTTTCCGGAAATCGTGCCGCCCTCGTTAAACATCTGGCAGGCGGCATCGCCGGTGCCGAGCGAGCAGTTTCTGCTGCCCGGCGTGGTCGTGCTGATCCCGATCATTCTCGCCTATAATATTTTTGCGTATTATGTCTTTCGCGGAAAGATCGAGCCGGGTGCGCATTATCATTAACAACCCGAAACTGCGGCGCTGGCTGTGGTTCATCGGGATTTACGCCGGCAGCATCGCGGTTTTCGGCGCGATCACCGGCGTGCTGGCGATGTTCGTTCCGAGCAAGTAACGGGGTCAGCCAGCCGTCATTGCTTCGCTAAGCTCCCAATGACGTCTTGCGGGTGCGTCGGTCCTACCTCACGAGCGCCATGGAAACTTTTCCGCCGCCGTTTGGTCACCGCATAAAATCCAGCCTTGCCGTGACTCGCAGCGTTCCGCCAGAATCGTTGCGACGATGGCTGATCTTGGTACTGCCTCTTTGCCGCCCGCCTTGCCGCCGCGCATGCAGCGCCTGCGCGCGGGGATCGTGCCGTATGGCGGCGGCAGGCGGGCGGCGCTGTTTGCGGGGCCGCGCGATGTCACCATTCGCGGCCGCGAAATTGTGGCGCATGAGAACGCCGCCTGCCTGCCGGATGGGCGTTTGAGCCTGGAGCGCGTTGCGGAGTTTCAGGAAGGCACGGTATTCGCGCTGCCTGCCGGACCCGCAATTTCGCTGGGCGGTTTTCTGACCGGCAGCCTGCCGGGCATTCTGGCCGCTTTGCCCTATTTCCCCGAGGCCGGCCTGGCCGGGCCGCGCCCCACCGCCGCGCAGATGGGGGTGCTGGCGCGGCTTGGCCTCAGGGAACGGCATATTGCACTGGATGCGCCGCGCGGTTTTTCCCGTGTGCTGGAGAGCCGCGCGGCGCCCGCGCATGGTGCTCCGGCAGAGGCGGATATGCTCGCCTTGGTGCAAATGTTGCGCGACCCCGCGGCGGTGGACGTGCCGGAGCGCGTGGCGATTTTGCCCTGGGTCCACAAAGCGGGTTTTGCCTTGCGCAACCGCGCCAGCCTGTGCGCGTGGCTGCGGGCGCGGCGCGTCCGGCTGCTGGAACCGGAAACCGCGCCGTTTGAGGCAACGGCCGCCGGATTGTCCCGCGCCACGCAGATCATCATCGCCGATGCGCGCGATGCCGGGCTGCTCGGACTTTGCTCCAGCGACACAAGAATTCTGGAAATCGCGCCGGAAGGCTGGGCCTGCGGCAAAATCCGCGCACTCTGCGCAACACTTGGTTTGGAATGGCGGCTCTTTCTGGCCAGCGCGCCGAGTTACCCGGTGTTGCGGCCTTTGCCCGTCGGCGCGGTGGAAGCACTTGGCTATGAGATCCCGATCGCGGCTTTGTGCCGGGCGCTGGAGTCGATGTGATGCGCCGTCTGTGGCTCGTCTTGTGCCTGGCGCTCGTGGGTTGCGGCGGACCTAGGCTGGAATCGCCCAGAAATTTCGGGACGTACACGCCGCTGACCTGCGTGCCCTATGCCCGCGCCGTTTCCGGGATCGAGCTTTCCGGCGATGCCTGGGAATGGTGGGACGAGGCCGATGGCGTGTATCCGCGCGCTCAAGCCCCCTTGCCCGGCGCGGTGCTGGTCTTCGCGCCGCATGGCTCGATGACCGTGGGGCATCTGGCGGTGGTGACCGCGCTGGAGGGCCCGCGCGAAGTGCTGGTCACACAGTCCAACTGGCTGCCGCACCGGATCGAGCATGACCAGCCGGTGGTCGATGTTTCCGACAATAACGACTGGACGCAGGTACGGGTATGGTACGAGCCCGCGCATGAGATGGGCAGCACCGTGTATCCCACCTACGGGTTTATCCTGCCGCATTAATGAACTAGATCCACCCGCATGATGCGCGGCGCGGTGACGGTTGGGGTTTGGACGATGGCGAGCCGCGTGCTGGGCTTCGCGCGGGATATTCTCATCGCGGCGATCCTGGGCACCGGGCCGGTGGCCGATGCGTTCTTCGTCGCGCTGCGCCTGCCCAATCTGTTCCGCCGGCTGTTCGGGGAGGGCGCGTTCAACGCCGCCTTCGTGCCTTCCATCTCGACCATTCTGCATCAGGAGGGCATGGAAGCCGCAACCGGCTTCGCCGAGGAGGCGACGGCGGTGATGATCTTCTGGCTGGGCGGCATCACGGTGCTGGGCGAGATTTTCATGCCCTGGCTGCTTTACGTGCTGGCACCGGGGTTCTCCGGCAATCATGGCAAGTTCGCGCTGGCGGTCGTGCTCACGCGGATCATGTTCCCCTATCTGTTCTTCGTCTGCCTCACCGCGCTGTTTTCGGGCGTGCTGAACGCGATGGGGCGGTTCGCCGCCGCCGCCGCCGCGCCGTTGCTGTTCAATGTTTTTTCGATCGCCTTCATGCTCGGTCTCTCGCGCTACACGCCCAACCCAGGCTACGCCCTGGCCTGGGGCGTCACGGTGTCCGGCGTCGCGCAGCTGCTCCTGCTCATCGTGGCGATGCGCCGGGCGGGCATGCGGATTGCCTTGCCGAAACCAAGGCTGACCCCGCGCATGAAAAAGCTGTTCCGCCGCATGGCGCCGGGCCTGGTGGGGGCGGGGGTGACTCAGCTCAATGTCTCCATCGACATCATCATCGGCACGCTGCTCCCGGCGGGCTCGGTTTCCATTCTCTATTATGCAGACCGCGTGAACCAGCTGCCGCTCGGCGTGATCGGCACGGCGGCGGGCACGGCGCTGCTGCCCGCCATCACGCGCCATATCGCGCTGGGCGAAGAGGGTGCGGCGATGGCCTCGCTCAACCGCGCGCTGGAATCCGTGCTGATGCTCACTTTGCCCGCCGCCATCGGCCTCTCGGTCGCGGCGCGGCCGGTGATGGATGTGCTGTTCGTGCGCGGCGCGTTCTCGCTGCATAATGCCGTGCTGGCGGGCAATTCGCTCGCCGCCTTCGCGCTCGGCCTGCCGGTATTCGCGCTGGTGAAAATCCTTACCCCAGGATTTTTCGCACGCGGGGATACGGTGACGCCGCTTAAAATCGGCGTGCTGGCGGTGCTGCTGAATCTCGGGCTGAACCTGATTTTCATGCACCCGTTGAAGGCGGTAGGCCCCGCGCTCGCCACCAGCCTCTCCTCGGCCTTCAACGCGGCACTCCTGGTCTATCTGCTCCTCCGGCGCGGACATTTCGCGCTGGATGCGCCCGCCAGGCGGCGCGTGCCGCGTATTCTCGTGGCGGGCCTGGTGATGGCGCTGGCGCTGTTCGCGACGGAGCATATGCTGCCGCCGGGCAAGACCACGATTCCGGAATTTCTGCTCCTCACCGTGGCGGGCGGCATCGGCTATTTCGGCGCGGGGAGCGTCATCGGCGCGTTCGACCTCTCGGAATTCGCCGCCTTGCTGCGCCGCCGCCGGGCCCGCAAGGCCGCCGGTTGACCCAACCCGAAAACCGGGACAACAAACCGGCATGGCAAGAATATTCTCGGGCATCCAGCCCTCCGGCTTTCCTACCCTCGGCAATTATCTAGGCGCGTTGCGCAACTGGGTGAAGTTGCAGGACGGGCAGGACTGCATCTATTGCATCGTCGACCAGCACGCGATCACCAATTTTCAGGATCCGGCGGAGCTGCGCGAGAAAACCCGCGCCATGGCCGCCATCCTCATCGCGGCGGGGATCGACACGGATCGCCAGATCCTGTTCCACCAATCCGCCGTGCCAGCCCATGCGCGGCTGGGCTGGATTTTCAATTGCGTCGCGCGCCTCGGCTGGCTGAACCGTATGACGCAGTTCAAGGACAAGGCGGGCAAGAACCGCGAGGCCGTTTCCACTGGACTCTACGTCTATCCCAACCTGATGGCCGCCGATATTCACGCCTATCACGCGACCTTGGTGCCGGTGGGGGATGACCAGCGCCAGCATCTGGAGCTTGCCAACGACATTGCCGAGAAGTTCAACCATGATTACGGCGTGGATTTCTTCCCCCGGATCGAGGCGCTGATTCCCCCCGAGACCGCGCGGATCATGAGCCTGCGGGACGGTACGAAGAAAATGTCGAAATCCGACCCGTCGGATCAGAGCCGGATCAACCTGAACGACGATGCGGATACGATCGCGGCCAAAATCCGCCGGGCGAAGACCGATTCCGAGCCGCTGCCAGCGGATGTCGAGGGGCTGGAAGGCAGGCCGGAGGCGGCGAATCTCGTGAGCATCTTTGCCGCGATGACCGAGCAGAAACCGGCAGACGTGCTGGCCGCCAATGCCGGTTCCGGCTTCGGCCCGTTCAAGGAAAGGCTGGTCGAGGTGCTGGTCGAGCATCTCACGCCGATCAACGCCCGCGCCCAGGCGCTGCTGGCCGAGCCCGGCCATGTCGAGCGGATACTCCAGGACGGAGCGCGCCGGGCGGCGGCGATTGCGGACCCGATCGTGGATGAGGCGGAGCGGCTGGTCGGGTTTCTGCCTCGGGGTTAAGCTGCCGGGTTACTGCATGTTGTTCGCGGACTGGATGATATTGTTGATCAGCTGCGTGTTGGTCGTGCTCTGTCCGTTCTGGCCGCCGAAATTGATATTGCCGAGAAAGAAATTCTGTAGTGCGGTGGCGTAATCGCCATTGCCCGTGGCGTTGTGATAGCTGGCGAAAGCCTCGCCAAGCGCGTTGGAGTAGAAATCCTGCCGCTGATAGGCGGAGGCCTGACCGCCCATTGCCTGGCAGGCTTCCACGATGCCGCCCACACCCTGGCCGAGCGGGCCGACATATTGGAAATGCCGCATATCGATGATGACACCGGGATTCTGCGGCGTCTGCACATAGCGGTAATTCTGGATGATGTTGCCCGAGGCATCCTTCACGATTTTGTAGCGCCCGTTGCTCGCCGCGTTCCAGCTACTCCCAAGGTCCCCGCCGCCCGCGCGCAGATAGGCAATGAATTGCTGCATCGTGACCGCCTCTTCGCCATTATCGCTGAGCGAACCGCCGACTTTGCACAGGGCGGAATGCGGCACCGGGTTAGCCGGGCAATAGAACGACACGGCCTGCACCACGCGCTGGCCGGGGGCGACAAAATCCGCCGTGGCGGTGGAAACCGCACTCGCCGCACCGTTGGGCGCGCAGGAGACGGGGCCGACGATCGTCGCCGTGGCATTGGGCGGGGTGTAGCTGTTCTCCACCGTTGGCCCGGCGCGGGCGGCGGGCGAGGTGACTGTGACGGCGAAAAACCCGTCCGGCGAGGCGGCGGAGGCGAGCAGCCCGCATTCGGGCGCGATATCGGCGGCGTAATCTGCCTCGGTGAATGTCACCACCCGCGCGGTGAAGCCGGTTACGACGGCGTTCTGCGCGCAGAGCATCGGCTGCTGCATGTCCCCGCCTTGCGTGTTGCCCGCCTCCGGCCCCCATTGCATGGCAGATTGCGACCATTGGCAACCGGAAGCCGTGCATTGCGGCACGGCGCAGGCGATCTCCAGCGAATCCAGCACATCGCCCCGGCTGATCTGCATGCCGACAATCGCCGAGCCGGACGGGCAGCGCAGGGTTTCCAGCTGGTAGTTCCGCCCGGTCAGCGAGCCGCCGGCCTGCCCGCCATTCTGTGCGGCGGTGTCCACCTCATTGTCGTTGGGCTGGGACCATAAGGGCGTGGTCGCCTGGCCCTGCAGGATGAAGGATTGCGCATGGGCAGGGGCCGTGCCGGCAAAAGCGAGGAGGATGAAGAGGAGGCGGGCAAGCATGACAGGCTCCATCCGGTTTCGATGGAGTTAAGCCCGTAACAATGCGGTCGTGCAATAAATCTCGGGTTGTTTTGGACTTGGCTTGGAAGAAGATGGGAGGCGGCGGGATGCCGCCTCCCATCCCACGTTATGCCGCGCGGTTATCTACCAGATCGCTCACCACGCCGGGGTCGGCCAGTGTTGAGGTATCGCCAAGGCTGTCCGTCTCGTTCGCGGCGATTTTGCGCAGGATGCGGCGCATGATCTTGCCCGAGCGCGTCTTCGGCAGACCTGGCGCCCATTGGATCGCATCGGGGGCGGCAATCGGGCCGATTTCCTTGCGCACCCAGGCGACGAGTTCCTTGCGCAATTCCTCCGTGGGCTCAGCATCCGCCACCAGCGTCACATAGGCGTAAATCCCCTGGCCCTTGATGTCGTGCGGGAAGCCGACAACGGCGGCTTCGGCCACTTTCGGGTGCGCCACCAAAGCGGATTCGACCTCCGCTGTGCCCATACGGTGGCCGGAGACGTTGATGACGTCATCCACCCGCCCGGTGATCCAGAAATACCCGTCCGCATCCCGCCGTGCACCATCCCCGGTGAAATACAGGCCTTTGAAGGTCGAGAAATAGGTCTGCACGAAGCGTTCATGGTCGCCATAGACGCTGCGCATCTGCCCGGGCCAGCTATCCTTGATGCAGAGATTGCCTTCGGTGGCACCGTCCAGCTCCTTGCCCTCGGCATCCACAAGAATGGGCAGCACGCCCGGCAGCGGCAGTGTGGCCGAGCCCGGCTTCTGCGCAATCGCGCCGATCAGCGGGGAGATGAGAATCCCCCCGGTCTCCGTCTGCCACCAGGTATCCACGATCGGGCAGCGTTCATCGCCGACCACGCGGTAATACCAGTTCCAGGCTTCGGGGTTGATCGGCTCGCCGACCGAGCCCAGTACGCGCAGGGATTTGCGGGAGGTTTTCTTTACCGGCGCTTCCCCGTCGCGCATCAGGGCGCGGATTGCGGTGGGGGCGGTGTAGAAGATGTTCACCTGATGCTTGTCGATCACTTGCCAGAAGCGCGAGGTGTCGGGATAGTTCGGAATGCCTTCGAACATCAGCGTCGTCGCGCCGTTGGCGAGCGGGCCGTAGACGATATAGGTATGGCCCGTTACCCAGCCGACATCGGCGGTGCACCAATACACCTCGCCCGGATGGTAATCGAACACGTATTGATGGGTGAAGCTGGCCCAGACCATGTAGCCGCCGGTCGTGTGCAACACGCCCTTCGGCTTGCCGGTGGAGCCGGAGGTGTAGAGGATGAAGAGCGGGTCCTCGGCATTCATTTCCACGGGCTTGTGCTCGGGCGAGGCTGAAGCCGTTTCGGCCTCGTACCACACATCGCGGCCCGGCTGCATGTCCACCTCGCCGCCGGTCACCTTCACGACGATGACATTCTTCACGCTCGGGCAGGTTTTCAGCGCGGCATCGGCATTCACCTTCAGCGCCACTTTGCGCCCGCCGCGCCGGCCTTCATCGGCGGTGATCAGCGCGACGGAGCCGCAATCCTGAATGCGGTTGGCGAGGCTGTCCGGCGAGAAGCCGCCGAAGACGACGGAATGAATCGCCCCGATCCGCGCGCAGGCCAGCAGGGCGACCGCCGCCTCCACCACCATCGGCAGATACACGGTCACCACATCGCCTTTTTTCACGCCGCGGGCGGTGAGCACATTCGCAAGGCGGCAGACCTGCTCATGCAACTCCCGGTAGGTGACTTTTTTGGAGACATCCGGATCGTCGCTTTCCCAGATGATCGCCACCTGGTCGCCGCGCTCGGCCAGATGCCGGTCCAGGCAGTTGGCGCTGGCGTTCAGCGTGCCATCCTCGAACCATCTGATCGAGACATCGCCGGAAAAAGAGGTGTTCTTGATTTTGGTCGGTCGCTTGATCCAGGAAATGCGCTTGCTTTCCTCGGCCCAGAACGCATCCGGGTCGGTTGCCGCCTGCTTGGTCATTTCGTCGAATGTTGCGCGCGAAATCAGCGCCGAGGCCGCAATCTCCGGTTTAACCGGAACAATATCCGCGTCCGACATTTTACCCTCCGATAATTTTTTTTAACGCCTGGAGACTATGCCAAGAATCTCCCTGGGCCGAAAGAGTGCTGCATTTCAGGACATTGCACCAAGCGTGCCAGGGACGTGTTGAGCTAGATCAAATTCTCCGGCGGGCGGCGAAACTTATTACGCCGCCGTGAAGAAATTCGGGTTTTGCAAGGCGGATCAAGGGCTCATGCACGAAGTCGTTGACAATTCCGTATGTTTCTGCGCGAAATTTATGGGCAATCGACTTTGGCTTGACTTGGGAACGCGCACCCGGGGACCGGACGCATACAAGAATTCCAATCACCCGGTTGTCCCTCAAACCGCGCGGCAGGCGCGCGGCGGGCCAATGTAAGGAGCGACGACTAGAAATGGCTACCGGCACTGTTAAGTGGTTCAACACCACCAAAGGCTATGGTTTTATTGTTCCGCAGGACGGCGGCAAGGACGTGTTCGTACACATCACCGCCGTACAATCTGCGGGGCTTCGTGGGCTGAACGAAGGCCAGAAGGTTACGTTCGATATCGCGATGGAGCGCGGCAAGGCAGCCGCGATCAACCTTAAAGCCGTCTGATACGCTTTAACGGGCCGGTCCTGCCGTAGAGCTGGAGCGGGAATAAAAGTTTTGTGACTTTTGGCGCGGGGCCTCTGGGGGCCCCGTTCTTTTTGTTGCAACCCAAGATAAACCGGATTAGCCTAACGTTTACGTTAGGCACAGACCCGAATTGGCGGCCTGACGGCAAGGCAAAGTGCTGCAAGTCGGTCGCAAAAAATCGGTTGTGGCAAGGATTGGGGGGAAAAGATGGATGGTTTGAGCGCGCCGCGTCCGGCGCCTGGATTCGAATTCGAGAGCGCGCCCGCTTTTGCCCTGTTGGATGAGGCCGTGGGTAAGTTCGGCCCGCGCCCGGCGCTGGATTTCCTGGGTCGGCGCTGGACCTATGCGGAGCTGGGCGAGGTGGTTAACCGCGCCGCCGCCGGGCTGCAGAAGCTGGGCGTTACGCGCGGGGTGAATGTCGGGCTTTGCTTGCCGAACTCCCCGTATTTCGTGGTGATGTACTACGCGATTCTCAAGGCTGGCGGCACGGTGGTGAATTTCAACCCGCTCTATACGGTGCGGGAGCTGGAAGGCCTCGCGCGGGATGCCGAGGTCTCGCTGATCGTCTCGATCGATCTCGCCGTGATTCATGAGAAGATCGGCCCGCTTGCCGCGCAGGGCGTGTTTCGCCGCGTGATTCTCTGCAGCATGGCGGGCGCGCTCACCCCGCTCAAATCCGTCCTCATGCGTTTGTTCAAACGCCAGGATCTGGCGCATGTGCCCGAGGGCGCGCCCTATATCCGGTTCGACCGGCTGCTTGCGGGCAATGCCATGCCGGGCAAGGTGGAGATCGACCCGGCGCGGGACATCGCCGTGCTGCAATTCACCGGCGGGACGACGGGCCTGCCCAAGGCCGCCATGCTGACGCATGACAATATCACCGCCAATGTCGCCCAGGTGCTGGCGGCGCTGCCGGATGTGGAAATCGGCGCGGAGCGGATTTTCGGCGTGCTGCCGTTCTTCCATGTTTTCGCGATGACGGCGGTGATGAATCTGGGGTTGAGCGTGGGCGCCGAGCTCTTGCTGCTGCCGCGCCCGGACATCAAAATGATCATGAGCACCATCTACCGGTGCCGGCCGACCGTTCTGCCGGGCGTGCCGACCTTGTTCACCGGCATCAGCATGGCGGTCGAAAAGACGGGCAAGAGCGATCTCAGCTTCATCAAATTCTGCATCTCCGGCGGCGCGCCGCTTTCGGCCGAGGTGCATGAGCGCTTCGAGCAGCTTTCGCACAGCCAGATTCTGGAGGGCTATGGGCTGTCGGAAACCTCGCCCGTCGTGGCTTTCAACCGGCCCGCCAAGGCCAAGCGCGGCAGCGTGGGGCCGGCCGTGCCGGGCAGCGCGATCGAAATCCGCGACCCGGAACATCCCGAACGGCTGATGCCGCAGGGCGAGCGGGGCGAGATTTGTATTCGCGGGCCGCAGGTAATGCCGGGCTATTACCACCGTCCGGATGAGACGGCGAAAGTATTCGTGGACGGCGCGCTGCGGACCGGGGATATCGGCTATCTGGATGAGGATGGCTATTTGTTCATCGTGGACCGCATCAAGGATCTCATCATATGCGGCGGGTATAACGTGTATCCGCGAATGATCGAGGAGGCGGCCTATCAGCACCCCGCCGTGCAGGACGCGATCGCGATCGGCATTCCGGATGCCTATCGCGGCCAGGCGCCGAAATTATTCGTCTCGCTGCGGCCCGGGGCGAATGCGACGGGTGAGGAGATCAAGGCATTTCTGGTTGAGCATCTCAACAAGATCGAAATGCCGAAATCGGTGGAAATCCGGGAGACTTTGCCGAAGACGATGGTCGGCAAGCTCTCCAAGAAGGAGCTGGTGGCCGAAGAGGCGGAGAAGGCGGGTTAGTTCCCAGCACCAGCACCTTCTCCTACAAATCGTAGGGCGGCGCTTTGGGATAGCGGGGTAGCGTGTCGACGGTCTGGAACCAGGAAATGCGCTCCGAGTCCCAGCCATGCACGGTGGGGTGCAGGGCTTCCGGCGTATTCAGCGTGCCGAGCGTCACGCCGATGGAGGTGTTGGCGGCATCGCTCATATAGAGCTGCGCGCCGCAATCCGGGCAGAACCAGCGGGTGGAATGGGGCGAGGAGGCGAAGCTTTTCGCCGTGCCCTTGGTCAAGCGAAAGCGCGCGGGTGCGACTTGCACCCAGGCCAGCACGGGCGCGCCGGTGGCGCGGCGGCATTGCGCGCAATGGCAATAATCCGCGACATCGCCCGGCTCGGGTGAAATTTCGTAGTGAATTGAGTCACAAAGACAAGCGCCCTGCAGCTTCATCGGCTAAGCTCCGTGTCATTCTTGGTTTTATCGTCTGGCTTTCACTGCCGAACAGGAGCGCACATGTCCAATAACCTGAAATTTTATATCGACGGCGCCTGGGTGGACCCGGTGGTGCCGAACCGGATCAAGGTGATCGACCCCTCGACGGAAGAAGCCTTCACTGAGATTTCAGGCGGCGGCGAGGCGGATGTGAACAAGGCGGTGGCAGCCGCGAAGGCGGCCTTTCCGAGCTTTTCGCGGACCTCAAAAAAGGACCGGCTGGACCTGCTGAAAAGCTGCCTGGAGATCTACAACCGCCGCTATGACGAGATTGCGGAAGCCTGCACGCGCGAGATGGGCGCGCCGCTCGGTTTTGCGAAGGAAGCGCAGGCCTTTGTGGGGCAGGGGCATTTCCAGGCGCTGATCGACGTGTTCGAGAATTTCGAATTCACCGAGACGCGCGGTACGACGCGCGTGGTGAAGGAACCGATCGGTGTTTGTGGGCTGATCACCCCTTGGAACTGGCCGCTGAACCAGATTGTCTGCAAGGTCGCCCCGGCCCTTGCGGGCGGCAATACGATGGTGCTGAAGCCGAGCGAAATCGCGCCGATCAATGCGATTATTTTCGCCGAGATTTTGCACGAGGCGGGGGTGCCGAAGGGCGTGTTCAACCTGGTGAACGGGGATGGGCCCTCGGTCGGCCAGAAGCTCGCCGAGCATAAGGATGTGGACATGATGTCCTTCACCGGCTCGACCCGTGCGGGGATCATCGTGGCCAAGGCGGCGGCGGATACAGTGAAGCGCGTGGCGCAGGAGCTGGGCGGCAAATCCGCGAATATTCTGCTGCCGGATGTCGATCTGGAAGACGCCGTGCGCAAGGGCATCGGCGCCTGCTTCATCAATAGCGGGCAGTCCTGCGATGCGGCGACACGGATGCTGGTGCCGCGTGCGCTGCATGATGCGGCACTGGCCTTCGCGGCGGATGAGGCGGCGATGCAGGTGACGGGCGACCCCTGGGCCGAGGGCACGGTGCTGGGACCGCTGGTCAGCCAGATTCAGTTCGACAAGGTGCAGCGGCTGATCAAGGCGGGCATTGATGAGGGCGCGACGCTCGCCGCCGGCGGGCTAGGGCGGCCGGAAGGGCTGAATCGCGGCTATTATGCGCGCCCGACCGTGTTCGGGAATGTGACGCGCGACATGACGATTGCGCGCGAGGAGATTTTTGGGCCGGTGCTCTCGGTCATCCCCTATGATTCCGAGGAAGAGGCGATCGATATCGCCAATGACAGCGTGTACGGGCTGGCGGCCTATGTGCAGAGCAAGGATCTGTCAAAGGCGCGCGAGGTGGCGGCGCGGATGCGGGCGGGTAGCGTGTATATCAACTACCCGGATATCGATTTCACCGCACCTTTCGGCGGCTACAAGCAATCCGGCAATGGGCGGGAATATGCGGATTTCGCGCTGAACGACTTTTTGGAGATCAAGGGGATTGTTGGCTTTGGCGAATGATCATCTTTTTTGAGAAGCTGATTCACGCCTTCGGTTAACGCGCAAGTACTGCGATATCAGCCGATCAGCGACTAACATAGCGTTAGGGGTGTTCCACGTGGAACACCCAAGGGTTATCCCCAGGCTAGCCTGTTGGAATGGTTAGGGGTTTTGGTTTTATGCACAGCAAAAAGGCGAGTTTCTTACGATAAGATAACAAACTCGCCTTTTTGGGCAATGGTGTGGGGGCGCGGCGGGTGGTTATTTCACCGCGAAATCGGCCTGCGTTTGTTTGCGGATGTCTTCCACGCTCACATCCGGGGCATGGTCGATCAGCTTCAGATGCGGGGTTTTGGCTTTATCCACCTCGAACACCGCGAGGTCGGTGATGATGAGGCTGACGACGCCCTTACCGGTGAGCGGCAGGGTACATTCCTTCAGAATTTTCGCCTCGCCCTTGGCGGTATGCTCCATGAGCACAACGACGCGCGGCACCCCGGCGACGAGGTCCATCGCCCCGCCCATGCCCTTGACCATTTTGCCGGGGACCATCCAGTTCGCAAGGTCGCCCGCCTCCGAGACCTGAAGTGCCCCCAGGATGGAGATGTTGATATGGCCGCCGCGGATCATCGCGAAGGAGGCGGCGGAATCGAAAAAGCTCGTGGTCGGGATCTGCGTGACGGTCTGCTTGCCGGCATTGATCAGATCCGCATCCTCATCGCCCTCAAAGGGAAACGCGCCCATGCCGAGCATGCCGTTTTCCGATTGCAACTGGATGGAAATACCTTCGGGGATATGGTTGGCGACCAGCGTGGGGATGCCGATTCCGAGATTGACGTAAAAACCGTCCTTCAGTTCGGCGGCGGCGCGGGCCGCCATTTCATCGCGTGTCCACGGCATGTTATGCGGCCCTCTTGCGAACGGTGCGTTGTTCGATGCGTTTATCGATGGTGGCGAGCTTGATCAGGCGTTTCACGAAAATGCCTGGGGTGATGATGTGGTCGGCGTCGATCTCACCGGGCTCCACCAGCTTTTCAACCTCGGCCACGGTGAATTTCGCGGCGGTGGCCATGATCGGGTTAAAATTGCGCGCGGTCTTGCGGTAGACGAGATTGCCCTCGGTATCGCCCTTCCAGGCATGGACGATGGCGAGATCCGCGAACAGTCCGCGCTCCATCACGTAATTCCGCCCGTCGAATTCGCGGGTCTCCTTACCCTCGGCGATCTGCGTGCCATAGCCCGTTGCGGTGAAGAAGGCGGGAACGCCAGCACCGCCGGCACGGATGCGCTCGGCCAGCGTGCCTTGCGGGTTGAATTCGATCTCCAGCTCGCCCGCGAGATATTGTTTCGCGAAGGTCGCGTTCTCGCCCACATAGGAAGAGATCATTTTGCGCACCTGCCGCGTTTCCAGCAGCATGCCGAGGCCAGCACCGTCGATGCCCGCATTATTGGAGATGATGGTGAGGTCCTTCACGCCGGAATCGCGGATCGCCTCGATAAGGGCGCCTGGAATCCCGCATAGGCCAAAGCCGCCGGACATGATCGTCATGCCGTCGTGTAATTTGCCTTCCAGGGCTGTCCTGGCGTTTTCATAGACTTTGCTGACCATTCGCCCCTCCGTTGGGTATTCGCTTCGTTTCAGGCCCGTTTGGGGTTGGATATCGGGATTGCGGCGGTTGCGCCAGGGTAAGGGCGGAAAAAATTGGATGTGGGGCCGAAGATGGATTGCTTCCCCGCTTGCGCGGGGTCGCAATGACGGGCTGCGCGTTAGCGTTCCAGGCACATGGCGACACCCATGCCGCCGCCGATGCAGAGCGTGGCGAGGCCTTTTTTGGCATCGCGGCGGCCCATCTCGTAGAGCAAGGTGGTGAGGATGCGGGCACCGGAAGCGCCGATCGGATGACCGATGGCGATGGCGCCGCCATTCACGTTCACTTTCGCCGGGTCAAGGCCGAGTTCCTTATTCACGGCGCAGGCTTGCGCGGCGAAGGCCTCGTTGGCTTCGATCAGGTCGAGGTCATCCGTGCTCCAGCCCGCGCGGGCGAGGGCTTTTTTGGAGGAGGGGATCGGGCCGGAGCCCATCACCGCCGGGTCCACGCCGGCGGTGGCGAAGCTGGCGATGCGCGCCAGCGGGGTGAGGCCGCGGCGGGAGGCTTCTGAGGCGCTCATCACGACCAACGCGGCGGCGCCGTCGTTAATGCCCGAAGCGTTGCCGGCGGTGACCGAGCCTTCCTTGCTGAAGGCGGGGCGCAGCTTGGCCAGGGCCTCGGCGGAAGTGTCCGCACGGATATATTCGTCCTGCTCCACGATCGTTTCGCCCTTGCGGGTGGTCAGCGTGACTGGGGTGATTTCGTCTTTGAACTTTCCGGCCTTTTGCGCGGCGGCGGCCTTCTGCTGGGAGCCGAGCGCCAGCGCGTCCTGGTCGGCGCGGGAGATCTGCCATTTGGTGGCGACGTTCTCGGCGGTGATGCCCATATGGTAGCCGTTGAAGGCGTCCCAGAGCCCGTCCTTGATCATCGTGTCGATGAAGCTGACATCGCCCATTTTATGGCCGCCGCGCAGATAGGCGGCATGGTTGGAAAGGCTCATGCTCTCCTGCCCGCCGGCGATGACGATATTGCTCTCGCCGGTCCGGATCTGCTGGGCGGCCAGCGCCACCGCGCGCAGGCCGGAGCCGCAGACCTGGTTGATGCCGAAAGCGGTTTTGGAATCCGGGATGCCGGCGGCGCGGGCGGCTTGGCGGGCAGGGTTCTGGCCCTGCGCGGCAGTGAGAACCTGGCCCAGAATGGCTTCGTCGATATCCTCCGGCGAGAGTCCGGCGCGCTCGATGGCGGCTTTGAGCGCCGCGGCTCCCAGAATATGGGCCGGGGTCGTGCCGAACACGCCGTTGAAGCTGCCGACAGCGGTGCGGGCGGCGGAGACGATGACGATATCTTCCATGGCTGGGTATCCCCTTGTTGCGTTCTACATTGCGTTCAACATAGGCCGTGCAGCCAGTCCGCGAAAGGCTGCCAGAGTGCCGATTGCGCATGGGTGCCCGCGATCATGCCAACATGGCCGGTCCGGGGTTCGATGATCGTGGCCTGAGGCAGCAAGGCAGCCAGGGGTTGGGCGGATTGGGCCGGGACCAGACGATCCTTGCCCGGAATGGCGCAAAAGACCGGGATGGTGAGGCGGGATGGGTCGACCGCCAGACCGGCGACGCGCCAGTTGCCGCGCGCCGTGCTGTTGGCGCCGTACCAGCCGCCCAGCGCCTCACGGGCGACGGGGGCGGCGAGGGGGACGCCATCGGCCAGCCAGTCTTCCATGGCGACGAATTTGCGCGCGCGCGGCGAAGTTTTGTCCTGTCCCGCGAAATCCCGGTATTTATCGCCGACGCCGTACGGGTCGACCATGGTGAAGAGAGTGTTCAGCGCGTCGATCGGCAGGGTGGCGCCGATGCGCATGATGGCTTCCATCGCGGGCAGGGCGTCGGCCATACGTTGGGCGATGGAAGGGTCGGCGGCGTGGAAATCCCAGGGTGTGGCGAGCAAGGCCATCGCGCTGATTTTGCCCGGCTGGCGCAAGGCGGCGGCGAGCGCCAGCAAGCCCCCCATGCAATAGCCCGCCAGAATCACCGGGCCGGGAATGGCGGCGATGGCGCGTTCCAGCCGTCCCGCGATATAGTCGGTGAGGGAGAAATGGCGTTCGGCCTCGCCGGGCCAGCCCCAATCCAGCAAATAAGGATGCATGCCCCGGCCGGCGAGCCAGCGGAGCATGGAGCCGTTTTCCATCAGATCCAGGATATAGGCGCGGTTAATAAGGCTGGGGACGAAGAGAACGGCGGGACCGGTGCCGCCGTAATCCGAGAGGCGGGTTTCGCCTTCCTCCCATATGGCAGGCGGTTCAAGCATCTGGCGGGTATAGGGGTCTGCACGATAGGCGGCGATGCCGGAGATGAGCGCGCGGTCCGCCTTCACGGCGTGTTCAAACGCCGCCTGTAGCTTGCCCGGATCTTCCTGCCATAAGTTCGGCCAGTTTTTGCTCCAGCTCAGCGACCCTAAGGTTGAGGCGCTCGACCTCGCCCAGGCCAGGCTGAGGTGCAACAGCAAGGGGCGTGGCCCCCGCCGGCTGAGCGGGGCCGGAGCTTCGGGACGCAGGGTCATGAGGCAAAAAATTCGCGGCGGTATTTGCGTATTGCGCCCAGAGGGCGGCGAAAACCGCCCATGATTCGCGGAGTTCCCGGTCGGCCGCCATGGCGGTTATTTCGCTTTGCCACATGGCCACGAGATCCTTGGCCAAAGTGTCGTCCATGCTGCATTCGGCTCCCCGGTCGCCCGCTTTGTGTATGTCCTACCGCGAATGTACGCAATTCGCCATAACGGAAACGCCATGCTAGCTTTGCACTGCACAATATCCGAGAAAACATCAGGAATATCGTTTCGCGCCTGAAAGTGGGAGAAAATCAACGATGAGTGAGACGGAAGAGACCGCGCCGCAGCCCGTCATTGTCAAAAAATACGCCAACCGGCGGCTCTATAACACGGAAAGTTCAAGTTACATTACGCTCGATAATCTGGCCGAGATGGTCCGCAAGGACCGGGATTTCGTGGTGTATGACGCGAAATCCGGGGAGGATATCACCCGCAGCGTGCTGACTCAGATCATCGTTGAGGAGGAGGGCAAGGGGCATGCGATGCTGCCGACGAATTTCCTGCGCCAGCTGATCGGGTTTTACGGGGATAATGTGCAGAGCGTGGTGCCGCGCTATCTCGAACAGGCGATGTCCAGCTTTGCGCGGCAGCAGGAGAGCATGCGCGCGACGGTGCAAAAGACGCTTGGGCCCTTCATGCCGCCCGGGGTGGAGGATATCGGCCGGAAGAACATGGCGATGATGGAGCGGGCAATGACGCTGTTTACGCCGTTCTACCGCGAGGGCGAGCCGAAGGCGGACCCGGATGCGGCGCAGGAATACCAGGAGGAGATTTTGAGCCTGCGCGCTGAGGTGGAGCGGTTGCAGCAGCAACTCGCGCAATTGCGCGCCAAGCCGAAGAAAGGCGAGTAAGTCCCGGCGGCGCGGTGCGCCACCGCAAAAATTAAAATAATTTTTTTGGTGCTTTTTTTCAAAAAAGAACCTCTACCCTCGAAATTTAACGGCCCCTTTTCAGGATTATGCTATGCTCCGCGTAATCCTGGAGGGATGTGCCTTCAATAATCAGGGCCAGTTCAAAGTTCGGTATTCGCGACGCGGTGAAATCCTCGCTCTGGTGGGGTTTTTGGTGTTGTGCCTGGCCGTCGGGCTCTCGGGCAGCGGGGTTTGCTTCATGGCGCTGCGGGCCTGGTATCCGGCCTTGCACGCGCCGCCGGGGCGGCCGCCTATATGGGTTTTTCTGGCTGTCTGGCCGTTTTTATATGTGATGCTGGGGCTTGCGGCGTGGGCGATCTGGCGGGTGCCGGATGTGGCGATGAACAGCCATCGCGCGCTGAATGCCTGGGGATGCCAGCTCGGCGTGAAGGCGTTGTGGACGCCGATCTTCTTTGGGCTGCATTGGCTGCTGCCGTCGTTCGGCGTGGGCGTGCTGCTGCTGGGGGTTGTGGGATGGACCATATGGCGGTTCGCGAAGTTGAATATGACGGCCGCGTTGCTGATGGCGCCGTATTTTTGCTGGCTGGGATTCGAGGTTTATCTGAATGCCGGGTTCTGGTGGCTGAACCGTTAATGGTTTAAGCATGGGTGCCATGAAATATTTCAGCTTCGCTTCACTCGGTTTCGTTCTCTTCCTCGGCGCAGCGCCCGCGCTGGCCCAGATGTCGATGGGCGGCAGCGGCGGCGGTGGCGCGCCGGGTGCGGGTTCCGCGCCGGCACCGCAGGCACGCACGCCGGATATCGCGCCGGCCGGTTTGCCGGGGGCGGGGAATGCGCCGGTGGCGACCGGGCCGAATTTGCAAAAACCGTCGATCGCGGACCCGACGCAGGCATTGTTCGCGGCGGTGAATAGCGGCGATTACAATGCGGCGCAGGATGCGATCAGCCGTGGGGCGAATTTGACGGCGCAGGACCCGCTGGGGGAGACGCCGCTGGATCTTTCGGTGTCGCTGAACCGTACGAATATTACGTTTTTGCTGCTCTCGGCGCGCAATGAGACGGGTGGGGACGATGTGATCTCCCCAGGCCCGGCATTTCCTGCGGGGAGCATAACAGGTCACGAACATACGCCGCATGTGACGCCGGCGAGCGATATGTCGCCCGTGCATGAAACGCCTGTGCTGGGGAATAATCCGGGCAAGCCGGACCCGTCGGCGGGGTTCTTGGGGTTTGGCCCTAAAAGCTAGAGACTATTCCAAAAGTCGCTCATCCGGCTCTAAATCACAGCCTAGAGTGCGATGACATTAAGATGAACCGCGAGCGGTTCATCTTAATGTCATCGCACTCTAGGGGCAGGGAAAAGCCGGCGGATTTCCCCGTTTTTGTGCGTGCGGATAGAGGAAAACAAAAAGGCCAGGGGTTTGCCCTGGCCTTTTGTTTTGGATTGAAGCACGCGGGTTCAGAAGGCTGCGTCTTCGAATTCCATCATGACTTCCGCGCCGGATTGCAGCACGGTGAGCAATGAGGCGGTTTGCGGCAGGAGGCGCTGCATGAAGAATTTCGCGGTGCTGATTTTCGCCTTGTAGAAAGGCTGGTCAGCCTTCGGCAGCGCGATTTTGGCCATTCGCGCCCACATGAAGCCCAGCGCCACGAGGCCGAACAGGCGCAGATAATCGACCGAGGCGGCGCCGATTTCGTCATGGTTGCCCATACCGGCTTCCATGACATGGCCGGTCGCGATTTGCAGATGTTCGAGCGCGGTGGCGAGCGGGGCGATGAACGGCTCCATCTCGGAATCGTCGTTCGTCTCGATGAATTCCATCAGCGGATCGAGGAAGCGGGTGAGCAGGCGGCCCCCTTCCTGCGGCAGTTTGCGGCCGACGAGGTCGAGCGCCTGCACGCCGTTGGTCCCCTCATAGATCATCGAAATGCGCGCGTCGCGCACATATTGCTCCATGCCGTGGTCGCGGATGTACCCATGCCCGCCATAGCATTGCATGGCCGAGGAGGAGATCTCGAAGCCGAGATCGGTGAACATCGCCTTCACCACCGGGGTCAGCAAGGCGGTGAAGTCATCGGCGACCAGCTTGGCGTCTTCATCGGTCGAGCGATGCAGAATGTCGATCTCGCGGGCGACCCAGCCGGAGAGGGCACGGCAGCCTTCGATATAGGCGCGCATGGTGAGCAGCATGCGGCGCACATCCGGATGCACGATGATGGGGTCTGCCTGTTTTTCGGGGGCTTTCGCGCCGGTGAGCGAGCGGCCCTGGATGCGCTCGCGCGCATAGGCCACGGCGTTCTGATACGCGACTTCCGCCACGCCGAGGCCCTGGATGCCGACCGAGAGACGCTCGGTGTTCATCATGGTGAACATCGCGCGCAGGCCCTTATTGGGTTCGTCCACCAGCCAGCCTTTGGCGTCGTCGAAGGAGAGCGCGCAGGTGGCGGAGGCCTTGATGCCCATTTTATGCTCGATGGCGGTGCAGGTGACGCCGTTGCGCGGACCCACCGAGCCGTCTTCCTTCACCAGGAATTTCGGCACGACGAAGAGCGAAATGCCCTTCACGCCGGAGGGTGCGTCCGGCAGGCGAGCCAGTACGAGATGGACGATATTCTCGGTGAGGTCATGCTCGCCGGCGGAGATGAAGATTTTGCTCCCGGTGATGCTGTAGGAGCCATCTGCCTGCGGCACGGCCTTGGTGCGCAGCATGCCGAGATCGGTCCCGCAATGCGGCTCGGTGAGGCACATCGTGCCGGACCATTCGCCCGAGACCATTTTCGGCAGATAGGTCTGCTTCTGTTCCTCGGTGCCGTGATGGTAGATCGCGAGATACGCGCCATGGGTGAGGCCGGGATAGAGGCCGAAGGCCATGTTGGAGGAGCAGAGCATTTCCTCCACCAGAATGGAGGAGGAGACGGGCATGCCCTGGCCGCCGAATTTCGGGTCCGAGGCCATCGCCGTCCAGCCGCCGTCGCGGAAGGCGTTATACGCCTCCTTGAAGCCGGAGGGCGTGCGGACGACGCCGTTTTCATAGGTGCAGCCTTCAAGATCGCCGGTCTGGTTGATCGGGAAGAGCACTTCCTCGGAGAGTTTCGCGGCTTCTTCCAGCACGCTGTCCATCAGCTCCGGCGTGAATTCCTCGCAGCCGGGGAGTTGCGCGATGGTTTTGCTGTCGTAAAGCTCATGCAGCACGAAGCGCATGTCTTCCAGCGGGGCTTTATAGATGGGCATGGTCGTTCTTCCTCAGTTTCGCAGGGGTTTGCCGGTATCGATGATGCTCTTGATGCGCGCCTGGCTTTCCTTCGTGCGGATCAGCCCCATGAAGGATTTGCGCTCCAGCGCCATCACATCGTCTTCGGTCATCGGGTCGAGATAATCGGTATCGCCGCCGGTAAGCACCTCGGCCAAAGCGGCCGAAACGGTGACGTCGTGGTCGGTCGCGACGCCGCGGGCGTGGAAACCATCCACTGCCATTTTTAGCGCGACGCGGCCGGTGGCGCCGGGCAGATTCAGCACGGGCGGCTCAGGCGGCGTGTAGTTTTCCGCCACCATGGCGAGCGCGCGTGCTTTGGCATCGGCCAGCAGGCGGTCGCGGTTCATGGTGATGCCATCCGTGGCACGCAGGAATTTAAGCTCGATCGCTTCTGCCGCCGAGCGGGAGACGGTCGCGGTGGAGACGATTTCGAAGACTTTTGCGACCGCAGGCATCGGGCCTTTCGGCTGTTGCTTGTCCTGGCTCCAGCGGGTGAGCATGGTGGCGCAGCCGCCCCAGCCCGGGACGAGGCCGACGCCGACTTCGACGAGGCCGATATAGCTCTCGGCATAGGCCTGCACGGCGGAGCAATGCAGCAGCATCTCGCAGCCGCCGCCGAGTGCGCGACCCGCCGGTGCGCCGACGATGGGGAAGCGCGCATAACGCATGGCCTGGTAGAGCTTCTGGCCGTCCTTCATCGAGCCTTCGATTTTGCCCCAGAGGCGGATATTGGCCATCATATAGGCCATGCCGATATTCGCACCGGTCGAGAAATTGGTTTTGTGCGGGGCTTCGCGCAGATCGTCGTTATACAGCACCAGGGCTTTGTAGCTCTTGCCGACCAGTGCGACGGTTTTCTCAAGAATACCGAGCACGTCGCCATCCAGCATGTTCAGCAGCGAGCCACGGATTTCCGCGTGGATTTCGAAGCAGAGCACGCCGTCGCCCAGATCCCAGGTGGAGGCGGATTTATTGCCGAGAACGGGTTTCTGGACGCGCTTGATGTCTTCCAGCAGCAGCACGCCGGGCGCGCGCGGGATGGGCCTGTACTGGCCATCCAGCGCGAATTGCGTCATCGCACCGCCCTCGCCGGGCTGGTAGAATTTGCCCTGGCCGACGCGCTCCAGCAAAACCGGGGTTTTCAGGCCAAGCTCGGGCAGGCGGCTGGCGACCCAGGCGGCGCCGAGCTTGTCGATCAGCTCGAACGGGCCGAATTTCCAGGTATAGCCAAGGCGCATCGCGGCATCGATATCGGCGATGCTCTCGCCGATTTCGGGCACCAGCGAGGCGGTGTAGGCCAGCACGCGGCCGAGCACGCCCCAGGCGTATTTGCCGTATTTGGTGTCCGAGTTCAGGAGTTTTTTGAGGTCCTTGCGCGCGTCCTTCACCAGCGGAATATCAGCCCGCTTGGAGGAGCGCCATTCGAGCTTGCCTTGCGCCGTGGCTTGCAGGTTGAGCGCGGTTTTGGCGCGCTTGCCATCCGGCCCGCGGGTCGAGCGGTAGAAGCCGCCTTTGCCTTTATTGCCGGTATAGCCTTCGGCGATCATTTTCTCGATCATCCCGGTGTCGCGGTTCACGGAATGGAACGCATCCGAGCCCGGGAGCAGGCGCGCCAGCGAGGCGTTGACATGCGGCCCGAGATCGATGCCGACAAGGTCCATGAGGCCGAAGACGCCGGTGGAGGGAAAGCCCATCGCCTTGCCCATGACGGCGTCGGCTTCTTCAACTTCCAGGCCCAGCTCCAGCGCTAGAACCATGGCGGATTGAATCCAGTACGTGCCGATGCGGTTGGCGATGAAGCCGGGCGTGTCGTTGCAGTTGATGACGGTTTTGCCGAGTTTCACATCCGCGAATTTTTGCAGGGCGGCGAATTGCGGACCCTCGCCGCCGACGATTTCCAGCAGGCGCATATAGCGCGGCGGGTTGAAGAAATGGGTGATGCAGAAATCGCGCGTGAAGCTTTCCGGCAGGCCGGAGGCCAGCTCCTTCAGCGGGATGGTGGAGGTGTTGGAGGAGACGACGGAGCCGGGTTTGCGCACGGCGTCGATCTGCTTGTAGAGCGCCTGTTTGATGTCCAGCCGCTCGATCACGGCCTCCACGATCCAGTCGGCATCCTTCAGGTCGTCGAGATTGTCCTCGGTGTTGCCGGCTTTGATGAGGCGGACGGCGCGGCTGCCCATCAGCGGCGCCGGGTCCATTTTTTTCAGGCGCTCGATGGCGCCTTCGGCAATGGCGTTGCGGTTGGGGTTGCCGGGTTTGACAATGTCCAGCAGCAGGACATTGACCCCGGCATTGGCGGCATGGGCGGCGATGCTCGCCCCCATGACGCCGGCGCCGATGACGGCGACGGTGCGGATTTCCATGATCAGATGGCCTCCAGCACCGTGGCGATGCCCTGACCGCCACCGATGCATTGCGTCGAGAGCGCGTATTTGCCGCCCTCGCGCTTGAGTAATGCAGCGGCCTTGCCGGTGATGCGCGCACCGGTGGCGCCGAGCGGGTGGCCGAGCGCGATGGCGCCGCCATCAATGTTCACTTTCGCCGGGTCCAGCTCCAGGTCGCGGATGCACGCCATGGCCTGGGACGCGAAGGCTTCGTTCAGCTCGATCACGTCCAGCTCATTCGCGGTGATGCCGGCGCGGGCAAGCGCCTTGCGGGTGGCGGCGACGGGGCCCATGCCCATGATCTCGGGCGCGCAGCCCGCGACGGCGATGGATTTGATGCGGGCGAGCATCGGCAGGTTGTGGCGGCGGGCGTAATCCTCCGAGCAGACCAGCACGGCGGAGGCGCCGTCCGTCAGGGGCGAGGAGGTGCCGGCGGTGACGCTGCCTTCTTTTGAGAAGGCGGGTTTCAGCCCGGCCAGGGCCTCGGCGGAAGCATCCGGGCGGATGCATTCGTCGCGCTCGAACGTGGACTTGCCGTTGGAGATGGGGACGATTTCCGCCGTCAGGCGGCCATCGGCCTGGGCGGCGGCGGCCTTCTGGTGGCTCTTCACCGCGAATTCTTCCTGCTGGGCGCGGGTGATCTGCCAGCGCTGCGCGACATTCTCGGCCGTGTCGCCCATGCCGATATAGGCTTCGGGCTTGGCGGCGTAGAGCTTGGGCGAAGGCATCGGGTTGAAGCCGCCCATCGGCACGCGGCTCATGCTCTCCACGCCGACGCAGAGGAAGACTTCGCCGGCATTCATCTGGATGGCGCCCGCGGCGATGTGAATGGAGGTCATCGAAGAGCCGCAGAAACGGTTGACGGTGGTGCCGGCGACCGACAGCGGGAGGTCCGCCAGCAGCCCGATCAGCCTTGCCACGTTCATCCCCTGCTCGCCTTCAGGGAAGGAGCAGCCGACGATGATGTCCTCGATGTCCTCAGCCTTGACGCCGGTGCGGCTGACCAGCGCGCGCACGACATCGGCGGCCAGCTCGTCCGAGCGGACGCGCGCGAGCGAGCCTTTTTTGGCGGGGGCGAAAGCGGATCTGGCATAGCCGGCTATAACAACGTTGGTCATGGACGTTCCTCTGATGTTTAACGCCGCTGGCGCGGCGCGTGGTTCTAGGCCGCTCTCGCGGCCCTTGGTTTTAGGCCGCGTTCGCGACCCGTGGTTTTAGGCCGCGTTCGCGGCCGGGGCGTTTAGGCCGCATCCGCGACCCGGGAGTCTTGGCCACCTTTGGGGCCGGGTGTTCTAGACCGCCTGGCTGGCGAGGGCGGCGTCGCATTGCCGGTCGATTTCGTTCAGCTCGGTCAGGCTCTGGTCGATGGCGTTACGCTGCTCCTGCAATTTGACCATGCGCTTGCGGACCGCAGCCTGTAGCTGCTTGGTCTGCAGATGATGTTCCGGGTCGGCATCGTAGAGATCCAGGAATTCCTTGATTTCACGCAGTGAGAAACCAAGCCGCTTGCCACGCAGGATAAGCACGAGACGGGCCCGGTCGCGATGGGTATAAACGCGCGTGGTGCCGGCGCGCTGCGGGGTGATGAGGTTCTTATCTTCATAAAAACGAATGGTGCGGGCAGTGACGCCCAGCTGGCGGGCCAGCTGGCTGACGGAGTAAAGCGGGGCCGAGGGGTCGGTCTCGCCAGTGCTGCGCACGGTTACGGATGTCGTCTGCATGACAATGCTTGATCCTGTTTTTGGTTCTTGAACGATAGACAGGTCCAACATGACAAGTTCCGTTAACTGACGCAAAGAGTAGTCCCATAACGTATAGGGCATGCCGTAAAGGTTGTCCAGATTATTCTTGGGTTGTGATGCGCAAAGCTGATCGGCGCGGTAGGGGTTAAGGTTGTGTACGGTTTCGTACTATTCTTGCTGCGATTGTTTTTTTACCATCATAGCAGCGTTTTTGCCAAGAATATACAACTTAAAGGGGAAATGCTGTGGATTTTACTGAACTTTGGCGGCGGTGAAAAAATTTCGTTTTTTGGCGCCGTAAGGCCCGTTTCGTGTCTTTCAGGGCCGGACAAGCAGGGCGGTGGCGGCGGCGTTGCCCGAGCGTATCGCGCCTTCGATCGTGGCGGGCAGGCCGGTATCGGTCCAGTCGCCGGCGAGGAAATGGTTGGGGTTGGCGGTGTGGGTTTTCGGGCGGCGGGCGAGTTGCGCCGGTGTGGTGAGGAAGGTGGCGCGGCGTTCCCAGACCACGCGGTGGTCGGGGATGGGGGCGGTGATGCCGAGCGCCTTTTGCAGTTCGCCCCAGACCTTGTACGCGATGGTGGCGTTGTCGATTTCGGCATAGCGGTTGGCCGCCGAGATCGTGACGGAGAGGATTTCATCGCGCGCGAAAACCCATTCGGCCATGCCGCCGATCAACCCCCAGAATCCGGCCTCGCCGGGCGGGTGGCTGTAGCGGAAATGCAGGTTGCAGATGGATTCGAACGCATCCGGGGCGATCAGGCCCGGGACCAGCGTGGGGGCGACCCAAGGCGGGACGGCGACCACGCTGGGCTGGTAGGGGTCGAGTGCGGTGACGCGGTCGCCGAAGCGGATTTCTGCACCCTTGCGTTCGAGATAGTCCAAAGCGGGTTCGATGAAGCTCTCGGACAGACCGATACGGGCGTAGCGCGGCTGGGCGGCATAGCCGCCGAGTTCGATGGTCTCGGCCAATACCGCCTTGAGCGGGGCGGCGGCGGCGATATCTGGCATCGTGTTGAGGGCCGAGATGGCGAGCGGCTTGATGAAATTCTGGTAGAGCCTGCCGTCATTGCCGATCAGGGCTTCCACAAGGTCAGATGGCCTGGCCGCGCGCAATTTCAGCAGGCTGCGATACTCCAGAATGCCGGTGCCGGGCACGCGTCGGGAGGGTGCGAAGACCCACCAGGGGAAGGCGCCGCGATTGAGGCGCAGCGCCCAATGGCCGCCGGTATCAAGATTGACAAAGGGAAAGACCGGCTCGTCCGGGCCGGTGAGGGCGCGTTTCGCCCCGATGCGGGTGAGATAGCCGAGTGCGGCGGTGTTGCCCGAGAGCAGGAGATGGTTGCCGTTATCAATGCGTGCGCCGAGCACCGTATCGTCATAGGAACGCGCACGCCCGCCGGCGAATTTCGCGGATTCCCGCAGAACCACATGCCGTCCGGCCTCGGCGAGCTGGCAGGCGGCGGCCAGGCCGGCGAGGCCCGCGCCGATGACATGGATGCTGGTTTCGGGCTGCCGCATTCGAACTGCCTTAAGAGACGAGGAGACGCGCGCCGAGGGCAAGCTTGCGCCATTTCGGCAGGCTGACGCGGGCAGTGCTATAATCGAAATTTCGGCCACGCAGGATTTTCAGCAGCGGGCGGTAGCTCGCGGCCATGAGCTTCGCGGGGCGCATGGCCCGGGCGTTGCAGCGCGCCATCGCTGCCTCGGCCCGATCGAAATTTTCATCTGCCAGCCCGGCGATGCGCGCGCAGAGTTCGGGCAGGCGGGGGGAGGCGAGGGCCGCTTCGGGGGTTGGGGGAATGCCGGCTTCGCTCAGATATTCCTGCGGCAGGTAGAGACGTCCTCTTGCGGCATCCTCTCCCACGTCGCGCAGGATATTGGTGAGTTGCAGGGCGCGGCCGAGCGCATGAGCGACCTCCTGTGCGGCGGGGGAGGCGTCGCCGAAAATACGGACGGAGACGCGGCCGACGGCGGAGGCGACGCGGTCGCAATAGAGGTCGAGTTCCGCAATGCTGGGGGCGATGATGGGCGCGCCGGCATCCATCTCCATGCCGTCGATGATCGCCTGGAAATCCGGCTCCCGCAGGTCGTAGGTGCGGATGGCGGTGAGCAGAGCGCGGGTGATGGGATCGGCGGTCTGGCCGAGAAAGGTTGCGGAGATGCGCGCGCGCCAAAGGTCCAAAGCGGCGCGTTTATGCGCGAAACTCTCGGCGTCTTCATCGGCGATGTCGTCCACCACGCGGCAGAAGGCGTAGAGCGCGTACATCGCATCGCGCCGCGGCGGGGGCAGGATTTTCATGCCGTGATAGAACGAGGTGCCGGATTTTTTCACCAAGGCGGTGATGTGGCCGATATCGGAGTCTGTCATGCGAGGCGGCCGAGCGAGAGCAGGGTGGCAAGCGCGAAATCCGGCTTGGTGAGTTTGACGCGGGTGGCGAGCGGGTCTCCGGCTTCCAGATGGGTGGTGAGGCGGCGCGCGAGCCGGGCGATGACGGCGGTTTCCACGCGCAGGCGGCGCGCTTTCACGAGGCCGGGCAGGGCGGCGGCGGCGCTGTTCAGCGCGGCGGTGGCGGTGAGCATTTTATCGAAGACGATGCGCAAAGCGGGCGTGGTTTCAGGCCGGGCGAGATCGTCCGTCGCCGCGCCCGCTTCGCTCATCCAGTCCTGCGGCAGATAGCAGCGGTCCAGGCTGCGCAAATCGCCCGCGCAATCCTGCAAATGGTTGAGGACTTGCAGCGCGGCGCAGAGCGCGTCCGATGCCGGCCAGGTGGCGGTGGATTCGCCGTGCAGGTCCAGCACGTAGCGGCCCACGGGGGCGGCGGAGTAGCGGCAGTAATCCATAAGGTCGGCCCAGTCGGTATAGCGGTTTTTGGTGGCGTCCTGCCGGAAGGCGACGAGGAGTTCGCGGGCATGAATGGCGGGCACGCCGGTTTGCGCGAGCGAGGCGCGAAGGCGTGTGGCACTCGGCGCACCCTCGGCGCGCGTACCGGTGAGGACTTCCTCCATGATGTTCAGGCGGTCGATTTTTTCGGCGGCGGAGAGGCTGGCGCTGTCGGCAATGTCGTCCGCATTGCGGGCGAAGGCGTAGAAGGCGTGGACATGGTCGCGCAGCTCACGCCGGATGAGGAAGGAGCCGACCGGGAAGTTCTCATCCGCCTTGTCCTTGCCGGACCAGGCTTCGACATTGGCATCCGGGCGCGTTGCCTGGTTTGCGATTTTATTGTCGTTGGCGGTCATGCGCCGGCTCCGTAGGCGCGGTTTTTCCATTTGGCACCCGTGCCGCGCCAGTAATGCAATGCGGAGGCCAGCGTGGCGGCCATGTAGAACAACGCGATGAAGGGCAGCGCGAGGGCGACGATTTTCGGCTGGCGGTAGCGACTAAGCGTGGGGAAATAGCTGATTACGGCGAGCGCGGAGGCGATGAGGCCGAAGACGAAGCGCCAGCCATGGCCGAACACCACTTCATACGGGGCGACCAGCCAGACCAAGGCGAGGCCAATGATGGTGCCGGCCAGGATCAGGCCGGAATAGCGCAGCTGCGTGAAGGCGGTGCGGGTGATCATGTTCCAGATATCCGCGACATGCGGATAGGGCCGGATGGAGGTGGCGAGGCCGGAATGGCCGAGGAAGATCGGCCCGAATTTCTTGACCTCGGTGGCGAGCGAGACATCGTCGATCAGCGCGGATTTGATTTTGTCCAGCCCGCCGATGCGAACCAGCGCCTCACGACGGATGAGAACGGTGCCGCCTGCGGCGGCGGCGGTGCGTGAGAGCGGGCTGTTCACCTGGGCGAAGGGGTAGAGCATCTGGAAGAAATACACGAAAGCCGGGATCAGGAAACGCTCGGGCCAGAAATGGCAGTTAAGGCGGACCATTTCGGAGACCATGTCGACCCGCCGGTTCAGCAGCCTTGCCATGAGGGAGGAGAGATGGCGCTTGTCATGCGTGATATCGGCATCGGCAAAGAGCAGGATGGGGGCGGTGCTGGCGGCGACACCCTGCTGCAGGGCCCAGAGCTTGCCGGACCAGCCTTGTGGCTTGGGTTTGCCGGTGATGATCGTGAGGCGAGAATGGACGCCGGCCAGGTTTGCCGTGCCGTCCGTGGAATTATCATCCACCAGGATGACGCGGAAATTGCCTGCATAATCCTGTGCCGTGAGCGAGGCGATGACGGCGGTGATCGTCTCGGCCTCGTCCCGCGCGGGGATGATGATGTCCACATCCGGAAATTCGGCGGGGGTGGCGGGGGCGAGTTCAGGGCCGGAATCCCAGAACTGGCCGTGCAGGAAGAACAAATAGAGCCAGATCAGGAGGGCGAGGAAAGCGATCATTTCAGGCGCCCCTCGGCGCGGAACCAGGCCAGCGCATCGGCCACGGCTTCGCTGGCGGGGCGGGGGGCGTAGCCCAGCTCGCGCTTGGCTTTTGCGGCGGAGAAGAACATTTTCTTGCGGGCCATGGTCAGGATGTCGGGGGTCATTAGCGGGGTTTTGCCGGTGATACGGGCGATGCGCTCCATCGCCCAGGCCAGCGGCATCAAGGGCGCGATGGGCAGGCGCAGCGAAGGCGGGCGGCGATGGCTCTGTGTCGCGACCATGGCGAAGAATTCGCCGAGCATGAGATTCTCCGCGCCGAGAATATAGGCCTCGCCGGAAATGCCTTTTTCGAGCGCCAGGAGATGGCCTGCGGCGACATCGTCCACATGCACGATGTTGAGGCCGGTATCGACGAAAGCGGGCATTTTGCCGCGCGCCGCATCCAGCACCATCTGGCCGGTCGGCGTTGGCTTCACATCGCCCGGGCCGACCGGGGTGGAGGGGTTGACGATGACGATGTTGTGGCCCTGGGCCGCGAGCGCGCGGACGGCCTGTTCGGCATCGTATTTGGACTGTTTATACGCGCCGATATGGTGGGCGGGCTGGATCGGGGTGGCCTCATCGGCGGGGGAGCCGTCCGGTGTCAGGCCCAGTGCGGCGACG
>Ga0116226_10000322_pt1 | contig 40128 bp, 31 predicted proteins | sample S1TSphfallax_FD_89692 | JGI IMG/M metagenome (GOLD analysis project Ga0116226, IMG submission 89692) | Host-associated microbial communities from peat moss isolated from Minnesota, USA - S1T2_Fa - Sphagnum fallax MG | ecosystem: Host-associated > Plants > Peat moss > Unclassified | place: USA... | reverse complement strand
TTCGAGCATTTCGACGAGCTGTATCGTTGGGCGCTGTACCCCGCGCTGGCGCTCTTGGGCGGCAGCATTCTGCTGCAGCAAACGCGCTTTCGGAGGTTGCCGTGAGATTCAGTGATCCCTGGTGGCTGGCGGGCGGAGCCGGGGCCTGCGTGCTGCTCATCCTGCTGTGGCGCCTCGGCGATGTGCGCCAGCGCGCTGCGCTCGCGCGCTTCGTCGCCGCGCATCTGCGCGAGGCACTGACCCAGTCCATCTCCGTGGCACGGCGGCGGCTGCGGCGCGGTCTGCTGCTGCTCGCTGTCGTCCTGCTCTTCATTGCACTGTCAGGACCGCAACTGGGCTTTCGCTGGGAAGAAATCAGCCGGCGCGGCAATGACATCGTCTTTGCCATCGACACCTCGCGCAGCATGTTGACCCCCGACATGAAGCCGAACCGGCTGACCCGCGCCAAGCTCGCCATCGACGACTTCGCCGATCAGTTGGATGGCGATGCAGTCGGTATCGTCGCCTTCGCCGGCACCGCCTTCATGGTCTGTCCGATCACCCTCGACTATGGCGCCTTCCACGAGTCCTTGAACGCCATCGACACGAACACCATTCCCCGCGGCGGCACCAACATCGCGAGCGCCATTCACGAAGCCGAGGCGGCGCTGCACCGCCGTCCCGGCAGCGACAAGATCCTCATCTTGGTCACGGACGGCGAGGACTTGGATGGCGGCGCCCTCGCGGCCGCCCAGGCGGCCAAGCAAGAGGATGGAATGCGCATCTTCACCGTCGGTGTGGGCACGCCGAACGGCGATCTCATCCCGCTGCCGCCGGAGTTGGGCGGTGGCTTCGTCAAGGATGAGAACGGCGCCTTCGTGAAATCGCATCTGGACGCCGCCGCGCTCCAGGCCATCGCCGCGGCCACCGGCGGATTTTACGTTCCCCTGGGCACCCAGGGCGAAGGCCTGCAGAGCATCTATCAAAAAGTCCTGGGACCGCTCGCCAAACACGACCTCGCCTCGCGCCAGCAGAAGGTCTACACCGAACGGTATCAATGGCCGCTGGCCGCCGCGTTCGGGTCGCTGCTGCTGTCTTTGATGGTCGGCAACCGGCGCCGGGGTCGGGCGCGCGGACCCGCGGCCGAACCGGCGCGGTCGACCGACCGCGAGACCGCGCGCAGCGCGCCATCCGCCGGCAGCGCATCCACCGCCGCCCCAGGCGTGAGCGCCGTCCTGCTGGCGATGGTCCTCGCGCTGCCGGCCGCGCGCGGCCACGCCGACACCCTGAGCGCCGCCCGCGACTATGAGAAGGGCGATTACGCCGCTGCCGCCAAAGCCTATGCCGACGCGGCCAAGAGCGATCCGAACAAGCCGGTGCTCGAGTACAACCTCGGCGCCGCGGCATACCGCGCGGGCCAATACGCGCAAGCCGCCAAAGCCTTTCAGGAAGCCATCGCCAAAGCCCCGTCGAGTGGGCCGAATAAACTCGCCGACCAACAGGACGCTTATTACAACTTGGGTAATGCCCTTTATCGTTCGGGTGAGAAGACCGCCCAGGCCGCGCCGACGGACACCCTGAAACAGTGGAACGATGCCGTCAAAGCCTACGACACCGCGTTACAACTGCGCCCGGATGACGCGGACAGCAAGTACAACCGGGACTTGGTCAAGCGCAAGATCGAAGAACTCAATAAGAACCAGGACAACAAGCAGAACAAGGGTCAGGGGCAGGGCCAAGGACAGGGCCAGAACCAAGGACAACCCCCCCAAGGACAGCCGCCCCCCAATCAGGGTAATGGCCAACCGCCGGGACAGCCGCCGCCGAGCGCCAACAATGATCAGAAGCCGGGCCAACCACCGCCGGGTCAGCAGCAGGGCCAGCAGCCTCCTGCGGGGCAGCAACAACCTTCCCAGCAACAATCCCCGCCGCCGCAGCCACCGCCGGGGGAGCCGCCGCCCAATGCCAAGGGCGCGAACGGCCAGCAACCGCCGCATGACGCCAATCAACCGCCTCAAGGCCAGGGCAATGGCGCACCGGCCGATCAACACGCGGGTGATGACCCGCAGAACGCGGACAATCAACGAGTGCCCGGACAGATGAGCCGCGAAGAGGCACGCGAGCTGCTCGATTCAGTGAAGGGCGATGAAAAGCACGCGCCGCTCACCCCCTACGCCCAGAACGGCGAGGACCAACAGCGGCAACCACCCACCAAGAACTGGTGACATGGGGGTGGGTGTGGACATGCGCGCGGTGCTGACATGAGGTTGGCATTCCTCCGCCGGAGCGCTCTGCTCACCGCCCACGCCATCGCCGCCCTGCCCGCATGGGCCGCGACGCCGATGGTGACGGCCAGCATCGAGCCGACCCAGATCATCATGGGTGAGTCGGCGGAACTCACCATCACCCGCTCCGGCGGCAGCAACGAGACGGTGCCTCTGCCGAAGGTAGAGGGGCTGGCGTTTCGAGTCATCGGCACGTCGCAACGGACCGAGATCATCAACGGTGCGACCTTCAGCACCACCGCCCTGGTGGTGCGCGTCACGCCCGCGGCGGCCGGCGTCTACACCATCCCGGCGCTCACCCCCGATGCGCAGCCCCTGGTGTTGCGGGTGAGGCCCGAAGGATCCCTACCGCTGCCCGGGCAACTAGGGGCCGCCGGCGGCAAGGCGCCCGAGGGCTCGAAAGCCGCCGATGGCGCCGCCTTTCTCCGCTTGGTGCTGCCCAAGAGCGAACTCTACGTCGGCGAGAGCGTGCCGGTGAGCATCGAACTCGGCCTGAAGAACGGCTCCGTGAAATCCTTGAATGGCCTGCCGAAGTTGAACGGCGCCGACTTCACCCTGAACAATCTGTCGCGCCAGCCCGAGCGCGCGGAAAAGGTCATCGCCGGCGAAGGCTACACGGTGCTGACCTGGCACAGTATGTTGGGCGGCGTGAAGCCCGGGAGCTTCACATTGTCGGTGGAATCGCCCATCACCATCCGGGTACAAACCCGGCCACAAGGAGAATCGCGGCTCGAGAACATGCTGGGCGATCCCTTCCTGCAGAAGTTCTTCGCCGCGACCGTCACCAAGGACGTCACCCTCAAGAGTACGCCCGCGGATCTGCGGGTGATCGAGCTGCCAACCGCGGGTCGACCAGCCGACTTCAGCGGCGCCGTGGGCTCGTTCAAGATCGCCGATGAACTGTCACCGACCCGGGCCGCGGCCGGCGATCCGATCACGGTCCGCCTGCAGATCAGCGGTAACGGCAACTTCGATCGCGTCGACAGCCCCATGCTGAATCACCTCGACGGCTGGAAGACCTATCCACCGAAATCCTCGTTCAAGGCCGGCGATGAGCTCGGCTTCAAGGGTGAGAAGACCTTCGAACAGCCCATCATCGCCGCCCAGACCGGCGCGCAAACACTCCCGGAGCTCGCCTTCAGCTACTTCGATCCGAGCACCCGCAGCTACCAAACCGTCCACAGCGGTCCGCTCAGCGTGACCATTTCAGCATCGCAGGCCGACCGCTCGCTGAGTGCCCCGAGCGACGGCACGAACGTCAGCGCGAACGCGAGCGCCAACGCGCCCGACCGCAGCGCCGGTACCCGGCCGGCCACGAGCGCGCCCTCTCAGGTGGCAGCGCCGGCCGACTCGAGCGCAGGTGCGGGACTGCGGCCCGATCATGCGGGAGCGAGCACCGTCTACAGCTCCCTGACCCCGCTCTACCTCCGACCCAGTTTTCTGAGTCTCCCCTCGTTGCTCACCTTGAGTTTTGCCGGTAGCTGGCTGGCCCTCCGTCGCCGCTCGCAGGCGAGGGTTGGCCCCCGCCGGCATCCGCGGCGCGCCTCCAAGGCCACGCGCCGCCGGTTGCTCGAACTCGACGCGGCCGCGCGTGCCGGCAATGCGGCGCTATTCTTTAGCCTGGCGCGAGACGCTCTGGAAGTGCCGGTGGGCAGCGACCTGGCCCACGAAAGCACCGAGGTGCGCGAATTGGTGGCCTTGGCCGACGAAGCGAATTATTCAGGACACGCTGTCGCGGCGATTGATTTCGAACGCTGGCAAACCCTGGTGCGCGAGCGACTGTTGGCAGGGCCGGGATGACGCGCCGATTCATGTATCGGCTAGCCGTGGTGGGCAGCGCCACCGAGGGTAGGGCCGTCACGGACATGCTTGTCGTGAGCTTCGCCGTCGGCGCCCTGCTGCTCGCGTGTGGCGCGGCCCACCTCGCGCACGCGGAACCTTCGACGGCGACGCTGCCTGCGCCTGCGACGGCGCCCGCGTCTGAGCCCGCGCCTGACCCGGCCGTGGGCGCCGCGACCACGCTATCGGCAAACGCCCTCTACAACCTCGGCAATGCCTATGCGCGAGCTGGTCAGCCAGCGTTGGCGATTCTGAACTACGAGCGCGCGAGCCTGCTCGCGCCCGACGATCCCGATATCGAAGCCAATCTGGATTTCGTGCGGACTTCCGCGAAACAGCCGTCGCCGCCTCGCACCCGGCTGATACGGATGCTGACGTCGCTGCCGCCAACGCTCACAGCTTGGCTCGGGGTCTTAGGAGTCGCCGGCGTCGGCATCGCGCTCACCACGGGATTGATCTCCACGAGGTATCGACGACTTCGCCGCACCGGCCTCACGGTCGGGACGATGTTGATCGTGTGGAACCTCGCGAGCGCCATGGCGCTATGGCCGGCGGTGCATGCCGCCGTGGTGGTAACCGATGCGACGCCGATCCGAGTCTCGCCGGTACCCATGGGCGACCCGCTGTTCACGCTACCACTGGCCGAAACCGTTGCGGTCACGGCGGCCCATGAAGACTTCGTGTTGATCCGTACACGCACCGGCAAAACCGGCTGGGCCGCGCGGAGCAATGTCGTGCCGGTGGTGCCGGAACGCTTTACTCCCTGAAGAGGGTGTTTCCCGGCTGATTGCATGTTCCAGCTCCCCGCAGTTCTTCCCCGGGGTGAACGGTGTATCCTCCACGCATGACGCTCAATCGAAGTGACGTAGCGCTGGTCGGGTGTGTGCTGTCGGTGTTCCTCGGACTATTGTTCATTCGGAGCAAGCTTTGCCGCTGCCCTTTGATAAAACAATTTTCCGGGGTTCAGTTGTTTTGACATTGGTCTCGCTAGTCGGTTGGTTTCGCTAACGCAATATCCCGCTTCGGTTAGGTTGACACTACGCCCGGTCGGCCACGGAGTGCAGAGCCACCCAGCCGTTAGGCGGCCGGATCGCCGCATCTGACGTACTTCTTTTTCCGCTATCAACCGCCGTCGGCGAAAGACGTGGCCGGTGGCGTGACCGAAATGACTGCTAGCGCCGGTGACGGCTGGGCATGAGAAGTCGACCTTATACGAACAAGAGATGAGGGCATGAGAACCTGGTTTGGACTTTCCATCGGTTTCGTTGTCGGTGTTGCCATCGCGAGTGGCGGTAATGCCGCTGATCCAGAGCGCGCGCGAGCGCTGGGAGTGCCGTTCGAGGGAACGCCGGGTCCACTCGATGCAATCACCGACGTAGCGGGGGTCGAGGTCGGCCAAATTTCGATCGTCAGCGGCGAAGGCCCTCTTAAGGTCGGGGTAGGACCTGTACGAACCGGTGTGACCATTGTTTTCCCGCGCGGCAGCGCCAACCCGAATCTCGTCTATGGCGGTTTCTTCGATCTAAACGGCAATGGCGAGATGACCGGCCAATCCTACTTGCAGGATTTCGGCGTCGTCGAAGGACCGATCGGCATCACCAATACCAATGCAATCGGGCAGGTCTACGCCGGCATTCAACAATGGGGCCAGCGACGATTCGGCCAAGCGACCGATCCGGTTGTCGCCGAAACCTGGGACGGAGCACTGAACGACATCGGGGGCTTCCATGTTCAGCCCGAGACCGCGATCGCTGCCATACAAGCCGCGAAGACAGGTCCGGTCGCCGAGGGCAATGTCGGCGGCGGCACCGGAATGCGTTGTTTCGGATTCAAAGGCGGCATCGGCACCGCGTCCCGCAACGTAAATCTGGGCGATCACCCCTACACAGTCGGCATTTTGGTCCAGTGCAATACCGGCGATCGCAAGGTGTTACGCATAGCCGGTGTTCCGGTAGGGGAAGAGCTTTCGAAACGCTGGTTGCCTTGTTACGTTCCGCAGCTTTCGCCTGCCGATAAACAGCCGAAGTGTTCGGGCGTCTCCAGCAGCGGAAAGCCGCCGTCCGACGCGGGCTCAATCATCATCGTCGTCGCAACCGACGCGCCGCTCCTCCCCGTGCAGCTCAACCGAGTAGCGAAACGCGCCGCCATGGGTCTCGCGCGGCTCGGATCTTATTCAGGCAGTGGGTCGGGCGATCTGATCGTCACTTTCTCGACCGCCGGGACGGCCGACGATCCCGACCAGACCAAGCCGTCGCCGATTACACCCGTGGCCAGCTCGGAGATCGACCCGCTGTTCGAAGGTACGGTCGAAGCGACCGAAGAAGCGATCGTGAATGCGATGGTTGCTGCAACCACCATGACCGGAGCCGATGGTTTACGCCTTTTCGGACTGCCTCATGACGAGCTGCGCGCAATTTTACAGCGCTACGGCCGCGTTGCCGGCAAACAGAAGAATCGATGATGCAGTTTTCCGTGCTCAGGGCGGGGCGGCGCTACCGCACCTCGCCCGGTCATTGCGGCGGCAAACGCCGGGTCTGGCCCTAAGGACGCGGACCGCGCCATGGGCCTTTGAACGAAACTCCTTTCCGAGACAATACCGTCCGACGCCTATGAGTCGTATTAGCGTCAGCTGTTGTCGGTGCCGATGGTTTGAGGTGCAAACTCTTGCAACTCATTCGAGTACGGTTTTGAGATCGGTGACGCGTAGGACCCAATCTTGCTGGTTGAGAGCCCGAGACCTACCAACGCTTCGGCCTGTTTGACGGCGGCGACGACTCCATCGATCACGGGCACTCGATACTTTTTGCTTAGCGCGGTAGCAAGGTCCGCCATTCCAGCACAGCCGAGCACGATCGCCTCGGCGCGATCTTCGTCGATGGCACACTGGATTTGACCCTCGATCTTACCCATCGCGCCGCTGTTAGGATCGTCCAGCGATAGCACGGGGATGTCGGCAGCTCTGACGGTCGCCCGCTTACCCATACCGTAACGGCGGACCAGGTGTTCGATTGGCACGCGAGACCTCTCCATCGTCGTCACGATGGTAAAGCGCTGCGCAATGAACGAAGTGATGCTCAGCGCAGCCTCGCAGATGCCGATGACCGGAATATTGGCCATAGCTCTTGCCGCGTCGAGACCGGTATCATCAAAGCAAGCGATGACCGCCGCCTGAGCACCTCGCCGCGCGCCCCTGGCGATTTCCAGCAGCAAGCCCGGGATCGCCAGCGCTTCATCGTAATAGCCTTCGATCGATGCAGGACCCATCGTCGAGGTCAGCGCCACTATCTCAGTACCGATCGCCGCCACTGACATGGCGGCTTTTTCAATGGTCGCGGTCATGGACGCCGTTGTATTGGGGTTGACGATAATGATTTGCATCTTTGCCTCTCTGCGGCGTTAGGAGCCAAGCTCTCCAAGTTCTTCGTGCAATTCGTCGATGCGGGCAAAGCGCCGAGCGGCTGCTTCGCCGGCACCTGCGAGGATCCTGTCTAAGATGAGCTGCGCCACGGCAAGCACGGATACGTGGTTGTCGATAGGCGTCGACGTGCGCGTGTCGCATCGGAAGACCCAATCCGCGATGTAATCTTCGGTAAGGCTGAAATCGCCGATGACCGCCAAGGACGCTCCGGACCCGCGCATCGTCTCGAGGAGACCCGATAGCGCTTGCGGCCGCCGTCGCAGAGCGACGGCAATTACCATATCACCACCGCCCACATCGGTAATAAGCTCTCCCATGGTGCTGCCGCCGCGAGGCAGCAGATGCACGTTTTCCCGTATATGCCCCAATCGCCAATGTAGGTAGGCAGCAATGAAATAGGCGTGGCGGAAACCGATCATCCACACACGTTTCGCCTTGTTGGTCGCCTCAGCGACCTTCTCCAGGTCGCTATCCGCCAAGCCCTCAAACGTGCGCCGAAGCTGCGTAATCACCGCATCGAGGTGGAAAGACGTACCGTGGTCCCGTTTCCCAACGAGGTCATGTTGCAACAAAAAATGCGGCGAGCCGGTATCGATGCCTTCGCGCGACATTCGGCGCATTTCTTCATAATTCTTCAAGCCGATCCGGTGGACGAAGCGGCTCACGGCTGCATTAGAGGTCTTTGCCATCTCTGCGAGTTCGTTCGCAGAGTAACTCGCGATCTGGCCAGGGAAGTTGAGAATAACGTCGGCGACGCGTTGTTCGCTCGGCCGCAAGTCGGCATAGCGCTCGCGGATACGGCCTAGCAGGGACAGCACTGGCTTACGTGTTCTCATGCGTCCAACTCCCTTTTGTCTTTTCCGCCCAATCGGAATTGGCAAGCGGTTTTATTTTCAGGCGGGTAAAGCAGAGAAAATATATTGCCACAACTCTATTATTGTGAAATATTAATTTCATCAAATTTCGAGAAGGGATTTTAGGCTCGCCGCCGTTACGGGCAAGAAAAAGGATTTTGGCTTTACGAGAGCCTGCCATCAGAAAGTCCTTGATTTTGTGGTCTCTGGCCGGCGGGCCTTCTTGCGTCGACGTCAAATTATATAAAGCTGAGGGATGTTTCATGAAGAGCCGCGTATACGCGATGATGATCAATACAATGGCGTTATCACTCATTTTTTATCCGCGCTTCGCGGCGTCGGCGGAGGCGGCGCTAGCCGAGCCGTCAGATACGGCGCTCGGCGAGGTGGTCGTCACCGCCGAAAGACGTCGCGAGGACGTCAAAGATGTCCCGGCCAGCATCTCGGTTCTAAGCGGAAACGCGCTGCAGGAAAACCATATTACAGACTTTGAGGATATAACCCGCGCGGTGCCTGGGGTTTCGTTCGGCGCTGGCGGAGGTCCGGGCACGGACGTTATCGAAGTGCGAGGCGTCAGCTCGACCTCCGGTGCAGCGACCGTCGGGATCTATCTGGATGAAGTGCCGATTACCGTGCGAACCCAGGGTTTGATCTCCCCCAGTGGTTCAGTCGAGCCCAAACTATTCGATATGGATCGCGTCGAGATACTCCGTGGCCCGCAGGGCACCCTCTACGGCGCCAGCTCGGAGGGCGGTGCGATTCGGTTCATCAGCAATCAGCCGGACCCCAAGGCCGCCAGCATCAGCGTCAGTGCGGAAGGATCTGGCACCGACCACGGCGGCGGGAACTATGAGGATCAGCTGGTGGTGAACCAGCCCTTCGGCGATGGGCGCGCGGCGCTTCGGGTCGGGGTCGATGTCGGCGAACTCTCCGGTTGGATCGACAACCTGGGCTGCTGCGGAACGAACATCCCTGGAGTCCCGGTGACCGATCCTGCGGTGGGGCAACTCATTCGCAAGGGCGTAAACGACGAAAAATGGGCGGTGGCACGGCTGTCGGTCAAGTGGAACGTAGACGATACCCTCGCTATCACGCCGTCGATCTTCTTTGAGCACGATCGCAGCGGCGACACGTCTGTCTACTATCCGCAAATCGGCCTCTACGAGCAGGAGAAAGAAGTACCCGAGCCCATTGACAACAGGCTGATCATTGGCGGCGTCACCATCACCAAGGACTTGGCGTTCGCCCAGCTCTCATCGATATCGAGCTACTTCGGGCAGAGCTTCGACCGAGGCAATGACGGCACCTACTACAATAGCGTTTATGTTGCCGATTCCGTGATCCCCCCCACTCCCTCAAACCCGGGCGGCTATAACAACCCAAACACTTATTTGATCGGACAGCTACCTTCCCCTCAGCCCACACAATCGCACACCGAGCAGGTGAGCGAGGAGTTGCGTCTGACGTCGACTCCTTCAGCAAACGATCAGCTGTCGTGGGTGGGTGGGCTATTCCTCTCGCGACAAACCAATGCTTACCTCAGCAATACGTATATACAGAATTTCACCCAGGTATTCGAAAATATCTACGGCGTTAACCCTACGGATTCCACCGTCGCGGGATTCACTGGACAAGCATTTCCCGATAACTATTTCGGTATTTTCTTCAATCGCAGCCAGCAGAAGCAAGCCGCGGTGTATGGCGATCTGACCTATTCACCGATCCCCTCGCTGAAGCTCACGGGCGGCCTACGCGAAAGCTATGCCACGAGTTTTCTGACGCAAACCTTACCCCCCGTATATTTCAACCAGGGCGCCCCTCTTTTCGAAAAAGCAACCAACAGTTTCAACTCCCTGGTACCGAAGGTCACTGTCGAATATGCAGCGAGCGCTGCCACGAGCGTCTATGTCAGCGCTGGAAAGGGAAATCGCCTGGGCGGCGAAAACTACTATGTGTCGCCAACGGTCTGCGCCGAAGATCTTCACAATATCGGCCTCACCAGCGCTCCGACCAGCTATGGAACGGACAGTTTGTGGAGCTACGAGGGCGGTCTCAAAGGCAGGTTCTTCGATGACACCCTATCCATCAATGCCGACGGCTACTACGTCAAGTGGAGCAACATTCAGCAGACCATCACGCTGCCGATCTGCGGCGAAGCCGCGATCGCCAATATCGGCAATGCGGTTTCCTATGGGCCGGAGCTGGAGATCAATTACAAGCCTCTCGCCGGCCTGACCCTGGGAGTATCCGCCTCCCATACGCACGCAGTCATCACCAGCATCAACCCGAACGATGTCACTCTTGGCGTTTCGGTCGGTCAGGCCGTGTTGAACGTGCCGGAGTGGATGGCCGCGTTCCGCGTCGACTACACCCACCCGCTCGCGGATGACATCAACGGCTTCGTTCGGGCTGACTATGATTTTACCGGTCCATCGAACGGTGCATTTGCGGCGTCCGCCCCCGACTATGTTCAGCCGGAATACTCGGTGATGAACGCGAGCTTTGGCGTGAACTACAAGCAATATGAGATCTCCGTGTTTGCCAAGAATGTCCTGAACAGCAGCAAGATCATCCAAATCCCGTCGCTGTTGTTCACGCCCGAGGCCTACACGTTGCGTCCCTTGACCGCTGGGTTGTTAGTGAAGGCCAAATTCTAGCGGAGAGCCGCATGACCACGTCGATCATCCGCTCGCGTTCTATGTTCACCCGCGCGGTCGACCGCTCGACGTGCGAGGAGATCCCCGACGGCGCTGTCCTGCAGGAGGACGGCGTCATCCTGGAAACGGGCACCTACGAGGATTTCTCCCGCCGCTTCCCGACGACGCCGGTGCACGGTTCGGGAAACGAGGTGATGCTGCCTGGTTTCGTTAATGCGCACCATCATGTCGGGTTGACGCCACTCCAACTCGGCTCGGCCGACATGCCGCTGGAACTCTGGCTGGCCGCTCGAATCGTCACGCGCAACGTCGACCTGTATCTCGACACGCTCTATTCGGCGTTCGAGATGGTGAGCTCCGGCATAACGACCGTCCAACACATCCAGAGCTGGCTCCCCGGTAATCTGACCGAGGTGGAGGCAAAAACGGACGAGGTGCTGCGCGCCTACCAGGATGTGGGGATGCGGGTATCCTTCTGCTACTCCTTGCGAGACCAGAACCGCGTCGTGTATCAGGCCGACAAGGATTTCATCGCTGGACTGCCTGGAGAGCTCCAAGGTCCAGCCTCAGCCTGGTTTGCGCGCACCCAGATGGTCGTCGAGGAACAGCTGCAACTGTTCAAGAATCTGTGGTCCAAACACGCTGCGAGCGAACGAACCAAAATTCAACTGGCGCCAGCTAATCTCCACTGGTGCTCCGACTCGGCTTTGATGGCCGTAGCGGATATCTCGCGCGAATTCGGCGCGCCGCTGCACATGCATCTCCTCGAAACGCAGTTTCAGAAGGAATATGCGCGGCGACGCGCCGGGGGCGGCACCGCGGCGGACTATCTCAATCGATTTGGACTCCTCGGACCCCAGATGACGCTAGGTCATGGCGTCTGGCTTACCGAGCAGGATATCGACCTCATCGCCGAAACCGGGACCTGTATTTGCCACAATTGTTCCTCCAACTTCCGCCTTCGTAGCGGAATTGCGCCGCTCAACGCATTCGAGGCACGAGGAATCAACACGGCAATCGGTCTCGACGAGGCCGGCATCAATGACGACCGCGACATGCTGCAGGAAATGCGGCTTGTGCTGCGGGCCCATCGGGTGCCTGGGATCGACGATTCGGACGTGCCAGGGATGGGGCAAGTTCTGCGCATGGCGACGATCGGCGGCGCTAAAACGACCCCCTTTGGCGAGCGCATCGGCATTTTAGAACCTGGGCGAGCCGCCGACCTCTCCCTGATAGATTGGCGTCAGGTGTCTTACCCCTATCTTGACCCAGAGACACCCGTGCTCGATGCGGTGATTCAACGAGCGAAGACCGAGGCGGTCAGGCTCGTGATGTGCAATGGCGAGGTGATTTTTCAAAACGGGGTTTTCACGCGGATCGATCGCGATGCGGCGTTACGCGAGTTGCACAATCAACTCGCGAACGCGCTGTCGGACGATGAGGTGGCGCGCCGACAGTTGTCCAAGTCCTTGCTGCCCTATGTCCGCAAGTTCTACGAAAACTATATCTTGCCTCATCCTACATCACCCTTCTACCAACAGAGTGCGCGATGACGCCGTGCGGAGCAACGGATAATGACTGATCAACCGATTCATGCCGAAAATCTTGGTGAGGCACTTACGTACGACCTTGCCTATGACGTCGTGCCGGACAGCGCGAGGCGTAGCCCACTTTCAATGGGGTTGCTGTGGCTGGCGACGCAGACGACTTTCGCCGGAATGTTTGTGGGCTTCTCGGCGCAGCAATCCGGACAATCCTTGGACGAGCTTTTGATGGGTTGCGGCCTTGGTACGCTGTGCATCTGCGTGTACGGCATCCTCGCCGGCTATCTGGGCGCTCTCACCGGCCAGATGCAGCCGTTCCTGACACGCGCGGTATTCGGCAAATTGGGCTCCGTGCTGGTCTCGATTTTTCTCATTATCATGGGCAGCGGCTGGTACTCTTTTCAAGCCGTCTATACCGCGCAATTATTTCAGGGCATGTTCCCTTTCTTAGCGTCAACAGTGGTCGTGGGAATTCTGTTAACCGTCTTGATGGGAACTAATAATATCATTGGATTCAGGGGCATTGGCATGTTCGGTCGATTTGTCGCGCCCTTCGTGTTTTTCATCGCGATCTATTCGCTCTACGAAGCCTTCGCGACCACACCGGCGAATGTCATCTGGGCATCGCCGACGATTCCCAACACGACTTCGGTCATCGCGACGGCGACCCTGATCATTGGCGTTGGTGTGTACGGAAATGAGCCCGATGTCTGGCGGTTCTCCAATCGCGGATTCAAGTCCGTCGCCATCCCGATGTTTGTTGCCTATCTACTAGGATTATTCTTGTTCCCCATCGCGGGCTGGGTAATGGCTTTGAACTCAACAGGTTCCACGCCGGCGCAACAGGCGCAGGTGATCGTTCACTATCTATTCGGATCTGTGCCTTTCGCCGCCGTCATCATCCTCATTTCACAATTCGCCCTCAACGACATGAATCTGTACGAATCCATCAATTCGATGACCAACATCTTCAACATGAAGCGCTACTATTCCATCGCGACCCTGTTGATCGGTGGATGCGTCCTGTCCGCGTGGATCGCGACGGCCGCCAGCCAGACCGCCTTTTTCATCGTTGCCGGCATAGGGGCTTGCACGGTCCCAACCGCAACCACCCTGATGGTCGTCGATGTTCTGCTGCTGCCGAAACTCTTCGGTGTGAAGCGAGATCTTTCGGGTGTACTGAGTTGGCGCACGCTTGAAGCCACGAATTGGCTCGGCATTCTCTCACTGCTGTTCGGCGTGGTGGTGTCGATCATTCTGTCGATCCCGGGAAACGTCATTCCCAATATGGGTCTGAGCATCGGCGTGGCACCCGTGGAAGGCTGGCTGGCCGCCGTGATTCTGTATCTCGCGCTTGTCGCGGCCGTGCGTGGCAATGGGAATCTACACTGGACCATCGGCCTACGTCCTTTGAAGGCGACGAAGGCGGCGTGAGCGGCATGCTGATGGCTTCTCGCCCTGGCTAGCTTCTTGCGTGCCGACGCCCAGGACCACCCTCCATTCTCGAAGGTGCGCACGAGCCGACGAGGCGCCCCGCGCGGATCGCCGATTCGACATATCGTTTTTGTAGTTTTGACCGCCCACCCAGACTCGCAATCCCGGTGCGCATTAAGTAGAAAACACGCCTGAGCGAAATTGAAACCGCTAGAGCGAACGCCTAGTCTCGCTCGCCTGTGATCTAGGTCCATCGTCTTGGGGTACTCCATGTCATTCGTTGTCGAGTCTTGCGCGTCGCGTATCGTGCGTCGCTTCGTCACACTGTCGCTGGCGGCCGGCATGTCGGCCGCCACATTGCAGGCCTGCTCCGATGGAACGGCGAGCGCGCCGGTTGTCGCATCCACCGACAGTGCCGCGGCGACCACGGCTGCGGCCGCGCCGTCGACGGCGAGCACGGCGAGCACGGCAAGCAATCCAGGCCCGACCGCCAAGTCGATCAAGATCCCGACGCCGTCGACGGGTCTGCCGGATGCGGCTTTTTCGAGCTTCGAGTCCGCGCACGTTCACCCGCTCGACATCACGCCCGATGGCACGAAGCTGCTCGCCGTGAACACGCCGAACAACGACATCGAGGTGTTCACGATCAGCGGCAACAACTTGACGCTTGCGAGCGTCATCAAGGTCGGTTTGGAGCCGGTCACGGTGCGGGCGTATTCGAACACCCGGGCCTGGGTGGTCAACAAGATCTCCAACAGCGTGAGCATCGTCGACCTGAAGAACAATGCGTTGATCGCGACGCTGCAAACCGGTGCAGAGCCGGCGGACGTGGTCTTCACCGGCACCGCGGGCAGCGCGACGAATCCGGCGCGTGCCTACGTCTCGGTCGCACAGGCCAAGGAACTCGAGGTGTTCGATCCCTTGGTCCCGGGCGCGACCCTGCAGCGCATTCCGATCCTGGGGCAGCAACCGCGTGCGCTTGCGGTCGGCCCGAATGGTTCGGGCGGCACCAACGTCTATGTCGGCATCTTCGAGTCGGGCAACGGCACGACCGCGCTGACCGGCGGCAAGGACGACGCTCCCTACGAAGTGGACATTGCGCGCTCGCCCTCGGGTCCCTATGGCGGCATCAGCCCCTTCCCCGACAACGTCAATGCCACCCTCAACGTCTACACGAGCCTCTACCCGCAGCCGACGACGGTCACGCCGAACGTATTGGACGCCTACTTCACGCAGACTCCGCCACCGGTGAGCGTGATCGTGCGCCGTCAGGCGCCGACGGTCAGCGGCGCGCTGCCATCCTGGTTGGACGAGAACGGCAAGGACTGGTCGATTTTCATCAACGGCAGTCTCGCCCAGCAAGGCAGCAACGCCGATCGCGCACCGGGCTGGGATCTGATCGATCGCGACATCGCGGTCGTCAACACCGCGAATAACGCCGTCACCTATCAGGGCGGTGTGCTCAACATGGTCATGGCGCTCGCGGTCAATCCAGCGACCAATTCGGTGACGGCGGTCGGTACCGATGCGACCAATCAGATCCGTTATCAGCCGATGCTCGACGGCAGGTTCATTCAAGTGCTCATGGGCACCTATGCGCCCGGCGGCAGCACCGGCGCCAAGGCAGACCTGAACCCGCATCTGTTGCCGTACTCCTCCGTCACGGGCACCTACGCCGCCTCATCGATACCGGCGACCTGCGCAGCCGGCTCGACCCTCTGTGCCGCCAATTCGATCGGCGATCCGCGCGGCATCACCTGGAATGCGGCGACCGGCAAGGGCTATGTGACGTCGATGGGCACAAACAGCGTCATCGTCATCAACTCTGAGGGGGGACGCGACTCCGTGTTGAGTACCCCGATCCCGGTCGGCCAAGGGCCGACGGGCATCGTGCTGAACGCGGCCGGTGCGAACGCGAGTTCGCCCACGCTCGCGTACGTCATGAACAAATTCGACGCCACCATCTCGGTCTTGAGTCTTGCTGCGACCAACGTCAATCAGGCGGAAGTCGAGCGTGTCGCCCTGTCCTATGACCCGACGCCCAACGACGTGCGCGCCGGGCGCCCGCTCCTCTACAACACGCAGCTTTTCTCCGGACTCGGCCAGATTTCCTGTGCTTCCTGCCATGTCGATGCGCGTACCGACCGGCTTGCATGGGACTTGGGGGATCCGACGTCACAGCCTGAGGTCATCAATTCGCAGCCTGCCGTCATCAACGGCAGCAGCACTGGCGTAACGTTGCGGGACATGCAGACGGGTGGTGCGATCACGCCGATCGCCTCAGTCACGGAACACCCCATGAAAGGCCCGTTTCTCACCATGACCCTCGTCGATCGGATGCAGAGCCCCTTCTTGCACTGGCGCGGCGACCGCGCGAATCTCGCCGCCTTCTCGCCAGCCTTCGTGTCCCTCCAGGGCGGGGCGGCACAGCCGACCGCGGCCCAGATCGCGAACATGCAGGCCTTCCTCGCGACGCTGCGAACGCCTCCGAACCCATTTCGTACCCTCACGAACCAGTACCCGACGGAAATCGCGGTGCCAGGCCCGCGCAACGTCCCATACCGAACCGGAAATGCGGTAACGGGCGCCGGGGAGTTCGAAGCCAATTGCCGCTCCTGCCATCCGGGGAACACCAATCGCGGCTATCTGTTCGTGAACAATGCAGATTTCGGCGTCAACCAGTTGCGCAATCCGCCGACCTGGCAGAATTTCTATCGGCGGGACGGCCTCTGGTTCAGCGATCCCACTGCGAGCACGGCTGGTTTCGGCTTCCAACCCGATGGCACTTTCGACTCGACGCAAAACCTCTCGCGCGACGACAACATGATGTCGTTCATGTACGCGTTCAACGGGTCCTACCCCTACACGCCCACCGGCCTCAATGCGACGAACACCGCGGTGGACTCGCATGCCGCCGTCGGACGTCAGGTCACCCTGTCTCCCTTGGTCGCCTCCGACCCGGCGCTGGCTCAACTGCAGGCATTGGCCGATACCAATGCGATTGATCTGGTCGCGAGCGGTTGCGTAAACAACGAGACCCGCGGCTTCGTCTATGTCGGCAACGGTAACTACGCCGGCGATCGCGGTGAGGCTTACTCTCTGGCGGCCATGAAAGCCTTCGCGCAGAGCGGCTCACCGATCACGTTCACGGGGGTGCGCCGTGGCACGGGTTACATCCTCGGCATCGACCAGAACGATGACGGGACGCTCGATGGGGCCTCGGGTGCGACGCCGTCGCGGGTCTGCACGAGCGGAACTCAGCAAAACCTACTGGTGAATGGCAGCTTCGAGACGAACTCCGTCCAAGCGGGCGGCTGGAGCAACGTCGCAAGCCTGGCCGGCTGGACGGGTAGTGACGGCTACGTGCAAGTTTGGAACGGCCTGTATGGCTACACTGCCTTGGATGGATCGTCGTGGATCCAATTGGGCGCGACCTCGGCGCTGGATACCGTGGCGCAAACCGTCACGACCACGGCCGGCGATTCACTCGTGCTCACGTTCTGGTACTCCGCGCGGCCGGGACTTGCCGCGGCGGGTAATCAGTTCAACGTGCTGTGGAACGGCACCGTCATCGATACCCTCACCCCGAATGGGACCAACTTGACAACGCCCGCCTGGCAGCAGGCGACGTACATCGTAAAGGCCACCGGCACTGACAAGCTATCTTTTGCACAAAGCCCCTCGAATCAGAACGGAGAAGGATCGCTGGTGGACGCGGTGTCGTTGGTCGACAGCGGCACCAGCAGCGCGATCTTCGCTTCGCCGCAGGTCAATCTCGCCTATGGCAAGACGGCTAGTGCGCCTCAAATCGGCTGGGGCACGGTGGCGTCTGCAGCCGTCGACGGCAACATCGACGGTAACTACCACAACGGCTCCGTCTCGATCACAGACGGCACCCAGGCACAGGACTATTGGGAAGTGGATTTGGGTGCGATCGACACGGTGCAGACCGTGAACCTGTTCAACCGCACGGACTGCTGCTCGACGCGCCTCAACAACTTCTATGTACTCGTGTCGAAAACCTCAATGGACGGCCAGACGTTGGCGCAATTGCTCGCAAATCCTGCGGTGACGCAGGTCTACACGGCGAACACCGGCTACGTCGGCGGGAACTCGCCACAGGAATACTCGGTCGGCATCGGTGGGGTGTCCGGCCGCTACATCCGGGTACAGCTCGCGGGCACGAACCAGTTGCAGCTCGCCGAGGTCCAGGTCATGGGCTGGCCGGCGGGAGCGAAGTAACGTAGGTCGCTGCTTTCGAGCTAGCGCTTTGGTATGCAAGTAAGGGCGCAACGACAGGGATGCAGTTGGTCGATGATCTCATCGATGAGGCTGCTGGCGGTGGGGAACGGAGAAGAACGCGGCCAGAGCGTGTTCATGTTGAGCCATCATCCTGCGACGATACGCAGGTTGTCCGTGCGGTTTGGCTAAATCGACCTTTTCGTGAGGCCGCCCACAGAACCGCCGCGCCAACGATCGTGCAAACTGCGAATGCAGGCACCGAGGCCTCCGGCCCAAAGGCGCCGCCCGTCAGCCAACTGGGGATGGCGCTTCTCGCTGTGCTCGTTGCAATCGAAGGTCCGAAGTCGCTGCCGGAGACTGTGGCGCCGAATAGATAACCTTGAGTGAAATTCCACCCCGCATGAACCCCGATCGGAACCCAGAGCCTCCCGGTCAACGAATAGAAGGAGCCCAGCATGATGCCTGCTTCGATGGCGACGCAAGCCGTGGTGAATAATGTGGCACCTGGATTAGCAATATGCCCGAGGCCAAACAGGAGAGACGATACGACAAACGCTGCAGCCGGTCCAAAGGCGCGCCATACCAGGCGCAACACTACGCCGCGTACGATCACTTCTTCCAATACGCCCGATTCAATTGCCAGTCCCGCACCGCGCCAGGCTGACGCGGGTCCGTGAAAAGTGATGTCATAGAGACCGCTTGCGATCATGATTGCCATTCCGACAGCAAACATGATCAAGCCGGTTGCAAGCCCGGCAAGAATTCCGAATGGCGCCGATGTCAGCGCTAGCTCGGTCGGCACGCGCCTTTCCCCCAGTCGAACGAGCACCCAATAAGTACTAAGAACAATCAATGCGCCGCTTGCCTTGGCTAGAAACTGATACCCCGGCTGCTTTGGCAGAGAATGCGAAATCGCTTCCATCGCCGGCCCGAAAGCCAATGCGATTGCAAATATCATAACGACCATCCAGCACAGGCTTCGAACCGGAAGCCACTTTCCAGCCCGCAAAATGCGTTGGTCGCCGAGAACGGGCTGTATACCCCAGTCTAATGTGGACATAGCGCTGGTCATTCTTCCATGCGACGGGACGAATGGATTGAGCCGCTGTTGCCGTTCGGAATCGCCCTTCGCATGTTTGCAATGCTTGCCACGAAAGATTTGCGTTTCGGCTATCTGCGCGCTCAAGGTTTCTATCTTATCAGCACAATCCAGTTAACTTGAGGACAAGGGCGATCGATTGCGGACAATACCGGCATAATTCGCGGACAGGATGATTCGGCGCAAAAAACCCGTGGTTACCGCTCCGACTCCTCGGTCCTGACCGGTTACCCCGCCGCGCCTCGCATCTTCTTCACCGCAGTCTTCGCCGCCGCCACCATCGAGGCCTGTAGCCCCGAACCCGCCGCCTGCGGCGACGACGCAGTCACATACAGCAAATCCTCCCCCACAAGCACCCACAGCTCATGACGCCTTGCATCTTGACTAAAATACGCCCCGTCCCCCACTCCGCTCACCTCCGTCACCGTCCTTCCCTGCACTGGCGTCCTCTCTAGCGTCTTGAACATCTCCGCCGGCGTCATGCCCATCATCGCTGTCACACTCTCGCCCACTGAGACCGTGCCGTTATTCCCATTACCGTCAAATGTGCACTGTTTGCCTTCGTCCGGGTTATCCAGCTCCTGTCCAGCTGAAACCGGCGCCCCATTGATCCCTGCCGCCGTCGCCTGGCTCATCAACTCGCAAGCCGGCACAAACGTCTCCGCCCGCGCCCCGCTTGCCACGACCAGCGAAGCCCAAACCCACAATGTCGGCCGCATCGTTAACCCCCCATGATTATGGCCACGTACTCAAGGAACACGGCTGCAGCACGCAACCGGACATTCGACGTCACTGAGGAGGAAGAGAATAGGTACCGCATACCCAGCAGGCCAGTGCGAGTCATGCGTCCGCTGATGTCACGAAATACCCAAAATTTAACCGACCGCAAATAGGGCTGCCGCTAGCACGACCAGAATCGAATTCGCGGCCAGATACCATCCCACGATCTTAAGGGCCCGACGGCGCGCAATCCCGCACCAGTAGATGAGCCCTGCCGTTATCGCAGCCATCAACGCAAGATAAATCGGCACGCCCCTCCACGACAGCGCGTAAGGCCAGACCACGAGGTTCACTGTGAAAGCCACCACGGAGATACAGGCGATTTTGAAGCGACTTCCTTGTACTGCCTTGCTCGCGAGAGTCGCCAGAAGAATATACGGAAACAAGATGACGATGATGAACACAGAAATTTTCTCAGAACGACGGTGTCAACCCGCCCGCCTGCGCCGACTCCGCTTGGCGATGCTTAAGCGCCGCCATTCGTTCCGAAAAACGCTTGCTGCATGTCGGCCATCGCTTTGGCCTGCGCCACCGCCTGCGTCCTCAACTGCGCTGACTGCGCCCGCAATTCCTTGATCTCGGCATCCTTGGCCTTCATCGGAAGCGTCTGTGCATTGGTCATCAACATGTCACTCCTGGTTCGATCGATCGGCGGGTCGAGACAACACCGCTGCAACGAATCTGCATAGTTGAGTAACACCCCCACCCGACAGAACCGGACATGGAACCGCTCATTTGTAAAGACGCTATCGCATCCGTTTCGAGCATGATGAATTTCAGTATGCGCCGTCACTCCGGCCTGCGTCTCAAGGCGTTTGTTGAGCCGACTCGATCTTGGTATATCCGGCTGGGATTTGGAAAGCCGCTGCGGATATGGGCGCCGACGTGAACGCGCTTTTCTGCATGGTCGTCTCGAAGAGCACGGCGGTGGATGGGTCGGACTGCCCGCCCGCCCCCCCGGCCGGCGGCGGGCCACTCGGACTTGGTGTCGCCGTGCGGTGAAACGCACCGACCACCGAATTACCGAAGGCATAACCGACGCTGCCCAATTTGCCGAATTGGTCCCTGACGGCGGCCGAAGTCGTATCGTCCGCCACTTGTTTCGCGGCCAAGCTTCCCGCCGACGTCGCGGCCGAGCCGGAGCCGCCGGCGGCGTTCGTTCCCACCGTGTCTGCCGACGGCGCGACCATCGCCTCACCCCCGATGCGGGTGATGGACAGGATGGCCTCGCCTTTGATCTTCTGCGTTTCGACCGCGAGTTTCTTCATCATCTCCGGCATGGCGCCGGCCATGCCGGGCTGACTCGCAAACAGCGAGCTCATGGCGGCCTGGTTGATCGGGGGCTGCGTGGACTTCAGAATCGCCGAGGTGTCGACGCCCTGCATCAGTTTCTTGCCGTAACGCAGATAAAAGTCGTCGATGGCCCGCATTTCATCCGGTTTGGGTGCGCTCCAGAGGTCCGTGATCATGCTGAAGGTGGCCGCTTGAGCCTGGTCGGCCGCCGGATCCACGGGCGTGACATGGGCCTTCATGGTCATCACCTGCTCTTTCGCGGTCACGCCGTTTATGGACTTGGATGCGCCGGTGTCCTTGACGGAGACGTCGAATGTGACCTTGTACTTCGGCTGGGGCTGCGCCGCATCCCCCGCCGGCTCATCCGGCTCTTTCTTAGCCTCCGCCACTTTCTTCGACGCGTCCCTGAATGCCTGGCGCATCTCCTCGAACGAGGTGACCGTGTAGGTTTTCTTGTCGTTGTTGATCCGGGTGACGGTTTCCTGGTCGAGATCGATGATCTCGGTCGACATGGTCGAGACGCGCGCCAGCTGGTTACCGCGCAGTTCGACCTGGGTCACCATGGGATCGAGCAGTTGCTTGGTGCTTTTCGGCATGAAGGGAATGGACCGGAACATCTGCACCAGCGCTCCGCCGGTGATCTGCGTCGTATCCTGGTATCCGGCGTCAGCCGACGCGGTACCGCTCAATACGATCAGGCTGCCGCCAATCGCTGGGATCCATCGCTTGTTCGCTCGATGACGCATGGGAATAGCTCCTTTTCCCAATAGAACACGGGAACGGAGATTCACCGGACATGTCCTGCCGGCCGTCTGACCGGGTCGATGTCAGATCTGCAGCCGCCGCACCAGCGCCTGGGCCCGATGCAGGTCCGTGCTGTGCGGGCCATCATGCCGCAGCGCCGCTGCCAACGCGGCGGCGGCGCCGGCCCGCGCCTCGTCCGGTCGATCGAGCGCGGCCAACGCCTCGCTCCTGACGAGCGTGAGCTCATCCTCGAGCCGCACATCATGGAGCGAGCGAACCTGCCGCAAGGCATCGGCCGCCCGCTCCGCCTCCTCGAGCGCGTCGCCGGATCGGTGTCGATTCAAAGCCAACCGCGCCAGATCGATGCGCGCGCGCGCCACGGCCACGGTGAAGGCGCCGAACGGTCCCGCGTCGACCAGCACGCCCTGGAGCAACCGGGCCGCCGTGTCGGGCTCCGCGGCATCCTGCGGATGATCGATCAGGAACCGGGCCCAGTGCTCCTGCGCTTCGAGCAGCGCGGGACGGCCGCGCGGCTCGTGGGCTTCGTAGTCCTGCACGGCCGCCTGCAGCGACGCGCGCGCGGCATCGATGCGGTCCGTCTGCTCGTAGGCGGCGCCGAGCAGCAGCTGCAGTTGGCGCAGATCGTAATCATGCTGCGGACGGATGGTGAGCACGGTACGCGCCGCCTCGAGCAACGGCACCGCCTCTGCTGCCCGGCCCTCCCAGATGAGACATTCTGCGAATGCCTCGCGCGCCAGGGTATCGTCACTGTTCTGCTTCCAATCGGCCGGCACCGTGGCCATCAGATCGGAGTACATCGACAGCGCCCGGTTGCGATCGCCATGCAGGTAGAGCATCGCCGCATGTCGTTCGAGCACCCGCCAATACGTTCCATAGTTCTCGCCGATGGTCCGCCGGGCGAGATCGGCCCCAAGGTCGTACTGCTGTTCCGCATCGTCGAACCGGCCGAGCTTCGCCAGCACGTCACCCTGATTGACGTGGATCAAGGCGAGGTCCATGTCGTCATGATCCGGAATGCGCTGCGCCACCTCCACGGCTCTGGCGTTCAGCATCGCGGCGGCCTCATAGTCGACCGCCTGAAACCGGGTCAGCGCTGCATTCGCGAGCGCCGCCGGGTAACTCTTGTTCAGGGGGTCGTAACGCGCGAACAAGGCGACCGCCCGGTCGACGGCGTCGCGCCGCAGCGCCGCCGAATTCGGGGTCGGTGCCAGGGCGCGGTCCCGCGCGAGCCACCATTCGGCCCGCAGTGCCGACTGGTCGAGATGCGCCTGTTGCAACAGCGCGTCCGCTTCCTGGAGCAGCCGGTTGGCGACGTCGAAATTCTGCGTATAGATGTTCGCCCACGCGTCCGTGATGACCCCCTCGATCACCAGCGGATGATGATCGCCGTAAAGTCGCCTCGCCAGCGAGACGCGCTGCTGCATGAGCGCGTCATAGCGTTCGTCATCCAAGAGATAGCCGTAGATCTCCCCCGCGATGCCGAGCAGCTCGAGCTGCAGTTCCGGTTGCTGCGCGAAATCCTGGCCGATGCGGCTGACGCTGCCATCGAGCAGTTCTTTCGCCGTGATCTGGCCGCGGGGCTTGTCCCGTGCAATGCGCGGATCGCTCGCCCGAAACACCGCCACGAGGAAATTCTTCACGGCCAGGGCCCGCGCCGCCTCCTGTTTCGCGACGTGGCCCTGCCACGCGACGCCGACCGTCGCCGCCAGGATCACCGCCGCGATCGCGCCGCCCGCCATCACCCCCCACCGGTGCCGCTTGAAGAAACGGCCGGCGACATACAGGAGCACGCCGTCTCGCGCCGAAATGGGCTCCGCCCGCAGCATACGGACGATATCGGCCTGCAGCAGCGTCACCGAGCCATAGCGGGCGTCCGGCTCCTTGCGTACCGCCTTGGCAATAATGGCGTCGAGGTCACCCGCGAGTTCCTTGGGCAACACCGGCGGCCGGCTCTGCGCTGCCGCGAATCGGCTGGCGACGGGCACGTCCTCGACGAGCACGCGGCCCACCAAGGTCGCGAGCGGCAGGTCGGCATATCCCCAGGGATTCGCGCCGGTCACCAGTTCGAACAACAGCATGCCGAGCGCGTACACATCCGTCGCCGTGGTGATCTGTCCACCCGCCAGTTGTTCCGGCGCCGCATAACCCGGGGTCAGTGCGCCGTGCCGGGTCTCCTCATTCGGGGTCTGATCGAGCAGACGCGCGACGCCGAAATCAAGCAGCTTGGGAACCCCTTCGTCGGTGACGAACACATTGCTCGGCTTCAAGTCACGATGGATCACCAATTTGCGATGCGCATAAGCCACCGCGTCGCATACCGCCAGGAACAGGGCAAGCCGTTCGGCGAGGGTGCTGCGATGCGCCTCGCACCATTGCGTGATCGACTGTCCGACCACGAGATCCATGACCATGAACAGCCGGCCGTCTACGGCGACACCACCGTCGTGCAGCCCGGCAATATTGGGATGCTCCAGACGGGCCAGGATTTGGCGTTCCGCGTGGAATCGCTGCGGCTGGTCGCCGACTTCACGGCGCATGAGCTTGATGGCGACCTGATGGTCGAACTGCCCGTCGGCCCGTTCCGCCCGGTAGACCTCGCCCATGCCGCCGACCCCGAGCGTCTCCACGACCCGGTAGGCCCCGATCCGCGCGCCGGCCGGCAGCCCGACCCGCGGAGACACCCGCCCGACCGGCAGGCTGCCGGCCGCGAAATCCAGCACCGGATCCTTGCCACCGACTTGCGCGAGCAGGGATTCGAGTTCAAGACGAAAGGCCTCATCGCCGCCCGCCAACCGCCGGCAGGCCTCGGCCCATTCGCCCTGCGGCAGGTTGAGGATCTCATCGAGGGCGGCGTCGATGCGCTGCCATTCGCGCGGGGAGGTCACAGCTGCGCGTCGAGCACATCCTGACCGACGGATAGCTCGCGGCGCAGCCACGCGCGCGCCTTGACCCAGTCCCGCCGCACGGTGCGGTCGGTGAGCCCCAGCGCCTGCGCGGTCTGCTCATCCGTGTAGCCGGCGAAAAAGCGGCACTCGACGATGTGCGCGAGCCGCGGGCTCATCGCGGCCAGGCGACCCAGCGCGTCGTTGATCTCGACCAGCGCATGGGCCTCGCCGATGCCGATCTCCGGCGCCTCGTCGATATCGAGGTGTTGCGCACCTCCGCCGCGCTTGTCCGCGACTCGGTCGCGGGCGTGATTGATCAAAATGTGGCGCATCGCGAGCGCGGCCGCACGCAGAAAATGCTCGCGGTCATTGTATTGTGCCGCGCTCAACAGTTTGAGATAGGCCTCGTGCACCAGGGCGGTAGTTTGCATGGTGCCGCCCGCGCTGACGCGCCGCCGCTCGCGCCGCGCCAGGAGCCGCACATCCTCGTACAACAGCGGCAGGAGTTCCGCGGCCAGTCGGCAAGCCTCAGGTGGAGCGCCAAGGCCATCGGCGGCGATTAGTGAGGAGTCGAGCATCGGCGTTATCGATCATCGTGAGGTCACGTACTTCGCGGCGACTGGGCAAGCTTCCACGCACGCAAATCACAGTAACCGAACGACGGGTGGCTGTCGAGACGGCGAGGTGGCGATCGAGACGCATCACGCGCAGGCACCCCAACCGCTATTGAATATGTCAAGCCTGCGGGCAAATTTGCGCATATCGAGGGCGGACATCGAGGATTGCAGCGGTAGGTCCCAACCGGTTACCCCGCCGCGCCTCGCATCTACGCCAGGCCGAGCGCGTACCCTCTATCAAATGGCGCTGATTCACACATGCCACCGGCAGTGCGATTCGGCTGACCAACGCGGCACGCTTCAGGTAGGGGCTTCTAGCGGATTGGAGGCAAGCTGGCCCGTGCGCTCGAGAAAGACAAAGACTCCCACGCCATAACTGGCACCATTCATCTCGTCGACCGGGGCGTAGGAATTCAGTCGATCATCAGCTGATTCAAGAACTGCTTGGCCAGCGCGTCTGATGAATCGAGAAAATTCATCAAAGTGGCCGGAGGCCAAATTAAGGCGAGCAGCGGTTGTCTGAAAGCGTCCGTCTTCGATGGGACGGTCGCGAAATATGTTGTGCTCGATTGTCTCGGCGAAGCGCTGCAGATCCCGAAGGACGCCCTGTACCAGGAAGGAGTCCTCATTCGTGTAGAGCAAGGTGCTGCGGAGTAATCGCACGCGGCCGGTGGCTCCACTGGGATGTGCCATCCCCAAGCGCTCTAATTCGTGGAGCACGACGCCGGGCTCAAGAGCCGCATTGATCGAGCGCACCAGAGCACCAAATCCCTGCGGATCGTTAGGATCGAGGGACAGTTCGCGCGGCGCGCCGGATTGATCGGTCCAAGCGGATGAACCAGTCCATGCTTCGGCAATGGGTGCAAGCGCGAGCACTGAGCGCTCGTTCGATCCGCTGGAATGACGGCCGCGTTGGGATTCCCCTGCATAACGATCGTAGATCGATTCCATACACTGCTGACTGGTCGCCTCAGAGACACCGGCGGATTTGAGAATTCGAATCACGGGTCTTAGCGCGACGTCGGCCCATTGCGCCAACAGCGAGAGATTGGTCGCGGTCGAGTCATCGTGTGCCGGTGATCGGGTGGACGGGGGCTCATAGAAGACGAAGGCGCCGACACCAAAGGTGTCTCCGTTGGGGGCGAGCGGATAGGCGGTGAGGCGATCGTCGGCGGCATCGAGAAACCCTTGGCCCAACCGCCGCGCGTACCGTGCAAAATCCGGGAAGTTTGCGGGATTCAAGGATAGGCGGATCGCGGTCCGCTGAAGCCGCCCTCCGGTCTGAAAGCCCTGCGCAAATAAGTTGTGCTCTATTGTCTCGGCAAAGCGCTGCAAGTCGAGCAGGACGGGTTCAATGGAAAACGCGGTGTCCAGCGAATGAACCACCGTGTGACGAAGCAATCGAACGCTGAGGCCGTTCCGGCCAAGGCACACCACATTCATCTCGGTCAGCGCCTTCAGCACGGCGGAAACGGCTAGCAGTGGATCGACGGATCGCACCAGGGCACCGAACCCTGAGGGGTCACCGTGGCGCAAGGCTAGTTCGCGAGGCAGACCATTCTCGTCGGTCCATTCCGGCGATCGCGCCCATGAACCGGTAATTGAGCCGAGCGCGAGGACGTTCTCGTACCGTGACCCGGACCCGGCATGACCGCGGGCTTTTTCTTGCGCGTACGCCGCGTAGGCCCTATGGATGCCGGCGCAGGCAGCGGGTGCGGGAATACCTGCGGAATTGAAAATCCGCCCGAGTGGTCGCAACACGCCATGCGCCCAGCTCGAGATGAGGGACCTGTTGGTGGCTGTAGAATCGTCGCGCCAACTCATACCGGCACCCAAATAAAAGCAATTGCCGTTGAGTCGGCGGCTGTCGGAAAAGATGAAGGGCAATTGCTTGTCCTAGAAGACATTTCTTCTCGTCGAGTCAATATGTTAAAATGTGCTTTGAAGCAAGCACAACACCGGATGTTCGGCAACCGTAGCGGTGCCAGAAGAGAGGCCGGGCACACGCACCCATGAGTATCAAAGACCAAGTCATTGCGTCCTGCCGACGGATCCTGGCGCCATTGGCTCGCATATTGATCCGCTTCGGGATCAGCGCCGGCGAACTCAATGCGCTCGTCGAGCAGGAATATGTGAAAGCGGCGGTACGGCAAATCGCCTCTCGGAATGAGCTGGTCACCTCGTCCAGGATCTCCATCATCACCGGTCTTCCGCGCAACATCGTGGCGTCGATCGTTGATACGTTGGACGACGAGTCGCCGAGGCGCGTAGGGTCGCTGATTCACCGCGCCCAGCGGGTATTGACCGGGTGGTATGAGGATCGGGAGTTTCACACTCGTGAAGGAGAGCTGCTGACGTTGCCGGCGGCCGGTGAGGGTAAGACGTTTGAACGCTTGGTCGAGCGTTACGTGGGCGGCGGCGTGCGGGCAAGCGGCGTGCTGAAAGAGCTACTTGCCACCGGCGCTGTGAAGTTGACGCGGGATGGCGAAATAAGGGCGATGAGGCGCACCGCGGCGGCGGGCGGTGCCGATCCTGAGACCGTCGATCAGTTCGGGGAATATACCAGCGCCTTGTTGAGCGCATTCGAGCACAACTTATCAAGTGGGCCGACAGAGCAGTTGTCGATGTCGGGGGTCGCTCGCAGCGCAGACGCCTCCATCGTGCCGGTGTTTCGCGGGCAAATGGCGCGCCGAGGCGAGGTGTTCGTCGAAAGTGTCGAGGCCTTTCTCGATAGCCGTGTGGGGAAGTCGCGCGAGGGTGGGGCTCAAGAAGCGCCGCCGGCGGTGCTCGTGGGCTCCTATGTGTTCGCGACCGTCCAACCTACGCAGCAACCGGTGCCTCGATGGCAGAGAGGGTTAGCGGCGCGCATCAAGGGATCAAGCGAGGAGCGGGAATGACCGCAATCCCTGGTCGATCTCGATCTGCCGGCCGGGTCGAGATCATTGCCGCCGATGAGCGAGATACCACCGACCCCGGCGGCGATATTGGCGTCATCGGCAGCAATGGCTCTTCAGTCACGGCTTTCATGCCTCGGAAAGACTGCGGTCCCAAGCCCTCACGGTGCGGTGTTGGCGGCGACGGTCGGGCTAACCGGTGACTGTTGCGCGAGGAAGGCCGCAGCATCTGGGATGCTCTGATGCTGGAAAGCAAGCTGAGCCTCGATCGCTACCGTCCCATCGGGGTTCTGAGTCACCTCCATGTCGGCAATGCCAAGGGCGCGGTGGAAGGCGAGTACCTTCTTGCCAGAGGCGAGATCCGTAATAAAGACGTCGCGGTTGCCGGCTTCTAGCGTGACGGCGATCGGTCCCGTGGGAGTGTTGAGCCACTGAGCGCGCCAGTAATAATGATGGATGTTGCGGCCCCCACTCTGCTCGTACAAGGATTCAAAGGTTTGTGCGCTGTCGCAGCGATTGATGGCGAGGTTCTGACGATGGCAACCCGACATCGCCGTCACGTCTTTGCCGTCCATGTCGATGTTGAGGGAAATCATTGAATTGGTGTCGCCGTTGTAGAGCGCATAGTCTGGTTTGGCGTTGAGTCCTAAATTCGCGCCCAAAGCCTTGACCGATCCGGCCATAGATCTCATCGTTCCCAATAGACCGGCTTGAGGATCATTCGGCGGGATGTCGCGTTCGAGCAGTACGAAGCCGGTGCCGCCGATGTTGCCACGCTGAATCGAGGCAAGGACATAGCCCTCCGGGACAGGAATGTTTTTAACTCCCTGGCCGGGGTCATAGCGAAAAGCCGCGCCAGGGCGCGAGACCAAGAGACCACAGGGAATCACTGAAATCGAGTTACCTGATAAACTAAGTCCGGTAACCGTCTGCACGCTCCAGCCGTCGGCGGTGCGGGCAGCGAAGGCAAGCGTGATTGGAGTCGCGGAGGCGCCGGCGCGTAGGTATTTGATCTCGAGCTTGTTCGGGGTCTGAACGGCAAAGGTCACATCTCCAGTCACCACATCAAACGCATATAAGGTGATGCGGCCTTCGGCATCGACCACCGGTTGACCGTTAATCGTGAAGCCCTCACGGCGCTGCTTGACGACAAGATTACCGCTTTTAGCCGGCAGCGCAGCGATCTCGGCGGCCAGTTGCTGCTCGGTCAGGCTGGAAGGTGACGCAGCAGTCGACGCCTGCGCCATGGCCTGGGGCGCCGTGAAAAGGCGCGGGTCCACGGCGGGCATGTTGGGCAGGCTGCGACTCGCCAAGGCCTGGGCCACGGCCATGTTGCCCGTCAATCTCGCGATCGTCTCACGCATCGACTGGACGGTCAGAGAGGCCTGTTCATCGGTGAAGGGCATGCCCTGCTTCTGATAAGCCGCGCGATATTGCGCAATCATTTGAGTTTCTTTAGGGGTCCACTCAGACGGCGGGATACCTTTCGCCGCTGCCACCGGCGCGTTCTCGCGACGGGAACGAACCGCCGCGTCCGCTTGGTCCTGACTAAGATCCATATTCTGATTTCGATAAAAATCGCGCAACCCGTCCACCATATGCCGCTCTTCGGGTGTCCAGTCCGCGCCGGGTACCACGTCGGCCAGCGCGGCGCCGGTGGCCATGAGAGTAGTTATCAGACACACACCGACGAGCTTGCTCACTGTTCGCGTTGCCATCACCGATACTCCTTTGACACCTGGGGGATACTCCGACTGGACATCACTATATCCACTTGAGATGTTAAAGTGCCTGATATCGGTCACAAAAATGCGATGCCATGGTTATGGTGAATAGCCTGCGTCACATGTAGATTGCGGGCAACTTGCCCCTGCTCATGTCAGGAGCCCGGACCCGATCAGGTCTGCGGTTCGGCCTCAATGAACAAGATTAAAAGGGATGCGGCTTCGCGACTTGAATGTGGCCGACCAATATGCACCGAAGGGCTTGTTCGCCAGAAGAGTAATGAGTAAAGTTGGGGTCGCATTGACGAGTGGAGCTGACGCTCCCGCCAACCTGCCTACCCGGGCAAGGTGGACACCCCTGTAGGGGCGATGCGGCCGGTCCGGCAATATAACGGGCGAGCCATTCGAGAGCGTCAGCATCCAGGATCGAACTACTGGAGGCTCAAGAATGCCTGCTACCGAACGCACGCTCTATTTCCGCGAAGCACCCCGCGAAAGCTACCTCGTTTTTGCGCCACCCGAGCGGGCGCATTTCATCGATCAAATTCACCGTGCAATCCGCGAGTCGGGTGCGTGGGGCGACTCAGAGGCGACCCACTATGCAAGACATTGAAATACTGGAATTGGAGGTGCCGGAACAACCATTGGCTGGCACCTCGAACGTTCCACCGATGTTCGCGCCGCATCGGGCGATAAATCTCGACGGCGTACTCTGCTGTGCCCAGCGGACAGAACGCCGACGTGAGCAACTAGCGGGCATCATCCTGAAGGCGCTGACCGAATTGGTAGCCCAAGTCGTGCTTTGGTCGGTGGGCTCCGCAGATGCCGATCGACACGTAGGGGACACTCGGTTTCTCGTAATTACCTTGAACACGGGCTCGGGGACGGACGCTTATGTGCAAATCTGGTCGGCACCATTTGAATCGCTCGTGATGGAGGTGGGACCGGGAAATCGACGAGACGCGCTGCTACAAGCCTTTGCCGATGGCATTCGGGAACCCTTGCTTGACCGGGGCTTTGCGATTGGCGGTGCTGCGGACAACTATGAAAAGGTATTACCACCGCCGTCCGTTAAGGATGCCGTTCGGATCGCGCGCGAAATCCTGGCGATCCTGCTCGATGTGCTGAAATATGACGGCCACACCGATCTTGCCTATCGATTTCATCAGGCGTCGATTCTCGAGGACAGCCACGTTCTCACCAGTATAGATCGGCAAACGTTGTGCAAACTGATGCAACGGTGGGGATTCGAGGCGACACTCTCGACGGATGTTTCCACGGTCATCAAAGTCAGCAGCTGGGAGCTCAAGTTTCAGCTGCAGTTGGCGGTTCCGAATCCGGAACGCACCAGCAATTTCCGCGAGATCCATTGTTTCGCCAACTTTACGTCGCCGGCCAACGAGGCGACGTCGATCGCCGAGAAGGTCAACGGTCGCCCCTATTTGATGAAGGCCCATGTCACGACGCTTCCTGGGGCGCTTCAACAGAAAATCCGCCTTTCCGTTGGCATCAATCTCGCGGGCGGCGTGACCTTGGATCACATCCGAGCGCAGATTGTGGAATTTCTGCACGCCGTGCGAAGGTTACAGCCGTGATCCCGGATTTTCCGGAGTTGAGGACATTGGATTATATGGATGCGAAAGCAGCAAGGCGGGAGAGCAACACGCGTGCCGTCTCCTCGTCGAATAGCGTCTTGGCGCGCGAGCCTGAATATGCGAACGCCCTTGCTCTGAAGGCCACCGGTCTGTTGCACCTCGGTCGGATCAAAGAGGCTCAGGACATCATGAATGGACTGCTGCCCCGCTACCCGGCCACATGGCAGGCATCCGCCCTGGCCGGCGATATCGAGTATGCGCAAGGTGACTACGCCCGCGCCGCACAGTTGAGCCAACAATCCGTAGCACAGATGAACGAGTCCGATTTACGCGATCGGGTTGACGGATCGATACGACCGACACTGCTCGCCTCTCACGCCCGACTGGGTCTGGCTGCCAAGGCCAAAGCAACGTGGACGGACTTCACCACGACGCTGCCGGAAGTCACCACGATCGCCGCGATCAAGAAATGGATGCATCCCGCCGCGGATCTCGCGGACTTCGAACCTCTGTACGACGGTTTGCGCATGGCCGGTATAGCCAACTGATCGTTTTGGTACCTTCGCAAGGTTACGAGTCAGCGTCCCGGTTTGCTGACGCTAGCATCGAGCTTACGGTCGACTACCATCCTCGACGCGTGCCGGATCGGCACGATCTGCGCCGTCATGCAGTGGCGCACATGATTCACGCCCGGCTATGCTGCCGGGCGTCATCGGGCCAGTCGATTAGGCGGCCTGTTTCATGCCGCCTTTGCCTGCCGCGCGTAACGAACGGACACCGCTTTACCAGACAAAATTGATTACGCCACTCATCTTGATCGAGCTTGTGTTGACGATCTGGATATTGTTGGAGCTCTCCACCTCTAGGTCGACCAACTTGCTGAAATCGCAATAAATGATGTGCGTTCCCGGCGTAGCGGAGAACCCGGTGCTGATGGCCGCCGAGGCGATGTCCAAGCCCACCCACTCCAGAAAGAACGGCGTGTTCGTTACCACACGCAGGATCGTCGCCTGGCCGACGCCGCGATTGCCGACCGCATTTTGCACACACGACGTGGATACGGGCGTATTACCGCCCGGGATGGCTATCGGCGCGCTCGTGGCACCGGGGTCAAGATTGTAGGTGACCTGTATTTGGTTGGCCATCGCGGGCCCGGCAAGCAGGCTGACGATGGACGCACTCAGGACGAAGGCGGCGCCGTGCAGGCGGTTGGTTAACTTAATCATTTTCTGGTATCCCTGTATTGATGATGAACTGCGAATTGCAGCCGATGACTCTTGAGAAAACACGCACCGCTCCGGAAACCGGACATCGCACACCAAACTTTTCGCCGAGCCGACGTCGTCGAAATTGATGCGATGTGTCCTCCTGTAAGGTGAGGGAAAGTGGCGCGAACAATGAGCAAGAGCCGCGACAATATTCACGCACGTTACTGCTGATGCCAAAGTCGTGCTTGAGCGGGCTGCGCCGCCGATAGAACGGGGCATCGAAATGGACCGTTGCGCGTGCGATAAGTTTTGTCAATTATCGCGGTAATTTCCGTCAGCGATAGCGCCTCAAACGACGCTCGATCGGCAGACCCATCAGGGTGACCAGTCCGACCAGCACGAGGTAGACTGCGGCGGCGCCCAGCAGCGGTTCATCGACGCGCAGTGTCTCGAAACGAATCGTGTTGGCCGTGCCCAAGACGTCGAAAATCGTGATCGTCGAGACGAGCACGGTCGACTTCAACAACAAAATGAATTCGTTGGCGAGCATTGGAAACACCACAGCGAGTGCCTGAGGCAACAGAATCCGGGTGAGCGTGATCATGCGTGAGAGCCCGAGGGCCTGCGCGGCTTCGTGTTGCCCGCGATCGACGGCATCCAAACCGACCTTGAGTATCACCGCAACATAAGCGGTCTCGTTCAGCGTCAGCGCGGTGAGTCCGTACCAGAATGCGTCGCGCAACACCGGCGACGCCCAGCTATGGCGCATCCACTCTCGCGGAATCAATGATCCCAGGCCGTAGTAGATCAGATAGATCTGAACGAGCATCGGTGTGCCGCGCATCAGCAGCGAATAGCCCTGCGCAGGCCACCGCCGCCAGCGCGCCGCTGAACCCAGGGCAAGCGCGAGTGGCACACCGAACAGGGCGCTACCCAAGGCCGACAACAAGGTCAGCGTCAGGGTCATCGGTACCGCCGCCAGTAGTTGCGGCAGCACGCCGTGCCACAAGAATGGCCAGGAGATGCTCACGTGACATGGAGCGGCATCAAGCGGCGCCGCAGCCATTCAAGAAGAGCCATGGAGATGAGCGTAATGATCAGAAAAGCGGCGCCAGCAACGGCATAAAAGATCACATAATGTTTCGTCGCCGCCGCCGCGAGTGAACTGACCTTCAACACATCGGAAAAAATTCCGAGCACGCTGATGAGCGATGCATCTTTGGTCGCGTTCAGCCAGATATTGCCCAGACCGCCGAGCGCATGTGTCAAGGCTTGCGGTGCGACGATGCGGCCCAGGTAGGTTAGAGGCGGGAGGTTCAGGGCCCGGGCAGCGTCATGTTGACCGCGGGGAATCGCAAGCACGGCGGCGCGCAGGACTTCGGTGATGTACGCACCCTGGATGAAGCCGAGCGCCACGACCGCGACTACGAAGGGATTCAACGAAAAACCTTGGGGCGCGAGACCTGCGAATACCGCCAGTCGTTCGGCCAAGCCGGCGCCGATGTAGAATGCCAGCAGCACCAGCAGCAACTCGGGCAGGGCACGAACCAGTGTCGTGTACAGTCCGGCGCCGAGCCGCAGGCTGCGCCGGTGCGACAGCTTGGCGGCGGCACCGAGCAAACCGAACACCAAGCCGACGGTATAGGAGCAGAGGGAAACCTGCAGCGTCAATCTCAGCCCCAGCAGCAATTGCATGCCGTAACCGCCGAGAGGCGCCTCCCACAGGCTCAACGAGTGGCCCGTATTTGTCCGAGGAAGCGCTGCAAGCGCTGCGACTGAGGAGTGTCGAACAGGTCGGCCGGCGTGCCGCTTTCGACGATGCGACCTTCGTCCATGAACAGCAGGCGGGTGGCGAGCCGGCGGGCGAAGCCCATCTCGTGGGTGACGCAGACCATCGTCAACCCCGAGTCGGACAGGCCAACGATCGTGTCGAGTACCTCCTGAACCATTTCTGGATCGAGCGCCGACGTCGGCTCGTCCAACAGCAGAATCCGCGGTTGCATGCACAACGCGCGGGCGATGGCAACCCGTTGTTGCTGGCCGCCGGAGAGATGTGCCGGATAGCGATCGGCAAGGCCCGCGAGATCGACCCGCCGCAGCAGGGATAGAGCGCGCGCCTCGGCGTCCTTGCGCGCGATCCCAAGCACCGTCCGCGGTGCGATGCTGCAATTCTCCAGAGCCGTCATGTGCGGGAACAGATTGAAGCTTTGAAAAACCATGCCGACTTGGTTACGTATGTGACGCAGAGAATGCTTGGCACCGGTCAGAGTCTCGCCGCTGACCCGGATCGTCCCCCGTTGATGGTGTTCGAGACCGTTGATGCAGCGGATCAGCGTCGACTTGCCGGCGCCCGAGGGGCCACAAACGACGACTCGTTCACCGGTGGCAATCGTCAGCGTGACGTCATTGAGCACCGGGGTGTTGCCGAAAGATTTGCTGACCGAGACGAATTCGATCGCCGGCTGTGGCTCCGGTGTCATTATCGGCCCCGACTCATATCTCGGCTCCGAGAACGAGCGGCGAACCGTCGTGAAACCGCGAAAGCCTGAATGGCCGCGGATCGACGCAGGGTGAGGCCCCCAATGCGATTTCGGCGCAGAGGCGTCCGGCGCCCGGCCCGATGCCGAAACCATGGCCGGAAAAACCAGTGGCCAGGATCAAACCCGGAACGGCATCGACCGCGTCGATGCACGGCGTGAGGTCGGGCGTCACGTCGATATAACCCGCCCACTCTTGCACAACCGACACGTGCTTGAAGCGCGGATTCAAGGCCACCATCGCGCGCATCGTGCAGGCATTGTGCGCGCGGTTGGTGGCCGGGTCGAGTATGCGGGTGGCCTCGAAGATCGTAGACTCATCGCTTCGAGGCGACCGCCGGGGCCGCCATTCGCCCCGAGCCTGCTCGTTCACCAACGGTCTGAAAGTTTTCCATTCCCGCCGCAGCAGCGGCAGGAAGTCGGCTATGAAACGCAATGAATCCGGCACCAGCGGCAAACCAAATCCCGAGGCGGCATTGATAGTGTAGCCGCCGTCGAGACGTCTGCGGTAACCGAGATCTTTCAGCCAGGTGCAGGGTACCGGTCCGTCCGGCACCGGGCTCGTGCGGAATATCGGTATCAGCACTTTGAGTTGCGGCAGGACGATATCGAGTCCCGCGCAGAGGAGACTCGACCACGCGCCGCCCGCAAGTATCGCGGTGCTGCACTTGATCGTACCCCGTTCGGTGACGATTCCGCTCACCCGGCCGGCGGCGCGTTCGATACCGCGGACCGCACACTGTTCGACGACGACAGCGCCATGCGCTTGAGCGGCGCGCGCGATTGCCGGCGCAGCTTTTTGCGGTTCGGCGCAGCCATCTCCCGCAACGTACATACCGCACGGAAATTGCGTCGCTGCACCCGCCATCAGGCCGGCGAGTTCTTCGCCGCGGACCAGCCTTGCGCCAATATCGAAGGCAGCTACGGATTCGATCCAGGCTTGAAAACGCCGCTCGTCCGAAACTGAGGCACCAACGTAGAGCACGCCGCATTCGCGAAAGCCCGTCTCGGTTCCGGTGCGTGCATTCATACCGCGCCATTGGCGCAACGCCTCGACGATCAGCGGCATCTCGCGACTATCGCGACCGGCTTGCCGCACCCAACCGGAGTTACGGCTGGATTGTTCGCCGGCGACGACCCCCTTCTCGCACAGCACGACGGACACACCGCTTTCGGCGAGCGCGAGCGCCGCGCTCACTCCGATGATCCCGCCCCCGATGATGACGACGTCGGCGGCTTTCGGCAGCACCGCGCCAGGAATGATGCGATCGACGACGGGTCCGGTCGACGCTACGTTGACCGCCGGGGCTTTGACCGCAACGGCACTCACGGCTTGATGAGGAACCGGCTGATTTGTGGATACCGGGCCGTGATCGCATCCCAGCTGCCGTCGGCGCTCAAGCCGAGGATGGCGGCGCTGAGACGCGCGTTGAGTTCCCGGTCCTGCTTGCGGAGGCCCCCGCCGATACCAGCCCCGAAGCTCGGGTCCGCAGGACAGGTGCTCTTCGGCTCAAATTCCGGATTGCTGTTCAGGAACATCGCCAGTGTGCTGCCTCCCTCGAGCGCGAAGTCGAGGCGACCAATCGCGAGATCTGCGAGTACGTTGTCCATGGTATCGTAGGTCTTGACGTTGACCGTTTTGGGTGCATTGATGAGCAAAAAACGCGCTAACGTCGATCCGGCCTCAGCGCCGATAGCATATCCGCCCAGGGTTCCCAATGCCTCACAACGCACGTGCAAGGGTTCGTCACGAGGGCCGATGATGATGATCGGCGTGTCATAGTAGAAATGAGTAAAGTCGATCACCTTCGCGCGGTCCTCCGTGATCGAGAGCGAACCCCAAATGAGATCGATCTGTTTGCTCTCGAGCGCGGGGATGAGGCCGTCCCATGCGAACTCCTTTTCAATGCATCGGAGCTTGATTCGCGCACAGACGGCATGCAACATGTCCATTTCCCACCCGACCCAGCGCCCGGCCGCGGTCTTCCAATAAAGCGGTGGATAAGATTCATTGTCGATGCCGACCACGATGGAATCCGGGACCTCGCCGTGCCCTCGTTGGGGCCAACCCACTGCCATCAGCAGCGCGACGCCGAAGCACGCTCGAAGAAGTCGCTGCCTCATCGGGTTTTCAAGCCGAGCTTCGCTTCGATCATTGCAATCCAAGGTACCTGAAGCATGATTCAAACGTCAAACCGCGTGGCCATGATCTCCGGAGCGAATCGCGGCATCGGCGCCGCGATTACCGCGCGACTTGCCGCGGCGGGCTGGGATTTGTCGTTGGGAATGCGCCGACCGACTCGGTCGACGGCCGCGCCGGATGCCCTCCTACACGCGTACGATGCCGAAATTGCGGCGGCCGAGGTGGGCTGGGTCGAAGAGACATTGACGCGCTTCGGACGCGTCGATGCGATCGTCTGTAACGCCGGCGTCATGATTCCGAAAAGCGCCATCGCCATCACCGAAACGGAAATGGCATCGATGTTCACCGTCAATGTATTCGGACCGCAGCGGCTTGCCCGAGCCGCCTGGGCGGCGCTCTCTGGCTCGGGTCGCGGCCGGATCATCGTCCTATGTTCCCTGTCCGGCAAGCGCGTGTCGTCCGCGGATTCGGGAGCCTACGCGATGACGAAGTTCGCGGCCTTGGGGATGACCCATGCACTGCGCCATGCCGGCTGGCACGCCGGTATTCGGGCGACCGCCATTTGTCCTGGATTCGTCGCCACCGACATGGCTGCGGCGCTCACCGAAATGGATCCGACGACGATGACGCAGCCCGAGGACGTGGCGACTCTAGTCGAGACCGCGCTCAACTTGCCGAACAACGCGAGCATGCCTGAGATCGCGGTCAACGGTTTGATCGAGGGAAATTTCTGAAACCAAGTCAGCGTGAGCTGATTTAGATTTGGCATGATCTGGCTCACGCCGCTGCGGGAAAAACTACGGCTCCAGCAGCACCCAGGCACCCAAGGCCGTGGGGTAGGGAGCAGAGATCATCGTCGTTCCTAATGGCGTGGGCGCGCCTCCGTTGAGCCCGGCGAATAGGTAAACGGCGCCACCCGTCGCCGGCATGCCGGCGACGGGCCCGGTATTGCTCGTCAACACATAGAGCGTGCCTACCTTCCCGGTCTCCGACAGTGCCACCGCTCTCCCTGCGGTGCTCTGCGAGGGAGAACTCGTCGCGACCAGATCCCCTGAACTACCGACCTGATAGGTCGAAAGCGCGCCGCTAGTTGTATTTACGCTCGTCGCGTTGCTGAGGACATAACCCGTAACCATGTCGACGTCTGACGCGAACGCCATGCCGACGCCGACCGTATGGCTACCCGTCGATACGACGTTGCCGCTATCGGTCAAGACGCCGTTGGTGCCCACGCTGAATTGCCGGATCGAACTCAAGCACTGTGTGCCGTCGCAGTTGCTGAACACGTAGACGAACGTGGCAGACGCACCGATCGAGATGACTGAGGGGTTCGTACCCGCCGGCAGCGGGGCCGCACTCGTCAAGGTGAGGGTGCCATCCGCTGCCTGCGTGTATTGGGATACGCTCCCGGCATCGCCTGTGGCGCCCGAATTCAGGACGTAATACGCGTTGTCAGCCGCCGCGTTCACGCTCTGGGGTGTCACGACCGATACGGGTGCGATGCCGGTCGCCACCGTCGCGGTGGCAAGGGGCGTCAACCGGCCGTCAAGGCCGATGCTGAATTGCGAGATGTCGTCGTCCGCTGTGTTCACGACATATAAATACTGGTTGAGTGGATCGGTGGTCGCCGCGCCGCCAGTAGTTCCGAGAGTATGCATGCCGGGGTTCGTTACGGTGGCGGGCGACAGCGGCGTCAGGGTGGCGTCAGTTGCGACGGCGTATTGGGAAATGGTGCCGTCCCCGGCGTTGACCACGTAGACGTATTCACCGTTGCCCACCACTACCAAGGCGGACGGGTTGATGCCGGCCGCGATCGAGGGCTGTGATAGGGGCGACAGGGTTCCATCGCCGCTTACCGAATATTCATAGACGGCCCCCGCGCTGTCCGGCGTCGGGCCGGCGGAGGTCACATAGACGAAGCCGGTCGAATCGGAGGGATAATGAGTTTCGCCGGTGTGGTTGTTTTCGAGCGCATCCTGACCAGAGCCAGAGCCACAGCCACTGACTCCGAGGATCGCTACCGATGCAAGAACGTTCAGTCGCTGCAATCCGCAGAAATCAATCGAGATGCGCATGTCTTGACTCCCTGAATCCGTGGGTCCGCGGTTCTGACAGTGAAGAATACCAATAGTTGACTATGTTTCACATGTCAGTTATTGTTTACATGTGTACAGTAAATACTTGAAACTGACCGGCGATCAACTGCTCGCCATGCTCGCGGCCCTCGCGAACCCGCACCGGCTGCGAATCATTGCCTTACTGGCCTCCGGCGGACGTAACTACGTCAGTCAGTTGGCTCGGGATCTCGGCATCAGCCGACCGCTGCTGCATCTGCA
>Ga0116226_10000320_pt1 | contig 40226 bp, 43 predicted proteins | sample S1TSphfallax_FD_89692 | JGI IMG/M metagenome (GOLD analysis project Ga0116226, IMG submission 89692) | Host-associated microbial communities from peat moss isolated from Minnesota, USA - S1T2_Fa - Sphagnum fallax MG | ecosystem: Host-associated > Plants > Peat moss > Unclassified | place: USA... | reverse complement strand
GCACTAGCGTTAGAAATACTGTCTTTTATATTCATATGGCAGGGGCATTGCCCTTGCTCTTTGTGGGGGCTTTCATGGGTATTCAGAATTTTCCCGCTGCGCTGCAGCCGATTATTCAGCAAGGGTTCCTGGAGCGGGAATTCCAGCAGGCGCTTACTTCGCGCCTCGGCTACCGCGCGGTGGCCGATCGTGAGGAATTTGCCGTAGGCATAGGTGAGACGCTGACGAAGACCCGGGCCGGTTTGCGCCCGGCAGTGACAACGCCGCTGGCGCCGGCGACAAATACTAATCTGGATAATGGGCTGACGCCAGGCAATTGGGGTGTTGAACAATATACGTTGACGCTGAATAACTATGCATCGACGATGGATTTGAACGTGGTGACGAGCCGTGTTGGCATTGCGAGCCAGTTTTTGCAAAATGCCTACGTCAACGGCGAGCAGGCGGCGCGCAGTCTCGATGATCTTGCGCGGAACGTTCTATTTGGTGCCTATTTTGGTGGAAACACGCGGGTTCGGGCAACGCTCTCCAGCCCCGGCGCGGTTGTTAGTGTAGATGACGTGCGTGGATTTCAAACGGTTTTTGTCAACGGCGTGCAGCAGGCTGTGTCCGCCAGCAATCCGTTGGCGGTCACGGTCGGGTCCGATGCATATAGCGTCATTGGCGTAGCGGTAGACACGACGAATGTATCGACGACGCCAGGTGGTCTTTCCGGGACGTTGACTTTCGGATCCAATATGTCCGTCGCTGATGGAACCGCCGGCAACACGGTGCTGGCCGGGACGGCGCCGTTGATCCTGCGACCGAATGCACGGGGCAATACCAGCCTGCTGCAGGCTGGTGATACGCTGGCGATGTCTAATATTCTTGATGCGGTCGCCAATCTACGTGTCAATGCGGTGCCTGATATTGATGGTGCTTATAATTGTTACCTGGACCCGATCAGCGCCAGACAATTGTTCGCTGATCAGGATTTTCAGCGACTTTTCATTGGCACCACGTCCGCTGTGGAGGTTTTCCGGCCTGGGCAGGGCGTTGTCAATGAGTTCCTTGGCCTGCGTTTCGTGCTGACGAACGAATCCTATGTCCAGCCGGCGACGGCGGTTGCGGGTGCTGTAATACGCCGACCGATTGTGGTTGGGCAGGGTGCGCTGATCGAGGGCGATTTTGCCGGTATGGCGGCCGATGATGTGGCGCCGGCGAACTCGATCGTGTCGCTGGTTGATGGCGTTTGCATGGTGACACGTGAACCGATCGACCGGCTGCAACAGATCATTGCGCAGTCCTGGTATTGGATTGGTGGATTTTGCGCGCCATCCGATACGACGACCAATAGTACGACGGTCGCGACCGCTACGAACGCAAACTATAAACGGGCGGTGATGATCGAGCACATCGGATAGATTTGATCACAGAGCACGAGTTTCTCGTGGCCGGTGCGATGCGCCGTAGCAGCAGGCCGGAGCGCCCATGTTCACTGACCAGCAGAAAACTGATGTGCGCCGGCATTGCGGTTATCCGGCCTATGGCAGCGCACCGGACGGCAATATGGGGTGGCGGTTCTTTACGGCGTATGGCGCATTGGAGTATCGCCTCAATAATTTGAGCACATCTGAAACCACAATCATTGTGGGTTATCTTGCGACATTGAATCAACTGGAATCTGTAGTGCCGATGGCATCGGAGAATCTGGACAGTGACGGGGCGGCTGGATGGCAGCATAATCGTTATGAAGTTGCCGATAGATTGCGGTTGCTGGATGCATGGCGGCGGCGGCTATGCGCCTTTCTGGGGGTACCGCCTGGCGAGGGGTTGGGGTTGGCCGGTGTTAGCTGGGTGGTATGATGGACGGGGCCGCATTACAGAACCTGATAAGTAAAGGATGGGGAACTGCGGCGCGGCGGACGGGACTTCCTTATGTTCTGTATCACCCGTGCGGGTTGACCAATCCGCTTGGCACGCGAAACAGGGTGATTAAACTGAACGCAGTGCTTGAGCCATCCCGCGACGGGACCAACGGGTATGGCGGGGTGCTTTGGCGGGCGGTCTTCGACACGCTTTACAGTAGAGAAGGTGATTATCTGCAAGGACCGGAGGGCATTTTTTTTATTGCTTCACAAATTAATCTGCAACCGGCGCTTTGTGTGCGGACCAGCAACGCCGTCACGCTGGCGCGTGCTTGCCCCGCCGTGAGCGGGAGCTATAGTGGATTCGTTGCAGATACGGCAAATGTGGTTCTTGCCGGATGGCCTGCCCTGCTGACGGCGGGCGCGACGCGTATAAGCGGCACATTGCCAGAGGCGCATTTCGGCAATTGGACCGCATTTTTTCCCACACTCCCGATCGTCCCGCAGGTGGCCGATATTCTGACAGACGATCTCGAACGCCGATTCATTGTTGGGACGGCACAGCTGAGCGTGCTCGGGTGGCGGTTGGCACTGCGCCAGGTTGATGGATAGTGGCGGGTGAGGCCAGTTTCGACACGTAACGCCATTATTTTGTCACCAGATGTCCGGAGTTGCGAGAATGCTGCCAGGCGAGTTGCACGTGCTGACTGCGCGCTTCAATCCCTTGCGATGGGCAGCGCCGGACAGACATTATAATGACTGGGTCGAGCATATACTCGACAGCGGGGCGAAGCTGACGGTTGTTGAAGTTCAGTACGGAAAACGGCCATTCACATGTATGCGGCCGCACGTCCATCATGTTGGGCTGCGGGCCGATAGCTGGTCCTGGAGCAAGGAATGCGCGCTGAATGAGGGTATCAAGCGGCTGCCCGAGGCTGAGTATATTGCGTGGGGTGACGCCGACATATGGCACCGCAAATCCGGCTGGGCCGCGGAGACTGTCGAATATCTTCAGCATTACCGAGTCGTGCAAACCTGGACACGGGCGCTGGACCTGGGGCCGCATGACGATTTGATCGGCGTTCATACCTCATTCTGTGCACAATATCAGATCGGCGCGCCATTGGCTGCCGAGGGCAAGAATTTCTGGACGTTCGAGGGCGGCTACGCGACCTATCCGCATAGCGGGTATTTTTGGGCATGCCGACGGGAGTTCCTGGACTGGACCGGCGGATTGTTTGAACTTGCAGGCATGGGAAGTGCCGATCATCATATGGCACTGGCGCTGGCTGGCTTGGTGGAGCGGAGTTATCCGTCTGGCACGAGCGATTCCTATCGCGCTCATCTGCAGCGATGGGAACGCCGCGCGCGACTGTTTGTGAATGGTCGTATTGCAGCGTTACCTGGAATTATTGAGCATCGATTCCACGGGTCGAAGCAGCGGCGGGGTTATCTTGATCGCTGGGACCTTTTTGTAAGGCATGGCTTCGATCCGGACACCGATCTTAAGCGTAATAGCTGGGGTGTGCTCGAGTGGGCCGGCAACAAGCCGGAGCTGGAGCGCGAATGGGACCTGTATCTGCGGTCCCGGCGCGAGGACGATAATTGTCTGTGAGGCGATAGCGTGGCGGAACTTGCGGATGTCGAACAGGCACTTGTTGACGTCCTGATCGCCGCGTCGTACCCGAACGGGCCTGATTCGTTGAGCAGTGCGGGCGTGCCGGTTCGCATATATCGCGGCCGGCCGACCAACGCGGCGTTGATCGCGGATCGCACGACCGGCACTGTCGATGTGAGCGTTTTTCCGTTGGCGGAGGCCACGCGCAATACCACACGGTGGGGCGTGCAGGTGAGCGTGCTCCCGTCCCCCTCTACGCTGACGGTCGGCGTCAGTGGGAATTCGGCGAATTTTGCGGGTGTTGCCATCTCCGGTGATTTGGGTGGCGCACTGATCAATTACGATCAAGCATTTGTTTATCAGGCGCAGGCAGGTGATTCCGCCGCATTGGTGGCAGCAGCTTTGGGGGCGGCCATACGTGCCTCCATGATATGCTCGGTGACAGGCGCGACACTGACTGTTCCAGGTGCGTTCAACCTGGTGGCGCGAACTGCATCTCGGGCGCAGGCCTTGCAGGAGTGGAGCCGACAAGAACAAGGATTTCAGATATCAATCTGGGCGCCGACGCCGGTGATCCGCGATCGGATAGCGCAGGTGATCGGCGCCGCGCTGACGCAGATCAACTTTCTGACTTTGGCCGATGGCACCGGCGGGCGGCTGCGCTACCGTGCGACGGCAAATTTCGACGGCGACCAAGCTGCGTCCATGTATCGCCGCGATCTGACATTTGATGTCGAGTACGGAACCACTGTCATGACCAGCAGTCCGACGATGCTGTTTGGCGATCTGGACTGTAATAGCACAACAATTTTTGCGTAAGGAAATATTGTGATGGGTGGGGCTCTGGTTGTCGTGCGGCCGTTCGGACAGTTCAAGATTGGCGCGTTGATCGATGATCCGGCGCGGATCAAGGCGACGCTGGCGGGCGAGCACGCGCATTATGTGGTGCGCGTGGCTGATCTCTCCAATGGTGTTGCGAAAACCCGGGGGAATTGACGATGCCAATCTATCAGCAAGGCAGCTTGAATACGACAGCACTTATTGTGCCTGATCTTTATGTACAGATTGTTCCGCCACAAAATCTGTCATTGAATGGCGTGCCGACGAATACGATTGGAATGGTCGGGACTTCAAGTTGGGGGCCGGTGAACCAGCCCGTGATTGTCGGGACGATGGCGGACTATGCGACCTCGTTTGGACCCGTGGTGGTTCGAAAATATGACATGGGGACGAACGTTGCGACTGCTGTGCAACAGGGCGCGTCCGCGTTCCGCTGTGTACGGGTGAGCGATGGGACCGATACCGCGGCGTCATACGCGATTGCGCCGTTGAACGGTGCGTTTTCACTTGGCTTTACGGCGCGCTACACGGGTGTGCTGGGAAATTCGATCACCTTCTCACTCGGTGCGGGTTCGAATCCGATGACCTGGCGGCTGACGATTGCGCTACCTGGCCGGGTGCCGGAATTGTTCGACAACATAGCCGCGCCATCGCCGACCATATTTTGGCAAAATCTAGCGAGTGCGGTGAACAACGGGATGGGTCCGCTGCGCGGAAACTCGCAGCTTGTCGTGGCCAGCCTGGGCACGCCGGCCGCGCTGGAAACGCCGCCGGCGGTGATAGCTGGGCAGCCGTTGCTGGGCGGCACCGACGGCGCCGGCGCTGCTGTGACGGCTGCGACATTGGTTGGTCAGGAGACAAGTCTGCCGCGGACTGGCATGTATGTGCTGCGCGGCCAGGGTTGCAGCATTGGCGTGCTGTGCGATTCGGATGATCCAACGCAGTGGAACACACAGGCGGCGTTTGGCAGTTCCGAAGGCATATATATGATTCTGACGGGGCCTGCTGGAGATAACCTGAATAACGCGGCAGCAACAATACAGCAATCCGGGCTCAATGCCGTCTACTCCGCAAAGCTTATGTTTGGGGACTGGATTTACTGGTTCGACCAGACAAACGCCGTTACGCGCATTGTCTCGCCGCAGGGCTTCGTCGCCGGATTATTGGCTAACATGTCGCCCGAGCAATCGAGCCTTAACAAGCCGCTCTACTCTATCATCGGCACACAGAGTTCGGGCACGCCTGGGACCAGTCAATTCGCGACCTATAGCGATGCCGAACTTCAATTTCTGTTCCAAAATGGGATTGACGTTATTACGAACCCGCAGCCCGGCGGGGCATATTGGGGCGTGCGCTGCGGGCATAATACGTGCATTGATCCGGCAACCAATGGCGACAATTATAGCCGTATGACCAATTTCATCGCAGCGACGCTTGCCGCAGGGATGGGGCAATTCGTGGGCCAGGTGATAAATGCGGGTCTGTTCAATCGGATCAGGGCAACACAATTGAGTTATCTGAACGCTCTGTATGGTCAAGGTATTTTGGGAAGCATTGATGGATCGCTGCCATTTTCGGTGATCTGCGATAGTACTAATAATCCGATCAGCCGCACCAGCCTGGGCTATGTGCAGAGTGACGCGCAAGTGCAGTTCCAAGGCATAAATGAGAAGTTTATCGTAAATGTTGAAGGCGGGCAGACCGTTGTCGTTCAACGGCAGATTCTGCCGGCAAGCTGATTTACCCAGCATCACGTAGCGTCGAAGTCCTGCCGCTCGCGGAGGCTGTGCTGAGCAACGCCTTTTGCTGCAGGCACAGAGTCCGTTGCGTAAGCGGTGCCACGAGATCCCTCGGCATATTCGGGAGTATATTATGCGGAAGATCGTGCTTATGATATTGGTGAGTTCGGCTGCGTGTTTGGCCGGGTGCGCCAATACGGCTCAGAACGAGGCCGATTTGGCGGCGGCGTATGATGTCGCGGCGGCTGCCGAGCAAGCCTATGCCGCTGACCCGAGCGCCAATCCTGATACGGTGAAGCAGGCGGCGGCGTTGCTGGCGTCGGCCCAGGCAGCTCTTATCGCCTGGCAGAACGCGCCTGCCGGCAGCACCACAGAGGCGACGGCGCTATCTGCCGCGATTGCGGCACTGGTCGCCTTCGAAGCGCAGATTGGTCAATCCGCGGCCACGCAGCATGCCGCGCGAGAGTGCGACCCAACCAATCCGTTCTGCGACGATGGGGTGCATCGCGGCTGATTTCGATGAAGACTCGCCATGGGCGTGCTGGCCCAAGGCGCCTTGCCGATGAAGCTGAGACATTGCTCGGCCCGCACGGAGTATGTTCGCCATGCCAATCAACTCTTTTTCGATCGGCCGTGACTGTCAACTGGTTGTCATGGGCCCGTTCGGTCGCGTCGACCTCACCTACGTGACAGGCTTTGAGAGCCGGCAGATTACGCAATCGGTGAGACTGGACCGCCTGGATGGTGTGCCGATGGGCGCGGAGTTGCCGAAAGGCTGGGAAGGCAGCTTTGAGGTTGAACGCGGCACAAGTGCCGTGGACGACTTCATTTCCGCAGCGGAAGCGGCTTTCTTTAACGTAGGCGCGCTGCAAGCGGGCACCGTATATCAATATATCGCGGAAGTGGACGGTTCTACATCAACTTATCAATATAGCGGTGTGGTGTTCAAATTAGCGAATTCAGGATCGTGGCGCGGCGACGCCAGCGTGCGGCAGAAGCTTGAATTTTATGCGACGCAACGGCAGCGCCTGTGATGGACAGCCCGAGCAGTCGAATCGTTGCTGACGCGGCAGCGGGCATCATCGTCCGTGACGCATTGGGGCGACAACTCAGCGTGCGCCGCTTGTCCGCGCTGGATCGTTTGCGTTTATTCAAGGCGGTCGGCCCGGAGCTGGCGCAGAATGCTCCCTATCTCGGTATGGCGATGCTTGCGGCGTCGGTGACTGCGATCGATGATATACCGGTGCCGGCGCCGGTTCGCGAGGGCCAGTTGGAGGCGCTGGTGCAAAGGCTGGGTGACGAAGGTTTGTCGGCAGCCGCGGACGCATTTTCCGGCGCGCCATCGGAAACCGAGGAGCTCGTTCACGCGGGAAACTTAGTCGGCATCCCGATCTGATTGACTGCCTATATCTGGTCAAGAGCGGGGTGCCATTTGACGTTGCGTTTTCGCTGGCGCCGGCTGACAGGCTGGCGTGGATTGTCGTGTTCGGTCAGCTTGATGGGTTGGTGTATGACTGGGACGAGGGGCGCTGGCTGGGTTGAGTTCGTAAGGCCACCGGAAGACTGGGGGGGTGAAGTCCCCCGGCGCCGCTGCGCCTGGATCAGTATAAATGCAATATCTGCATTGCGGATGTTGCGATCGGCAAAGTAGCGCCGGGGGTACTTGGGAGGGGACGGCTTCGTCCCACCCATTGTTCTTCTGCTTCATCCTATGACGTGCACCGCAATGAGATACTTGAGCAAGAATCAACAGGAGATGGCGTGTGAGTAAGCGGAGCGATCGCGACGTCGGTGGCGTGGCGCCGCGCTGGGTCGTGTCGGCGGTCTCTCTCGGACAGCGCGCACTTGGGCACGTTGACGCTGCGTCAGGCCGTTTGGGTCATGCCATTTCGACTTCGGCCCTGAGTGTTCAGGGTGCGGGGCGGTCTGCCGCAGTGGTTTCGAAGCGGTCCGGGCAGCTCGGAAGCCCGGTGTCGCATGCGACGGGTACGCCGTTCGCGCCCGGTGAGCCGAGTGATGCTGTCGGCCAGAAAAGCTTGGAGTCGCAACAGCGAAACGGACTGAAACAGGACCAGCATTCGCGGCCCTCGGACGGGAAGGTGGGCCGGAATTGGGGCAGCGGCGGCAGCGAGCCGACGGACGGCGGCACACGCGCGGTTCGCCCGAGCATGGCGGTTTTGACCGGTTCTGGCGGCGGCGCGCGTCGGCCGATGATCGGTGATTTCGCCGATCGGACGGCGGTGCAGCCGGCGGCGCCCGGGCGGGATGGCGGTGCCGGCGAGATGTCACGGCGCGTTTTTGTTGCGATGGGAGCGGTGGCAGGCGCGTCGCCTGATGCGCAAATGCCCGTTACGCGGCGGCCGCGTGGCGATATGTCGGCGTCGGATAGAAGCGTAATGGTCCAGCGTGGCGTGGCGGCGATCAGCGCTGCAACGCCGCCGACGGCGTTGGCGGCAAATAGCGTGCATTCGAGGCCGATTTCCGGAGCGGGTGGCGGGTTGCAGGGAAGCGGCGCCACGGGCGGGACGCCGCAAGGTGTAAGAGCTGTATTGGGCGCTTCCGCGCCGGTCGCCACGGCTGTGAGGCAGCCTGCGGGCCAATCTGCGTCAGGCGGCGGTGGGGCTCAGGGGGGTGACGGGACCGCGGCGGGCAGTTTGGCGTCGGCGACGGCGCAATCGCCGGCTGCGACCGGCGCTGGCGGCGGGAGCCAGGCTGGCGGCGGTGGCCCGACCGAGGGCGATGTGTATTTGGACGGCACTTTGGTCGGGCGTTGGATGGCGCGAACATTGGCGCGGGCGGCTGGGCGGCCGGCGAGCGGTGGCGCCGCGTTCGATCCGACGCGGAGCCGGTTGCCGGTTGGCGCCATGATTGGAGCGTAAGAGATGGGCCTCTCCCTCGGCGGCATCGTGTTCGCGGATTTTGAGCTGCCGGCGGTTCTTACGTTCGGGGGTGCGCAATCCCTTGCGGTTTATCGATTGCCCGGGGGTGCTCGCGTCGTCGATGCGATGGGACCGGACGACGCGGACATCGCATGGCAAGGTGTGTTGTCGGGCAGTGATGCGACGGATCGCGCGCGGGCCCTGGACGCGATGCGTATTGCCGGTCAAATGATCCCGCTCGCATGGGACGAATTCTTCTATACCGTTGTGATTGCCGATCTGCGGTTGGCATTTTGCAATAGCTGGTGGATTCCGTATCAAATCAGCTGCGTGGTGGCGGATGATCCCACGGCGCAAGCAAGTGTGCTATCCGTATCATTGGTGAGTGCCGTGACGGCTGATCTGGCGAGTGCCGCTGGTTTCACGAATGTATCCGGCGCAACGACTGCGTTGGCGGCGGCCGGTGTTGCTGGTTCCGGCACGGCGGCGAACGTTGCTGCCAATCTCGCCCTGGTCGCGGCCGGACAGAGTATTTCAGCCTCTATCCAAAGCTCCGATATCGTTTTGGCGGCCGCTTCGCAGCAGGTTTCTGCCAGCGGTGTTACGACGACGATCAACGCAGCCGGGAGTCTTGCGGCGGCAACGGCGGCCCGCGGTTATGTTGCGCGCGCCACGGCGAATTATAGCCAGGTCATGGCGTGATGCGCATCGTGACGGTCGCCGGCGGTAACCTGTTCGATGTTGCAAATAGAACCCTGGGCGACGCGACGAAATGGGACGTTATCGCGGCGGCGAATTTTATCACCGACCCCTGGCTGTCCGGTCTCACGACGTTGGTTATTCCGAATCTCGCGAATGATAAGGGTGCGGTGATTGCTCCAACGTGATGTTCGCCAGCCGGGCCTGCAGGTGCTGGTGAATGGCGCTCCGTTGGCGGGCGTTTATGAAGCGGAAATCCATGCAAACGCCTATTTGGCGGCTGACCGATTCGCGTTTCGCTCGGCTCTGTCAGCTGATGATATTTCGGTGTGGTCAGCTATTCCATTGCAGGTCGAGATACAGGCCGGGATAGATGGAGCCTGGCAATCGCTCATAATCGGCCAGGGAGACATGTTACACATAGACCCGATTGCCGGGACCGTGGACCTGGCGGGCCGAGATAGCACCGCCCTTTTTATAGCGGCACAGACACATGATAGCTTCGAGAATTTGACGTCCAGCGATGTGGCCAGCCTGCTGGCTAGCCGCCACGGACTGGCGGCGTCGGTCGCGCCGACGATGGAATTGATTGGGCGATTTTTCCAAGCGGGTCATACGCGGACCGCGCTGAGCCAGCATGGCCGTGCAACGACGGAGTGGGATGTTTTGTCGTGGCTGGCGCAACAAGAGGGCTATGATGTCTGGGTGAGCGGCATGACTTTATATTTTCAGCCGTCATCCCTTTCGTCCGGATCGGTTGCGGTTTCACCAGATGATTGTATCTCTATGGAGATGAGCCGCGACCTCGCGATCGGGGCCGGCGGTTCGCTACAGGTGCAAAGCTGGAACTGCGCGCTGCAGCAGGTGGTTTCCGCGTCCGCGATGTATGGCAATGGGGCGCCCAATGGCGCATCGATGATCACGTTGCGGCCTAACCTTGCACCGGCGGACGCGCAGCTTCTTGCGCAGAGAATAGCGTCCCAACTGAGCAGTCATGAACGGCGTGTCAGCTTCGAGGCGCCGGCCGACCTGGTGACGGCACCGCGCATGCAGCTGCAATTATATGGCACCAACACGGACTTCGATGGTGGGTACACGATCTATGAGGTGGAGCGGCGTTTCTCGGTGAAACGCGGCTTTACGCAACATGTGCAAGCTAGGCGGTCTGCGTGGACGATTTCCTAAATCTGCTGAAGGGTCAGGCGACGCAACTGGATCAGGTGTGGGCGCATCCACGCATTGCCGTCGTGACCTCGGTTGATCCGACGACATTCACCGTTCGCGTTAAGGTTCAACCGGAGGGGGTGTTGTCCGGCTGGCTTCCGGTTGCGTCGGCGTGGGTGGGTCACGGGTGGGGCTTGGCGTGCCCGCCGCAGCCGGGGGATCAGGTTGTTGTTTTGTGGCAGGAAGGCGATGCCGAGCAGGGTGTGGTCGTCGGCCGTTTGTGGTCCACCCAGGTTGTTCCGCCGCCAGCGCCCGCAGGCGAATGCTGGCTTGTCCATAGCAGCGGCAGTTCGATTAAGCTTCACAATACCGGGTTGATCGAAAGCAATGCGGGGACGTGGCTGCATAACGGAAATTTGCAAGTGACCGGCAATGTGTCCGACTCGCATGGATCGCTTGCCGCACTGCGCGGGCATTATAATGAACACACCCACCCGCCGAGCAACACGCCGCCGACACCAACCGATTGAGGCAGTTGCATGGTGAACGATGCGAGTCTGGTTTGGGGCGGCGATATTATCGTCGGCGCGACGGGTGATATTGCGATGGCGTCCGGTTCCGGCCTTGGCCAGCAGCGCGTGCTTCGAAGACTCCTGACGAATACTGACCAGTATGTCTGGCATCCAACATATGGCGCGGGTCTTGGTCAATTCGTTGGGACGACACTTGATGAACGCAAGATCATTGGCATGATAAAGAGCCAGATTTTCGCGGAGAGTGCGGTGGCGAGCCAACCTGATCCGACGGTAACGGCACAGATATCATCAAATGGCAGCGTATATGTTGGGATCAGCTATGTCGATGCATTAAGCGGCGGTACCCAGTCACTGACGTTCACCGTGAGTAGCTGACATGCAGCTCCCCGTGCAGAGTTTCACGACAATGGTTCAGCAGATGGCGGCTACATTGCAGGGAACTGCAGTGCAGCTTGTCGACCTCACTGTCGGGAGCGTGTTGAGGGCGCTTCTGGAGGCATGCGCATCCGTTGCATTATGGTTACAGTGGTTGATTTTGCAGGTTTTGGCGCTGACGCGCGCGGCCACGAGCGCGGGCCCGGACCTTGACAGTTGGATGGCGGATTTCGCGCTGGTGCGGCTGCCCGCGACCAGTTCTGTGGGGAGTGTGACGTTTAGTCGCTATACGGCAACGCTTCAGGCAACTGTGCCGGTCGGGACGATGTTACGCGTGACGCAGGGGCTACAAGTTTTTTTGGTGACGGCCAATACGTCCAACCCCTATTGGAACGGGAGTGCCGGCTACACTTTGCCGGCGGGCCTCGTTAGCGCAGATTTGCCGGTGGCGGCGAGCCAACCGGGCAGCGCGGGCAATATTCAAGCCGGCGCGATTGGATTGCTGGCATCGCCGATAGCGGGCATCGACATGGTCGCCAATGCAAATCCGACAAGCGGCGGATTAGACGCGGAGAGCGACGTCGCGTTCCGTGCCCGGTTTCAGCTCTATATCAATAACAGGTCGCTGGCGACAGTCGGCGCAGTGCTCGCCGCGGTGGCGGGCTTGCAGCAGGGTCTGCGCTATACGGTCCTGGAAAATCAAACGCTGACGGGCATATCGCAGGCTGGGACATTTTGCGTTATCGTCGATGATGGGACTGGCTTTCCTCCGGCTTCGCTGTTGGCCGAAGCGCAGGCGGCCGTGAATGCCGTGCGGCCGGTAGGGTCGATATTTACGGTGCATGGCCCGATTGTGGTTCAGGTGATTGTCAATGTTGTTCTGGAAACATCGAATCAGCTGACACATGCGGCGGTTGCGGCACTCGCCCGGCAGAATATCGCGGCGTGGATACAGGGACTGCCAATCGCGGGCATATTAGCAATTTCGAAGATTGAAGCCATCGCGCATGACACCGACCCCAGCGTCTTGAGCGTTACCAGTGCGTTGGTTAATAATGCCGCAATCGATGTTCTGGCCCCAGCCAACGGGGTGATTTTCGCGTCATCGGTCGTGGTGAATTAGGATGACCGGCGATCCTGGTGATATGGCCCGTCGCGCGCGGGCATTGTTGCCGCAGGGCTGGTTTGCGGACGATACGCCAGTGCTGGACGGATTGCTGACCGGCATTGGTGCGGCATGGTGTTCTGTTTATGAGCTGATTCAATTTGTCATTGCGCAAGCGAGACTCCGGACCGCTGCCAGTGCGTTCCTTGATATGATCAGTGTTGATTATTTTGGCGGCGCGCTGCCGCGGTTTGGCGACGAGGGCGACGCCGCATTCAGGGTCAGGATTGAAAACGAGCTGCTGCGGCCGCGGGCGACCCGTGCCGCGGTTACGTTGTCGCTACAGCAGCTTACCGGCCGGGCACCTACGATTTTTGAACCGGCTTTGACGAGCGATACTGGCGGTTATGCGCGCGGTGGCGTTGGGTATGGCGTCGCCGGGGGCTGGGGCAATCTCGCATTGCCATTTCAGTTTTTTGTCACCGCGTACCGGCCGCATGGCAGCGGCATTGCGCTACTCGCCGGATATGGCAGTGGCGGCACACCGGTTTATGGTGATCTTTCGATGGAACCGCCGCAGATAAGTGATGCTGACATCATCAATGCGGTTCCCCCGTTGCTACCGGTCGCGACGATAGCGTGGATGCGGATTTCGAACTGACGCGTCATAGGCTGAATGAAGCGTACGCGGTGGCGACCGGGAATATTGCACTTAAGATATATGAGGATGAGAAGAGCGTGGACAGGCAAATCGTCTATCCCGGCGCCATACCGCTGGACACCGACCTGCTGAGCATAGAGCGCAACGTTATGATTGCCATCGGCTACCTGGCACAGGCGACGCTTGGCACCAATATTGTTGTGGATGGGCTGCCTTGTTTGCCCACCGAACCTGCGTCGCTCACGATCTCCGTCGGGCCGGGGAGTGTGACGCAGTATGGTGCTGTCGATAGCTTGCCGTTTGGTTCCCTGCCCGCGGAACCGGCTCCATTGCTGCGGACGGGGATCAATCTGAGCAGCACGAGTTTTCAACTGACGGCACCTGCCGGCACGAGTCAGGCGATCAATTACCTGGTCGAGGCCAGCCTTTTGGAGAGCGATGCCACGCCGGTGGTACTCCCGTATTACAACGCGAATAATCCGTCGCAGCCTTATAGCGGGCCGGGTGGCAACGGTGCGCCGCAGGACACGCAACGCTTGCAGCAGGTGCAATTGCAACTGAAGGCGGCCGCGCCTGCCGCGGCGGGATCCCAATCTACGCCGTCAGTGGACGCCGGATGGGTGGGACTTTATGTCATTACAGTTGAAAGCGGACAGGCCGCGATCAGCGCCGCGAACATCGTGCAAGTGCCGAGCGCGCCGTTTCTGTCCTGGAAATTGCCGCAACTGAGCCCCGGCACCCACAATTTGGCAGTGTTCACGCCCACGAGCGAGGGGAGCTGGGTTGTACCGAACGGGGTGTCCGCGGTGAAATTGCGTGTTTGGGGTGGCGGGGGCGCCGGCGGGAATGGCGGCGGGGGTGCCGGGGGTGGGGGCGCCGGAGGCGGTTATTCCGAGGGTTTCTATTCGGTATCTGCCGGCGCAAGCTTCTTTGTTACGGTTGGGAATGGGGGCGTTGGTGCGGGGTCCCCTGGCGGCCCGTCCAGTTTTGGCACGCTTGCATCGGCCGGTGGCGGGCAAGCCGGTGCTGGTGGGGCGCCCGGCGTTGGTGGGGTGGGCGGTGCGCAGGGGGGCGTGGGCGTGGGATCGGGCTATGTCACGGCGGGCCAAGCCGGGGCGTCCGGCGTCGAGACCGGCGCGTTTGTTCTGGGTGGGGCAGGGGGTGGCGCCTTCGGTGGCGCCGGCGCGGCATCGGTGGTGGCTGCACCCGTGCCCGCGGAACCGGGGGGAGCCGCAGGGCTTTCGTGCACCCTGCCCGGCGGCGGCGGGGGCGGCGGTATCGTTGCGGGATTGGGTGGCCAGGGTGGTCCCGGGCTGGTCCTGGTGGAATGGTAGGGCGCGCACGGCGCGGTTGGTGTTTCCGAATGTTAGGAGTGCGCAGCACATGGCCACGCCGGCGACATATAGCTGGGTTCCGTCCACCGCACGGGTGATTGTCATTGATGGTTTCGGCATTGTGCCGCGTGGAACAGTTGCGACACTACAGCCGCCATTGAGTTGGCCGGTCAAGGATCCCAGCGATACGCTTGACTACGTGCTGGACATTTCCGAGGCGATCGCCGGCAATGAGGGTGACGCTATTGCAACATTAGACGTGGCGATTAGCCCAAGCAATTCCGGCGATTTGACATTGCATTCGGCGAGCGCGGACGGCGGCCTTGCGATCATGTGGTTCGGTGCTGGTTTTGCCGGAACCAATTATGCGGTTACCGTGACGATTGGCACGAATAGCGGCCGAACCATTGGCCGGACCGTTATTTTGCCTGTGCTGTCGCTGGCGACGCCGCCGGTGCCGTCGGACGCAATCACCGATCAGACGGGGGCAGCGATTACGACCCAAACTGACCAGCCGATCACAACCAGTTGAGCGGAGGCGGCGGTATGCCCACGATCGATGAATTGGCCGCCGCTGTCTCGGTGAGCGACACCGACGAGATTATGGTTTCGCAGTCGGATATTGCGCGCAAGGCAACGCGCGCGCAGTTGCTAGGCGGTGTTCAGGCGGCACTAGCGCTGCCGCAGAACACGCTGCTGGGCCGTATGAGCGCGGGCATCGGCAGCCCCGAGACGATCAGCATTGGTGGGAATCTGACGTTCAGCGATGGGACACTCGATGCGCCGGCTTCGTTCGACATCAGTGGTCTGCCTATCGCCGGTCCGCCGCAGCCGGGCGACTTGGTTGCTGTCGCACAGGGTGGACAGAATGCGGCAGCGAATTTCGCGGCTTTCATGGGTGGTTTGGGCGCGCTGTCCGGCGTAAGTGGATCCAATCTGGTTGTCGCGCCGACGGGCGGGATCGGCGTTCGCAGACTTGCCGATGCTCTGGCCGATGCGATCAGCATCGAAAGTTTTGGCGCTGCTGGCGACGGTGTTACGGACGACACGCAGGCGTTTGTGCTGGCGGCGCAGTCCGGGCGGCCTGTTCGGCTGGATAGGGGCGTTTATATTGTAAACGGTCCCGTGCAAATTGTCAGCGACGCGACCTTCATCGGCGTCGCAGGCGGGACGGTGATAAGACGTGCACAGGTTGTCGCGCAATCACCGTGGATTGAAATATCCTGCAATGTGGTCGACGTGACAGGCGTCATATTTGACGCCAACGCGTTGGCGGCCGCCGACTCGCCGGTGGTGCAGGTGGATGCTACCTGCCAATCCGCTATTTTCGCCAACTGCCAGTTCTTGAACGCTTACGGGGCTACCAGTGGTGATGGGCTGCGCATCCTGTGTGCTGCCGGAGCAGCCCATGAAGTGACCGCCTGTCGGTTCAAGAACAATGCCATGAACGGCGTCTCGGTGGCGGGCTCCGGAACGGTCCGAGTGAGCGATTGCGACTGCTCTCAAAACGGGGCGAGCGGTATAATAGTGGCACCTGGAACAGGATGCATCGTTGCGAGAAATAACTGCTCAGGCAATAACAATGGAATTACCATCGGGGCTTGGACGAGCGGGGCAGTCAATGCCGGAACGGTGAGTTGCATCGTAGATGGAAATAGTTGCTCTAATAATGCTGCGTGGGGCTTGGCGGTTGGTGGCTATATGGCCTCGGTCAGAAACAATTCGATCGACTCCGATGATGCGCTGGGAGGCGGTGGCATTGCGGCACGGCTCGGTTCGTCGTGCGTCGTCGGGAATCGCGTGTCCGGTGGGGGTGCTGGGATCGATGCACGGACCAGTTGGGGTTGTGTTATATCGTTGAACCAGGTGATCGGCACGTCGACAGGTATGAGGCTGGGCGGATGCCAGAACGTGATTGCTTCGGCAAATTACTTGCTCATGAATCAGTGGGGTATCGACATATCAGCAGTCGAGCCAGGCTTGTCTTATGGGCTTACGGGACCCGTGTCAGTTACGGGAAATTGGATCGGATTTACCGGTGCGCAGGGTGGCGCGGTGAATATCCATGACGGGGCAATGGGTATACGGATAACAGGCAATGACATGAATGGGTGGGGGAGCGCTACGATCGATCAAGCGCTATGGCTCCATACCGATCAGGCGATCGTTGATGAAAATCGATGGAATAATCAACCGCGTTTTACCATAGCAGGTAACATTGTCGCGGGGCGCTCCAGTTTGGTCGTGCCCGACATTGCAGATGAGGTGATGGTCACGAGCGCCGACGCGCCTATCACATCGATAGTGACAAACCACCAGGCAGATACGCTCGGGCAAATTTCGTTTGTTCGGGTTACGGATGGCGGTAGCGGCTATACCGCGGCACAGATTTCGATTGCCGGTAGCGGGCAAGGTGCGACGGCGCAAGCCGTGGTCAATGGCGGGGTTTTACTGTGGATTGTCGTCACAAATCCGGGTTCCGGATATGGACTGATTGGCACGGGTGCGGTGGTTACGATTAGCGGTGATGGAAGTGGGGCGGCGGCCACTGCCTATGTTGGCGTGCCGGTTCTGGAGGGAAGGCGGTTGCGATTGGCGTGCAACTGCACTGTGCAACTGGCGCTTGAGGGCACCTCACCGGCGCAGCAAAATTGGACCGACTTTGCTGCGACGATTCCCGCGTTGGGGGCTGCCGAGTTGGTTGGGGCATTTGGCGCGTGGCGTGCCGTTGCGTTTCCGGCAATCGACTATGTTCAGCCCACGGGGGACGGCGGCGCGGTGGTGCAGAGTGTTGCCGGGGGCGACGTGACACTGCGGCCGAGCGCGGGCGGCGTGTTGCAGATTGCCAGCGCTGCTGAACCAACCGGATGCACGTCCACGGTTGGACGCGGCGCGCCGACTGGCGCGGTTGCGGCCCCGCCCGGATCCGATTTTCGTAATCTCGATGGTGGCGTTGGCAGCACCTTATGGATCAAGCAGACCGGGACGGACGCGACGGGCTGGACGGCCATCGCGTAATGTATCGGATCAGTGCATTGAAATAACGAGATAGCGCGCGCGTTCTATATCGCTGGTTTGCCTAGCGCCCCACGGTGACGAGGTTCCCCTATGCCGACTATCCCGCAGTTGCCACCGGCGACGACATCAGGTGATCAGGATGAATTGCCGGTTAGCCAAGCTGGTGTCACCAGATCAGTAACGGTGGCAGAGTTATTGGGCGGTACACAACCTGCGATTGAGATACCGAGCGCGAATTTGCTCGGCCGCATTTCGCTTGGTCCAGGTGGACCGGAGGCGGTCGAGATCGGCGTTGGCTTGGCGCTCCAGGCCGGGGCTGTTGCGGCGACAGGCGCCGACCATGCTGGCTTCCCGCTCACGCCAGGCCTCGATCTGACAGCAGAGGCGATCATCAACGAAGCTGGTACTCCTCAGCGTCTGCCGCTGACGGCTCTGCGTGGGCTGTTTACAGCGGGGACAAATGTTGCCATTAATGGGTCAGGTACGATCTCGGCCTCTACTGACCCGTCTGTGAGTGCCGAACTGTCGTCACTTTCCAGTGGCCTTGATACGACTGAGGCTAATCTTGCGGCCCTCGCAGCGAAGATTCCATCTGGCGGATATGTAACATTAAATTCTCAGGGCGAGATTACGGCGCCGATGGCAGGGCCCGTGACGTTGGGAACGGTTGCCGTCTCGAGCGGGACGCCAAACCGGACATTGGCTGCCAAATCGATGGACGTTTTGAACGTTGTCGATTTCGGCGCGCTGACTGACGGTAGCGATTGTACGGCTGCATTCAATGCTGCGTTCGACGCGGTCGCCAATAATGGCGGCGAGATTTTTGTCCCAGCCGGCGACTATACGCTTGCGAGTCCGCTGACCTGGAGTGGCAAGCCGGTGACCGTCAGGGGCGCCGGGAAGGGCCAAACCAAATTGCATTTGCAGCACACGGGGATTGGCTTCGATCTTAGTCAGACCAATCCCTTCAATAAAGTCATTCTCTCCGGTTTTTCGGCCTATGCGGAGAACACCACTGGGCAGACCGGGGCAGTTGCTCGTCTTACCTATCCGACGGAGACATCGTTTGGCTATGTCTCGGCGCATATCAGCGATATTGAGTGCTTTGGTTACCCGAATTCTGCGAACGGCACGTCCCCATTTCCGCAAACATTCTTGCGCGGCTTTATATTGAATGGGTGCTGGAGCGTACAGATCAATAACGTGAGCTGGTTTGGTCCGCCTGCTGCCGCAGGCACATCAAATTCGGCTGTCATCGAGCTCAATCGGTCGTTTGATACCAGAATTACCGGCATACAGGCCTACTACGGTGACGCCGTAGTGCTGCAGACCGGCTATTGTGAGGGCATATATTTCACTAATCCGCTCGTCGTGGGAGTCGATTATCTCTTTACGCAAACCGATATCACGACGTGGCCAGGATATGTTCCAGGTAAGTTGGTGCTGCTTGGCTTATGGATCGCAAATGGGGAAGTGAACATTAATCTCGGTGTCCTGAAAGCATCCAATGTCCTCGGTTGCTTCTGCGTTGGTGTGGACATATCGCGGGACGGCGGGCCGAACACGCAGCAAACGCTTTGCAACCTCATAAGCTGCTCAGGTTTCTATATTGTCGGGTGCAACTTTAATGGCGGCCCATCCGGCGGAAATTCACAGGATATTGCAATAAAGTTCACCAGCACATTTAACTCCTCTAATAACACCGTAGGTGCGTGCCAGTTCGGCAACATGGCGACTATCGTTCAGATCAATAACGCAAATGGCACGGTGGGCCTGACGACGTTCGGCCTCAATCCTGGTAACGTTCCACTTTCAACAGCATTTATCGACAATTCCGCATCGAATGTTGGGAATTATATCACTTTTCAAAGTCCGGCGACAGCTACGGCGCCCGCAGGTATGGCTAACACCAAAGACCATATATTTGCCGCGTCCGACGGCTCTGTATTATATCGGATATCCTCCGTGCTTCGCGCGGCGAATTTCATTCGCCATCAGGCGGCAACAAGCAGCAATCCACCGACGATCATATTTGACGGCAGTGACGGAACCGTTAATGGTGTTATTGAAACAAAGGGCGGTGCGCTTTTTATCAATGCGGCCGGTGGGACTAGCGGGAGCGGGAATCTGCTGAGCCTGCTGAATGTTCCTCACTCGGTGAACTGGATCGAGCTGCAGAACGCCATTGCCGGCAATCTTAGCCTGATGACGACCAATCAGGGGGGGATTGGAATTCAACCCAAAGGGGCGCTGTGGCTGTCACCCAGTAACGGACTGTTTGCATCGGGGCTGCCGACAACACGGCCGTCTTCGGGGTCGGGTGAGATCTGGAATAACGGCGGCGTTCTCTCCATCGCCTAGGACGGCACAACGGGTCGGCAGGTTTGCCAGGATCTTTGCTTCGGCTGGTTATTGTGTGGGCGATGTCAGGCGGGAGGCCATGTGGATGGGCGCGGAAGATGTAAAATCCCTCTATCAGCAGATCGGCGAAATCCTGCAAGGCCTGGAGTCGCTGTCGAAGACGATCGAGATCAGGCATATGCAGATTGATAAGCTGCATGATTTGTTGCGTTCTGATGTGGCGATACTTCGGCAGGAACAAAGAGATCTTGAAGAAAAGCTGGATTGCGTGATTTGTGTAATGCAGCATGATCTGGAGGCGTTGCGTACAGGAGCTGTCACGAGCGGACGATCAGTTGAGCAACTGGTTCAGGCGATGCAGGAATTGCGTCAGCCAGTCGCGGAGATTGTGGCACTACGTTCACGGGCGGCTGGGCTTATTCTTGGATTGGGCTTGCTTGGAAGTGCCGCGATCTGGCTAGCGGAGCCGGCCTATCGGTGGATCATCGAACACAATTATCTTAAGCAATGAGGCGGTGACAATGGGTTCTGATGCGTGATGCTCAGCGACGTTTGTCTCAGCTGCAAGATTCAGTCCTATCAATACAACCCAAGGCCGCGAGGTGATCATGTACCGTTGCTTGCTCGGTGCCCTTTATCTTCTGGCCATACCACGGTTCGCGATGGCGGGAGATTCATATGTGCTCCCGGACGGCACGAGCCGGGCGCCTGCGGTCACGCTCCATTGCGCAACCGGCGCTGGCACTGCCATCGCGTGTGGCACCGCCGCACAGCCTTTGGTCGTGACGCCTTCGGCAGGCGCTGCCACGGCAGCCAATCAGGCGAGTGAAATCACCGCGCTTACGGGGGGCGTCCCGGCGATCCCCATCGCCGGCCAGCCCGTTTCGCGTACGCTGTCAAACGCGCCTGCGCTGACCAGCACGACGTTGTTCCCCGCCAATCCGGCACGTCGCTATATGGCATTTCAAGCGCCGCAAGCGAGCTTTATCTGGGTTAATTTTTTGGGCGGCGTCGCAGCGCCAAATGCACCAGACTGCGCGTATTTTCCGGCAGGTTCATTTTATGAAAGCGGCCAGTTCGTCAACGGCGGAGCTATCACTGTCTATAGCCCTGTCGCGGCGACCATCTCAGCTTGGGAGAGGTAATTTCATGCTTGCTTTACGCTGTTTGGCGATTGGGGCAGCGCTGCTGGTGTTGCCCGCGTCGTTGGATGATACGGCCGTGGCTTCAGTCAGTTCGCCCGCCCGAAGCTTACGCGCGCTTGGGGGACGGCCAGTATGGGTGCCGATTTGTGGCCGGCGCGGCGTCAATGGGTCCGGCGCCTATTATGATAATGTCAATATTGCGGTGATGGACCAGGTGATGTGCTATTCGCCATCCTGGGGAACGGTTGCAGCCTTAAAATTGGTTTACGCGGCGTTTGATATGCCGCAGCAAGGGGAAGTGGATCGTCCGATTACGGCGACGATCGCAAATGCCAGTATTTTTATGCCGACCGCGCCGGCAAATAATGTATTGACGAGCGTAGCATTTGCCAGTGGTGCCAATTCACTTCAATGTTCGCCGACGACGGTCTCTGGCTGCAACGCGGTCAGCGCCGGCCAATATGTTACCGGCCCGGCTGGTAGCAGCTATTTTTCGCCAGGCACGTATATAACCTCGGTGACCAACAGTTTTGCCACGAGCGGCAATACACCGACCGCTTCCGTGCTTAATCTCAGCGCACCAACCCTGGCCGCGAACGCGGGCGGCCTGCTCGTGACCTATATAGGGCAGATTGTGCCGGCGCGGTTCGGCGGGCGGGTTGGCGTCGTTATTGCACCGGCACATGATGTCGTAACGTCCGATCCGGTGACGATCACCATCCCGCCGACGACGCAATTCTTCATTCGTACGGCAGCCATGATGAGTGGCGTGGGCCTGCAAATAGCGGATATGCCGGGTGGCTACCGTTATACCGGTGCCAATAACGAATTTGATTCGCGCAGCACTGCGTTGAACGATCATACGCTGGACCCGACGAATCTCAGCAATACGGGGGGTGGATTCTGGGGACCTTCCGCTGTCGTTGCTTTGGTGACACCGGCAGGCGGGCTGCCGGCGCCAGGGGCCGTGCTGATCCTTGGCGACTCGATTGCGGCGGGCACCGGCGATGTTCCTGACGCGTTGCAGAACGAGGGATATATAGAGCGGAGCCTGGCAAATAATGTGCCGTTTGTGTCGGCGGCGCGCGGCTCGACCAATGCCGGTGAGGAGGCCATGCAGGGGAACGGTCAGATGGCGCTCGCCACGGATACCGGCATTACCGATGTTCTGCTTGAGTTGGATCGTAATGACATTTGGGAGACCCATACGGCTTATACGATCGTCGAAGGCTATATCCAGACGATTGCGAGCCGTTATGCAGCGGCAGGCAAACGCGTGTGGTGCTTCACGGCGACGCCGACGACGGACAGCACTGACGGTTGGACGACGCTGGTCAATCAATCGTGGAGCAGCCAGCAACTCCTGGACGAGGCTCAGCGCGAGCTGCTGAATGCTGATTTGCGGACGCCGGCCAAATTGGCCTCACTCGGTTGTTACGGCCTCATTGATGTCGCCGGCTTCATGGAAGACCCCGGTGGTTCGCATAAGTGGCGGGTCGATTACGGTGCGGCGAGTGCGGATGGCGTACACCCTTCCGCGGCACTTCATCTAGGTGCGGTGAGCGCAGGTCTGATCAAGGCATCGATGTTTACCATTCCATGAGCACGCGTGGCATTGGCGAGACGGGAAGGTCTGAGTTTCGGAAAAAAGAATGAAGAAACTCTTGCTCCCGCCCCCTCACCACCTGACGTGTATCTGCCCGAACGAGCGCCTCCGCCAACAGACAAAAGTTTTCGGTTCTGTTTTTCAAAAACGACACTTTGTTTCTTTACACTGATTGAGGCAACATAACCATGAATCTGGTGCTGAAATGGGTCCGCCAGCCGACGACCGTGGCGGGTCTCTCCGCCGCGTTCGGGACGTTTACCGCGTTGCTTGTGCACCAGATAACCTGGACGCAGGCGGTGCCACTGCTGGCTGGCGCGGCCGTCTCGATTGCGCTTCCCGATAACAGCGTCGCCAAGGGTGACGCGATCGCGCTGAGTCAGGCGATCATGACCAAGCTGCATGGCAATGACAACGCCCGTGCCTGAGCACGGTCGGGCGGCGCGAAGTAGGGGTAAAAGGCCACCCTACGGATGCTGACCGGGGGAGCACCATTGACGTCGCTCGGCTTCGCCGCATAGCTGCCCTCAACCAACTGGGGGAACCTGTCCATGGCGGACGTCACGCGGCAGCAGCGGCATGTCGTCGCGGCTTGCTATCTCGGCTGGACGCTCGATGCGTTCGACTACTTCATCATGGCGTTCACACTTGATGATGTGGCGCAGGCATTTCACACCGGGCGGACCGCGCTCAGCCTGGCATTTACCGTGACGTTGGCGACGCGACCATTGGGCGCCTTCGTCTTTGGACTGCTGGCGGATCGGTTCGGTCGTCGGCCGGCGCTGATGGCCAGTGTGTTGCTATATTCTGTGCTCGAGTTTGCCTCGGCGTTTGCGCCGACGCTGACCACATTCCTGGTGCTGCGTGGATTATTCGGTTTGGCAATGGGCGGCGAGTGGGGCGTGGGTGCATCGCTGACCATGGAGAGCATTCCGGCCAAATGGCGCGGTACGGTGTCCGGGCTGCTCCAGGCAGGCTATCCAAGCGGCTATCTGCTGGCGACCCTGCTGAACTGGACTGCGGTCGGATTCGTCGGTTGGCGCGGTTTGTTCATGCTCGGTGCGTTGCCGGCGCTGCTCGTCCTTTACATACGCAGCAACGTGCCGGAAAGCCCGGATTGGGAGACGCGTGCCGCAACGACGCACCGGGCCTCGGTGCGAGACCTGTTCGATGTCATATACGGCCACCTGGGTTTGGTGGCCTACGCAGTCGTCATGATGACGGCATTCAATTTTTTTAGCCATGGCACGCAGGACTTATATAAGTCGTTCCTCATGGTCGATCACCGACTTTCGTTGGGCGTCACAACGACGATTCTGATTTTTATGAACATCGCCGCTATCGCCGGCGGCATTATGTGCGCCACGCTGTCGCAGCGTTTCGGGCGGCGCAGGGCGATTGTTGTCGCGGCGCTGGTGTCGCTGCCGGTGCTGCCGTTTTGGGCCTTCACGAGCGACCCGCTTGAGATAGGCATCGGTGCGTTCGCGATGCAGCTTTGCGTTCAAGGTGCCTGGGGCGTTATTCCCGCGCATTTGAACGAATTATCGCCTGCGGCCATTCGTGGCACGTTTCCTGGGCTGACCTACACGATAGGTAATCTATTGGCTTCGGTCAGCCTGCCGATCCAGAGCGGCCTCGCCGACGCATATTTTCACAAGAACCTCAGTTGGCCGCTCGTGTTGGTGGTTGGCACTGCAGCTGTGACCATCGCCGTTCTGGTGGGCTTCGGGCGGGAAGCACGCGATGTCCGTATGGGTCGCGAGCGGACGTTGGCGGACTCTGGCACTGCGACTTAGGCGTGCGTTCAAACAGGTAAGTGAAGAAGGAACTGTTCTTTTTTTCAAAAAATAACACCTCTTCCTGCTTCTCTACTGACTTGCCCAGATGATACGATGCATCCAGGCCACTTCGGAAAGGTCAAAACTGTAGTCCGGGTGGTCCGGGTTCAGGCTGCGGAGTTCGATACGTCGGGCGGAGCGGCGCGCCAGTTGCTTGGCCATCGCCTCGCCGCGCACCGTGCGCACCACGACACGATCGCCGCGGCGCACCGGTGCGCCTGGGGCGACGATGACCATGTCGCCATCGCGATAGACCGGCTCCATCGAATCGCCGGCAATCTCAAGCGCGTAGGCATGCGGGTCACCTACCTCGGGCAGGCTGACCTCGTCCCAGCCGCCGCCCACCGGATAACCGCCATCATCGAAGAAGCCATTGCCGCCGGCCTGGGCGAACCCGATGAGCGGAATGCTCCGCGCCGGCGACCGGCCGGATGGCAGCGCGCGTCCGCCGGCCACGAGTTGCGCGAATCCGCCCAGATTGGCGCCGGCCGCGTCCAATGCTTTGGCCAGGCTCTCCGTACTGGGCCAGCGGTTGCGACCGTCCGGCATGCGCCGCTTTGATGGATTGAACGTGGTTGGGTCGAGTCCGGCGCGCCGTGCCAGGCCGGACGCAGACATGCCAGCCTCGGCCGCCAGCGTGTCCAGCGCGCGCCAAATATCCTCGTGCTTCAAGGTCGATCACCCGCTCGCCAAAATGCCCGCCGGCAATGTGCGCGGAATTTTTGCCAGCGCCAATAGGATTTTTCACCTTAAGCGGATTGCGGCAGAGAAAATTCTACCTTAGGTTGTTCATGTTTTATTCACTGCAACTAAGGAATGCAAGGCATGGCGTCCGACTCTTCTCAGCCATTGGGGCGCGGTTCGTGCCCGTCGCCGTTTGCGTCGGCGGACGACGCCTGGTTCTGGGCCGTGGCAGCCTTGAGGGCGCGGCATGAAGGAGCGGGTCATAGTGGAATGAAACTCCCGCGGCCGTGCGACCCGGACGATGTGTTGCTGTGCGTGGACCGGCTCTATCGTGATCGGCGCATCAACCTGGCTCATGCGCGTGTCCTGCGGACATGGGGCGAGCGTCAGATGACACCGGGAGGCAGTAGCCGCGAGGCGAGCGACACGCGGTTGTGGCAACAAGCGATGGACCGTCTCCGTCCGGTGTTACGGCAAAAGGGCATCGTGCAGTGAAACATAATATAGGAAAAAAAGTATTGACGGCGCGCTGGCGTCACGCCTAGATAATTCCGTCGCTGGGCGGAATCTGTCCAGCGCACCTGACCGGGCCGCTTCCTTCGGGGGGCGGCCCTTTTTTCATGTACGAAAGGAAACCCCGATGGCCTTCGCAATCCGCAATCTGTCCGTGCTCGCTTATGCTAATGGTTTTACCTTGTGGCACTACAAGGCCTTTGAAGATCGCCAAGAGACCGTCGCGAGCGACGGGTTTTTTGCCGCTGCTGGCGACATGCTAGCGGCCGGCGACATGGTCATGGTCTCAGCCAGTGACGGCGGGCGTGTTTTGTGTGTTGTGCCGAACGGCGTTGCAATTCAGACGGCGCCGTTAAGTTGACGGATCAGTGCACGCTAGCGTCTGATGCAGGATTTCATGCCTATGTCGGGCCACGCCTGCCGGCGTCGCGCGGTATCGCTGATCGTCCTGTGCCGCGACCAGGCCCATCATGGCCAATCTGTCGAGGCATGGGGCGTCCTTCAATCCACCGGGCAATCCACCGGGCAATCCACCAGGCAATCCACCGGGCAATCCACCAGGCAAGCGACCGGGCAGCCCGACGGGCCGGCCGGTCGCGCCTGCCAGCAGCACGCGATGCAATGCCGCGCGGCAGCATGTCTCGAGATAGGGGTCGCACCACATGCCTATAGGATCGGCCGATGGGTGCGGCACGGCAAGACTTGCGCTGCCGCCGCCAGACCGGCAGGAACGGGACATCCATGCTGCCGCACGCTGTCGTTTCCGCCCTGACACCCGCCATGCGCCTGCTGGACGCCGAAACGGCGCACGGCGTGGCACTGAGGGCGCTGCAACTCGGCGTGGTGCGGGCCGCTTCCAACCGTGATGACACGGCGTTGCAGGTCCGGGCGCTTGGGTGCCTGTTTCCCAATCCGATCGGTCTGGCCGCTGGCTTCGACAAGAACGCCGTCGCCGTTCTGCCGCTGATGCGGCTTGGTTTCGGGTATGTGGAGGCCGGGACGGTCACGCCGCGCGCGCAGCCCGGTAACCCGCGGCCGCGCCTGTTCCGGCTGCCGCGGCAGCAGGCCGTGATCAATCGTATGGGGTTCAATAATGCCGGGTTGGATGCGTTCTGTGCCCGCCTCGCGGCGCTGCCGCAGCAGCCATGTCCATTCGGCGCCAATATCGGCATCAACAAGGACGGTGCCGACCCCGAACGCGACTATCCTGCCATGGTCGCCGCGCTGACACCGTATGCTGATTATATCACGCTGAACGTTTCGTCTCCGAACACCCCCGGTTTGCGGGATCTGCAAAGCGAGGCGCGGCTCACGGCCATTTTGCGTGCCATTCGTGCCGCTGTGCCGGTGCGGCCGCCGCTTATTGTCAAGCTCGCGCCGGATTTGTCCGACGCCGGGCTTGCAGCCGTGATCGAGGCGGCCGTGACGTATGGAGTCGCGGGTCTGATCATCAGCAATACGACGATTGCGCGGCCTGCTGCGCTTGACGGCCCGAATGCCAAGCAGGCTGGAGGTCTTTCCGGCGCGCCATTATTCGCACGGTCGACCGAAATGCTGGCACAGGCGTGGCGGCGGTCCGATGGCCGGCTGACCTTGATCGGTTGCGGCGGCATCCGCACTGGCGGCGACATATTGGCGAAGATCCGCGCCGGCGCCAGTCTGGTGCAGCTTTACACTGCCTTCGCCTACGCGGGACCCGCGCTGATCGCACGCCTGAAACAGGAGTTGCTTGACGCGCTGCGCGTCGATGGTTTCGACCACGTCACCCAGGCGGTCGGGACCGCCGCATAATGCAAGCTATTGCGGGCCTCTCGGCCATCGCCGACGCGTATGACGGGTTCGTTGTCGATCTTTGGGGCGTGATCCATGACGGCATCACGCCGTTCCCGGATGCGCTGACCTGCCTACGGCAGCTTGCCGGGCGGCCGGTATTGCTGCTGTCCAATGCGCCCCGGCGCGCCACGTCGGTCCAGCGCACGCTGCGACGGATGGGCGTCGATGACACGCTCTACGCCCATATTCTGACGAGCGGCGAGGCTACGTGGCAGGCCTTAAATGACCGTAATGATCCCTGGTTCGCGACACTTGGCGCTCGCGTTTACCATCTGGGTCCGGAACGGGATCGCGGCCTGCTCGACGGGCTCGGCATGACACGTGTTGAACGTCCTGCTGATGCCGATGTGTTGTTGAACACGGGTCCGGACGACGAGCGCGAAACCGGGCGGCTGGAGGATTTTCTGCCCGAGCTCGGCGCCGGCTTGCGCGCCGGGCTGAAAATGATTTGTGCCAACCCGGACCTGGAGATTGTGCGCGGCACGGCGCGCATTCTGTGCGCGGGCGCGTTGGCTGCCTGGTACGAGGCTCAGGGCGGGGATGTGTGCTGGATCGGCAAGCCGGCGCGCGGGATCTATGATGCGGCGCTATCTATTTTGCGCGTGCCGGCGCAGCGCCTGCTTGCGGTGGGTGATTCGCTGCGGACCGATATTGCAGGCGCCGGCGGGGCAGGTATCGACAGTCTATGGGTGCTTGGCGGCATTCATGGCGCGGCTCTGGGGGGAGATATGGGGGCCGCTTCGCGTGCCGCGGAGATTTTAGGACTGGCGCCGAAGTGGGCCATATCTCGGCTCATCTGGTAGCGCTATTGAGGTGCGACTGTTTGGTGCAGTTCGTCAGCAATAAATAAACAAAGGAAGATTATTCTTTTTTTCAAAAGTAATTGCTTTCTTTTACGGCAACGTGGGTGACATGATTCCCTAGGCATGCCCCGCAGTGCCAGAAAGCAGCAACGGATCGACCTTCAGCAGAGCCATGGCGCGGCGCCACTTCGTATCATGGTCGCGATCGAACAAGAGTTCGAGCGTGGAGGGGCCTGAAAGCCAGGCGTTTTCCTGCAATTCCTTGTCCAACTGGCCGGGTCCCCACCCGGCGTAACCAAGCGCCAGCAATCCGCGGGCTGGGCCACCGCCGTCGGCCAGGGCTTTCAGCACGTCCATGCTCGATGTCAGCGCAACCTGGTCGTCGACCAACAGGCTTCCCTCGCCGGTCCAGTCGCTGGTGTGCAGCACCAAGCCACGCGCGGCTTCTACCGGGCCGCCGCGATAAAGCGCTATCCGCCGGCTTGGCGGGAGTGGCGACACGCCGAGCTGCTCCAGGAGATCATCGAAGCTCGGCCGGGCGAGGGGACGGTTCAGCACGATCCCGAGCGCCCCTTCGGACGTATGGGCACACATATATATGACGCTCTGGACAAAGTGCGGCGTATTCATTGCCGGCATGGCAATCAGCAACTGGCCGGTCAGCAGTCCGTCACCCACGATCGCCGACGCGCCCATGCCATAACCCCCATTCGACGCTATCATCTGGCGCGCTGCCATGCGCGTGCAAGCAATTGCGCGTGAACCCGCTGCGTGATGACACGCGATGCCCTATTGGTTACTGCTTCTTCACCGCAGCAACACGAGAGCGTCACGCCATCATGATCAAATCCGGCGACACCCTGCCATCCATGAAGCTGATGACGGCCACCGCGGACGGTCCGCGGGAGGTCAGCACGGACGATCTGTTTCGGGGCAAGCGTGTGGCACTGTTCGCGGTGCCTGGCGCCTTCACGCCAACCTGTTCCGCGCGGCACCTCCCCGGCTTTGTGGAACACGCGGCGGAATTTACTGCCAAGGGGATCGATAGTCTGGTCTGTCTGGCCGTGAACGACGCTTTCGTCATGGGGGCCTGGGCCAAGTCGCAGAACGTTGGGCCGGAAATCGTGATGCTGGCGGACGGCTCCGCACAATTCACCAAGGCGCTCGGGCTGGAACTCGACCTGGTTGCACGCGGGCTCGGCGTGCGCAGCCAACGTTTCGCGCTGGTCGCTGACGACATGAAGGTCACGCATCTGGCGGTCGAGAAGCCGGGCGACTTTGACGTCAGCCGCGCCGAGGCGGTTTTGGCGGCCCTGTAGGAAAGACACTCGGCATGGTTTTACCGATGGCAAAATCAGCCCTGCAATCATAGCGCGGGCGCTGATCCGATCGGAGAAGCTTCGTGGGCAGCGCCGGGCGCTGTGAGGGGACGGTTTCGTCCCACCCAGCCTTCTTGATTGTCAGACCGGCCTAAGCAGGCATGCCCGCACCTCGCGGTGCGGGATCAAAGATATGTGTAACTCGCAAGTCACAAGTTCGTGATAATTGGCTTGTTCATGTTAAGTTCTGTTCACATTTTTGCGCGTTCAGCGTTACTACCTGGAGTTGTAAATCTATGGACGCCTGAAACATTTTCAGGCGAAATATCAGAGGCCGGGCATGGAACAGGGTTGGATCTATGTGCTTGTGAACTCATCCATGCCTGGTCTGATCAAGGTTGGCCGCACCACGCGCCTGCCGTCCGAGCGCGCCGCGGAACTTTCAGCTTCGACCAGCGTCGCGACGCCTTTTGTCGTCGCGTTCGAACAAGCCTGCGCCGATTGCGCCGCCGCCGAACGCGCCGTGCATGCGGAACTGGATCGCCGTGGCCTACGTGCGGCCGCCAACCGGGAATTCTTTCGCGGCGCCACGAGCGATATCGTGCGGGTTGTCCTGGCCTGTGCCTCGCCCGATCCGGCCAGCCCCGATGAGCGCGCCGATCGCTCCGCGCCGGAGCTGCTCGCAGAGGGCGACCGCCATCTGTTCGGTCGCGGCGAGACGCTGCAGGACCTTGCGGAGGCGGTGCGGTACTACCAGGCCGCCCGGCGGCGTGGGTCGCTGGTCGCGGTGGAGCGCCTCGGCGTCATTTATCTGCACATGCGCACGAAAGTCGGTGCCGATCGCCGTCGCGCCATGCGCCTGCTCAAGGAAGGGGCCGGCCGCGGCAATTACTTCTGTTATTGCGAGATGGCCTGGTTGTTCGCGCGCGAGGGCCACATGCGGAATTTTACCAAGGCCTGGGATCTTTTCTTTGCCGCGCGCCAAAGCGCGATCTGCCCGGAGGTCGAATGTGATGGCGAACGCTACCCCAGGGCGCTGCGCGCCTACATTGCCATGTGCCTCGATCTTCGCATGCAACCCGGCCACCGCGCCGCGTTGCGCGCTGCCGTAGATGAGGTTGTCGCCGGCTTGCTGACAGCCATTGAAGGTGCGGCTGATATGCCGGAGCACCGGCACCGGATGGTCGTGATTCTGCGCTGGACCTACGACAATCTGCTGCCCCAAGCGGAGCCCCGGCGGCAGCCTACACGCCCGCCGACCGGATGGCTGAGCGGCCGTATCGGCCGTTTGGCGCGCGTGCCTGCCTGACCGGCGCCGATGCAATCGGCGTCGCCATCGCGGCGGTGACATTCTATCTAGGCATTGTGACGCAACCCTCCGCCGCTGGCACGCTCCCGGACGACATCCTGCAACTCGCGGCCGATTGGCATCTGGCAGGCGAACCAACGGCCATTGCAACAGTCATCGATACCTGGGGCAGCGCGCCGCGGCCGCGCGGCAGCCGCATGGTGCTGACCGCCTCCGGCCGCATGGCGGGCTCGGTGAGTGGCGGCTGCGTCGAGGCGGCCGTGGCCGCGGCCGCGTGCCGGACATTCGCCGACGGCCTGCCGCAAGTGCTGGAATTTGGCATCAGCAATGAACGCGCCTGGGAGGTGGGCCTCGCCTGCGGCGGCAAGCTGACGATTTTCCTGGAGCGCGTCGGGTGACGCCGGACATGCTGACGGAGATTCTGGCCCGCCGCGCTGCCGGCACCACGCTCACCCTGGCTACGCGCCTGCCGGACGGTTTCCAGATGCTGCTGCCGGACCCGATGGCACCGCTTGCATTGAACGAAAGCGCGGCCGTCGGTCTGGCCAGCGATGAGGCCCGGACAGTCCAGGTCGGCGCGGAGAAGTGGTTCCTGCAAATCGAGGCGCCGGCGCCGCGCCTGCTGATTGTCGGCGCCGTTCACATTGCGCAGGCGCTCGCGCCCATGGCCGCCCTGGCTGGCTATGCCGCCACCATCATCGACCCGCGGCGCGGTTTTGCCACAACAGACCGCTTTCCCAATGCCAGACTGATCCTGGCATGGCCGGATGAGGCGCTGAACGCTCTGACACCGGACGACCGTACTGCGGTCGTTACGCTGACACACGATCCCAAGCTGGACGATCCGGCGCTGGATGTCGCGCTACGGACCGGTGTTTTCTTCATCGGCGCGCTGGGCTCGCGAAAGACCCATGCGAGCCGCCTCGAGCGCCTGGCCGCCCGCGGGCACACCCCGGAAGCGCTGGCGCGCGTTCGCGGGCCCGTGGGTCTGCCGATCGGCGCTCGTACCGCGCCCGAAATCGCGCTGAGCGTGCTCGCCGAACTCGTGGCTGCCAGGCGCGGTGCGGCACTTGGTAGTAGGAAGGAAGGGAAAGAAGTTATTTTTTGAAAAAAGGAAGCAAAAAACTTTTGCTACTCTGCTCTCTTCAACGACATGTACCTTCCTCCAGCTTGCGCGGAACCAAACGGACAAAAGTTTTTTGGTTCTTTTTTTCAAAAAAGAACACCTCCTTCTCTTTGAGCTCACCCCATGATTTTCGGCTGCATACCGCTCGCCCGCGCGGAGGGCGCGATCCTGGCGCACACGACGCGGCTGGGCGCTGAGGTTCTGCCAAAGGGACACGTCGTGAGCGCGGCAACGATCGAAAAACTGCGGGCCGCCGGCCATACCGGGATCACCGGCGCAATGCTGGAGCCCGACGACGTGCCGGAAAACGAGGCTGCCCGCCGGCTCGCCGACGCGCTTAGTGCCGATGGTCTCGCCCGCACCCGGCCCAGCACCGGGCGCGCGAATCTCATCGCGACTCACGCGGGCTTATTCCATGCCGATACGGAGCGTATAAATGCCATCAACGCCCTGCATGAAGGGCTGACGGTCGCGTCCTTGGCCGATGCGACAGCGGTGTTCGAAGGCACTCTGCTCGCAACCATCAAGATTATCCCGTTCGCCATTCCGGGGCACATTCTGGCACAGGCGGAAATACAGGCGCGGGTGCGGGCACCGCTGCGCTTGCCGCCGTTTCGCCCGCTCAGCGTTGGCTTGATCGTCACCGAACTGCCCGGACTGAAGGCGGCCACTCTGCGCCGTACGGTCGAGGTCACCGAGCAGCGGGTTCGCCGGTTCACCGGCACGTTGCTGCCGCCGCTGCATGTTGCCCATACGGAATATGCGATCGCCGGCGCATTGCACGCGCTGCTGGCCCAAGGTGCCGGGTTGCTGCTGGTTGCGGGCGCCTCCGCGACGGTGGATCGTTCCGATATTGGGCCATCCGCCATTATCAGAGCCGGCGGCGCGGTGGATCATTTCGGTATGCCGGTCGATCCCGGCAACCTGATCTGCCTCGGCCATATCGGCGGTGTTCCGGCCCTGGTGCTGCCGGGCTGTGCGCGCAGCCCGGCGCTCAACGGCATCGATCTGGTCCTGGCCCGCGTTTTCGCGGGCGAGCGCCTGGCCTCGCCGGACATCGCCCGCATGGGCGTGGGCGGCCTGCTTAAGGAAACTTCAGCGCGCCCGGTACCGCGTCACCGGCCCGGCGCCGCAGGTAAGGTGGGCGCCGCAGGTAAGGTGGGCGCCGCTCGCCAGGTTGGCGCCGTGGTTTTGGCAGCCGGCCTGTCGCGCCGTATGGCACCGCGAAACAAGCTGCTGCTCCCGGATGCCGAAGGAACGCCCATGATCGCGCGCACGGTGGACGCGGTTCTGGCCAGCCGCGCCCGGCCGGTGTGCGTGGTTGTCGGGCACCAGGCCCCGGACGTTGCGGCGGCGCTCGCGGGGCGCGGGGTCACGATCGTGTCCGCGCCGGACTACGCAGCCGGATTGTCATCGAGCCTGCGCGCCGGCCTCGCGGCGCTCCCCGCCCACGTGCACGCCGCGGTGATCTGCCTTGGCGATATGCCGTTGATCACCGCATCGGATATCGATCGTGTGCTGGACGCCTACGATCCCGACGAAGGCCGCATGATCGTGGTCCCGGTGTATCGCGGTCAGCGTGGCAATCCGGTGTTGTGGGATCGCTCATATTTCACCGCCATCGCGGCATTGGGCGGTGACACGGGCGCCAAGCATTTATTGGCAGAACATGCCGAGCAGGTCATGGACGTCGAGATGCCGACCGACTCCGTGCTGCGTGACTTCGACACGCCGGACATGCTCGCAAAATTAGGCGAGAGCGAAACGAACAGCTAAGGAAAATATTATTTCTAAAAAAGAACCAAAAAACAACCTCCATGTTGACGGATGTTCAGGCCAGGCTTGAAGACCTACATAATCAATACGGAAGTTGATCTGGTGTTGCAGAGGTGGCGTCATTGTTTCAATGAAGACTGGGTTGGTCTTGTGGATCAAGACGAGTTCGGTCGCCCTCCCATGGCGGCGTTATTTACACGATGATAGACTACGGGGCCAACAAGTTGGAAATGACTCTCGCTCTTTCCGCGACCGCGGTGAGGAACCCGGCCTCGAACGCGCCCAGCAGTGTCCCATCGCAAAATTTTTCGTTTCGTATGAAGCTGGTAAGAAGCTTGGAGAGCTGCTCGGCCGAGGCGGTGGCGATATGTTCGGGACCGGCGAGCAAGCGCTGCGCTTCGGCGGTTTTTCGCCAGTTCGCCCAGCCGAATGAACGCACCACCCAGCGATACTCATACGCGGTGGCGACGAACGCCCTGGCTTCGGGGCCCAGCACACATGTGGGCACAATGATCCGCCCTTGTTCATCTGGCGGGTATTTCCGCCAGCTTGCAAATTCGAAACCGGGGGCCGCGAAGATCGGGGCATAATGGGCGAGTGCATCCAGCCGGTCGCGGAGAACCTGGTCGCGCAAATCTTGAACCGCGGCCGGGCCTTCACAATCGGCAATCAGGGTTTCCTCTTTGCCCAGCCATCCGGTCATGTCGGTTTCATCGCCGTCTTCATCGCCACCCATGCGTCAGACCTCCCACCCGTCACATCCGCCCGCAAACGCACGTTGACCCTGCTACCGCCTTGGTTACCGGCCCTATATGCTTGGCCGCTGCTTTACGAGGCGGCGGGGCCGCCAGCGTGAGGGCGGGCGGATACGCACGTATTTGGTGATGATCGACAGCAGGATGAAGCAGCCGACGCCGGCGGCATTGCCGATTTCGCCCGCGTTTGGGCTGTCGAAGTTGGCGGCCACCGCGGAACCGACATAGAATGCAATTGCGGCGCGCAGGAGCAGCCAGGCGGCGCGGGCGAAACCTGCCCACAGGCCGCCGCGCATAAGGTCGCGCAGATACATCGTTACACCGGCGATGGTTGCGGCCAATACGCCGATCATCAGAGCGGTCAGGCCGTACTTTAATTCCTCGCCGTCGCTGACACCGATCAGCAGGGTCAATGCGGCCAGAACGATCGCTGCGCCGCAGAACGGCCGCAGCCAGGTGTGGGGCACGCGCCCGACCAACAGCCCGACCATGACGGCCGCCGACACGCGGCCTGACACGGCAAACAAGACCGCAACAAATGCCCTTGCGGCATAGCGGCGGATGCGCTCGCCGCGCCGGTCGGCGCTCAATGCGCGCAGGCGGGCGAGCCGGTCGGCGTCCAGCCCGCGCTCCGCCCAGCCGCCATGTCCGGTCACAAACGATAGCATTTCTCGCAGCTGGGCATAAGGCGGCAAAAGGAACGATATCGTCAGGCGCCCGCGGCCGGTCAGCAACGCAGCGGCGGCGGCGCGCTCATTGCCGACGAAGCGGGTCAATTTCTTACCCTCGGCGCGGATTATGTCGAGCCAGTGCGCGGCTTCGATCCGGGCCCGCAACGCGTTCGCAGCCCCGGCGCCGGACGGGTCGGGCGTGCCGAACCAGCCGAACCGGCGGGCCAAGGTTTCGACCACATCGTCGGCGATGCGCGGATCATAGGCGAGGCGCCGCGCGAGCAGGTCGGTCAGGTGCATCCAGGGACCGATCGGCATGGTGGCGTCGCCGCGCGCCGCCAGCAGCAGGTCAGCGGCGGCCTGCACGTCACCCTGTGAAATGGCGGCGGCCACGCGCAGCGCCGGCGCCGGCGGTAGTGCGGCGGCCTGTTCCGCCACCGGCTGCGTGACAGCGGGCGGCGCCGCGCTGTCCGCCGGCGCCGCTTCGGATGGCGGTGGTGCGGAGCGCGGCGGCGGGGGCGTGGCCGCGCCGTGCAACGCCACCTCGTAGGCCGCGCGCAGCCGGACGAAGGCGGCGGCGTCCTCCTCCGGCCGGCACTGTTTCAGCCGCATTGCATAGGCGCGACGGATCGAAGCCGCATCGTCGGTGGGCGGAATCGCCAGCACCTCCCAGATCGACCCGCTCACCCGAAGAACGACTTGTCGATCTGCGCCAGGATGTTCAGCAACTTGCCGCGTATATCGGCGATTTCCGCCGGGTCCTGCCGGCCGAGGACAAGATTGAACTCATCCAGCAGCCTTGCTGCCTGGTCACGCTCGTCGCCGATCCGTTCCATGTAGAGCCGTTCCAGCCGCGCTACGACCGCTTGGTTTTCGGCCTGGTCGCGCGGATGCACCTTCAGCGCGCGCAGCGCCTCCAGCCGGCGAGTCACCTCGGCCGGCGACATCGCGCCCGGCCGGCTCTGGATCAGCGTGTGGTAGGTCTCGCCGCTCGACAGGATGGTCGCATCCACTTCCAGCAGCCCGCTCGGGTCGTAGGTCAGCCGGACCTCGACCTGCTGGCTGCCGGCCTCGCCGGGCGGCATGTCGAGCGACAATTCGCCGAGCAGCGCGTTGTCGGCGACCATGCGCGCCTCGCCCTGGTAGATTTTCAATGCCACCACGCGCTGGTTCTTGCGCAACGTGCTCAGCACCATCGACCGGCTGGCCGGGATCACAGTGTTGCGTTCGATCACCGGCGAGAACAATCCGGTGGCGACGATCTCGCCGTCGCGCTGGCTCGCGGTCTCCACGCCCAGCGTGAATGGGCTGACATCGGTCATGACCATATCGTCCAGCGCTGCGTCACGCATTTTCAGCCCCGCTTGCACCGCGGCGCCGAGCGCCACGACCTCATCCGGGTTGATCGGCGTAATCGGCAGGCGCTGGAACAGGCGGGCGATCAGGCGGCGGAACGCTGGCATGCGGGTGGCGCCGCCGGCGAGCACCAGATTGTCGATCCGTTCCGGGTCGAGTTTCGCATCGCGCAGCGCGCGCTCGATCGGCGCGCGCAGTCGGCGCAGCAACGGTTCGGCCGCCTGTTCCAGGTCGTCGCGGGTGACGGTCCAGCGCAATTCGGCGCCGTTATGCACCACCACCATGTCGTGGCTTTCGGCGTCGGTCAGCGCGCGTTTGGCGATTTCCGCGGCACGCCGCACCGGGGCATGCGCCGCGTGCGCGCGGCCGAGCGGTGGGATGCCGGCGGCCTTGCCCACCGCAACGATGAATTGCTCGGCGATCGCGTCGGCGAAATCCTCGCCGCCGAGGAACACGTCCCCCGCGCTCGCGCGCACTTCCATCACGCCGTCGAACATTTCCAGGATCGACACGTCGAACGTGCCGCCGCCGAGATCGAGCACCATGCTGCGCGCCTGCGCCGTGCGGTCCGCCAGACCATAAGCCAAGGCCGCGGCGGTCGGCTCGTTCAGCAGGCGCTCGACCCTGAGGCCGGCGATCTGGCCCGCGGTTTTGGTGGCCTGGCGCTGCGCTTCGCCAAAATAGGCCGGCACGGTGATGACGGCCTCGGTGACCGGTGCGCCGAGCGCGCGTTCGGCGTCGGCGCGCAGGCTCATCAGGATCAGCGCCGACAAGTCCTCGGCGCGGAACCGTTTTTTTCCGAGTTGAAACACGCGGTTGGTGCCCATGGCACGCTTGAACGTGGCGGCGGTGCGGTCGGGATGGGTCAACAGCCTTTCGCGCGCCGCGGCGCCGACGATGATGGCGCCGGCCTCGTCCACGCTGACGGCGGACGGGGTCAACACCTGGCTCAACGCGTTGGGAACGAGTTCCGCCGCGCCGTTGCGCCAGACGGCCACCAGGCTGTTGGTGGTGCCAAGATCAATTCCGATAATCATTCTGTCTTGGAGCAGATGGCGCGGCGTGGGGCAACCAAGGACCGCCGCTCCGCGCGCCTCACTTGATCTCCACCATCACCGGCACGTGGTCTGACGTCTGCGGCCAGTCGCGGGCGTCCTGCAATATCTCGAAACGTTTTAGCTTGGGCTTCAGGTCCGGGGTGACCCAGATGTGGTCGAGGCGGCGGCCGCGGTTGGAGGCGCGCCAGTCGTGGTTGCGGTAGCTCCACCATGTGTAGAGTTTTTCCGTGTCGGGGACGAAATGGCGGACCGCGTCGATGAAGCCGGTGCGTTGCCAGGCCAGCAAGTGCTCGACCTCGATCGGCGTGTGGCTGACCACATCGAGCAATTGTTTGTGGCTCCAGACATCGTGCTCGAGCGGGGCGATGTTGAGATCGCCGACCAGGATGGTGCGGGCGCGGGCGCCGCGGGCGGCGAACCAGTTGGTGGCTTCCGAAACGAACGCCAGCTTGTGGGCGAATTTCGGGTTGGCGACCGGATCGGGGATGTCGCCGCCGGCAGGGACGTAGAAATCATGCAATTCGACCGCGCCGCCGCGCGCGGCGATGCGCACCTGCAAATGCCGGCAGTCGCCGCGGGTGCACCAATCCGGCGCATCCTCCACGGTCAGTTTCAGGCGGGAGAGGATGGCCACGCCGTTGTACGATTTCATGCCGCGGCGGGCGACGTGCGGGTAGCCGAGGCGCGCCGGCGCGTCGTCCGGAAACAGATCGTCCGGCACTTTGGTTTCCTGCAGACAGATCACGTCCGGGTCGAGTGCGTCGATCAGCCGCTCCAGCAAGCCGAGCCGCAGGCGGAGGGAGTTTATGTTCCAGGTGACGATGCGCATGGCGCTTTGGGTGCCCGGCGGGGGCGGCATTGGCAAGGAAGGAAGTGTTCTTTTTTGAAAAAGAGAACCAAAAAACTCTTGCTCCTGCGCTCACACGACCCAATTCGCCGACGGCTACGTACGCCAAGTGGCAAAAGTTTTTTGGTTCTTTTTTTCAAAAAAGAACACTTCCTTCACTCAGGTTGCAGCCCGCAGGCGGGTTGACCATTAACGCGCGGCAACCGCGCGCAGGCTTTGCCGGGCGCAGGCCCCCCGTCACAGACCGTTTGACCGTTCACCAGCGGCAGGTTGCCGTGGCACGGCGCCGGCTGTGCGGTTTGAACCGGCGGCGGTGCGCCTGGCAGGCCCGCGTCAGGCTTGGCCAGTTCGCGCAACAGCTCCGGCGGGATTTGCGGCAGCAGGTCGGCGGGCGTTTGCGCGCGCGCCGGGGCGATCGGCGCCATCGTCAAGAACGCCATGCCGCACGCCATCGTTCGGGTGCGGCGATGCCAGTGCTGTTGCATGCCGGCAAAGCTAGCTGCCGGATGATGTATCAGCAATGAAAACCGGTTTGGCGGGCCGCACCGCCGCGGCAGGTTATGCGTGGAATGCATCGCTCCTGTATCGAGGGTTGCAATGAACGATGCCCGGCCTTCATAGCTGGGCATGCACTATATTCATTATGTGCCGTTCCCGCTCGCGGGCGTGGCGGGATCGTTCCTGCTGGCGTTTCCGGCGCTGTTCTCCATCGTCAATCCGTTGGGGAGCGCGCTGATTTTCGCGCAGGTGCTGTCGCATCGCACGCCCAAGGAACGCCGCTGGCTGGCCGGGCAGGTTGCCGTGTTTTCGGCGGCGGTGCTGCTCGTCTCGATGTGGGGCGGCAGCTATGTGCTGAATTTCTTCGGCATCAGCCTGGGTGCGCTGCGGCTGGGCGGCGGCCTGGTGGTCGCCAGCACCGCGTGGCGGTTGCTCAACGCGCCGGATGATACCGATGGGCGCCGCGAGCAGCGCGACCAGCCGAGCACGCCGATCGCCGATGCGGCGTTCTTTCCGCTGACGATGCCGCTGACCACCGGGCCGGGCACCATTTCGGTCGCGGTAGCGCTCGGCGCCGAGCGGCCGCCGCCGGGGCATGGGCTGCTACTGTTCATGATCGGCGTCAGCGTCGCGGCGGCGGTGATCGCGTTCATGATCTGGGTGTCCTACCGGTGGTCGGACGCGGTGATTTCGGTGCTGGGGCATTCCGGCGCGCGGGTGCTGACGCGGCTGATGGCGTTTTTGCTGTTGTGTATCGGGACGCAGATTATGGTGAATGGGGCGGAGGATTTGGCCGGGGCGTTTTTGGTGAATCAAAAGTAAGAAAGACTTCTTTTTTGAAAAAAAGAAGCGAAAAACTTTTGCTCCTGCCCTCACGCGACCTGGTTCGCATTGGGCCACGTACGCCAAGTAG
>Ga0116226_10000319_pt1 | contig 40281 bp, 36 predicted proteins | sample S1TSphfallax_FD_89692 | JGI IMG/M metagenome (GOLD analysis project Ga0116226, IMG submission 89692) | Host-associated microbial communities from peat moss isolated from Minnesota, USA - S1T2_Fa - Sphagnum fallax MG | ecosystem: Host-associated > Plants > Peat moss > Unclassified | place: USA... | reverse complement strand
ACCGCCTGCGTCAGCAGCGCCCGCCGCCGCAGGAACGGCAGGCGGGCGGCGAGCGCCTCGGGGGACCAGGCTGGTTGCGGCATGACGAGGCACAGCCTACACGGCGCGCCATGCAGGATGGCAGCCCCGCCCCGACAACGCTGCGCGACGCCGACGCGCTGGTCGAAGCCGGCCTGATCCGGCCTGCCGCCCGTGACGCCATCGCCGCCGTGGGCGCGCGCTACGCGGTGGCGATCACCCCTGCGATGCAGGCGCTGATCACGGCGGACGATGACCCGATCGCCCGCCAGTTCGTCCCCGACCCGGCCGAGCTGCTGATCGCTCCGCACGAACGCCCCGACCCGATCGGTGACGAGGCGCTGTCACCGATCAAGGGCATCGTGCATCGCTACCCGGACCGCGCGCTGCTGAAGCCGCTGCTGGTCTGCCCGGTCTATTGCCGCTTCTGTTTCAGACGCGAACATGTCGGCCCGGACGGCGGGCTGCTGACGGATGCCGACCTCGCCGCCGCCTACACCTGGCTGCGCGCCCGCCCGGCGATCCGGGAAGTGATTCTCACCGGCGGCGACCCGTTGCTGCTGTCCCCGCGCCGCCTCGCGGCCATTTTTTCCGCTTTATCGGCCATCCCGCACATCGACATCCTGCGCGTGCATTCGCGCGTCCCGGTAGCGGAGCCGGCCCGGCTGACCGACGACCTCGCCGACGCGATGGCGACGGAGAAATCCCTGTTCGTCGTCGTCCACGCCAACCACGCGCGCGAATTCACCGACGCGGCGAGGGCGGCGCTGCGGCGGTTGCAGACGCGGGCGATTCCCGTGCTGGGCCAGTCGGTCCTGCTGCGCGGCGTGAACGACAGCGCGGACGCGCTCGAAGCCCTGTTCCGCGCGATGCTGGCCGCCCGCGTCAAGCCGTACTACCTGCACCAGCTCGACCCCGCCCCCGGCACCGCCCGCTTCCATGTGCCGATCGAGGAAGGCCAGCGCCTGCTCGCCGCCCTACGCGGCCGCGTCACCGGCCTCGCCTGGCCGACCTATGTCCTCGACATCCCGGGCGGCCACGGCAAAGTGCCGATCGGGCCGGGGTATCTCGACCCCGACGATGCCGTTCGCGACCCGTGGGGCGGGCGGCATGTCGTTGAGCATCCGTGACAAGATTGATGGCTGAGCCGTTCGATCCCGTTTCTGAGTGCGCAACGGGTTGGGATCGACAGAGCCGGTAAAGACGATCAAGCGCTGGTGGGCAGCGGCTTCCTTTGCCGTTGCGACCAGCGAATGGGCTCCAAAAAGCTGCCGGGACAGGGCACTCGTGGCGCTTTTTGCAATGGCCGTGCTGGCCTTTATGCTCCGGCCATTCCTTTGGCCGAGTGTTCTCTGGTCACACCCAACCGATATACTTGCGGCGAGCCGCGGACCAGAGGTCACGTGCTACGAGGTTTTCCTGGTCCCGGTTTGCGTCCGGTGGAGGTCGCCGCGCTGACGCCGAGCGCGTCGCGTGCCCGGGACGCCAAGACGATAGGGCGGGCAGCAAGCGGTTCGCGGGTTAAGACGGGATTGCGTTCGGATCGCGCACGCCCATCTTCCGCAAGCAGAGAAGGCGCGCGGAGACGATCGTGAAAACGATGCGGCGGTTGTGGAACACAATCGCAATCTTCTTCATCACCAGCGAATGGCTGCCAAGAACGCGGGTCCACAGGGGGCTGTTCATCGTCCTGGCGATCTGCGTGCCGGTTGCACTGCTGTCGCCCGCGCTCTGGCCAAACTTGCATTGGTCTCCGGCCACGGAAGCACTCAATCGCGGTTTCGGGCCGAATTGGGACTGTTCTGGTGTTCCAAAGGCTCAGGTGTGCTTCCGCAAGTCACCGGCACCGCAGCGGGACTGACTGCGCGGGAAGACGTCACTTCGGTAAGGTATCCTTTGGCCCGCCGTGGCGCGACTTGTTGGTCGCCATGGGATCGTATGGTTGCGGGCGGCGGAAGGTCACAAGAGCGGCCAGCACCGCCGGTGTCGAGGCGCCGATCTGTAGCGCCGCCGGCAGATTGTTGACCCGATAGACTTCCACCAAAACCCCGCCGGTGAATGCGATCAGCAGCCGCACGACATAGAAGCCCACGCGCCTATACTTGGCCGGAAACTGTGCAGTCGAACACGAGCGAAATCCGACGCCCGTCGGAAGGACATAGCACGCCCGCGCTTGCCCGCGAGCGGGACGTCGGGGTCCCGCTTGCCGCTGGCACCACTTCGGTCTAAGCACCCCGGCCCTAAGGTCACCCCTCTTCCGACACCCCAGAGACTCAAAAATGAAACAGCAGGCGAACCTGATCCGTGCCGGCCAGGTGATCGAGCACGATGGCCGCCGGTGGACCGTGCTGAAGCAGCAGATCATCACCCCCGGCAAGGGCGGCGCGTTCATCCAGGTCGAAATGCGCGACCTGAAAACCGGCAACAAGACCAACGAACGCTGGCGCACCGCCGACACCGTCGAGCGCCTCCAGACCGAGGAAAAGGAGTACACGTACTCCTACACCGACGGCGACAATCTGGTTCTGATGGACGGCGAGACGTTCGAGCAGGCGATGGTCCCCGTCGACCTGCTCGGCGACATGGCGCCGTTCCTGCAAGACAACATGGCCGTGACCGTCGATCTGGTCGAAGGCGACCCGGTCGGCATCCATCTGCCGGCGACCGTGGTGCTCGAAGTCACCGAGGCCGACCCGGTGGTCAAGGGCCAGACCGCCGCCAGCTCCTACAAGCCGGCCAAACTCTCCAACGGCGTGAAGACCAGCGTGCCCCCGTTCATCGAGACCGGCGAAAAGATCGTCGTCCGCACCGAGGACGCGAGCTACGTGGAGCGGTTCAAGGGCTGAACTTAAATCCCCTCTCCGCCCCTGGGGGCGGAGAGGGTTAGGGTGAGGTGGGGGAAACTCCGAGCTTGTCGACTGATACGACAAGTTTGCGACCCGGTAGCGGACCGACCACCCACCTCACCCTACCCTCTCCCCCCGCGAAGAGCGGGCGGAGAGGGAGCAGGGAGCCACAGCATCAGTCACCGCGGGCGCCCGGAGGCGACCGACGGCACAGCCCGAAAGGCGCCCATGCCCCCCAATCTCTCCCCGCACATGACCGTGATGCAGAACGCGGTGCAGCGCGCCTCGAAGCGCCTGCTGCGCGATTTCGCCGAGGTCGAGCAGCTTCAGGTCAGCGTCAAGGGCCCCGGCGACTTCGTCAGCCAGGCCGACCTGCGCGCCGAGCAGTCGCTGCGCGACGATCTGAACAAGGCCCGCCCCGGCTACGCCTTTCTGATGGAGGAGTCCGGCGCCAGCGGCTCGGAGAACTGGGCGTGGCGCTGGGTGGTCGATCCGCTCGACGGCACCTCGAACTTTCTGCACGGCATCCCGCACTGGTCGATCAGCGTCGGCCTGGAGAAGCGGCTGCCGGACGGCGGGTCCGAACTGGTCGCAGGCGTCGTCTATGCGCCAACGGTCGACGAGATGTTCTGGGCGGAAAAAGGCACCGGCGCCTTCGTCAACGAGCGGCGGCTGCGCGTTTCCGCCCGGCGCGATCTGCAACAGGCGATGTTCGGCACCGGCATCCCGTTCGCCGCCTCCCCGCTCGCGCTGCGCCGCTCGTTCGCCCGCACGCTCGACGTGGTGATGCCGCAGGTCGCGGGTGTGCGCCGGTTCGGCTCGGCGGCGCTCGACCTCGCCTGGGTCGCCGCCGGCCGCTTCGACGGGTTCTGGGAACTGAAACTCAAGCCGTGGGACATGGCGGCCGGCATCGTCATCGTGCGCGAGGCCGGCGGGTTCGCAACCGACCCGGGCGGCGGCGACCCGCGCGAGCATGGCGACGTCGTCGCCGCCAATCCGCATCTGCACCCGCTGCTCTGCGCCGCCGTGCGCGAGGGCGTCGGACCGGCTTGAGGCGCCCACCCAACGCCTCCCCCTAAGACCATAGTGCCACGCGGAAATTCCGCGCCCGCTTCGTTGAGCCTTTGGCAGCCGTCTTGTAGGGTGCCGCCGCCGATGCTCAGACCTTTTCCCTTCGCCGCTTGCTCGCCGATGCTGGCGTTAATGCTGGTGCTGGCCGGCGTTGCCGTGCCGGGCGCACATGCTCCGGTCGCGCTGGCCCAGTCGCCCAATCTCGACACGCGGGCGCTCGACCAGCTCGGCCCGGCGCCGGCCAGGAAGACGCCGCTGCCGGGGCACCCGCATTCGCCGACACCCGCGTCGGCCGGGCACACGGCGGGAAAGACCCCGCCGGGGAAAGCCGTTGCCGCGAAGCCGCCGCCGCTGGTGGTGCCCGTGGCGCCGCCGGAGGTTCCGCTGCTGCCGCCGCCGATCATGGTGCCGGCCCGCCCGCCGCCGCCTCCGACGCCCACGCCGGTCGCGGCCGACGCGCCGGGGGTGGCGACCCTCAATGCCACCGGCCTGCGCGTGACCTTCGGCGCCGATCGCACCGACCTCAATCCCGCGTCGGTGGACGCGATCACCGGCCTGGTCCAGCGCGCGCAGGGCACCGACAGCAGCTATACCGTCACCGCCTACGCGACCGGCGGCGACGACCCCTCCACGCCGCGCCGCCTGTCGCTGTCGCGGGCGCTCGCCGTGCGCAGCGCGCTGATGCAGGCGGGCGTCGCCTCGGTGCGGATCTACGTCAAGGCGCTCGGTGCCTCCTCGCCCGCCATCGCCGACGGGCCGCCGGACCGCGCCGACCTGGTCGTCACCGCCGGGCAGACGCCGGCGGTCCCGCCGCCCACGCAACTGCCGAACGCGCCCGCCTCGAACTCGCCCGCCTTGAACACGCCAGCCTTGAACCCGAAAGTCGGCCCATGACGCGCCCGATCGTCTTTCTGATCCGCATGGTCGTGTTCCTCGTCGTCGTCGCCGCCGTCGCGGTGCTGCTGTCCGGCGCCCTGCTCGCCGCCTTCGCCAACAACGTGCTGCTCAACTCGCTGATCCTGGCGGTGCTGGTGCTCGGCATCATCTGGAACGTGATGCAGGTGCTGCGGCTCAACCCCGAGGTGATGTGGCTCGAGACGTTCCAGCGCGCCCGCAGCCGGCTCGCCTCCCTGCCCGCGCCCAAGCTGCTCGCGCCGATGGCTTCCATGCTCGCCGCCCGCGCCGCCAAGGGCCGCGACGGGCAGGAACGCTTCACCATCTCCGCGCCGGCGATGCGCTCGATGCTCGACAGCATCGATTCGCGGCTCGACGAAAGCCGCGAACTGTCGCGCTACATGGTCGGGCTGCTGATCTTCCTCGGCCTGCTCGGCACCTTCTGGGGCCTGCTGCTCACCGTCTCCTCGGTCGGCGACGTGATCAACTCGATGTCGGTCGGCTCGGGCGACATCAACGCGCTGTTCGAGCAACTGAAATCCGGCCTCGCCAAGCCGCTGAAGGGCATGGGCACGGCGTTCTCCTCGTCGATGCTGGGCCTGTCGGGCGCCCTCGTGCTCGGCTTTCTCGATCTCACCGCCGGGCAGGCGCAGAACCGCTTCTTCAACGAGCTGGAGGAATGGCTCGCCGGCCTCACCCGCGTCTCCTCAGGCGTGCTCGGCGGCGAGGGCGAGGGCTCGGTTCCCGTCTACGTCCAGGCGCTGCTCGAACAGACGGCGGAGAACATGGAGAACTTGCAGCGCATCCTGGTGCGCGGCGAGGACGGGCGGAAGGAGGCGAACGCCGCCGTGATCGGCCTGACCGACCGGATCGCCACGCTCTCGGACACGATGCGCGCCAACCAGCAGCTCATGCTGCACATCGCCGAGACGCAGCAGGCGCTCGGCCCGGCGCTGCAACGGCTCGGCGAGCGGCGCATCGAGACCTCGCACGACGACGCCGCGCGCGGGCACCTGCGCAACATCGAACTCTATCTGCAACGCCTGCTCAGCGAGAGCGAGCAGGGCCGCGCCCAGACCACCTCGGAAATCCGCAACGACATCCGCGTCCTGACCCGCACGATCGCGGCGCTCGCCGAGGAACAGCCGCGATGAGGTGGCGAGAAGCGTCAATGAGGCGAGTGCTGAAGCTCCCCCTCCCCTTGTGGGAGGGGGCCGGGGGGAGGGGTGAAGTCGCACCAGATTCGGAGCGCCGAGACCCCTGCCCCAACCCCCTCCCACAAGGGGATCGGGCCGTCCCCCGACTCGACGCTTTCAGCAAGCGGGAGCGCTGACCGATGGCACGCGGGCGGCGCGGCGGGCAGGGCGACGGGCTGAACGCATGGCCCGGCTATGTCGACGCGCTGTCGACGCTGCTGATGGTCATCATCTTCGTGCTGCTGGTGTTCGTGCTGGCGCAGGCGTTCCTCAGCGTCACCCTGACCGGCCGCGACCAGGCCCTCGATCGGCTGAACCGGCAGATGGCCGAACTGTCCGACATGCTCTCGCTGGAGAAAGGCCGCTCCTCCGAACTGCGCACCTCGATCGCCGCCCTCAGCCGCGACTTGCAGGCGGCGACGGCGACGCGCGACAGCCTGACCCAGCAGCTCGCCACGATTCGTGCCGAGCAGGACAAGCTGCTGGCCGACCGCGACACGCTGAAAGCGGAACGCGACAAGCTCTCGGCCCGGCTGTCGGACGCCGAATTGCAGACCAAGTCGGCGCTCGCCCGCAGCGACCAGGTGCAGGCGCAACTGGCGCAGACCGCGCAGAAATCCGACGCGATCACGCAGGAAGCGGCAACCACGGCCGCCCAGCTCGCCGACGCGAAGCGCCAGCTCTCGACGCTGCAAACCAGTCTCGACGAGATGAAGCGGCAGGCCGACGAGGCCAATAAGACGGTGCAGGCGGACAAGGCGACGATCGACGCGAAGCTCGCCGACCTCGCCAAGCTCGCCGATCAGGTCCGCAACCTGACGGCGCTGCGCGACGAACTGGAGAAGCAGGCGCAGGACGCGGCCGGCCGCGCGACGACGGAGGAGCAGCGCCGCGCCGCCGTCGAGGCGCAACTGTCCAACGAGAAGAAATTCTCCGACAGCGCGCGGGCGCAGATCGCCGCGATGACCGACCAGATGGACCAGTTGCGCGCACAACTGGCGATCGTCGCGCACGCGCTGGAAGCCTCGGAATCGTCGGGCAAGGACAAGGACGCGCAGATCGCCAACCTGAGCCAGCGGCTGAACACGGCGATGGCGCAGAAGCTGGAGGAGTTGCAGCGCTACCGCAGCGACTTCTTCGGCCGGCTGCGCGAGGTGCTGGCCAACCGCCCCGGCATCCAGGTGGTCGGCGACCGCTTCGTGTTCCAGAGCGAGGTGCTGTTCCCCACCGGCAGCGCCGACCTGTCGCCCGGCGGCATCGAAGAAATGGACAAGCTCGCGGCCACGCTGAAGGAGATCGCCAAGGAGATCCCGCCCGAGGTGAACTGGCTGCTGCGCATCGACGGCCACGCCGACCGCCAGCCGATCGCCGGCGGCACCTTCGCCAGCAACTGGGAACTGTCGTCCGAGCGCGCGATCAACGTGGTGAAACTGCTGATCGCCGACGGCATCCCGGCCAACCGCCTCGCCGCCACCGGCTTCGCCGACAACCAGCCCCTCGACCCCGCCGACACGCCGGAGGCATACGCGAAGAACCGACGGATCGAGATCAGGCTGACGGATCGGTAGCAAGCCCCTGGAGCGCAGGCGCCCCGATCAATCAGACCGGCCAAATGTTCGCGCAACATGATCGTATACCGATACGACTCACAAATTGTCAGGCGAGATTTCCGCAGCCGTTATGGTCGGATAAGGTTTACGGCAATAACGCTACGACCACTGTCGGCATCAGCAAAATAGGAGATGTGAAATGCGCCTGTTAATGCTCGCCGCATTTCTAGCGGCGTTTTTTACCCACGCCCACGCCCAGGCTTGGCTCGATCAGCCGGGCGTCGCGGGTACGACGGTCGTGGAGATCGGCGAAGCCAGGATCAAGCTTCCGCCAGGAGAATGGAAGAAACTAGCCGACGCATCATCGGTCTACCACTCCCAGACGGTGCCAGCGGTCGAAAGTGTCTACGTTCAGTCGGACGGTAAGCGTGTGATCGCGGTAGCCTACGTTAATGGCAACGGATCGGCGGCGGCCTTCAGGAAAGGGTATGGGCCGAGCGGCTTCTGCTTCCGCGGCGATGTGTTCCTCAACGACAGCGACAACCTTTATGTTGGACAGTGGGACTGCATGATCGTCAACCACGCTTCGATGGTATGGGCGGATCAGGTACCGCGTTTGTGGGAGACGGCGCTCGACGGGATGAAAGCGTATGGCGGAGTCCCTCGCCCCATGATTTACGTCGAACTAGGTAAGGCTAGTCCTAGCCGGAACGGTTACGCTGTCCTGGAAGTCTTCGTGAACCCAGAGGTGTCGGGGTTTGTCAGCAACCCGAAAGCTTCCTGGGACCAAAGCGAGTGGCACAGGAACAACGCCACGCCCGACCGCGTTGCCTTCCTGAAAAAACTCGCCGCCTGGGGTGAAGCCTACCGACCGATCTTCCGAAATTCCTGGGAGTAGGAATTTGCAGGGCAGGTCCGCCTGTAAGCGGGCTGCATCCCTGACGAGAGGCGTCGCTATCGGGACGTCATCTCCGTGTCGTCCGCCGCCTTTTACCAACCGGCGCTACATCTGACTCTCCGCGCCGCCCCCTGGATCGCCAGATCGAGCCCAGTGATGACAATTATCTCATGAAATCAACACGTTACGTCATGCCCGGGCTTGACCCGGGCATCCAGGCAAGGGTCGGACATTTCGCCAGTTGGTATTAACCCCTGACGGGCATCCACCGGTGCGGGCAGCACCAAGGTGCGCGAGGGACACGCCGAACCGCCCGCATCACACCGCTACGTTAGATGAATGTTATTTTTGCTTGACACGCTTCGCGCGTAGCGGTATATAACCCCCATGCCGCCTCCCACCCCGCTCCCCGTCATCGCCCACCTGATCGGCCTGTTCCGCCAGGGTTTCTGGCGGCGGCTGGCCGGGCGGTTTTTCGGGCGCAGAGCCACCCAAAAGGAAGTAGATCCGGTCGAGGAGTTTCTCCTCCCGATCCTGGAAGCGATCTCCCGGATCGCCGAGGCGGTCCAGAACGGGACCTACCGCGAGCCCGAACCCTCCCCCTGGCCAGACGAGCCTCCGGAATCCTCCGGCTGGAAGCCCCCGCCAAAGCCGCCGCAGATCCGAGAACCGGAGCCGGAGCCCCCGTGGCTCTCCTGGCCGATCCAGGCCAGGCCCCCGCTGCCCAAGATGGGGCGGCCCAAACCCCCGCCCGCCCCAGAGCCGGCGGAGCGACAATCCGTCGCACCCCAAGCACCCAGTCCGCCGCAGCGGCAGCGCCAATCATGGCCGCCCGCGCGTCAAGCCGCCCGGCCTACGCTCCCGCCGCCCCGGGTCCGCATCCCATCAAAAAAAGCCCGACCGGAGCCTGTGAGGATGCATGTCCATTTCGTTACATATTCGTAACAATATCTAGCGCCATCGGTGCTCCCACGCGCGCGGCGTTGGTCGGTCCGAAAAGCGCGGCGAAAGACCGCCCGCTAACCGCCCATCACCGAACCACCGCCCTCCCCCATGCAAAAATGCATGACCCCCACAAACATCGCGCCAGTCGTTAACCGCTTAAACGCCCTCCCCCGCCATACGGAAATGCATGGGCGAACCGGACTGGCATTTGTGGAGGGCCTTCCTTGCCGTGCTGAACAGCGGCAGCCTCTCGGGCGCCGCGCGGGGGCTGGGGCTGACGCAGCCGACCCTCGGCCGGCAGATCGCGGCGCTGGAGGAGGCGGTGGGCACACCCCTGTTCCTCCGCTCGACCGACGGCCTGCGGCCGACGGAGCGGGCGCTCGCCCTCGCCCCGCACGCAGCCGCCATGGCCGCCGCCGCCGCGTCGCTGGCCCGGGCCGCGCTGGCATCCGGGGACGAGCTCAACGGCCGCGTCCGGCTTGCGGCCGGCGAGTTCCTCGGGGCCTTCGTGTTGCCGCCGATGCTGGCGCGCTTCCGCCGCGCGCATCCCGCCGTGGACATCGACCTGTCGATGGCGGACGGGGCCGAGGACGGGGCCGACCTCGCGGTGCGCGGCGCCGAGCCGGCGCAGCCGGACCTGCTGGTCCGACGCATCGGCGAGGCGCCGGTCTGCCTGTTCGCCCACCCCGCCTACGCGGCGGCGCACGGGCTGCCGGCCACCCCGGCCGAGACGGCGGGCCACACGCTGATCGGGCGCGCCGGGCACGAACGCCATCTCGGCGCGCTGCTCGGGCACGAGCTTCGCTTCGGCCTGCGCTGCGACAGCGTGCCCGGCCTGATGGCGGCGCTGCTCGCGGGGCACGGCATCGGCTACTGCCAGGACGGCGCCGGCCGCCGCGCCCGGCTGCTGCCGGTGCTGCCCGGCCTCGTGCTGGCACGCGTCGGCATCTGGCTGACGATGCCGGAGCCGCCGCGCGCGACGCCCTGCGCCACGCTGCTGTTCGCGACGCTGGCCGACGAGCTGACCCGGTATCTGGACTTGGCGGACGCCTGACGCGATCAGCGGCCGGCCGCGTCCGCCCCGAACCCGGCCCGCTTCAGTCGCACCAGCGCCAGATCGAGCGCCGAGAGGAACGCCGAGCGGTCCTTCGGCGCGAACGGCCGTGGCCCGCCGGTGATCTGCCCGGCCGAGCGCAGATCGTCCATCAGGTTGCGGGTCGCCAGCGTCATCCCGATCGACGCTTCGGTGAACGCCCGCCCGGTCGGCCCGATCACGTCGGCCCCCGCCTTCACCCCGCGCGCCGCCAGCGGCACGTCGGCGGTGATCACGATGTCGCCGCGACGGGCGCGCTCGGCGATCCAGTCGTCGGCGGCATCCGGCCCGCTGTCGACGATGATGCGCTCGACCCACGGCACCTGCGGAATCGCGATCACGCTGTTGGAGACGACCAGCACATGCGCGCCGTGCCGCTCGGCGACCCGATAGATCTCGGCCTTCACCGGGCAGGCATCGGCATCGACAAAAATCCGGATTTTCCCGCCGCTCATCGCATCGTCCCCCGCACGCTGTCGGCGCGGGACGCGACGGCTCAGGCCGCCGCCGAGCGCGGCCCCACGGCGCGTCGCCGCAGCATATCGCCGAACGCCTGCATCACGCGCCGCATCTGCGCCGGCTTGTAGGGGAACAGGTCCGGCGAATCCATCGTGTGGATGATCGCCGCCGTGTCGGCCTCGAACAGCAGCAGCCGCCCGTCCGGCGCCTCGGCGCAGTCGATCTGGTGATAGTCGAGCCCAACCCACGCATCGATCGCCGCCAGCGCCGCGCGGTGGCGGACCGCGAAGCCGGCATCGAATTCCGCAAACGCCGCCGCCTCCAGCGCGCGCCTGCCGGCATCCTCGGCCATGCCGGCGTTCAGGTAGTGGACCATCCAATGCTCGGACGACGCCATGTGGCAGACGAACGGGCTGCCGCCGATGAACACCAGCCGGTATTTGTGGAACAGCCCGTCGGCGCCGCGATAGTCGATGAAGTTGGCGATGAAGTAGTCGGGCGAGGCGATCCGCCGCAGATAGTCGGCCAGCGCCTCCGGCCCGGCCAGCAGTTCCAGGTCATGCCCGGCGTGCGACCCGACCGGGCGCAGCAGCACCGGATAGTCGTAGCCGGCGGCGAGAGTTCCGGTTGCGGCCATCTGGTGCAGGGCCGCCTTCGTGACGGCGAGGATGCGCGGCGTGGCGATCCCCGGAACGGTCCCGAACGCCGCCGCGACGCCATCCCGGGTCAGGCGCAGCACGCGGGCGGGATCGTTCAGCGCCGGGCGCGGCCACGCCCGGAACAGCGGCGCCAGCCGGCGCAGCGTGTCGGTGTCGGATTCGCTGACCGCGAAGAACGCGACATCGTGCTCCGGCATCGCCTCGGGCAGCGCCCGGCCCGGCTGCACGAAGAGCAGGTCGAGCCGCACGTCCAGATGCGCGGTAATGAAGTCGAGCGGCGTGTTGACCATCAGGCTGCCCGGCGCCATCACCGCGAGCAGGCGCAGCGGCCGTTCGCCGAGCGGGACGAACCGCTCGCCGACCCGGAACAGGCTGGCCCGCTCCAGCGCCTCGGCTTGCAGCGCCCGCGCCGAGTCGGGGCGAAATCGCAACTCGTGCGCCAGCGCGCTGTCGAAGGCCAGCGCCGCGAGCTCACCCTCGGTGCCGGCCGGCCGGCTGACGAACGCCAGCAGATCGTCCGCGCTGCCGGCCGCGTACGCCCGATGCGCCAGTGCTGCGGTGCCCTTGATGGTCGGAGGCGCAAGACCGGGGTCGATGGCGGGAATGGCGTCCGGCACGGTCTTTTCCTCGACGAGCCGGCAGCATCGGCAGCCGAGGTAAACCGGATATGAAGATCGAATACCGGGGCGGCAGCTCAGGTCGCCTCGCCGTCCACCTTCTTTTGCAGCTTGTCCAGCCGCTCGAGTCCGCCCGGCGTCAGCGGGTCGATGTCCAGCGCGCGGCGCCACGCCTCCAGCGCGCCTTGCCAGTTGCCCTGCTGCTCGGCGATGTGCGACAGACCTTGCAGCGCCGGGAAATGGCGCGGGTCGAGTTCGAGGGTCGCCTCGATGTCCTGGATCGCGCCGGCATAGTCGCCGAGCGCCGCCCGCGCGGCGGCGCGGTGGCTGAAACCTTCGGCGAAGGTCGGGTCGAGCGCCAGCACCGCGTCGAAATCCTGCACCGCCTCGTTCTCGTCGTTGCTCCCCATCTCCCGGTCGCCGCGCGAGAGCAGCAGCAGCGCGGCCGGCGACCCCTCCTGCGTCCACAGGCCGCGGATGCGGCCTTCCAGCATCCCGGCGGCGGTCTCGTTGGGGGCGGCGCGCAGCGCCTTGAACAGATGGTCCAGCTCGGCGCGCCGCGCGTCCGCCGCCTTGTCCGCCAGCGCGGGCAGGCCCGAGACACACAGACCGATCAGTGCGGCCACCACGGTTCGCATGGGTTGATAGTGCGGCGGGGCGAGGCCGGGTTTCAAGCGCCGCGTGCGATCAGTCCGCCTCGCCGCCCGCCAGCACGACCGGCGAATCCTCCAGCAGATCGACGGCGAGGTCGCCGGCCAGCACCCGCTTGGCCAGCCGCGCGTCGAAATCGTGCTCCCACGCCGCCACGACCACGGTCGCCACGCAGTTGCCGATCAGATTGCCGAGCGCGCGCGCCATGCCGATGAACCAGTCCACCGACAGCACCAGCACCAGCCCGATCGCCGGGATCGCCGGGACCGCGTTCAGCGTCGCCGCCAGGATCACGATCGCCGAGCCCGGCACGCCGTGCGCGCCCTTGGACGTGACCAGCGAGATCGCCAGCACCAGCAGCAGGTCGCCGAACGACAGATGCGTGTTGGTCGCCTGCGCGATGAACACGGTCGCCAGCGTCAGGTAGATCGAAAATGCGTCGAGATTGAACGAGTAGCCGGTCGGCACCACCAGCCCCACCACCGCCGGCCGCACCCCCAGCCGCTCCAGCTTGCGCATGATCTGCGGCAGCACCGCGTCGGAGGAGGCGGTGGCCAGCACGATCGTCAGTTCCTCGCGGAAATAGGCGAGGAACCGCAGGATGTTCAGGCCCGCCACCACGCGGAGCATCAGGCCGAGCACCACCAGCACGAACAGCGCGACCGCGATCCAGAACACGGCGACCAATGAGACCAGTTGCTCCAGCGAGCCGACGCCGTACTTGCCGACGGTGAACGCGACCGCACCGAGCACGCCCAGCGGCGCCAGGCGGATGATCAGCCCCATCGCCCGGAACAGCACCTTGCCGCCGGCTTCGATCAGGGTCGCCACCGGCGCCGCCGGGGCGCCGACCAGCGACAGGCTGACGCCGAAGATGATCGCAAAGCACAGCACCTGGAGCACGTCGTTGCGCGCCAGCGCGTCGAACGAGGTGGTCGGGATGATGTTCAGAACGAACGCGCCGATGCCGCCGCCCTGCAATTTATGGGCATTTTCCGCGTACGTGCCCAACGCATGGGCATCGAGCTTGCTGGTGTCGATGTTCATGCCGGCGCCGGGCTGGATCACGAACCCCAGGATCAGCCCGACCGCCAGCGCGACCGTGGTCATCACCTCGAAATACAGCAGCGCCTTGCCGCCGACCCGCCCGACCTTCTTCAGGTCGCCCGCCCCGGCGATGCCGTGGACGACGACGCAGAACACGATCGGCGCCACGATCATCGAGATCAGTTTCAGGAACGCATCGCTGAAGAATTTCAGCGCGATGGCGAAATCAGGCGTGGCGACGCCGAGCACGATCCCGAGGACGAGGCCCGCGACGACCTGGGCGAACAGGGATTTGTGCAGCCCGGCCCGTGACGTTGCGGTAGACATGCGGTGCCCTCCTGCCCGGGCGACACGCCCGTTGCGCATCCGTCCAGCAAGCCGGATGCCAAACGCCCGGCGCCCCCCACTCCGCGATGGGCTAGGAGCCTGTCCGGGTAATGGGCGACTGGCGCTTGAATGAGCGTGGCGTAGGGCGACTGTCCGAGGTGGCGGGAGTTGGCGTGCCTGTCATGGCCGTGCCCCTGCGAGCTTGAGGAGGTTGTGGGCGGTGCAGATCATCGACCATTCGGCGCGAACCTTGGGCAATCCGCGCAGAAGGAACTGACGGACGCGGCCGGATGAGCGCCGCCTACTCCGCGAACAGCGCCTCGCGCAGCGCCAGGAAACTCTCGTGGTCGGGGGCACACAGCAACCCGCCGACGGTGCGGGTCGGCCGGTACGGCGTGTCGTCGAAACGGGCCGAATAGCCGCCGGCTTCCTGGTGCAGCAGCACGCCCGGCGCGTGGTCCCACGGCATCAGCTTGTTGGCGAGCGCGAAGTGGCAGGTGCCGGCGGCCAGCATCCGATACTGGTGCGCGGCGCAGCGCAGGTCGAACGAGGCCGCCACCTTGGTCAGGTTGCGGGCGATCACCGGCCGCGTCTCCCGCGGCAGATGCCGCCAGTTGGCGATGCCGGTCATGTTGCCGACCGGCACGGGCGCCGCCGCCTTCAGGTCGCGCCGCCTGCCGTCGCCGGTTTCCAGCCACGCCCCCTCGCCGCGCAGCGCCATCGCGCAGTCGTCGCTGACCGGGTCGTGGATCACCGACGCCGCGATCTCGCCGCGCACCAGCGCCGCCGCCATCACGCCGAACAGCGGCAGCCCGGCGGCATAGTTCTGCGTCCCGTCGATCGGGTCGACCACGAACGCCAGATCCGCCGCGTCCAACCCGAGCAGCAGCGTCGCATCCGCCGAGGCCGCTTCCTCGCCGACCACGACGCAGCCCGGGAACAGGCGCCCGAGGCCGGCCGTGATCGCCCGCTCCGCCGCCTCGTCGGCGACGGTGACGAGATCGAGCGGCCCGCTCTTCGTTCTGACGTCGCCCGACTCCAGGCGCTGGAACCGGGGCATCACCTCCCGCTTGGCGACCGCGCGCAGCAGCGATGCCACTTCCTGCAACAGGCCGGTCGTGAGCCCGGTCACGCGTGCCCCCCGCGCGGCGCGTCCAGCGATGTCGCCGGCGGGCGCTCGAAGCGGGCGCGGTCGGCGGGCAACAGGCGCACCCGCACATGGATCGCCTCATCCTCGTCGGCGCGGCCGATCACCTCGCCGTGCTGATACAGCCACGCCAGCCGCGCCCCATCCTCCGGCCGCAGATCGTAGTCGGCGACCTCCATCCCCTCGGCGATCCGCATGTCGATCGCGGCGGCCAGACCGTCGATTCCCTCGCCGCTGACCGCCGACACCGCGACCGCGCCCGAGCGCGTCTCCACGGCACCCACGCCGCCCACGAGGTCGGCCTTGTTCAGCACCTCGATGCAGCGCGACGGCCAGTCCTCGTCGAGCATCCCGTCGGCGACCATGTCCGCCAGCACCGCCAGCACGTCGGCCCGCTGCGCCGCGCTGTCGGGATGCGCGATGTCGCGGACATGCAGGATCACGTCGGCCTCGGCCACCTCCTCGAGCGTCGCGCGGAACGCGGCGACCAGTTCGGTCGGCAGTTCGCTGATGAAGCCCACCGTGTCCGACAGGATCGCCCGCCGACCGGACGGCAGCCGCAGCCCGCGCATCGTCGGGTCGAGCGTCGCGAAAAGCTGGTCCTTCGCCATCACCTCGGCGCCGGTCATCGCGTTGAACAGCGTCGATTTGCCCGCGTTCGTGTAGCCGACCAGCGCCACCACCGGGAACGGCACGCGGCTGCGGGCGCTGCGGTGCAACAGGCGCGTCCGGCGGACCTGCTCCAGCTCCTTCTTCAGGCGGACGATCCGGTCGCCGATCAGCCGCCGGTCCGCCTCGATCTGCGTCTCGCCGGGACCGCCGAGGAAGCCGAAGCCGCCGCGCTGGCGTTCCAAGTGCGTCCATGACCGCACCAGCCGGCTGCGCTGATACTCCAGATGCGCCAGCTCGACCTGCAAGATGCCCTCTCGGGTGCGGGCGCGCTCGCCGAAGATGTCGAGGATCAGCCCGGTGCGGTCGATGACCTTGCAGTTCCACGCCTTTTCCAGATTGCGCTGCTGCACCGGGGACAGATGCGCGTCGACGATCGCGACCGCGACGTCCCGCTCCGCCATCGCGGCACCCTGGGACGCGACCTGCCCCTCGCCCATCAGCGTCGCCGGCTTGCGGGCGCGCAGCGGCAGGATCGCGGTATGCACGACCGCGAGCCCGATCGAGGCGGCGAGACCCACCGCCTCCGCGAGCCGCGCCTCGGCCGCACGGCCCGCGTCGGCACCGCGATCCGGCTTCTCCCAGGGCAGAATGACAGCCGCGTGCGTGACGACGGCGGTTGCGCCGTTCGTCGCGTTGCGCCCCTGATGGCTGCCTTCAGGTTCCGCCGGCAGCGACAGTCTCCCTGGGCGCGATGGTCAGCGTGGTGGAGGTGCCTTCCGGCTTGGCGCCGTCGAACAACTGGATCGGCGCGCCCGGCATGACGGTGCTGATCGCGTGCTTGTAGACGAGCTGCGTGTGCCCGTCGCGCCGCAGCAGCACGGAGAAATTGTCGAACCAGGTGATGATGCCCTGGAGCTTGACGCCGTTCACCAGAAACACGGTGACCGGGGTCTTGTTCTTGCGCACATGGTTCAGGAACACGTCCTGAACGTTCTGCGATTTTTCGGTTGCCACGAGGTGATCCTCTTTCTTGTCCTTGTTGTGAGCCGACCTGAGGCATCCTCGGGCGTGCCGTCATGTGCGGCTTGACCGGGACGTTGCTCAGGTTGGTAGCCATCCGCCCCCATGCAAGAACACGACACCGTGCGGCCGGGGCGGCAGTTGAACGTTTAGTTTACAGACATCGCTGGCATTGGCCCAGAGCGACGTCGTTGGCAACCGTGTTTTTCACGGTCGCGTCGCCGCCGCGACCCCTGGCCGGGTCGGCCGGCGCATGGCTACTCTGGCGCCATGCAATGGGGACCCGCCGGATTCGTCCTGTTCGCGGCCTCGCTGCTGTCGGCGCAGGCGGCCTGCAACGCCGCGATCAATCGCGCGGTCGGCCAGCCGGTGATCGCGGTGATGATCAGCCTGCTCGGCAGCCTGGTCGCGGTGATCCTGTTCGGGCTGGGCAGCGGCCGGCTGTGGCCGGTTCCGTTCGGCCGTTTCGGCGACGTGCCGGCCTGGGCGTGGCTGGCCGGCCTCGGCGGCGCGTTCTTCGTCTCGGCCCAGGCGCTGATGGTGCCGCGCCTCGGGGCGGCGCTGTTCACCAGCCTCGCCGTGACCGGGCAGGTGGCGATGGCGATGGCACTCGACCATTTCGGCGCGCTGCATCTGCCGCAGCACACCGCCTCCCCGCTGCGCATCGCCGGGGCCGCGCTGATCGTGCTCGGCATGATCCTGGTGGCGCGCTTCTGAGCGCGTCAGCCTCCGAGCCGCGCCCGCGCCACCGCCTGCCGCCAGCCGCGATATTTTTCTTCGCGCGCCGCCACCGACATGCGGGGCGAGAACCGGCTCTCGGCGGCCCACCCGGCGGAAAACGCCGGCGGGTCGGGATACAGCCCCGCCGCCATCCCGGCCAGATAGGCGGCGCCGAGCGCCGTCGTCTCCAGCCCGGCCGGGCGATCGACCGGCGCCGCCAGCATGTCGGCGAGGAACTGCATGGTCCAGTCGCTGGCGCTCATCCCGCCATCGACGCGGATCACGTTGCTGCCCGCCGCGCCGAACCTGTCGCCCACGTCGGCCCGCATCGCCTCCAGCAGGTCGCGCGTCTGGTAGCCGACGCATTCGAGCGCGGCGCGTGCCAGTTCGCGCCGGGTTGTGGCGCGGGTCATGCCGCATAACAAGGCAGTCGCATCGCTATCCCAGTGCGGCGCCCCCAGGCCGACGAACGCTGGCACCAGGTAGACCCGCTCGGCCGGGTCGGCGGCGGCGGCAAGCGCGCCGGTCTCGGCCGCGCTCCCGATCAGCCCCAGCCCGTCGCGCAGCCACTGCACGGCGGCGCCGGCGACGAAGATCGCCCCCTCCAGCGCGTAGGTGCGCACGCCGCCGAACTGGTAGGCGATCGTGGTCAGCAGCCGGTGCCCGCTCGCGACCGCCTCGTCCCCGGTGTTGAGCAGCAGGAAGCAGCCGGTGCCGTAGGTGGATTTGACCATGCCGGGGGCGAAGCACGCCTGCCCGATCAGCGCCGCCTGCTGGTCCCCGGCGATGCCGCGCACCGTGACCGCCGCACCGAGATGCGCCGGCGCCGTCGTCCCGAACATGCCCGCGCTGTCGCGCACCTCCGGCAGCATCGCGCGCGGAACGCGGAACAGCGCCAGCAGCTCGTCGTCCCAGACTCCCCGGTGGATATCGAACAGCAGCGTGCGGGAGGCATTGGTCGCGTCGGTCGCATGGACCGCCCCGTCCGTCAGCCGGGCCAGAAGAAAAGAATCGATCGTGCCGAACGCCAGATGCCCCGCCTCCGCCGCCGTGCGGGCGCCGTCGACGTTATCGAGCAGCCAGGCGATTTTCGTCGCGGAAAAATACGGGTCGATCCGCAGCCCGGTGCGCGCCGCGATCAGCGGAAAATGCCCGGCCGCCTCCAGCCGCTCGCACTCGGGTGCGGTGCGGCGGTCCTGCCAGACGATGGCGTTATGGATCGCCCGCCCGGTCCGCCGGTCCCATACGACAACCGTCTCCCGCTGGTTGGCGATGCCGAGGCCGGCCAATGCGCCGGCCCCGATGCCGGCCGTCGCCATCGCCTCCCGTGCGGTCGCCAGCACACTGACGAAAATTTCCTCGGGGTCGTGCTCGACCCAGCCCGGGCGCGGATAGATCTGCGAAAACTCCCGCTGCGCGGTCGCGACCGGCTTGGCCTGCGCATCGAACACGATGGCGCGGGTCGAGGTCGTGCCCTGGTCGATCGCCAGCACCGCCCCCGTCGCCCCGCCCATGGTCGTTCTCCCTCCGCCCGGCGTTCCGCCTGTTCGCCTCTGCTAGCACCGCCGCCGCGCCAGCACGATGCGGTTGCTGTTGGTGCCGCGCGCGTTGTTGTCCACACCCCAGCAATTCGCCGTCTTCGTGAACGCCTGCCGGTTCACCATCACGCCGAGCAGGTCGAACGGCAACCCCGTGATCGCGGCGGCGACGTTGTGTTCGAGCAGCACCTTGCCGCCGCGCACTTCGCCGACCTCGAACGCGACGAACCCGCCGGGGCGCAGCACGCGGGCGAACTCGGCGAAGCAGCGACGGACAAACCCTTCCCACGCCGCCGTCGAGCGGTGATGCGCCAGCTTCACCGCCTGCGCGTCGATGCCGGCGAACCAGCCGCGCAGCCAGTTGTCGTTCTCGTAGTTCACCACGTCGAGGAACGGCGGCGAGGTGACGATAAGCGCCACCGATCCGTCGGCGAGCGCGGGTGTCGCATCCGCCGGCCCGGTCGTCAGCAGCGCGGCCGGATGCGGCGGCGGTGCGCCGTCCTCCAACAGGCTTTTCGACTTGCCGAGGATCAGTGCCGCGACATCGCGCGGCGGCGGCACCTGGTCGCGGCGCGCGTTGATCCGAATTTGCGCCGCGACCGTCGTCGCCTGGTTCGGCGGCAGCGTATAGACGGAGAAAAATCCGGGTGAATGGCCGGTCAGCCGGTTCAGCGCCACCATCCGCACCCAGTCGTCCACCGCGTCGAGCCGCCCCGAGGCCGCGCGCGCCAGCAGGTAGTCGCGAAGAGCCGTGATCTGGCTCAGGGTTTTCGGATGATAGAACGTCAGCAATGGGTCGTCGGCTGCGGGCGGCCTGCCCGACAAATCGAGCGCCGACAATCGCTTGAGAATGTCGGAGAATGCCGGTGGCGCGAGGCGCGGACGGCACAGCAGCGCGCTGAGCGGCGAAATGTCGTTGGCGGCGGGGTGGCGGCCCATCAGCGCCGCTTGCAACGCCGTCGTGCCGCGCCCGGCGAACGGGTCATACACCGTCTCACCCGGCGCGGTCAGCCGCGCGATGAAGAACTCCGGCAGTTGCGGCTTGAAGCAGGCGCGATAGCTGACCTCGTGCAGGCTGTGGCCGCGCCGCTGCTGCGCCGTCCAGAACGCATTGACGAAGTAGCGCAGCCCGTCGCGCTCGATCTCCTCCGTCACCGCGCCGTCGAACGAGAACCCGCGCAGCGCGTGCAGGAACTCGGCGTCCGCCAGGGCCGGCTGGATCAGCATCGGGCTACTTCGGCGCCAGACGGATCGCGCCGTCCAGCCGGATCGTCTCGCCGTTCAGCATCCGGTTGTCCAGGATATGCAGCACCAGCGCGGCATATTCCGAGGGCACGCCGAGGCGGGGCGGATACGGCACGGCGGCGGCGAGGCTCGCCTGCGCCTCGGCCGGCAGGGACGCCATCATCGGCGTCTGGAACAGGCCCGGCGCGATCGTGACGACGCGGATGCCGAACCGCGCCAACTCCCGCGCCGCCGGCAGCGTCAGCCCGACGACGCCGGCCTTCGAGGCGCCATAGGCAGGCTGGCCGATCTGCCCGTCGAACGCCGCGACGGACGCGGTGTTGATGATCACGCCCCGCTCCCCGTCCTCGAACGGCTCCAGCGCCTGCGCCCCGGCGGCGACGAGGCGGAGGAGGTTGAACGTGCCGATCAGGTTGATGCGGATCACCGTCTCGAACGCCGCCAGCGGCAGCGGCCCGTCGCGGCCGACGATGCGCGCCGGGTTCACCACGCCCGCGCAGTTCACCAGCACCCGCGCCGGCCCGTGCGCGGCGGTTGCCGCCGCCAGCGCCGCCACCGCCGAGTCCGAGCAGGCCACATCGCAGGCGGCCGCCACGCCGCCGATTCGCGTGGCCACCGCCTCCGCCGCCGCCACGTTGATGTCGAGCACCGCGACCTTCGCCCCGGCGGCGGCCAGCGCCTCGGCCGTCGCCTGCCCGAGCCCCGACCCGCCGCCGGTCACGACGGCGGCCACATCAGCGACTCGCATCGCCCTACTCCTTGTCCGACGTCTGTGGGACTAGCATGGAAGGCGGGTCCAGGCATGGGAAGGCAACGAAGATGGCAAGCGGGCTCCGCAAAGGGCTGACCAGCTACGGCGACGCCGGGTTCTCGCTGTTCCTGCGCAAAGCCTTCATCAAGGCGATGGGCTTCTCCGACGACGCGCTGGACCGCCCGATCGTCGGCATCACCGACACCTATTCCGATTTCAACCCCTGCCACGGCAACGTCCCGGACCTGATCGCGGCGGCGAAGCGTGGCGTGATGCTGGCCGGCGGGCTGCCGATGGCGTTCCCGACCATCTCGGTCCACGAAAGTTTTTCCCACCCCACCAGCATGTTCCTGCGCAACCTGATGGCGCTCGACACCGAGGAGATGATCCGCGCCCAGCCGATGGACTCTGTCCTCTTGATCGGCGGCTGCGACAAGACATTGCCGGCGCAGATCATGGGCGCGGCGAGCACAGAAATTCCGGCGATCGTGCTGCCGACCGGGCCGATGCTGGTGGGCCACCACAAGGGCGAGGTGCTCGGCGCCTGCACCGATTGCCGCCGGCTGTGGGCGAAGCACCGCGCCGGCGAGATCGACGCGGCCGAGATCGAGGAAATCAGCGGCCGGCTCGCCCCCACCAAGGGCACCTGCATGGTCATGGGCACCGCCAGCACCGTCGCCTGCATGGTCGAGGCGATCGGGCTAGCGCTGCCCGGCGCCGCCACCGCGCCCGCGACCCACGCGGACCGGGTGCGGCTGGCCGAATTGTCCGGCCGCGCCGCCGTCCGGCTGGCGCGCGATGGCACGAAACCGCGAGAAATTCTAACGCAAGCCGCGTTCCGCAACGCCTTCACCGTGCTCCAGGCGATCGGCGGCTCGACCAATGCGCTGATCCATTTCACCGCGATCGCCGGGCGACTCGGGATCGACGTGGACCTCGAGTCGTTCGACCTACTCGGGCGCGAGGTGCCGGTGCTGGTCGACCTGAAACCCTCCGGGCAGCATTACATGGAGCATTTCCACTGGGCCGGCGGCGTGCCGGCGCTGCTGGCGGAGCTGGCGCCGCTGCTGGATCTGACGGCGCGCACCGTCGCAGGCGACACGTTGGCCGATGTGATCGCCCGCGCCGAGCGTGTTCCGGGCCAGGGCGTGATCCGCACCCGCGCCGCGCCGATCCATGTCGGCGGCGGATTGGCGGTTTTGCGGGGCAGCCTTGCGCCGCGCGGGGCGCTGCTGAAACGCTCGGCGGCGACGCAGGCGCTGCTCCAGCATGAAGGCCGCGCGGTCGTGTTCGACAACACCGCCGACATGGCCGCGCGAATCGACGACGACTCGCTCGATGTCATGGCCGAGGATGTGCTGGTGCTGCGCAACGCCGGCCCGGTCGGCGCGCCGGGGATGCCGGAGGCCGGCTATCTGCCGATTCCGCGCAAGCTGGCGCGCACCGGCGTGAAGGACATGGTGCGTCTGTCCGACGCGCGGATGAGCGGCACCGCGTTCGGCACCATCGTGCTGCACGCGACTCCGGAAGCGGCGGTCGGCGGCCCGCTGGCGCTGGTGCAAACCGGCGACCGGATCAGGCTGGACGCCGAAGGCCGGCGAATCGATCTGCTGGTGGAGGATGGGGTGCTGGCGGCGCGGCGGGCGGCCTGGCGCCCGCCGGAGCGTCCGGCGGGCGCCGCGCGCGGCTACTTGAAACTGTTTCTCGATCAGGTGTTGCAAGCGGACGAAGGCTGCGACTTCGCCTTCTGCAAACCTCCGCGCGGATAATTCGCGCGGTAATATTTCGGAAGATGCGTTATGGCCGGATTTTGCCCGGCCATACCGACTCGTCGGAGAATGCCGCGATCATCGCGGACGTTCGGCGGCCGGCGTCAGGCCACGGCCGCCTGCTGCGCCGCCGCTTCCTGGGACAGTTCCGAGTCGACATCGCGGGCGATGCTGACCAGTTCGCGGAAGAACGTCGCACCGCGCGGCGTGCGGCGCACCAGCACGCGGCGGCGATCCTCGCGGTCTTCCTCGCGCGCGACCAGGTCGAACTGCACCAGCCGGTCCATGATCCGGGTCACGCCCGGGCGGGAAATATGCAGCAATTCGGCAAGGCTGCTGACCGTGTGCGTCTGCTCATCCATGAACACCGACAGGAACGCGGTGAGCTGGCGCGCCGTCAGATCACGGCCATCGCGACGCACGAGTGCCAGCAGCGTGCCGTGCAGCACGACGATCCGCGGGTCTTCCGCGAGAACGCGGAGCGCGCGGGAGCCGTCGGGCCCCTCGGTGCCCAGACCGTCCGGGACGGTCATGGCCGACACCTTGGCGGCGATGGACGGGGTGAACGCTGATTTGTGCATCATGGGATCTGTCCGTGTGTTGAAACCGGAGAACCTTTTCGCACTAGAGTCCTTAATCGACCGTGAACGCTGAGGGCACTGTTGTTTTGTCATAATTTGTTCGTATTGGCTTCTAAGCCGATATCGCACTAAACATGTTCTGACAATTTTTTCTGTCTAACCGATGTAACCTCGCCGTCTGTCGCCGATTTGCGCGAGTCTCCAGCAATTTCTCGTCGCGCTAGACCATCTATGGGATAGCTTGCCTAATCACACGGCATCGTGACAATCGCAGAATTTCACCATCAAATATTGCCGTGGCAACCATATCGACCTGCGAACGCTCATGTTTCGTCAGTCCGATGCCGCCACGCGCCGGGCGATCACCGCGACCGGCCCGCCGCCATCCGGCCCCTGATGCTCCGCCCCGCCGGAGACGAACAGCACCGTCGTGCCGGCCACCGCCGCCAGCGCGCCGCCGACCAACGCGCGGGCGTGGCGGGACGCCTGGATGTCGCTGTCGTCGAGCATGGTGTGGCGCGCGCCGCGAATGCTGCCGCCGCGCGCAGCCTCCGCCTTCGCCAGCACCGCCACGAGGCGCCCCGAGTCGGCGGCGGCGATCGGCAGGCCCGGCGCGATGCCGGCCGCCGTCAGCGCGCGCGCAAACGCCGCCGCGTCGATCGCATCCTCCATCAGGTCGTGCGCCACCACCAGATCGCCCGACCACGACTCGCTGTTGCCGACGACGAGGATCTGATTCTCCAGCAGTTCCACCCCGGCCGAGGCGCTGGCGCGGCGCGAAAACAGCGCGTGCTCGCGGCAGATCACCCTGTCGCTCAGCGCCTCCTCCGCGACTTCCCCAAGCGCCAGCGCCACCCCCAGCGCCGATGCGCCGCGCGAGGCGCCCATCGACGCATAGGTCTCCTCCGTCGCGACACTGTGGCCGTCCGCGTACGCCTGCTCGATTCGTGCCCGCGTCAGCAGCGGGCATTTCACCTGCACGTAATGGACATCGGCGGCGTCGGAAATCCCGGCCTCCGCCATCGCGGCGCGCACGGCCGTGGCGGTCGCGCGCACCTGCGGCATCCGCCCCACCTCGTGCGCCGCGAACGCGCGGGTGCGGGCGATGCCGAGCGCCAGCGCCTTGCGGCCCGGTTGCGGCGGCGCCGAATCGTCGGCGACCTCGAACACCAGCCAGTGCGGCGACAGCCCGCCCTCGGTGCCGCCCGACATCACAAACAGCATTCGGTGCGCGATCTCCTCCTGCGGCAGCCCGGTCAGCGAGGCAAAGCCGGCCTTGAGGACGCCGGTCGCGAATCCCCGGGAAAAATCGTTGACGCAGCCGTTGCCCTCGGTCTTGCCGAGCACCGCGACAACCCGCTCCGGCCGCAGCGCCCCGGCGGCGGCGCGCGCCGCGATCGGCGCAAAATCATCCGGCCCGGCCGCCGGAATCCGATGAACGCGCGCCTGCATGGAATCCCCCGGCTGATTGACCGGGCCGAACCTGCCGCCGCCAGAAGCGGTTGGCAACGCGCGTGCGCAGCGCCAAGGTCATGGCTGTCGCGACACGGGAAGGGACGGAAAAATGGCAAACAACATTCGCCTGCGCATCCTGCTGGTCGGCGCCAGCGGCACGCTCGGCCAGGCGGTCGCGGCGGAACTCGGCCAGCGGCACGACATCGTCACCGCCGGTCGCGGCGCCGGTGACATCCGCATCGACATCACCGATCCCGAGAGCGTGGTCTCGGCGGTCAACCAGGCCGGCCCGATCGACGCGGTGGCGTGCGCCGCCGGCAGCGTCAATTTCCGCCCGCTCGCGGCCATTGCGCCGGCCAGCGTCACCGACTCCGTCTACGCGCTCGGTTTCGCCAGCAAGCTGCTCGGCCAGGTCAATCTGGCGCTGGCGGCGCGCGAGACGCTGCGCGACGGCGGCTCGATCACGCTGATCACCGGCATCCTGACCGAGGACCCGGTCGTCGCCGGCTCCTCGGCCAGCATGGTCAACGGTGCCGTGGAAGCCTTCGTTCGCGCCGCCGCGATCGAACTGCCGCGCGGCCTGCGCATCAACGCCGTCAGCCCCGGCGTGCTGACCGAATCGATGCCGGCCTACGGCCCGTTCTTTCGCGGCCACGAGCCGGTTCCGGCCGCCCGCGCGGCGCTGGCCTACAGCCGCAGCATCGAGGGCGCGCAGACCGGCCAAGTCTACAAGGTTTTCTGAGCCTACTCCGCCGCCATCCGCAGGGCCGGCGCGGCCGGCGCGCGCAGCCGCTCCAGCAGCCGCGCACGCTCAACGGCGGCCTCGCGCATCGCCCTCTCCTTCACGTGGCCGAAGCCGCGAATGCGATCCGGCAGGCGCGCCAGAGCGAGGGCGGTCGCCAGCGTTTCCGGCGACAGGGATCGCAGGATCTCCGCCACATCCGCCTCGTAGTCGCCGATCAGCCTGCGTTCGGCGCGGCGTTCCTCGCTGTGCCCGAACGGGTCGAGCGGCGTACCGCGCAGCACCCGCAGCGGCGCCAGCACCCGGAACAGACGGAAAATCCACGGGCCGAACGCGCGCTTTCGCAGCTTCCCGGCGCTGTCGCGCCGCGCCAGCAGCGGCGGCGCCAGATGCACCTGCACCCGCGCGACAGTCTCGAACTGCGCCGCCAGCGCGGCGGCGAACGCGGGTGCGCTGTACAGCCGCGCGACCTCGTACTCGTCCTTGTAGGCCAGCAGTTTCGCGTAGTTGGCGGCAACCGCCTCGGCCAGCGCGGTGGCGCCCGAGAACATGCGCCGCTCCACATCCGCGACCCGGTCCACCAGCCGCCTGTAACGGCCAGCGTAGCGGCGGCTTTGATACGCGCTCAAATGCGCCACCCGATGCGCGACGATCTCCGCGAGCCTGCGCGGCAACTCGGGCGCGCGGCCGAGGCCGGCGGCGGCGAGCACGGACGGCAGATCGGCGGCGGCGCGGCGGCCCCAGGCGAACGCGGCCTTGTTCGCCTCCGCCGCCGTCCCGTTCATCTCGATCGCCCGCATCAGGCTGTCGCGGCCCAGCGGCACCAGCCCGAGTTGCCAGGCGTAGCCGACGAGGAACAGATTGCCGCCGATCGCGTCGCCGAGCAGCGCCGCCGCAATCGCGGTCGCGTCCAGCGCCCGCACATTCTCCGCCCCCGCCGCGTCGGTGATCGCGCGCCGCATCCGCGCGGCCGGAAAACGGAAGTCGCGATCGAGCACGAATTCCGCCGTCGCCGCCTCGTGCGTGTTCAGCACCACGTTCGTCACGCCATGCCGCAGCGTCGCCATCGTCTCGTGGCCCGCCGCGACGCCGAGGTCGCAGGCCAGCAGCAGATCCGCCTGCCCCTGCCCGACATGCAGCCCATGCAGCGCGTCCGCGTCGGCCGCGAGCCTGACATGGCTCCACACGCTCCCTCCCTTCTGCGCCATGCCGGTGCTGTCGAGCACGCTGATGCCCCGCCCTTCCAGATGCGCGGCCATGCCGAGCAGCGCGCCGATCGTCACCACCCCGGTTCCGCCGACGCCGGTGACAAGGATCGACCACGGCCGCGCCAGCGACGGCAGTTCAGGCTCCGGCAACATCGACTCATCGGCGGCAGTCGGCGCCCGCCTGCGCGGCGTCGCCCCGTGCGCGGTTACGAAGCTCGGGCAGAATCCGTCGACGCAGGAAAAATCCTTGTTGCAGCTCGACTGATCGATTTGCCGCTTGGTACCGAGCGGCGTTTCCAGCGGCGTGACCGACATGCAGTTCGCCGCGACCGAGCAGTCGCCGCAACCCTCGCAGACCTCGGCGTTGATGAACACCCGGCGCGGCGGGTCCGGGAACGTTCCCCGCTTGCGCCGCCGCCGCTTCTCCGACGCACATGTCTGGTCGTAGATGATCGCGGTCGTGCCTTTGATGTCGCGGAACGACCGTTCGACGGCCGGCAGTTCGCGGCGGTGATGCACCGTGACGCCGGGCGCGAAATCGGCAACGCCCGCGTGCTTTTCCGGCTCGTCGGACACCACGGCGATCCTGGCCACGCCTTCGGATTCCAGTTGCCGTGTGATGCGCGGCACTGTCAGCGGGCCATCGACCGGCTGCCCGCCGGTCATCGCCACCGCATCGTTGAACAGGATCTTGTACGTGATGTTCACGCCGGCCGCGACCGCCGCGCGAATCGCCATCAGCCCGGAATGGTAATAGGTGCCGTCACCCATGTTGGCGAACACGTGCGGTTCCTCGGTGAACGGCGATTGGCCGATCCACGCGGCACCCTCGCCGCCCATGTGGCTGTAGAACGACGTGTTGCGGTCCATCCACTGCGCCATGAAATGGCAGCCGATGCCGGCGAGTGCCCTGCTGCCGTCAATGACTTTCGTCGAGGTGCTGTGCGGGCATCCCGAACAGAAATACGCCTTGCGCTGCGTCGCCAGATCGGCGCGCGCCAGATACGAAGCCTGCTGTTCCAGGAAGCCGCGCCGCGCGCGCAGCGACTCCGTCTGCGGCAGCCGCCGCGCCAGCGCGAGCGCAATCGCGTCCGCCGAAAGCTCGCCGCCCGCGTGCAGCAGCACGCCACCGCTCTCGTCCTGCCGCCCGAGCACGCGCGGGCGGTCCGGCAGGTCATACAGGATGTCGCGGATCTGCCGCTCGACGAACGCGGATTTCTCCTCGACGACGACGATTTCGCGAAGCCCCTCGGCGAACTGGCGCACGATCCTCGGCTCGACCGGCCATGTCAGCGCAAGTTTCAGCAACCGCACCGGCGCGCCGCCGAGATCGCTCAGGCCCTGCATCGTGTCGTGATAGGATTTGCCATAGGTGATCACGCCGATCGCCGGCGAGGGCGGATCGAGCACGATGCGATCGAGCCCGTTGGCGCGGACATAATCCTGCGCCGCCGGCAGGCCGAGCGAGAAGATTCGTTCTTCCTGCTGCAACCAATGGTCATTGCTGCGAATATGCACGTCCGGCGCCGGACCGATCGGCAGCCGGATGCGCACCTGCGCCGGCGTGAACGCGACACTCGCCGATGTATCGACCACGTCGCCGACCGTCTTGAACCCGACGCACCGCCCCGACCAGCGCGACATCGCCCAGCCATGCAGGCCGAATTCCAGAATCTCCCGCACATCCGCAGGCACCAACACCGGAATCAGCGCGGAGGCGAACGCCGGCTCGCTCTGATGCGGCACCGTCGATGACTTCGCCGCGTGGTCGTCGCCCGCCACCAGCAGCACGCCGCCGGAGCGCGAGGTGCCGGCGAAATTCGCGTGGCGGAACACGTCGCCGCTGCGGTCGACGCCCGGCCCCTTGCCGTACCACATCGCAAACACGCCGTCGTAGCGCGCCGCCGGCAGCAGCGCCGCCTGTTGCGTGCCCCAGACGGCGGTGGCCGCGAGATCTTCGTTAATGCCTGGCTGGAAGCGAATATGGTTGGCTTCCAGTTCGGCGCGCGCGTGCCACGCCTGGATATCGACTCCGCCGAGCGGCGAGCCGCGATAGCCGGAAATATAGCCGGCCGTGTTGCGTCCCGCCGCGACATCCATGCTGCGTTGCAGCAGCGCGAGCCGGATCAGCGCCTGCGTTCCGGTCAGGAACACGCGATCCACATCGACGCGGAACTTGTCTTCGAGTCTGACCGAGGGGAGCGTCATGCGCCAAGCCTCATCGACATCGGCAGAGAATAGGCTTTCCGGACGCCCGATCCAAGTGCGGCGTGCGGGCGTTAACGAACAGGCGCCGCCGTGACCTCCACAAGCTCCCTCCCGTCCTCGACCATGTCGCCCGTGGTGCAGTGCAGCGCCGCGACGACTCCGTCCGATGGCGCGGACAGCGTCAGCTCCATCTTCATCGCTTCCAGCACCACCAGCGGCTGCCCGCGTGCGACGGTGGCGCCGGCGGCCACCAGCACCGCCGCGATCCGCCCCGGAATCGGCGCCACGATCCGCCCCGCTCCGGCGGCGGCGGCGGTCGGCGCCGCCAGCAGATCGACCGATTCGAACACATAAGTCTCGCCGCCCGCGATCACCGTCACCTGCGGCCCGTCGCGCAGCACGGTCGCAGCGTTGCTCGCGCCGTTGAGGCGAAGCCGGACCCGCACCCCTTCGCGCCGCGCCTGCATTGTCTGCGTCAGCCCGTCGCGCGAGATCGTGAGACGTTCGCCCTCGCCACGCACGCTCAGCACAAACTCCGAGTCGCCGCAGCGCAGCAGCAGCTTCCGCCAGCCCTCGAGATTGAGGCGCCAGGAATCGCCGGCTGCCCACGGGTCTCGCCAACCGGGCTGCGGTTCATCCGCAAGCAACCCAACCACGGCGAGCGCGACGATGGCCGCCGACGGGTCCGGCGGCGGCGCCAGCAACGTTGCCGCGTCGCGCGTGATCAGTCCGGTATCCAGCGACGCCGCGACGAATGCGGCGTTCTCGGCGATGCCGCGCAGCAGCCGCAGATTCGTCCGCACCCCCGCGACTTCGTAGGATGCGAGCGCGGCACCGAGACCTCGCACCGCCGCCGCGCGATCCTCGCCATGCACGATCAGCTTGGCGATCATCGGGTCGTAATGCGACGTGATCGCGTCTCCCGCGCGCACGCCGGTATCAATACGCACGCTGCCACTTGTCAATGGCGGGTGCAGATGCGTCAGCGTGCCGATGGACGGCAGAAAATCCCGCGCCGGATCTTCCGCGTAGATGCGCGCCTCGATCGCATGGCCACGCACCGCAATGTCCGATTGCGCCAGCGGCAGAGTTTCCCCGGCGGCGATGCGCAATTGCCACTCGACGAGATCAACGTCCAGAATCATCTCGGTCACGGGATGCTCGACCTGCAAGCGCGTGTTCATCTCCATGAAGAAGAATGCGCCGTCCTCGACGATGAACTCGACCGTCCCTGCGCCGACATATCCGACCGCGCGGGCGGCGGCGATGGCGGCATCGGTGATCGCCGCGCGAAATGCGTCCGACACGCCGGGCGCCGGCGCTTCCTCGATCACCTTCTGGTGGCGCCGCTGCACCGAGCAGTCACGCTCGAACAGATGCACGACATTGCCGTGATTGTCGGCAAAGATCTGCACCTCGATGTGGCGCGGGCGTTGCAGATAGCGCTCGATCAGCACACGATCGTCGCCGAAGGAGGCCCGCGCCTCGCGCCGCGCGGCGGCCAGCGCGGCGGGAAAATCGCCATCGCCGGCGACCACACGCATCCCCTTGCCGCCACCGCCGGCCGAGGCTTTTATCAGCACCGGATAGCCGATCAGCCGTGCCTCCGCCTGCAACGTTTCGTCGTCCTGCGCCGCGCCGTGATAGCCGGGCACCAGCGGTACGCCGGCGCGCCGCATCAGCGCCTTTGCCGCCGCCTTGTCGCCCATCGCCCGAATCGCCGAGGGCGGCGGCCCGACGAAGACGAGTCCGGCCGCCGCGCTCGCCTCCGCGAAGCCGGCATTTTCCGACAGGAATCCGTAGCCGGGATGCACCGCCGCCGCACCGCTGCGCCGCGCGACGTCAAGAATCGCCTCGCCCCGCAGATAGCTCGCCCGCGCCGGCGCGGCCCCGATGCGATACGCTTCGTCCGCCATCTCGGCGTGCAGCGCATCCGCGTCCGCATCCGAATACACGGCGACCGTCGCGATCCCGAGGCGCCGCGCCGTCGCGATCACCCGGCAGGCGATCTCGCCGCGATTGGCGACGAGCAGTTTCGGAAACATCGTGGTCACATGCGGAACACGCCGAACCGGGTCGGCGCGATCGGCGCATTCAGCGCAGCCGACAGCCCGAGTGCCAGAACGCGCCGCGTGTCCGCCGGGTCGATGATGCCGTCGTCCCAAAGCCGCGCCGTCGCGTAATACGGATGCCCCTGCGTCTCGTACTGCGCGCGGATCGGCGCCTTGAATGCGTCCTCGTCCGCCGCCGGCCAGGTCTGGCCCCGCGCCTCCAGCCCGTCGCGCCGCACCGTCGCCAGCACGCTCGCCGCCTGTTCGCCGCCCATCACCGAAATGCGCGCGTTCGGCCACATCCACAGGAAGCGCGGCGAGTAGGCGCGCCCGCACATCCCGTAGTTGCCGGCGCCGAAACTGCCGCCGATGATCACGGTCAGTTTCGGCACGTTCGCGGTCGCGACCGCCGTGACCAGCTTCGCCCCGTCCTTGGCGATGCCGCCCGCCTCGTATTTGCGCCCGACCATGAAGCCGGTGATGTTCTGCAAAAACACCAGAGGGATTCTTCTCGTCGCGCACAACTCGATGAAATGCGCCGCCTTCAGCGCGGACTCGGAAAACAGGATGCCGTTGTTGGCGATAATGCCGACAGGGATTCCATGGATGTGCGCGAAGCCGGTGACGATGGTCGTGCCATACAGGCGCTTGAACTCGTCGAAATCGCTGTCGTCGACGATGCGCGCAATCACCTCGCGCACGTCGAAAGGTTTTCTGCGATCGGTCGGAATCACGCCGTGCAACTCGGCCGCATCGTGGCGCGGCGGCAGCGTCGGGCGCAGCGCCATGTCGGGCCGCTTCGTGCCGTTCAGTCCACGGACGATCCGCCGCGCCAAGCCCAGCGCGTGCGCGTCGTTCTCGGCATAATGGTCGGTCACGCCGGAGGTGCGGCTATGCACGTCGGCCCCGCCCAGATCCTCGGCACTGACGATCTCCCCTGTCGCCGCTTTCACCAGTGGCGGTCCGGCGAGAAAGATCGTGCCCTGGCCGCGCACGATGATGCTCTCGTCCGACATCGCCGGCACATAGGCGCCGCCGGCGGTGCAACTGCCCATCACCACGGCGATCTGCGCCACGCCCTGCGCCGACAGATTGGCCTGGTTGTAGAAGATGCGGCCGAAATGGTCGCGGTCGGGAAACACCTCGTCCTGGTTCGGCAGGTTGGCGCCGCCGGAATCGACGAGGTAGATGCACGGCAAAAGGTTCTGGGCCGCGATCTCCTGCGCGCGCAGATGCTTCTTGACGGTCAGCGGATAGTATGTGCCGCCCTTCACCGTCGCGTCATTGCACACCACCACGCACTCGCGCCCGCTGACGCGCCCGACGCCGGTGATGATGCCGGCCGCCGGCACCTCGTCGTTGTACATCCCGTTGGCTGCAAGCTGGGAAAGTTCCAGGAACGGCGTGCCGGGATCGAGCAGCGCCTCCACCCGCTCGCGCGGCAGCAGCTTGCCGCGCGCCAGATGCCGCGTGCGCGCCGCCTCCCCGCCGCCCTCCGCCACGCGCGCCGTCTTCGCGCGCAGGTCGGCGACCAGCGTCGCCATCGCCTCGGCATTCGCACGAAAACTCTCCGCGCGCGGATCGAGGTCGCTGCCCAGCCGCATCACGCGGTTTCCTTGAACAGCTCGCGCCCGATCAGCATTCGCCGGATTTCGCTGGTGCCGGCGCCGATCTCGTAAAGCTTGGCGTCGCGCAGCAGCCGCCCGGTCGGGTAGTCGTTGATGTAGCCGTTGCCGCCGAGGCACTGGATCGCCTCCAGCGCCATCCAGGTCGCCCGCTCCGCCGCGTACAGGATCGCGCCCGCCGCGTCCTTGCGCGTCCCGCGTCCCCGGTCGCACGCCTTGGCGACCGCGTACACGTAGGAGCGCGCCGCGCTCAGCGTCGTGTACATGTCGGCGATCTTGCCCTGCATGAGCTGAAACTCGCCGATCGGCTGGCCGAACTGCTTCCGGTCATGCACGTATGGCAGCACCACGTCCAGGCACGCCTGCATGATGCCGAGCGGCCCCGCCGCCAGCACCGCGCGCTCGTAATCGAGGCCGCTCATCAGCACGGCAACGCCGCCATCGACCGCGCCGAGCACATTCTCCGCCGGGATCTCGGCATCGACGAACACGATTTCGCCGGTATCGGAGCCGCGCATCCCGAGCTTGTCGAGCTTCTGCGCGCAGGAAAAGCCGGGCGTGCTGGTCTCGACGATGAACGCCGTGATGCCGCGCGCACCCGCCTCCGGCGTCGTCTTCGCGTACACGACGATCACATCCGCCGTCGGCCCGTTGGTGATCCAGAATTTCGTGCCGTTGAGCACGTAGCGGTCGCCGCGCTTCTCCGCCCGCATCCGCATCGAAACCACGTCCGATCCCGCGCCCGGCTCGCTCATCGCCAGCGCGCCGACATGGGTCCCCGCGATCAGCCCGGGCAGATGGCGCCGCTTCTGTGCCGGCGTTCCGTTGCGGCGGATCTGGTTGACGCAAAGGTTGCTGTGCGCGCCGTAGGAAAGCCCGACGGAGGCAGACGCGCGGCTGATCTCCTCCATCGCCACCGAATGCGCGAGGTAGCCCATGCCGACGCCGCCGAATTCCTCCTCCACCGTCAGCCCCAGCACGCCGATGTCGCCCAGCTTCTTCCACAGATCGGCGGGAAAAAGATTGTCGCGGTCGATCGCGACGGCGCGCGGCGCGATCTCCGCGTCGGCGAAGCGGCGCACCGTGTCGCGCAGCGCGTCGATCTCCTCGCCGAGGTCGAAATCCATGCCGTAATCGGTGTTGGCGCTCATTGCCGGCCGGCCGGTTGCATTGCGGAGCGGCAATGGATGCCGACTGTCCAGCACGCGCGCGAAGCCCCCGTTTTAGGTATCGACATGCCGCCTCCCCGCGTGCGCGCCCCGACCCAACTAAGGATACGGCCGGCGGGTCGCGTCAAGCGTCCGGCGCGGTTGTGTTCGCCGGCCGGGAACGCGATATGATCGGGACAGCATGGCAGACCCTTACAGGACCCTCGGCGTGAAACCCGGCGATTCGGATGAGGTCATCCGCGCCGCGTACCGCAAGCTCGCGAAAAAGCACCACCCGGATGTCAACCAGGGCAAGCCGGAGGCGGCGGAGCGGTTCAAGACCATCAGCGCCGCCTACGACCTGCTGTCCGACAGCGACAAGCGGGCCCGCTTCGACCGGGGCGAGATCGACGCCGACGGGCGGGAGACGGCGGCCGGCCGGGCGGCGAGCGGGGGCGCGGGCGGAGGCCCCTGGAAGGCGAGCGCGAGTGCGTCGGCCGGCGGCGAGTGGCGCGGCTTCCCGCGCGGGGACGCCTTCTCCGGCATCGGGCCGGATGATCTGGACATGCTGTTCGGCCAGGGATTCGGCACCAAACCGGCCCGTGGCGGCGATGTCCGCTATGCCGTCAGCGTCAATTTCGTCGAGGCCGCCAACGGCGTCTCGCGCCGGATCGTGCTGAGTGACGGGCGGGAGGTGGACGTCACCATTCCCGCCGGCGTCAAGGACGGCCAGGTGCTGCGGATGAAGGGCCAGGGCCGGCGCGGCGCGGCCGGTGCCGGGGATGCGGTGGTCGATGTGCAGGTGCTGCCGCACCCGTATTTCCGCCGCGACGGCGACGACATCCTGCTCGACCTGCCGATCACGCTGCACGAGGCGGTGCTGGGCGCCACCGTCGAGGTCCCGACCGTGCGCGGCTCCGTCCGGCTGACCATCCCGCCCGGCTCCGCCTCCGGGTCACGTCTGCGTCTGAAGGGTCGCGGCATCGGCAACGGCCACCAATATGTGATTCTCACGCCGGTGCTGCCGCCGGGGGTGGAGCCGGCGCTCGCGGACTTCCTGCGCACGTGGCAGCCCAGCCGCCCGTTCAACCCGCGCGCGGGCATGGCGGAGGAGTAAGCGGGAGGCAGAGCCCTCTCCGCTGCTGGTGGGGGCGTAGCGCGGCTCAGCCGGCCGCCAGCGCCGCCAGGTCCCGGCCGATCCGCTCGATCACGCCCGCCCACGCCTTCGGCGCCTCCTGCCGGAACAGCCGCAGGCTGGAATACCAGGGCGAGTCCTCCCGCTCCCGCAGCCAGCGCCAGTCCGGCGCGTACGGCATCATGATCCAGGCCGGCCGGTTCGCCGCGCCCGCCAGATGGCCGAGCGACGTGTCGACGCACACGAGAATGTCGACATTCTCCAGAATGCCCATCGTGTCGTCGAACGATTCGATCTGCGCGTCGAGCGAGACCAGCGGTGCCGGCCCGCGCCAGTCGGCCGCCTGCGCCGCCTGCGGACCCTTCTGCACGGCGACGAAGGCGAGGCCCGGGATGTGGCCGAACGGCGCGAACATATCGAGCGTGACCGAGCGGTTGCGATCGTTGTTGTGGGTCGGCCGCCCGGCCCAGGCGATGGCGACGCGCTTGCGCCCCGGCGGCAGCAGCGCGTCCAGCCGCTCCCGCCACTCCGCCACCTTTTCCGGCAGCGGCCGGAGATAGGGGAGCGGCGCGGGGATCGACTCGATCCGCGTCCCATGCAGCCGCGCGAGGCCGGAGAACGGGCAATACGCGACATGCTGGGGCATCAGGTCCCAGCGGGAGAAATAGGTCGGGCCGGGATAGTGCCGCTCCAGCAGGCCGGCCAGTTCGCCGCTGGTGGCGACCGCGACGCTTTTGGCGCGGGCGAACGCCCACGGCAGATAGCGCGCGAACATGATCACGTCGCCGAACCCCTGGTCGGCGACCAGCAGCAGCGTCTGCCCGTCGCCGAGCGGCGCGCCGTCCCATTGCGGCTTGTCGATCTTCGGCATCAGCGGCTGCGCGCCCTGGATCTGGTAGCGCCACTCGTACTCCTGCCAGCCCTCCTCCATCCGCCCGGTCAGCAGCAGCGTCTGGCCCAGGCGCATGTGCGCCTCCGGCATGTCGCCCTTGAGCTGGATCGCGCGGCGGCAGGCGCGGATGCAGTCCTCGGTCTCCTGCCGCTCGTAGCGCAGCATCGATTCGTTGAAATGCGTCACCGCGTCGGTCGGCGCCAGCGCCTGGGCGCGGCGGGTCATCGCCAGCCCCTCGTCCAGCCGCCCGAGCAGCCGGTACACCTCGGCCAGGTTGCAGAGCTGGCGCGGCTGGGTGGCGCCGGCGGCCAGCGCCTGCTCCATCAGCACCGCCGCCTCCTCGATCCTGTTGCGCTTGAAGGCGTTGAAGCCCTTCAGGTGGATCGTCTCGCCGTGGCGCGGATTGGCGGCCAGGCTGTGGCCGAGCAGCCGGTCGGCGGCGTCGTAGCGGCCTGCGTCCATGTATTCGCGCGCGACCGTCAGCAGCTCGGTCAGCGGGATCGGCACGGTCCCGGGCGGCAGCGCGCCCGCCGGCGCCGGCGGCGGCAGCGTGGGCGGCGGCAGCGCCGGCGGCACGAGCGACGGGGCGGCACTCATCGGGCGGGATCGCCAGGACGACAGGGGATCACGACAACGCTCCGATTGAACGCGAGGATGTGCCAGCTACACCAAGGTCGGCCATCCGCCTAGCCTGCGCGACGCGGCGCCACAAATCCATGGTCGCGTCATCGCCGCGCCCTTCAAACCCGGCGAGATTGCTTACATAGTCGGGGAGCACCCGCGCGGCGCACACCTGCGTCCGGGCGGCCACCACAGGGAAGCGTTTCATGACAGTCGGGGCCGTGCTGAAAAACAAGGGCAACTCCGTCGTTTCGGTGGACCCTTCGACCACGGCGCTGGAAATCGCCGAGATCATCACCGCTCGCCGGATCGGCGCCGTCCTGGTGCTCGGCACCGACAAGCCGGTCGCCGGCATCGTCAGCGAGCGCGACGTGGTCAAGGCGCTGGCCCGCCAGCCGGACCGGGTGATGGCCTTGCGGGCGGACGAGATGATGACCCGGGACGTCAAGACGGCCACACCGCAAACCAGCGTCGACGACGCCATGGCGATCATGGACGCCGGCTATTTCCGCCATCTTCCCGTCATCGACGGCGGCAAGCTCGTCGGCATCATTTCCATCCGCGACCTGGTCAAGTACCGCATCATGCTGCACGAGCACGACGTGGACAGCCTGAAGGCCTACATCGCCCGGCAGGTCTGAACCGCTACCGGCTTCGCGCCGGGCGCTCGCTGAGCCGCAGGATGTAGATCGAGACGACCATGATCAGGATCAGCGCGCCGAGCACGGCGAGCTCCAGCATGGTCTCGTTCAGCATCTCGTGCGTGTCCGGCCCCCACTTGCCGGGCTGGTTCACCTGCGAGGATTCCAGCGTGATCACCAGCACCCGCCGGATCGAGGCGATTAGCCCGACGATCAGGAACGGCTCGCACACCAGCGTGCCGGAGCGGAACGAGACGCGGACCGTGTGCAGGATCTCCACCACCATCAGCACGAACAGCAGCCGGTCGATCGTGTAGACGACCGAGTCGGTGTCGCCTTGCAGCAATGCCGCCCCGATCAGCGAGGCGCCGGCGCTGACGATGCCCAGGATCGCGGTGATCGCCAGCATCGCGCCGAGGATCATGTAGGCGAACGTCTCGACCCCGAAGAACGCGCGGTTGGCCATCCGGCCGATCGCCGTCACTTCCTTGTCGTCGCTGTCACCGTCGTCGCCGATGGCCATGCGCTCCCCGCCTCCGATCTTTCCCGACGGGACCTGATGTGGCACGGCCGGCCAACCAGCCCGGTGCCGGCCCGGGGGCGCCGTGTTGGTGCGAGAGGGGGGATTCGAACCCCCATGACCGAGGTCGGTCGATTTTGAGTCGACTGCGTCTACCGTTCCGCCACTCTCGCGCCAGACCGCTCATACCAGCATCCGCGAAAGGGAAAAACCCCCGCCGGAGCGCTCCGATCCGACATATCCGCGTCACGCGGAATGCGGATATCGGATTGATTGCCGTCCAATTTGTATGCAACGGTATAAAAGTTTGAAAAACCAAATGGGTGGGATATGCGGGCAGAAAGCTCCGGCAATCCAGGCGCCGCGCAGGCGTGGGCGGCCGCATCTGGCCGGTTTGGCCCGGTGGCACCGCAATCGTGGCACTTTCCGGACGATATAGGGGCAAGACTCAGGCGCCTATTTTTCGACGCCCCTCCCATTTTCATCATCGGCGCGATGTTTTTGCTGGGTCTCGGCTGCGCGCTGGTTGTCGGCATGTCGTTCATGCCGAGCTTGCCGATCGCCCTCGCCCCGGGAGCGGCGATTTTGGCACTGGCCGTCTGGCTTCATCTCAGGCGCGCCGACCCGCGTGCGTTCGACGCCGTGCTGCATCTCGGGCTCTGGTTTCTCTGGACGCCGCTTGGCGTGCTGCTGAGCTATGTCACGATCGTCGCCGGGTTCCCGTTGCAGGACAGGGCGCTCGCAGCCGCCGATGCCGCGTTCGGCTTTCACTGGATCGGCATGGCGTCCACGCTCGCACGGACACCCTGGCTCACGTCACTCCTCGGATTCGCCTACCGGAGCTACCTGTGGCAACCGACCATATCGGTCATCGTGATCGCCTGGCTGGGTCCGCGTGGCCGCAATCGTGAGTTCCTCACACAGGTTCTGGCGGGATTGCTGATCACGCTGGCGATCAGCACGGTCGTGCCCGCCATGAGCCCGGCCGCCGCCTTTGGGCTCCATCAGCCGCACGAACGCATCATCAGCGCATTGCAGGACGGCCATTACCGGAACTTGCCGTATATGGGGATTCTGTCGTTCCCGTCGTTCCACGCGATCATGGCGGTGCTGTTCGCCAACGCCCACCGGGGATTCAAACCGACGTTCTTCGTGTTCCTGCCGCTCAACCTTCTGATGCTGGCGGCCACGCCCTATTGCGGCGACCACTATCTGGTGGATGTCGTTGCCGGCATTTTCGTGGCCGCGTTGGTGATCCTGTTCACGCAGAAACGGCACGTCAGCGCTGGCGTCCGGCCGCGCCCGCATCGCCAGCCGGAGCTTGGCGCAGTCAGCCACTGAGCGAGCGCCGGTGACGAGTTGGGCAAGCGTCAGCCCGCCGAACGCAGCCTGATAGTGCTAGTAGGGCGGACAAGCGAAGCGCCTTCCGCCAACGCACTCATCCCGCGCGCGAACGGTGCCGGTGCGCGACCTACCCCAGCGCGAGCGCCCTGCGCAGGCCGTCGGGATCGTTTCTGATAGCCCGGAGCAGCGTCCGCGCCGGACCGCTCGGCCGTTTGGCGCCCCGCTCCCATTCCTGCACGGTGCGGACGCTGAATTCGTAGGCGGCGGCGAATTCGGCTTGCGTCATGCCGGCCGCCCGGCGGATCGCCCGCACGTCGATCTCGGGCGCCATATCGGGCGCGGCGTCCGGGTTGCCGGCGATCTGGCGCGCGATGTCGGCGTCCGTCATCGCGTCCACCCGGCCCCAGTCAGTTGCCGCCAGAGCCTTGCGGGCAGCATCACTCAAGGTTCTGACCATACCGATTCACCTCGCGCCTGTTTGCCTTCCGCAGCGAAATCACCCGTCGTTCCGTGCCCCGGTCCACATAGACACAGACAAACATGCGACCATCGATAAGTCCGCGCGCGGTTGAGCCTATCCTTTCGGGGGTCGAATACGTAGCTCACCGCAATCCCTCGATACGCCGCTGGCGTAGGACTCGCAAGCGCGTAGGGCGGAACAGCGAAGCGCCTTCCGCCGTCGCAACCATCCCGCGCGCGAACGGTGCCGGGGGCCGACGGCAACCCCGTCACGACCGCACCATGCGTCGGCGGAAGGCGCGGCGCTTTTCCGCCCGACACGACAACCCGTTGATTCACCATCAATTCGTCATCGCCGGGCCCAGACCCGGCGTTCCATGGGACCACACCAAGCTGTAGGGTGGGCTTCAGCCCACCTAACGTGCGCCCGATGGTGGGCTAAAGCCCACCCTACACCCACCCTACACCCATCCTATTGATTCAAAACGAACTCGTCATCGCCGGGCTCGACCCGGCGATCCACGGGACCGCACCAGGCGTCAGAAATTGCAACGGACACGTTAATACCACTTGACATT
>Ga0116226_10000318_pt1 | contig 40298 bp, 38 predicted proteins | sample S1TSphfallax_FD_89692 | JGI IMG/M metagenome (GOLD analysis project Ga0116226, IMG submission 89692) | Host-associated microbial communities from peat moss isolated from Minnesota, USA - S1T2_Fa - Sphagnum fallax MG | ecosystem: Host-associated > Plants > Peat moss > Unclassified | place: USA... | reverse complement strand
TCAAATCCGGTCTGCGTCACGAAGGCGGACGCATTCAGGCCGACGACGGGGGACTGACCGGCCGCCAGCATGGCCTCCGCGTCTTCGGGGCTGAACACTAGGAGCGCTTTGCCGGTTTCCCACACCGCGCGGGCGGCGGCGAGATTTTCCGGGGCGCTGCGCAAGAGAAGGGCGACGTCCGCCTGGTCCGTCGTCGTCTGACTAACAGACGTCGGGCTAGGGCTGTCGCGCCCCTCCTCGCGGCCTTGGGCTATGGCGTCGAAAATCAAGGCGTCCGGCGCCCCCGCAAGCCGGGCGGCGCGAGCGGCGCGGGCCAGGGCGGGATTGCGCATGGGATCGCCGCAGGCGTCGCCGCGACCCTGGCAGCGGGCGACCGCATCGCTCACGGCGGCGAGCCTTTGCGTCAAGGCCGCGCTCGCCGCCGTCGCCGCCCGCCTCGCCGCCTGTGCGTCGCGCCAATGGTCGAGAGCGTCGAGGGCCTGAGGCTCTGCAAGGTCGATCACTTCGGTCTGCCACTGCGCCAAGGCCGGCGCGACGACGCCGGACATGAGGGCGGACAACCAGCTATTGCGAAAATTGGCCGCGTCGTCCTTGGTCTCGAACAGGCTGAGGAACAGGCTGCGCGCCGCCAGCCGGTCAGCATAGGCCTGAGGCGCGCCCATAAGCGCCTTCGCCGCCCCGACCCGCGCCATGGAGGCGCGTTGTGTCGCAGCAAGCGCGGACGACCAGTCGAGCCATGCCTTGACGCGGGTGGGCGTCCAACCCAAGGGCGCAAGCGCCTCAACCTCGCCGTCCGCGCCGGTCAGGGTGTGAAGTTCCAGCTCGGGTTCGGCCGGCTGACTGAAACTGCGGTCTGCGAATCGCATCAACATCGCCTCAAGAATTCGTCCAGGCTAGGCGCGCGTTGGCCGAGGCGCAATTTAGCCACGCAAATCTTAACAATTATCATTAGCGAGAGGTTAATGCGGCTCGGTTCCGTCCATGAGCGACGGACGGTGCGTTATGAACAGCGTGGTCAGGCAACCGCGACCCAGGATACTTTCAACTCGCCGTCGTCTCCCACCCGCCGCCCAGAGCAAGGAAGAGGGCGATCAGGTCCTGGGCGAGCTGGGCGTGCAGGGCGCTCAAGGCGGCGTCCGCCGCTGCAAGCGTCCTTTCCGCGTCCAGCGTCGTCAAGGCGTTGCTGCGGCCCGCAGCCTGGAGCCGGAGGGCGTCCGCCCGGGCCTTCGCCGCTTCGTCACGCGCGCCTTCCAGTCGCTGCTCGCGGTCGAGATCGTGGCTATAGGTGCTGAGCGCGCTTTCCACATCGCGCAGCGCCGTCAAGACCACCCCGTCAAATCGCGCCAGATCCGCCTTCTGGCTCGCCTTCGCCGCCGCAATCCGCGCTCTGGCCGCGCTATGGTTCAATTCCCAACTCACACCGGGGCCCAGGCCATAGAAGTTGGTCGGCGACTTCAACAGATCGCCGATCAGGCCTGTCGAACCGAGCGAGCCGCCTAGCGTCACCCTCGGATAGAGGGCGCTGACGCTGATCCCGATCTCGGCGGTGGAGGCGGCCAGCCGTCGTTCGGCTGCGCGCACATCCGGGCGGCGTTTCAAAAGGGCGGCGCCGTCGCCCACGGGGATGGGCTGGATCAGGCGCGGCGCGGCATGGCAAGCAAGCAAGCCGGCCTCAAACGCCGCCGGGGGCTTGCCGGTAAGGGTGGCGAGACGAAACAGGGCGTTCTGGCGAGCCGCCTCCAGCACGGGGATATTTGCCCGAAACTGGTCGATCTGACCTTGGGAGCGGGTTGCGTCCAGCGGCGTCGCCCGCCCGGCCCGCTCAAGCCGCTGGGTGAAGACGAGGCTCTGCTGCTGTAAAGCGAGAGCCGTATGGGCGGCGTCCAACTCTTCGCCCAAACCGCAGACCTGGGCGTAGGCGCGCGCCACATCGGCCGCGACGCTGATGCGCACCAGGTCGCGCGCCGCCTCCACCGCCTCGTCATCATCCTTGGCCGCCTCCACGCCTCGCCGGATACGGCCGAACAGATCAACCTCGTAGGACGCCGACAGCCCGATGTCATAGACATTGAAAACCGGTAGCGTGTCGTGGAGCAGGTACTGTTCTGCTGAGAGCTGGGTGTATTGCGCCCCGGCCCCAAGGCTAAGATTCGGCTGGCCCGCCGCCTTGGCCGCCTGAACCATGGCCCGGCTGCGTTCCAGATTGGCGTCGGCGATCCGAAGGTCTGTATTTGCGGAAAGCGCCTCAGCAACCAGCCGATCCAGGACCGGGCTTTGATAAAGCCGCCACCAGTGAGCGGGCAGGGGGGCCTCGCTCAGCGCCGACGCGCTCTTCGCCCCCACGAACGGGCCTTGCGCGTCCGGGGCATTGATCAGGGCGGATTTAGGCGTCTGATAGGTCGGCCCGACCGCGGCGCACCCGGCTGCAGCCAGGGCGAGGATCAGGAGCGCCAGTCGCGCCGCCGCCTTGCCATAGAAGGTCTTGAGCGGGCGCATCAGTGGACGCCCGTCTGCGCGGCCCTCGCCGGGCGACTGGGATGGACAATCACGGTCGCGGTGCGGCCGGCGATCAGGCGTACGCCCGGCGGGGGCGGATCAAGCTTGATCCTGACGGGAATCCGCTGGGCCAGGCGCACCCAACTGAAGGTGGGATTTACGTTGGCGAGGAGGTCGCCGCTGGCGCTGCGCTCCCGATCCTCAATGCCAGGGGCGATGCTCTCCACATGCCCCTGGAGCAAGCGCTGCTCTCCGACAAGCTGGACGGAGACGCGGTCGCCCACCTGGATCAGCGGCAGCTTGGTCTCCTCGAAATAGCCGTCCACGTGCAGTGATCCGGAATCAACCAGGCCCAGCGCCGGTCGCCCCGCCGCCAGATAGTCGCCGGGCCGGAGCTGGACATTGGCGGCGACGCCGTCCGCAGGGGCGAAGACCGTAGTGCGCTCCAGATTGAGGGCGGCGGTGTTGCGCGCGGCAATGGCCTGGGCGACGGCGGCTTGAAGTTGAGCCACCTTGGCCGCGCCCTCTTCCACGGTTTCGGCCGAGGCCAGATCGCCCAGCTTATGGTTGCGAGCATCCTCTCGCCTAGCTTGGGCCAGCGCCGTCGTCTGGGCCAGCACCGCCGCTTCGGCCTGGTCGAGCGCCAGCTTGAAGCGTGGCTTATCGAGTACGAACAGCACCTGGCCCTTATGCACCGGGGCGTTATCGGCCACATCGACTTCGGTCACGAGGCCCGTCACATCCGGCGCGATCTGAATCACATCTGCGCGGACGCGGCCGTCGCGCGTCCAGGGCCTGACCTGATACTGCACCCACATCCAGCGGGCGACGAGGAGGGCTGCGGCGAGTATGGCCAGCGTTACGGCGACGCGCAGAACGGTGAGGGCGATTTTCCGGGGCGTGGTCATGAGGGAAACACCAAGGCTGTGGCGGCCGCGGCGACGCCGCCCCACACAAGAAGCAGAAAGGCCACATCGAACAGGCCCCGATGCCAGACGAGGCGATAGACGCCGAGCCGGGCCATCAACCGCAGGACAGGCAGACCGATCACCAGCGCAATCAGAGCGTAGATCAGAAGGCTTGGCGTAAAGACGCCGTCGATATCCATCTCGCCGATCATGCCGCGGGCTCCGCTATCCCCGCATAGGGCGGCGCCTGGGAAAACAGGTTGCGACGCAGGCCGGTCAGCGCCGCTAAGCCGCGCGCGCCGTCGTCTGGCGGCGATACGGCGATACGGCTGATCGCTTTATCAATTGCGGCGAGCAGGTTCGTCGCCTCGTCCGGCGGGGCGGATGAGCTTTTCAACGCCGCCACATCGCTTTCCGTCAACCGGCGTTCGTAGAGGTGGGCGACATGGGTCTGCACGGCGTGGATGGCGCGGGTGGACGCTGGGCTGACCCTGTCCGCCGCTCGCTTCAGATCCAACAGGTTGAGACCTATGCGCAGGTCGGCCAAGGCCAAGTCGCCGAAATCGCCGACCTCGTCTTCGGCGCCCGCCATAGGCTCGGCGAAGCCTGCGCGCATGTTGATAAGATCGACCCGATCCAGCATAGCGCTGATCCATCTGTCGGGTGTCATGGCGCCTGGGCGCTGGGCCAGGTCGAGAACGGCGCGCCGGCCGCGATTCAGGACGCGGCGGGCCGCCCACCCCGCGCCTACGGAGCGCAGCAGTCGCGTCATGATCAGCGCCATGGCTACGCCGCAGATCTGGGCGAGGTTGCCGTTCAGAAAATTGGGCATATCAGCGCTGAAGGTTTCTTGAAGGCTCAGGGCTCCGGCGAAGCCGATGGCCAGGGCTATGCCTCGCGGCCCCCATTTGGGGCTCGCCTGCAATCCGCCGACCAGCAGCAGGGCCGGCGCGAGCGCCAGGGTCAGCATGGGAAAGCCGTCTATGGCCGGCAGGATGGCGAAGAGGTAGAGCGCCGCCAGCGGCATGGCTAGCACGGACCAAACCAGAAAGCCGATGATGGCCGGCGCGGGATCATCCTGAGCGGCGAAGAAGGAGGCGAAGACGGACGCCATGACCGCAGCGGTCGCGCCCTCCGGCCAGGCGGTGAAGATCCAGATCAGGCAGCAGGCCATGACCGCCGCCGTCAGGGCCAGACCCGACAGGGCAGCCATGCCGTGGTCCAGGTGCAGGGTGCGCCGACCCGTCGCCAGGCTCTTAAGTCTCGGCGGAAGAACGCCCCCGGTCTGACGCAGGGCCGCCGCCACATCCCGGCTGTCCTGAACGGCGTCGATCAAGTCCTCCAGCCGTACAAGGATGCTCAGAGATAGAAGCATGTCCCAGGTGCAGGCCTGCCTAACCGTGTCGACTCTCAGCGCGCGGCATCGGTTCAGGAGGGTATCACCCAACCTTGTCGCCCCGGCGAACTCCGCAGCGCCCTTAAGCTCATCCCGCCCGACCCAGGCGGATATGTCCGCGACCAGGGCGGCGAGATCAGGCGGGGGCGTCTGAAGTTCCTTCAGCCGGTCTTCCAGCGCCGTGATCAGCGGCAAGATGTAGGAGAAGCGCGCATTGAGCAGACGAACGCTGTCCCGCCGGAGAGGCAGGTTGGCTGTATCAAAGGGCAGGTGGGTCGAGACCAGATGCAGATCTGTCGCATCCTTGGCAAGGCGACGACGATCAAACTTCGCAGAGACGTCGGCGCCTTTTGTCAGCGCCTGGGCGATCCAAGCCTGACCATCCGCTAACAGACGATCAATCTTCTCGTTCAGCGCTTGGGCCACATCGCGCGGCAGGAACAGGATGTGAACGAGACTGGCGCAGATGATGCCCAGACTGATCTCCTCCACCCGCGCCAGCGCGGTTTCGAAGATGGCCTGGGGCGCGTTGACGCTGGGAAAGCCGATGATGGCGGTTGTGTAGCCGGCCAGCATGAAGACATAGGCCCGGGGCGTGCGATCCAGCAGCGACAGATAGAGGCAAAAGCCCGTCCAGCTCGCTATGATCAGGGAGAGCAGCAAAGGCGCGGTGACGAAGCTTGGCACGAGAACCACCGCCGCTGCGCCGCCCAGGATTGTCCCGATCACCCGATAGACGGCTTTTGAGCGCAGGGCCCCGGTTAGAGGCTGGGCGGTGATGTAGACGGTCAGCATGGCCCAGAACGGGCGCGGCAGGTCCAGCGCGAAGGCGATGTAAAGCGCCAGCATGGCCGCAACGAAAGTGTTGAACGAAAATATGAGATTGCGCGCGGGGAACATCATGAGCGCGCCTCCCGCCGTGTCGTGGCCAGGCGCGCTTCCAACAGGTTGAAGACGCGGACGCAGGCGGCGATGTCGTCGCTCGGCACACCTGCGAGCAGTTCACCTCTGTAGGCGTCCAGCGCCTGGGTCGCGCGGCGACTATGATGTTGGCCGGCGGGCGTGAGCTGGACGATCTTGGCGCGACGGTCGTCAGGGTCTTCGCGCCGCTCCACCAGGCCATCCTCCACCAGGCGGTCAAGCAGCCGGACCAGGGTTGGTCCCTCCACGCCCAGTTCATCGGCCACGGCGTTCTGCCTCAGCCCCTCCGGCCGCCGACCCAACAGGACGAGGGGCAGGGCCAAGGCGTCCGACAGCCCAAGCCCGGACAGGGCTTGATCCACCCCCAGGCGATACTGGCGGGCCAGACGGACCAGCGTAGTGGTCAAGGTCGCATCGAGGGGCAGAGAAGACATATATCCTAATTAGTAGGAATCTATCTAATTTCAAGCCTGATAAGGGTGTTTTTCCGATTCGCCCTGCGGCGCTCGCCTTCTGGACGCAGCCATGGGTCGGGCCTATATCACCTGGACTTGAGACTCGCCCCCGTTCGGATCGGATCGCCGTGCTCGACAAGATTTTTTCCTGGTGGAGTGGCGCCACGATCGGCGCACTGTTCACCATCGCCAAGCGCGCCCGGTTTGTGGGTGAAGACAATTTCGGCAATCGCTATTTCGAGGCGCGTGACAATCGAAGCTATGATGGCCGCAAGCGTCGCTGGGTGACGTATCGCGGCTATGCCGACGCCTCGAAAATCCCGGCCGACTGGCACGGCTGGATGCACTACACCTTCGATGAGCCGCCGACCATCGCCCCCTTCAAGCTGAAGGCGTGGGAAAAGGATCACCTGCCAAACCTAACCGGCACGCCCTTCGCCTATCGGCCGACGGGCGCTATCGGCAAGGGCGGCGCGCGCCAGACGGCGGCGGGCGATTACCAAGCCTGGCGACCGGAGTAGATTATGGCGGAACAAATTCGCGATCAGGGCCAGTGGGGTGAGATCGGCGTCGGCGCGGTTGTGCTGGCGGCGGCGGGCGCGTTTCTGGTCTATGCGCTGGCGCATACCAGCGGGCTGATGGGCAAGGGCGGTTATGCGCTCTCGGCCCAGTTCGGCGATGTGGGCGCGCTCGCCCCCGGCGCCGATGTTCGGGTGGCCGGCGTCAAGGTCGGGACGGTGACGGGCATCGTTCTGGATTCGAAGACTTATCAGGCCAAGGCGTCGGTTCTGATCAATTCAGATGTGCAATTGCCGGCCGATTCTACGGTAAAGATCACCCAGGACAGTTTGCTCGGCGGGGAGCATTTGTCGGTGGAGCCCGGCGGCTCGCTCCAGAACCTCAAGCCCGGACAGTCGTTTCAGAATGTGCAGGGCGCCGTGGACCTGTTCGGCCTGATCGGTCAGGTTCTGCGTCCGCAAGGCGCAGGCGCCTCGTCGCCGCCGTCGTCCCCCGCCCCCGGCGCCGGACCCTAAGCAATGTCTAAGCGCGCCCTGATCGGTCTGGCGGCCGGCGTAAGTTTGCTGTTCGGGGCGGGGCTTGGGTTGGCGCAGGATACTGAGCTGAATCAGACGGGCGAGACCGCAGCGTCCGCGCCGCCGCCGCCCAACGTCATCGCGCCCTCGCCCTCGCTTTCCACCGCTGCGCCGCCGCCCGAATCCGCACCCACCGCACCGGAGCCTGCGGAGGATCAGGCCCCGCCCGCGCCCTCGAATATGACAACCTCAGAGGCCCCCGCTGTCCCACTGACGCGCCCCGGCTACAGCGTCGCCGTGCTCCAGGCCCTGGACAAGGTCACGGCCGAGACCCTGCGATTCGAGGTCAAGGTGAACGAGCCGGTACGCTATAAGGACCTCGTCATCACCCTGCACGCCTGCCAGACCACGGCGGCGGATGAGCCGGTGAAGGACGCCGCCGCCCATATCGAGGTGCTTTATCAGCCGGACTATCTTCCCCCCGGCGCGCCGGCGCATCAGGTGTTTCGCGGCTGGATGTTCGCGGAGTCGCCGGGCCTGCATCCTCTCACCAATGCCGTTTATGATGTTTGGATGATTGCCTGCAGGACGCCTTTGCCCGCGCCGCCGGCCGTGGGCGGGGCCAGCCTGTAATAGTCTGCGGGCTGGGCTAGGGCCTGGGCTAGCGCCCGGCGATAGGCGGCGCGCTTTATTTCCACCGCGCCGAACTGGGCCAGATGCTCCGTCATGAACTGGGCGTCCAAGAGGGTGTAGCCGCCCACAATCAACCGCCCCACCAGGTGGACCAGCGCCACCTTGCTGGCGTCGCGCACCCTTGAAAACATACTCTCGCCGAAGAAGGCGCCGCCCAGAGATACGCCGTAGAGCCCGCCGATGAGGACTTCATCCTGCCAGCATTCGACCGTGTGCACGAGGCCGCGCCCGAACAGGTCGCGATAAAGCGCGCGGATGGGCGGATTGATCCAGGTTTCCGGCCGATCCGGCGCGGCGGCGGCGCAGGCATCGATGACCGCTTCGAAAGCCGTATCGATCCGCACGTCAAAAACATCGCTGCGTACGGTTCTGGCAAGGCGCCGTGAGACATGAAAGGCGTCCAGAGGCAGGACGCCACGAAGTTCCGGATCGATCAGGAAGACCCGATCATCGTCGCGCGCCTCCGCCATGGGAAACACGCCCCGGCGATAACAGGCCACAAGGTCATCGGCGGTGAATGCGCTCATCTGCCTCGCCGCAAACGCTTCGTCGGGTCTTTGGGGTGAGCTTCACCCCTGGCGGGCGATCCACTGCTCCAGCCAGTGGATATGGTAGTCACCCGCGCGAATGTCAGGCTCCAGCAGGAGGTCCTGAAACAGGGGGATGGTCGTCTCGATCCCACCGACCACCATTTCGTTCAGGCACCGCTGCATCCGCGCCACCGCCTCGGCCCGGTCGCGGCCATGCACGATTAGCTTACCGATCAGGCTGTCGTAATAGGGCGGGATCGAATAGCCGGCGTAGACCGCCGAATCTAGACGCACGCCCAGCCCACCCGGCGCATGAAAGTCCGTCACTAGGCCGGGCGAGGGGACGAAGGTGCGCGCATTCTCCGCATTGATGCGGCATTCGATGGCGTGCCCCTCGAACACAATGTCGTCTTGGGTGAAGGACAGGGGAAGTCCGGCGGCGATGCGAATTTGCTCGCGCACCAGGTCTATGCCGGTGACCGCCTCCGTCACCGGATGCTCCACCTGCAGCCGGGTGTTCATCTCGATGAAGAAGAACTCACCATCCTCATACAGGAACTCGATAGTGCCCACGCCCAGATAGCCGATGCGGCGGATCGCATCGACCACCACCTGACCGATCTTGGCCCGCTCTTCTGGGCGGATGGCGGGGGAGGGCGCCTCTTCCAGCACCTTCTGGTGACGCCGCTGCAGCGAGCAGTCGCGCTCGCCCAGATGACAGACATTGCCGAAGCTGTCGGAGATGACCTGGATTTCGATATGGCGGGGCTTCTGGAGGTAACGCTCCATATAAACGGTGCCGTCGCCGAAGGCGGCGGCGGCTTCGGACTGGGCGGTGGAGACGGCCTCGGCCAGGCTGTCGGCGTCTTTGGCCACTTTCATGCCCCGGCCGCCGCCGCCCGACGCGGCCTTGATCAGAACGGGAAAGCCTATGCCCTGCGCGGCGGCCATGGCCTCTTCCAGTGTCGCCACCCCGCCGTCGGAGCCGGGCACGACGGGAATGCCCGCTTCCTTCGCTGTGCGCTTGGCGCTGATCTTGTCGCCCATAATGCGGATATGTTCCGCCTTGGGACCGATGAAGGTGAAGCCGTGGGCGTCCACGATCTCGGCGAAGCGGGCGTTTTCGGAAAGGAAGCCATAGCCGGGGTGGATAGCCTGAGCGCCGGTAATCTCCGCCGCCGCAATAATGGCCGGGATGTTCAGATAGCTTTTGGAGGCAGGCGCCGGACCGATGCAGACGCTCTCGTCGGCAAGGCGCACATGCATGGCCTGGGCGTCGGCTTCGGAATGCACAGCTACGGTGGCTATGCCCATTTCCTTGCAGGCGCGATGAACCCGCAGAGCGATTTCGCCGCGATTGGCGATCAGGATCTTGTCGAACATGGGCTTAGTCGATAACGACGAGGGGTTCGCCGTACTCCACCGGCTGGCCATCTTCGATCAAGATGGCCGTCACGATCCCGGCCTTGGGCGCGGGGATCGGGTTCATGGTCTTCATCGCCTCGATGATCAGAAGCGTCTGACCCGCATCCACCTGATCGCCCACATGGATGAAGGACTTGGCCCCCGGAGCAGGCTGGAGATAGGTCGTGCCGACCATAGGCGACTTCACCACATCGCCCTTGGGTCCGGCGGGCTCAGACACAATCGCGGCCGGGGCCGTGTCCGCCGAGGCCGAGGGCGGGACGGGGGCGGTCGGTGCGACAGGCGGGGCGACCGCCAGGGTGGCGGCCGGCGCGGCGGCGTAAGTGATCTCCCGGGCCACGCGGATCTTCAGATCGCCGCGTTCCACCTCAATCGTGGTCAGGCCCGTATCCTTCAAGATGTCGGCCAGACGGCGCACCAGCCGCGTATCTATGGCGTCAGCGGCGGGCTTGGCGCGCTCAGAGGCGGGCGCTGTCGCGTCGGGGGTCGTGTCGGTATCTGCCATGTTTGGTCTTGTCAGCCTTAGAAGGTGTGTTGAGACGGATTTACGCGCTCAGTCGGCGGCGGGCGCGGGGGACGCCAGGCGAATAGCGGCGTCGACGGCCAGTTCATAGCTTGCTACGCCGAAACCCGCCACCACGCCCCGTGCGACAAGAGCGACATAGCTCTTATGCCGAAAGTCTTCCCGTGCGGCGGGGTTGGAGAGATGGCATTCGACGATCGGGACCTCCAGACTCTTTAACGAGTCCAGCAGCGCGATGGATGTATGGCCATAGGCGGCGGGGTTCAAAATAAGCGCGCAAGCCAGCGTGCGCGCCTCCTGCACCCAGTCTATCAACTGGCCCTCGTGATTGGTCTGACGGAACACCAAGTCAAAGCCCGGCGGCGGCGCGGGCCTCGCACAGGGCTTTCACCTGGTCCAGCGTGGTGGTCCCATAGATATGCGGCTCCCTCACCCCCAGAAGGTTGAGGTTGGGACCGTTCAGCACATAAATCGGTTTTGGCATGGCCCCGCCGATGCAACGTCAAGCCGGCCTTGTATCGTCGGCGGCGAGGCGTCACAAGCGGGCGCGTTTTCAAGGGTTTTCAGATGCGATTGACCGTCAATGGCGAACCGCGCGAGGTTGAGGTGGAGACCGTCGCGGCCCTGGTTCGCACGCTGGGTCTTGATCTTCGTAAGGTCGCGGTGGAGCGGAACCTGGAAATCGTCCCTAAATCTTTGTTCGACAGGATCGCCTTGGCCGAGGGCGACCGGATTGAGATCGTGCATGTCATCGGTGGAGGTTGATTATGAACGCCCCGGTCCAGACGCTGAGCACCGCGGATCAAGACGGCTGGAGTCTGGCCGGGCGCACGTTCCGCTCGCGTCTGATCATCGGGACAGGCAAGTATAAGGACTACGCCCTGAACGCCGCCGCCGCCGAGGCGTCTGGAGCTGAGATCGTCACGGTCGCCATGCGGCGGGTCAATCTCTCTGACCCCAACCAGCCCATGCTTGTGGATTTTATCGATCCCAAGCGCTTCACCTACCTGCCCAACACCGCTGGCTGCTTCACGGGCGAGGAGGCTGTGCGCACCCTGCGTCTGGCGCGGGAGGCGGGCGGCTGGGAGCTGGTGAAACTGGAAGTGCTCTCCAACACCGCCCATCTCTATCCGGATATGGAGGAAACGCTGCGGGCCCTGAAGCTTCTGGTCGCCGAGGGATTTCAGGTCATGGTCTATTGTACGGACGATGTCGTTTACGCCCGAAAGCTGGAGGAGGCGGGGGCGGCGGCTATCATGCCGGCGGCGGCGCCCATCGGCTCGGGCCTCGGCATCCAGAACCAGGTCAATATCCGCCTGATCGTGGAGCAGGCGCACATTCCCGTGCTGGTGGACGCAGGCGTGGGCACCGCATCCGACGCCGTGGTGGCGATGGAGCTGGGCTGCGACGCGGTCCTCACCAACACCGCCATCGCAGGCGCCAAGGACCCGATACGCATGGCCCGCGCCATGAAACACGCCGTCCTGGCCGGCCGTGACGCCTATCTGGCCGGTCGGATGTCCAAGAAGCTCTATGCCGACCCCTCCTCGCCCCTGGCGGGGTTGATCTGATTGCATAAGCCTCTGTTTAGACAACAAAATCATGCACCAACCGGGCGCTAAGGAGGTTCAGATTAATAAGTCAGCTCTGATCGCCGCCATCGCCGCGACCCTGGTTCTTTTTGCGCCGGATTTGGCCCAAGCCGAACCCTTGCTGTGGAAGGTGACGAACGGCGCCGCTACTGTCTACCTGTTCGGCAGCGTCCATCTGCTGAAACCGGGCGCCGTCTGGGACACGCCCAAGGTCGAGGCCGCCCTGGCCAGGAGCGGGGAGCTGTGGGAAGAGGTGGCCAATATCGACGACATGGCCGCCGCACGGCCCCTGGTCCAGTCGCTCGGCCTCGATCCCGGCCACCCGCTGACGGCCAAGCTTGATCCGGCGCATCAGGTCGCCCTGGCCTCGGCGCTCAAGACGCTTGGCGCGCCGCCGACGGCGTTCGACCCCATGCGCCCCTGGCTCGCCGCCGTCACGCTCGACATCGCCCCGCTTCTTAAGGCCGGTTATGATCCAAAAGCCGGCGTCGATATCCTAATCAAGCATGCGGCGGACCAGCGCGGGCTTCCCGTCAAAGGCTTTGAGACACTGGCCCAACAACTGCACTATTTCGCCGACATGTCGCCCAAGGACGAGTTGGCGCTGCTGGACGAAACGCTGGATCAAATACCGGACGCCACGGACGATCTGAATGAGACCGAAGCGGCGTGGGAGCAGGGCGATGAAACTCGCCTAGCCAGCCTGATGCGTAAGGGCATGTCGGACGAGCTTTACCAACTCCTGCTGGTGAAACGAAATCAGGCCTTCGCCCTGGCCATAGCCGAGCGGCTCAAATCCCCCGGCGTCGCCTTTGTCGTGGTCGGCGCCGGCCACCTTGCGGGCCCCGACAGCGTCCAGGCCAAGCTCAAGCGCCTGGGGTTTAAGGCGATGGTGCAATAGATAGGGGGCGTGGAACAAAGCGACAACTTGTCCGCTTTCGCTTAAACGAGGTTGTGGTACAAACGTCATGAGCGCGGGGTGCGCCTGCCGCCGAGATGTCCATTTTCTCCCATCCCCTTGCCCCGTCTAAGGGTGGATGCGCTGCCGCGACCGCCTATTTAACCCCCGTATCAAATTGGCCGCCCTTTAGCGGCCGATGGCGATAAGTTGGAGCCCAATCATGGCGTCGTCTGCAGCGCGCGCGCTTCCGTCCTGGCTGATTATGCTCATGGCTGCCGCTTGCGGCCTGTCCGTCGCCAATCTCTATTACGCCCAGCCTCTGGCCGGTCCGATCAGCCGGGCTCTGGGCATGGCGCCCGCCGCGACGGGGCTGGTGGTGACATTGACACAGGTCGGATATGGCCTTGGGCTGTTGCTGCTCGTCCCTCTGGGCGATTTGATCGAGAATAGGAGGTTGATCTTCTGGACGGCGCTGGCCGCCGCCGCCGCCCTGGTTGTGGCGTCGTTCGCGCCGACCGCGCCTTTGTTTCTGATAGCGGCGCTAATGATCGGCGTATTCGGCGTGGCGGCGCAGATGCTGGTGCCCGTCGCCGCCCATCTGGCTTCTGATGAGGCCCGTGGCCGTGTGGTGGGGGAGGTCATGAGCGGCCTTCTGGCCGGCATATTGCTTTCGCGTCCCGCCGCCAGCCTGATCGCCGATCATCTGGGCTGGCGCGCCGTGTTTCAGATCGCCGCCGGCCTGACGGTGGCCATGGCCCTGGTCTTGCGCCGCTTCCTGCCGCAACGTCAGCCTCAAGCGGACCACACCTATCTCTCCCTGCTGGCGTCTATGTCGGAGCTTTTCCGCGGGACGCCGATCCTTCGCCGTCGCGCCGCCTATCAGACTTTCATGTTCGCCGCCTTCAGCCTATTCTGGACCGTCGTCCCCCTCTGGCTGGCGGGCCCGACCTATGGCTTTAATCAGACGCAGATCGCGCTATTCGCCCTGGCCGGCGCCACCGGCGCCTTGATCGCGCCCGTCGCAGGCCGGATCGCGGATCGCGGCTGGACCCGACCGGCCAGCGGCGCAGCCTTTGTCGCAGCCGCCTTGTGTTTTGTCCTGTGCTGGGTCGGGCGACATCACGCCCTTTGGGCTCTGGTGGGCGCAGGCCTGTTGTTGGATCTGGGCGTTCAGGCCAGCCAGGTGCTGGGCCAGCGCGCTATCTACAGCCTGGGCGCGGCGGAACGCAGCCGGCTCAACAGCCTCTATGTCTCGATCTTCTTCGTGGGCGGCGCTACCGGGTCCGGCGCCGGTGCAGCGATCTACGCCTGGGGCGGCTGGGTCGCGGCGAGCGGACTGGGTCTGGGCTTTTGCGTGGTCGCGCTTCTTATCTATACAACGGAGTTTTTCGGCCCCGCCGTGGCGCCGACGGCGGCGTCCGTCAGCGCCTGATATCATCCAAAGCCTGCTGCGCCCCTTCGGCGCTTGCCCCCCGCATCACGCCTGTTAGAAGCGGAGCGCTCGGGAGATTGAGGAACCAACCGAAATGAAGTTGCTCGCGGGCAATTCGAACAAGGCGCTCGCCGCCGCCATCGGCGACTATCTGGATGTTCCCTTAACGCGGGCCCAGGTGCGCCGCTTCGCCGACATGGAGGTGTTCGTCACTATCGACGAGAATGTGCGGGGCGAGGACGTTTTCGTCATCCAGTCCACCTCCTATCCCGCCAATGACAATCTGTTGGAACTCCTGATTTGCATCGACGCGCTCCAACGGGCCTCTGCGCGTCGGATCACGGCTGTCACGCCCTATTTCGGATATGCCCGCCAGGATCGTAAGACCGGCGGCCGCACGCCGATCTCGGCCAAGCTGGTCGCAAATTTGATCACCCGCGCCGGGGCGGATCGCGTGCTGACGCTTGATCTGCACGCTGGCCAGATTCAGGGCTTTTTCGATATCCCAACCGATAATCTCGTCGCCTATCCGGTCATGGCGGAGGATATCAAGCGTCGGCAAAAGCTGGACGATCTGATGATCGTCTCGCCCGATGTGGGCGGCGTCGTGCGGGCGCGCCAGTTGGCGGATCGCCTGGACGCCCCATTTGCGGTGGTGGATAAGCGGCGCACCGCGCCCGGCGAGAGCGAGGTGATGAACATCATCGGCGAGGTGAAGGGCCGTCGCTGCATCTTGTTCGATGATATCATCGATACCGCCGGCACGCTGTGCAACGCCGCAAAGGCGATCATGGAGGCTGGGGCCAAATCCGTCTCCGCCTATGTCAGCCACGGCGTGCTGTCCGGCCCGGCCTATGACCGGGTATCGAGTTCCGTACTCGACGAACTCGTAGTGACCGATACGATTGAGACGTCAGATCTCGCCAAGGCGTGCGAGAAAATTCGCCGTGTCAGTGTGGCGCCGCTGATCGGCGAGGCGATCCGTCGTATTGCAAATGAGGAATCGGTGTCTAAGCTTTTTGATTAGGGCGGCGTCATTTTGATGAATTGATATTTTCGATATTTCTTGATCTGATCTAAATTTAACAGCGATCAGCTTAGCTATATAGATGTTCGAGTAGCGTAAAAAAGCCTTAGAAAGGCGCCGTATGACGATGACCACGCCGAGATGCTTAAAGATCTTTTTATCAGGTTGGATTGTTTCGATCAGCGTGGCCATCGGCGGCGCATGGGCCGCAGAGCCCCTATACGCGCCGCTTCCGCCCGCCCCGCCCATAGCCTTGTCAACCTCGGCCCTGGAGGCGGCGACGATCTTTCGCGCCTATGCGCATAAGGCGGCTGATATCTCGCCGAAGTTTTCGAGCGGCGTGTCGGTGGAAGATTCTTTAGCGGTCGGGTCAGCCTATGAGCCGGAACAACTGACACGAGGCGCCATCGCCTATGCGGCGCTGGTGGCTTTGCAGTCCCCGACCTTTGTGGCGACCTTTCGCGCCTACGCGCCTTATCCAGAGCAGAGACAAAAGCTCGCCGACGCCATTTTGCACAATCCGCGCTATGCGGGGGAGTTTCCGGGCGCTTCCAGCGCCGCGGGTCTGATCGTCGCCACGCTGGCGGCAGAGGTCGGGCGCATGCAGACGACGGGCGCAGCGGTGAAGCAGTCGGCCTACAGCGTTCAGCATTCCGCCTGGTCAAAAACGCGCGTGATTAACCCCATGCAGCGCCTGGCCCTGGCCAAGAGCCGCTCCGCCGCTCTGATGACGCCTGAACCGGCCGACATTGAGAGCCTGAAGGCCATAGCCGCGAGCGCTGGCGACCCACGGGCGGCTGAGGCTCTGGATGCCCATGGGCAGCCGGTGGATGGTCCCTACGCGCCCTTGGCGACACGCGCCCTGGCCGTCGCCGCGCTGGCCCTTTTGGGAGAGGGCGGGGATGATAACGCCGCTGCGGTGCAAACCTTGCTGAGCGAACCTGAAAACGGCGCTTGCCTGCGCATGTCGAAGCTCAACCTCTATCAATGCCTGGCGGTCGCCGTGCCTTGGTATGAAGACATCTTTTGCCTCGGCGAGCATGCGCTCGGCGAAACAGCCCAGTGCATCGTCAAGGACATTGCAACGCCGGCCCAGATTCAGTCAGCCGTCACGCCGACCTCGTCGGCCACAACCCCGGTTGCGTCAAGCGTCCCGGCCACAGGCGCGCGATGATCGGACGCCCGCGCCTTCGCCGCATCGTACGCCATGTTGCAAGCCCGCGTCTAAGTGTGTAAAGACGCGCGTTCAATTTCATGGGTCCGACCGCGCCGCGCATTGTCTCGCGCGGCGGTTTCGTTTTCGGAAGACAAGTCAAATGGCCGAGATCGTTCTTAACGTTGAAGTTCGCGAAAACATTGGCAGCGGCGGCTCGCGCGCTGCGCGTCGCGCCGGCAAGGTGCCTGGTGTGCTGTATGGCGGCCCTCGCGGTCCCGTGCCGATCGCCGTGAACGCTAACGAGTTCGGCAAGGCGCTTTATACCGGCAAGCTGCTCGGCCACCGCGTCACGCTCAAGTACGGCGACGAGACGCAGTCGGTCATCGCCAAGGACGTCCAGTTCGACCCGGTGTCTGACCGCCCTGTGCATTTCGACCTGTACCGGGTGGAAGAACATCAGCTCATCAAGATCAATGTCCCGGTTCACTTCCGCAATCACGAAACCTCCCCGGGGTTGAAGCGCGGCGGCGCGCTCAATATCGCACGCCACGAAGTGGAGCTGTGGGCGCCGGCCGATGAAATCCCCGAAGAACTGATCGCCGATCTGGCCGGTCTGGAAATAGGCGACGCCGTGCGGATTTCCAACATAACGCTTCCGGCTGGGGCCTCGCCCGTCATCACCGCGCGCGACTTCATCATCGCCACAATCGCTGGCACCTCGGCGTCTGCGTCGGAAGCGGCGGCGCTCGCCACCGCCTGACGCGGGTCGCAGAAGCCGGTCTTTTAGGGCGAGGTTGGGGTCCTCAAGTAAAGATCACTCAGTCGATCATGGCTTTTAGCCCCGCCGACCTGATCGGAGCATGAGATGCTGATCCTGGCCGGTCTCGGCAATCCCGGCGCGAAATACGCGGGCAACCGACACAATATCGGCTTCATGGCGGTGGACGCCATCGCCAGGCGCTGGCGATTCGGTGCTGAAAAGAGCCGCTTTCAAAGTCTAATCTCCGAAGGGTTCATCGAAGCGCCCCAAGGCCTGGTCCGCACGCTGGTCATGAAGCCGCAGACCTTCATGAATGAAAGCGGCCGGGCGGTTGGCGACGCCATGGCGTTTTTGAAGCTGACTCCTGCAAATCTGGTCGTTTTCCACGACGAACTGGACCTCGCCGAAGGCCGGTTTCGGATGAAGACGGGCGGCGGCGCGGCCGGCCATAATGGTCTGAGGTCGATTGCGAGCCGGATCGGGCCTGAGTTTCGCCGCGCCCGCATGGGGATCGGCCATCCCGGTCATAAGGAGTTGGTTCTGGGCCATGTCCTGTCCGACTTCTATAAGGCTGAGGAAGCCTGGGTCGACGCGCTATGCGCCGCGTGCGCGGACGCGCTGCCGCTCCTGGCGCAAGGCCTTGATGAGAAGTATCAGACCGAGGTGGCGCGGCTCGCCCCCGCCGCAAAGTTTGATCCTCGCGTCGCCGCCCGCGCGCAGGACTAATTCGTCTAATCGAGGATCGTATGGCCCTGAAAGTCGCCATTGTCGGCCTGCCCAATGTCGGCAAGTCGACCCTGTTCAACGCCCTGACCCAGACCGCCGCCGCCCAGGCCGCCAACTATCCGTTCTGCACCATCGAGCCCAATATCGGGGATGTGGCGGTGCCGGAGCCGAGGCTTGAAAGCCTGGCCAAGATTGCGGCGTCCAAGGAGATCATTCCGGCCCGGATCAACTTTGTGGACGTCGCGGGTCTCGTTCGCGGCGCGTCAAAAGGGGAGGGACTGGGCAATCAGTTTTTGGGCAATATCCGCGATTGCGACGCCGTGGCCTTCGTAAGCCGCTGTTTCGAGGGGGGCGATGTCACCCATGTTGAGGGGCGGGTCGATCCCCTGGGCGACCTGGAGATTATCGAGACCGAGCTGATGCTCGCCGACCTAGAGAGCCTGGAAAAGCGTAAGGACAATCTGGAAAAGCGCGCCAAGGGCGGGGATAAGGAGTCGGCCAAGACGCTGAACCTCGTCAACCTCGCCCTAGTCGAGCTGAACGCCGGTCGACCCGCGCGCAAGGCCAAGGTGGCTGATGAGGATCAGAAGGCCTGGCGCATGCTCCAGCTCCTGACCTCAAAGCCCGCTCTCTATGTCTGCAATGTGGATGAGGAGTCGGCGGCCGGGGGCAACGCGCTTTCCGCCAAGGTTGCGGAAAAGGCCAAGGTGGACGACGCCAAAACAGTCGCCATTTCGGCCAAGATCGAAAGCGAAATCGCTCTGTTGGACGAGGATGAACGCGCGGAGTTTCTGGAGACGCTCGGCCTATCTGAACCCGGCCTGAACCGTCTGATCCGCGAAGCCTATTCCCTTCTGGGGCTCCAGACCTACTTCACTGTAGGGCCGAAGGAGGCGCGGGCCTGGACTATTCCCGTGGGCGCCACCGCGCCCCAGGCGGCAGGTGTGATTCATACCGATTTCGAGAAGGGTTTTATTCGCGCCGAAACTATAGCCTATGGCGACTATGTGGCGCTGAAGGGCGAAGTGGGCGCGCGCGACGCGGGCAAGATGCGCCTTGAGGGTAAGGAGTATGTGGTGCGCGACGGCGACGTCATGCACTTCCGATTCAATGCGTAGGGGCTATCCTTCGTTCTTGACGACGAACACTTGTCACACGCGCGCTGCATTATAAATGCTGGTCGCGTCGCCATTTCGCGTCGTCCCGCGTTCCTATGGAAAAGGCATTTCTCATGGCTGAAATGATTACCCTCACGTCCAAATTCGATGGCGCCGAGTTCGGAGCCTTGCACAAAGCGGCGGACGGCGCACGCAAGGGCGGCGTCATTATCATCCAGGAGATTTTTGGGATCGACCAGTACATCAAGGCGGACGTGGCGCGCTGGGCGTCGCTGGGGTTTGAAGCCCTCGCCCCCTCCATGTTCGACCGTATCGAAAAGGGTTTTACAGCCGAACATTCGCCCGAAGACATGCCGCGCGCCTTCGGCGCTATGCAAAACACGCCTATGGACCAGGCCGTCGCCGATATCGACGCCTGCATTGAGTTTCTTGCGCCCCGCGGTCCGGTCTTCATCCTGGGCTACTGTTATGGCGGCTCCATGAGCTTCATTGCTGCTACGCAACTGAAGGGTTTGTCGGCGGCCTCGTGCTATTACGGCAGCCTGTTGCCGGGTAAGGCGGCGGATGTTCCACTCTGTCCGACCATCGCCCATTTCGGCCGGTTGGATACCTATATCCCGATGGACACCGTGGAGGCGTTCCGCGCCGCTCGCCCCGATGTGCCCACCTATGATTATGAGGCGGGCCATGGTTTCAATAATGAAGGCGGCCAGGCCTACAGTGCGGAAGCTGCGGAGCTTGCCCGCACCCGCACCCTGGAGCTGTTCGCCGCCAACGGCGCCGCCTAATCGCTGGAGACCCGTCGCGCGTGGGAACCACGCGCGACGGACGCCCGCCCGTTCTGTCCATCCGATATTGGACTGCCGTAAGGGCATTTCGGACTCGGCAAAAAAAACCTGCCCGGCAAATGTGACTCAGGCGAGGTTCATCTCCGCTCTAAATTACTAAATAAATTCAACCTTGGTTTTCAGGCGTTGGGAAGGGCTTATTTTGGCATGGGGCTTGCTTAATTGCCGTCAAGGTTAACAGCTCCATGTTGTTGAGAGGCCGCCATGTCGTTGAACAGCGTTAACACAAATGTCGGGTCGCAGATTGCGCTCCAGGCTCTGAATCAAACCAATTCCGCGCTGCAAATCGCGCAAAATGAGGTTTCCACCGGCTTGGCCGTCGCCGGCCCGGCGGACAATGGCGCGATCTGGTCGATCGCCCAGGGCCAGCGCACTCAGGTGAGCGACTTGTCGGCCGTTACGGATTCGTTGAACCGCGCCGCTTCCACGCTGGACGTGGCCATCTCGGCCGGCCAGCAGGTTTCTGACCTTCTGACTCAGCTTCAGGCCACAGCGCTCAACGCGACGGACGCCTCCCTGACCACTTCTAACCGCGCTTCGCTGAACTCTCAGTTCAAATCGCTGCTCACCCAGATTACGGAGGTCGTCGGACAGGCGAACTTTAACGGCGCCAACCTGATCAAGTCGGGCGCTAGCCCCCTCTATGCTCTGGCCAGCGCCGATGGCGCGACCAAGCTGACCATCTCGTCGCAAGTCCTGGCGCTCGGCGTCACCGGCGGCATATTGCAAAGCCTGTCGGCGACGGCCAGCATCGGGTCGGCCGCCCTCGCCTCCCAAGAACTGGCGATTTTGTCGACGGCCGGCAACAATGTGGATAACTCGCTCGCCCAACTCGGCACGTCGTCCAACGCGGTGACGACGGCGTTAAGCTTCACCTCCAACCTGTCCGACTCCCTCACCCAGGGCGTAGGCAATCTGGTGGATGCGGATGTGGCGGCGGAAAGCGCGACCTTGCAAGCCCTGCAGACCAAGCAACAGCTTGGCGTTCAGGCCCTGTCGATTGCAAACGCCTCCTCCAGCGTTCTCTTAAGCCTATTCCGCGGCTAAGTCATTTGAGGCCGTCGTTTACGGCTTGGATGAGCCGTAGGCGACGCGCCAGATCACGCCATTGGCGTCCTCGCTCACGAGGAGTGAGCCGTCCTTAGCCACGACCACCCCGACAGGACGCCCCCACACGCTGGCGTCGTCAATGACGAAGCCGGTGAGGAAGTCCTGATAGGCCCCTGTCGGAACACCGTTGATCAATTTCAATCGCACCACCTTGTAGCCCGTGCGCAGGCTGCGGTTCCAGGAGCCGTGCAGGGCGACGAAGGCGTCGCCCGCATAGTCTGCGGGAAAGGCCGCATTACCCGCCGCATGCTCCGGATAGAAGACCAGTCCTAAGGGCGCGGAATGCGACTGAAACAGGACATCCGGCGTCTGAGTCGCCTTGGCGAGATCAGGGCGCTCGCCCTTCAAGCGCGGATCTTCGACCCCGCCGATGTAGAACCAGGGCCAACCGTAAAACCCCCCCGGCTTCACACGTGTAGCGTAGTCGGGAACCAGGTTATCCCCCAGGCCATCCCGTTCATTGGTCGCGCACCATAGATCATGCGTCAGAGGATTAGGGGTAAGCGCGACGCAGTTGCGAATGCCCGTCGCGTAAGGCCTCGGCTCCCCGCCCATGGGGGTGAAGGTCAGGATATCCGCCTTGTTAGTCTCACTACCCCAGGTGGCGCCCAGCCCATGCTCGGCGTCATAGGCGATCGCATCGGCTAGCGGCTTTTTCTCCATATGCTCGGCGACGTTGGAGCCGGACCCGACGGAGACGTACATTTTCGAGCCGTCCGGGGAAAAGGCGATGTCTCTGGTCCAATGCCCGCCGATACTGGTAGTGATTTGGGAAACTATGGTTTGCGGCGCCCCTTGGGCCGTTTGATCCCCGATCTGGTAAGGGTAACGCACGACAGTATTGTTGTTGGCGATATAGACCCACTCCGGGTTCGGCCCCGGCGGAAAAAACGCGATGCCGAAAGGCTGATCTAATCCCTCTGCAAAAACGGTGGTCGCCACGGATTGATCTGGCCGTGCAGGGAGGCGCAATACCCTGATCCGACCTGCGAGGCTTTCGGCGACGAATATGTCGCCATTAGGGGCGGCGCGCATCAGTCGCGGCCCGCTGAGGCCGGTCACAAGGGGACTGACCGTGAAGCCGGGGGGAACTTTCGGCTTTGCACCGGTCGGTCTTGGCCCAATCTTCGTCGTGTTCCGCGCCGAGGGCGTCGCGTAGGCAGGCGGAAGGTCCGCAGATGTGATCTTTCGCCAAACGCCTGGCGCATCCGCGCGCCAGTCGCCAGACGCCGCTCGCCCTGTCAGAATGTTCGCCGCGCCCTCCGACGTCGGGGCGGCCCTGGCCGGATCAAAACCTGCCTTGAGAAGCAAGGGAGAACCAAGGGTTACGGCCAGGAATAGGGCGAGGCGGTGGCGGAGATATGGCATGGTGAAACCCTGAATCTTCTTACGCCGGAACGGGCCTTGCGTTAACACAGCGGCTAGACCCGGATAAGTGTTTCCGGTCAGGATCGACGCCATGGAAGGGCTAGAGCGCATGGTCGGTTCCGCCTCCACGACCTTCGAGGTCGGTTGTTCCGTCCGAAGGGCGGCTCCGATCGTTTTGGTCTTGGCCTTGATGAATCTTGCGGCCTCCGGCGCCGCTATCGGCCAGACCCCGCCCTTGGGCGACGCCGCGCACGGCAAGGTCGTGTTTCAACAGCGCTGCGGGCTTTGCCATCTGGCGGCGCCGGATGACGGCGATGGCGGTCAAGGGCCGTCACTTGTTGGCGTAGTGGGCCGAAAGGCGGGCTCATCGCCGGAGTTTGGATATACGGATGCACTGAAGGCTTCAGGGCGCATCTGGACGCCGCAGGCCCTAGACGCCTTCCTCACAGCGCCGAGCACTGTCGTTCCAGGCACAGCCATGCCCATGGCCGTGCCGAACCCTAAGGATCGCGCTGATCTGATCGCTTACCTAAAAACCGTCAAATAGGCGTCGGGGGGACTCAAACCTGGACCTTGAAGGACGGCTTCAGGATCGGGGTATATGTTCGGCGCCTGTAGGCTTCTCGCGCCTTCGCCGCACGTGCGAACAAGAGCTTGGCCAGAGCGACAGGACTGATGCGCTCTTGCAGGACTGGGCTGAGGCCGAAACGTCGGCGAAGCAGCCCGTTCGCGTAAAGCAGGTTGGCGCGCAGCAGGGCCTTTGGCGTCATGAATTCCATGGACAAGGATACGTTCAACATATCGCCGTTGCTGACGCGATGCGGGGCGTTCTGGGGCCAGGTCAGCATGACGCCCGGCGTCATATGAAAGACCTGCGCATCATCGTCCCAACGTGGGTCAAAGTCGAACTGCCCTTCGCCTTCGCGAAGCACGAAGCGTTCGATCTCTTGATCGGAGACATATGGACTGCGTCTGGGATACAGCCTGAACGTCTTCTCGCCCCTGATCTGCCACAGCGAGGAGCAGGGCACATCAAGGTGATAAAAAACCTCCGCCCTTGGCGATGAGATCAACAAGCCAAGGTCCGGCTTCAGAATGCGAACGCCCAGATGGGCCTGTTTGTCGGCGATGATCTCGGTCATCAGAGCCGCGAATTCCGGCAGATATTTATCCGTATCGCGCAGATTGAGCCAGAACCGCCCCGCCTTGACGGCTTGTAAGAGCTGGTCGCCGCTCATGCCCTCGGCCGCGCCGCGCCGCCAACTGGCCGTGTCGGTGAGGTCATGGCCCATAGTGAACACGCCTAACCGGTCCCGGGGATAACGATCCAGTACGTCAATCAGCCCGTCGTCGGAAAACATCGGCCGGTCGCACAGAGTATGGCGCAGATCGACCATCTGGTGGCCGAAGCTTTCCTTATCTTCCGGTTTCCAGTGAGAGATTGGGGCGGTCATGGCGTGTTTATACCCGCGAAGACTTAAGGCTTCGGCGCCGCTGGAACGTCGGTTCGGCGGGTAGCATTGCGTCGGGGTAGCGAGACCGCGGCGTCAAAGAGGCCCCGCGTCCGCCCTGCAAGGGTCAGCTCAAGCGTGGCGATATGGTCAAGGCGATTGCGAAGTCTTTTCGCCAGGAGTGAGCGGTTTAAGGGCGATTGTCCCCAGACGGCGTCCGACGCCGCCGCAAGTCGCCCGCCCAGACCGGGTGATGTGATCAGGCCCATGTGAACATCCACCGTGGTCGATGTGAACATCCGTTTCCAGTGATCTTCTCCGGGCCCCAGGTCATAGGTGTGAAGCCCAATATCCGACATTGCCTCTATCGCCCGCCACTGATGCACAAACCCTGCGCCCAGGCTATCCAGTTCCGGGTCCATCGCCCCGATCCAGGGATGAAAATGCCCACCGAGGCGAATCCCGAAATGGCCGGCCACGTGGCGGCCGCCAGCGTACAGACTGATCATTAATCCCTGAAATCTCGTTTCGCGGGGCCCATCCTTTGGGACTTCTCCGGTGAAAAGATTGCGCATCAATGATTGACACCAGCGGGGTCCAAGAAAGTCGGCTAACCCGCTGCGGACAAGTTGTCGGCGCTTCCACTCCAGAAGGCGGGTAAACGCGCCGACGTCGCGATCTGACGTGTTCAACATCAGGGGGCCAAGGGCGCGTTCAAGCTTGCCGCTGTAGCGACGCAGATTCTTGTATCTGTTCGCGCTCTCTTGCTTCAACCGTTCAAGATAGTCGGCGGATGTGCCGCTGAGGCGAATTCGATAGGCAGGCTGATAGGGGAGAGCCCTGGCTATCTCGCCGGCGCGGTGATCGATAAACCCCGTCAAGCGAAAAGCGCTTAGACCTGCAGCGTCCACCAGATCAGAAAGATCGAGCGCTGCGTCTGGGCGACAGATCAGGGCGTGATAGTCGGCGAAAGGCGCGCCCAACGGACGGGCGAAACCGTTGGGGCGGTGGTGAAAGCCGAAGAAGGCGAAAGGATCGGTTCTCGCATCAACGGCGATGGCGACGCGCGCATCCCGCCTTACCGCGCCGATAGCCAGGGCGAAATCCGGACCCAGAAGCGGGCTTTGCAGCGTGGGAACAGACGCTTGTATGGCGCGCCAGGCGGCGATGTCGGACTGGGACAAGTCACGAGGATGTACGATCCTGGTCGCCCAGTCTTGGTTCGCCTCACGTCTCATCACCGTACAATACCATCCTGATCTGGCATACTTTATAAAACGATGGCCGTTCTTTCTCTCCTGGCGGTTAAGTGTGACGCCATCTTGTTGCGACATCCTTAGACCTAAGGGTTGAATTCCGCCTTAAGAGCTTGGGCGGTCGAGGAGAGAACAGGGCCCCAGGGCTCCGCCCCGTCTCTCGCAAATCTGGTCAGTGCGAAGACGCGGGCCTGCGGATACCAAGGATAGCGCGCTGATCCGAGCTGGGGCCAGCCGCCCGGACCCAGCACGAGCCAGAGCGGCGCGCCGCACGCGCCGGCCAGATTGGTCGTGGCGTTCGCGCAGCCGATAGTCAGATCCAGCGCGCAGCATAGGGCGGCGAGGTCATCCAGATCGTGGCGCAGATCCAGCCCCGGCGGCCGCCAAAACTGAAGTCCCAGTTGCCTCTCTACCGTCTCCAACTCGCCCGGTTCTAAGGCGTATTGCACATTCACCCACTGCACGCCCGGTGTGGACAAGACCTCATGCCAAGCGGCAAGCGGCGCATAATGCCTGCGCCGTTCTCCCTGCAAAAGTCCGCTGCGCCAGGTCAGACCGACTTTTGGACCCGACGGAGCCTGGTCCAGCTTCGCTCGCCAAAAGGCGACACGTGCAAGGTCCGGTTTCAGATAGCCGATCCGGTCCGGAAACGCCGAGAGATCCTGGCGAAATCGGGGCATAAGCGCCGCCATCGGGGTCCATGCGTCCGCCGACAAGGTCGTGGGGGGCACGCGCCTTATCCGTCGCCCGCCTTCGCGTCGGGTCTCATGCGCCAGAACATGGGCCGCCGGAAAGCTTCTGGCGAACAGGGTCTTAAGACGCGGCTCAACGGCAAGCGTGAGCCCGCCCGATGGGCCGAGATCGTGCAGCAGGTCCGGCAGTACGCTGGCGAACAGGATTTCATCGCCAAGTCCCTGCTCCCCCACGACCAGCACTTGCACGCCTTTCAGAGGCGCCTGCAGCGTCAGGGGCGGCAAGGCGATGTCGAAACGCGCCGCATCGGGCAAGGCAGGATCTGACCGGGCGTCATAGGCGATCCAGCCCTCTTCAAGCCGTCCCAAGGCGAGCAGCATCAGGGCGCGGGCGAGGCGCATCATGGCGCGCTGACCATCCTGTTCCGGCTCCGGCGCCAGCGCGGCCAAGGCGGCGTCGCAATCGCCAAGCGCGGCTGCGACCTGACCCTGGTCCATGGCCGCGCTAGCCCGATGGTAGAGGGCGATGGCGAAGTCCGGCGCCAGACGAAGGGCTTCATTGAAGAAGACAAGGGCGCGGTCGCTGTCGCCCTCACCGGTCATGACCACGCCGAGCGTATTCCACAGACCGGCTTCTTCGGGCGTCGCGAGCAGGGCCGCCTTTAGAATATCGACGGCCTCTTTATATCTATTCTGCGTGCAAAGGGCCTGGGCAAGACCATCGGCTGAAGCGGTGCAGTTGGGGTTTAGAGCCAGGCTTTGGCGAAAAAATCCCTCCGAAACCGTCGCTTCGCCCATGTGCAGCGCCAGATGGCCGAGGTCGTCATAGAGATCAACCCGCCCCTGAGGCGCCATGCCGAGCGCTTGGCGGTAGAGCAGGAGGGCGTCTGCGAAATCGCCATGACGCGCGCGCAAAGCGGCCTCGGCGCGCAGACGGGCGATGGTGGCTTCGGCGTCTGATGGCGCTTGTGTCAGGCTCACGTCCTCCATTCGCCCGTTATGCGCCGAAACACGGCGAAACAGGAGTTGCCTTGTGAGCGCCACGCTGCGCCCTTAGAGCATCATTAAGTCTAACGCCCCTTCCGCCCATCGGGCGCCGAATCGCATGAGGCAGTTTTGAACGCGCCGGTAACGTCTCCTGTAAAATCTATTCCCTTCATTGATCTTTTGGCCCAACGCCGCCGCCTGGGCGAGCGCATTGACCAGGCAGTGATGGCGGCGGTTAACGCCGGGCAGTGGATCATGGGGCCGCAGGTCGCGGAACTTGAGCGTCGCCTGGCCGCCTTCGGCGAAAGCCGATTCTCGCTCGCCTGCGCCAACGGCACGGACGCCCTGGCCCTGCCCCTGATGGCGTGGAATATCGGGCCGGGCGACGCCGTGTTCTGCCCCAGCTTCACCTTCACCGCGACAGCGGAGGCCATAGCCTGGACCGGCGCATCGCCGGTATTCGTCGACATCCTGCCGGACACCTACAACATGTCGCCACAGGCGCTGGAGGCGGCGATTGAGGCGGTGATGCGTGATGGCGATCTTGAGCCTCGGGTAATCATGGCTGTCGATCTGTTCGGCCAACCCGCCGACTATCCGGCCATATCCGATCTTGCCCGGCAATACGGCCTGAAGCTGATCGCCGATTCCGCTCAGGGCTTCGGCTGCACCCTGCACGGCAAGCATCCGGCCCACTGGTCGGACGTGGCGACGACAAGCTTTTTCCCCGCCAAGCCGCTGGGCTGTTATGGCGACGGCGGCGCGGTCCTTACGGATGACGAGACCCTGACCGAATTGATGGACTCCGTCCGTATTCACGGCAAGGGCGTGAAGTGCGACGGTCCCCTTGTGGCTGAGTTCGGCCATGATCCGAAGTACCTGACCGCCCGCATCGGCATGAACAGCCGGCTGGATACTATCCAGGCGGCGATCCTCCTGGAAAAGCTCAATATCTTCGCCGACGACATCGTTCGTCGCAACGCGGCTGCTGACCGCTACGCCGCAGGGCTGGCGGGGGTGGTGCAGACGCCCAAGGTGATTGAAGGCGGCGTATCGACCTGGGCCCAGTACACGGTTGAGGCCGAAAATCGCGACGCCCTGATCCATAGCTTGAAGGGGCGCAATATTCCGACGGCTGTGTACTACCCTGTTCCACTGCATCAGCAGATGGCCTATCGCCATTTTCCGACCGGCCCAGGCGGCCTGCCGGTGACAGAAGCCAAGGCCAATCGGGTCTTCAGCCTGCCGATCTCCGCCGACCTTGATCCGGAGACGCAGGATTATGTGATTGAGGGCGTTCGGGCGGCCCTGGCCTAAAGCCGGGCCAAGGGCGATCTAATAGTTCTTACGGAACTGGATCGACAGTTGAGCATCCCCCTGGGCGCCCACTTGAGAGATAACGGAAAAGTTCTTGCGCACACGCCATTCGACGGAGGCGGCGGGGCCTTCGCGTCCCCCGCCGATCAGCTCCAGATAAACGTTGTCGTTGATGTATTTCCCGCCGGCCACGCCCGTACCCGTCACGCCGGCGCCCAGCGCCAGACGGTCCAGCCCGGCAAAAGTACGAAGCCGACCCAGCACGTCAAAGCCGCCGCCGCCGGCCAGGGAAGCCAAGGCGGACGCCAGTTCCGCCGCCTGGGCAGGCCCCAACTGGGCGGCGGAGGAGCCGAACAGAACTTGGGACAGTACCTCATCCTGCGGCAGGACGGGGGTTGAGCTTAGGGTGATGTCCGGCTTCGCCGCCGTTCCGCCCACCCGGACGACCGCGGTCAGGGTAGGTTCAGTCAAGGTGGCGCTCAGGTCTAGGCGGATCGTCTCCGGCGTCGTGCCCAGGTGGATCACGCCGCGCTGGTCGAAGTCAAACCGTTTGCCGGCGAAGTCGTAGGAGCCGAGAACAAGGTTCGCTGTCCCCGTCAGCGTCGGCGCAATGACGGTCCCGCCCACATGGGAATCCAGCGAAAGCTCGACATTCAGCCCCTTGCCCTTGACGAAGATGCCACGCGGCGCGCGGATGGCGACATCCAGCGCTACGGGAGGCTCAGGCGTGGCGCGGGCGCTGGGCGCGTCCTCTCCCTCCTTGATCGGTCTGTGAATCTCTACAACCGGCATGTCGATGACGCCGGTGGGCGTCGGCGTGTTGGCCACGATGTCGGCCCTGTCGACGCGCAGAGCGCCGGTCAGCTTAGCGTGCCCGTCGGCGGCGCGGTTGACGGTGACGGCCCCCGATGCGCTGGCCCTGCCGAGGTCATTATCGAACAATCGGAATTTGGACAGCTTGAGCGTGAAGGTCGAGCCGCCCTCGCGCAAAAGGCTGATGTCGCCCACGCCCGAGAGGGTCCCGCCGTGCCCATCCACGGCGCTCGCTTGGCTCACCGCAACGGCCTCCGACCCGAAATTGGCCTTGATCGCCAGGTTCTGAAGCGTGAGGCCGGTGGCGATATCGACGAACTTGCCGCCGGTCAGCGACGCCTCCCCCACCGCATGGGGGGCGTTGATCGAGCCGGCTAACGTTCCCTTGGTCACGACCCGGCCCGACAAGGTTTGCCCCCCGCCGATGAAGAGGTCCCATAGCGGCCGGAGCTCTCCATCAGCGGAAAACGCCCCGGTTATCGGCCGTGTGCGATTAATATTGACGTGCAGTGGTTGGGCCGCCGCATCCGCCGGCAGGTCAATGGACAGCGACGATTTCAGGCCCTGCGGATTGGTGGCTGCGGCGGTCAGTTTCAATCTATCTCCGCTCAGGTCCGCCCGCACGTGACCGTCCAGCGCCAGGCTCGCCGGGGCGTCGCGACTGCGTGCGCCGACCAGAGCCAGGTCCAGAGCGCCGTCGAGCTTGGGGCCTCGACCCGTAAGGTCTAGCTCGCCGCTGATCGCGCCGACCAGATCTGGGTCCAACGCGCTGAGGGCGACGCCCGTGAGCAGGGCCTTGCCGTCCGTGCGATCCGGCGTTTGATGCGTAGAAAGCGCCGCCTGTCCGCCCCCAAGATTTAACACCAGATGCAAGTCGCGGGCGCCGCCGTCGAGTTTCAGGGTCGCCGGGCCGACCGTCTTGAAATCCAACTTGCGCAGACGACCCTGACCGGACAGCTCAAGCGTCTGGATCTTGTCTTGCTGATCAAGTCGGCCGTCGCCGCTGAATCGCCAGGCGATGGGATCAATACTGTCCAGGCTGACCTTCAGGGGCAGATGCGCCCAAGGGCCGACACCATGGAGCGTAAGTGTGTGCAAAACGCCCGTCACGCCGGGCAAGGCCATATCCTTGCCCTCGATATCGAGCCGCGCCGCGCCGCCGTCCGCGCCCGGGGTCAGCTTAAGCACGCCCGCCAGGACGCCGGTGGCGAGGAAGGCGCCTGAATGGGCCTCCAAGGCCAGGTCCGCGCTGGTGAGCAGGTCATCGTGAAGGGCGATGGCGCCGGCTGCCTTCACCCCGCCCACGTCAACATTGATATGCGACAAGGCGAGGTCAGATCCGGCTAGTCTGAAGTCTGAAGCCAGGCTGGCCGAGCCATATCGACTTGCCCCGGATATATCCATCTGTCCCGACAGGCCGTCGGGTCCCTTCGCCAGATCGACCCTGACCTTGGCGGGCTTGATCCTGACGGGGCCGAGATCAATCGAGGCTATGTCGGCGGTCAGCTTTGCGGTCGGCGCCGACAGGCTTCCGCCGAGCATACCGGCGCCGGAGGCCGCACCGGCGATTTCTACCGAGCCAACTTCAAACGGCCCCGCTCCCTCCCAATTTCCGTCAAAACCCAGCTCGCCATGATCGCCGAGTGTCCCTTTGAAGCGGGTCTTGAGCGCCTTGCCGACCAGATCTGCGGCTTCGATATGCAGGGCGCCGGAGCCGTATTCGCCCTTAGCCTTCAGGGTCGGGCCAGGTCCCAGCAGGTGGTCCACATCGGCGAACCCTGTCGCAAAGTCTTTGGCGACCGCGTCTGCGTCGACATTCCAGATCGTCGCGCCCTTGCCCAGGCGCGCCGACCAGGTTGCATTGATAAGGCCCTTGGCGCCGGTATGGGCGGCGGCCAGATTGGAGATCGCCGCGGACCCCTTGAAAGATAGATCGCCGAAAAGGCCCTGTCCGCCCGACGCGTCAAGTTTTAGGCCTGCGCCTGCGATCGTCAGGCGATGAAAAAGATAGTGGCCGGTCGGCAGGATCGTCAGGTCCATCCCCACCCGCGGCCGCGCCCCTAGCAGGGCCGGCAGAAGCCCTGCGCCGCCGCCGTTCGCGCCGGCGAGGTCGGCTTCAAGCCGCCAGGTCTTAGGCGTCCAGATCAGGGTCGCCGGCCCCGACGCCTCCCCCAGCGCGTATCCGTTCTGGACGATCTGGCGGCCTTTGAAGACGCCCTTGACCTGAAGCTGGCTTAGATCGCCCGATAGGTTTCCCTGAACCAGGGCGGGGCCGATCTTTGGGATCGGCAGCCAGCGCGACATATCAGCGACCTGAACCTGTACGGCGAGACCGGTCGTACGCCGGGCGCGCCAGTCTACCGGGCCATGGCCGGAGGCCGAGGCGTCGCGGGCTTTTACAAAGCCCGCAATGTCATAAAGGTCTCCCGAAATGTGTTGGGTCTGCAGATTGATCTGCGCTTCCGGGCCTGCGCCGGCGGCGAGAAAGCCAGTCAAACGCGAGGCCATGAAGTTGACCCGCCCATTGATCGTCGCGCCCTTGCGCCCCCAAAGACCCCGGGCGTCTATGACCGAATCCTGACCCGATAGGGCGCTGAGCGTGAGGCTGCCGGCGTCTACTGTCCCGTCCACGCGGGCATGCACTGCAAGCCTGCGATTGACTTGGAGGCCCAGCGCGCCGGCGAGCGCGCCGCCCGTCGCCTCCACGGCGTCGGCGCGCAGGCGCACATCCCTGCCTTCGCCCATCTTGAAATCCGCCGTCAGCCCATCGCCGATATGCAACCGACTCCGCGCCGCAACTTCGCCTTCCGCCGCGCCCTTGCGCGTCAGGGCGACCCGACCGGATATATCCCACAGCCCTCGTTGCATGCTGAAGGCGGGCAGGGTCTCAACAGCGATCTGAAGCGAGTCCACGCGCACGGCGATGGGCAATTCTCCCACCGGCTTGGCGGTTGGCTGCGGCGTCATAATCGGCTGGCGCAGGATGCGGATCAGCGAGACCGTAATCCGGCTTGTGTGGAAGCTGCGCAATAGCAGCGCCTCCGGCGCCCACCGCATCGCCAAGTCGCTGGCCTCAAGCCAAGGCCCCTTAGCGTCGATGATCTCCAGCTTCTGAAGGCGAAAGTCGCCCAGAAGATCGCCGTCCAGCCCCTCCACATGCAGGCGGCCTACCCCGCCGATGGGCAGGCCGTTCAAGAGGCTCAGCGCCACCGCGCGACCGGACTCGCTCTGCATGGAATAGCGCAAGCCGCCGACGATGATCGCCAAAACGAGAAGGGTCACGCCACCCGCGATCAGCGTGATGTCCAGCAAGCTCTTCTTCAAACGCCGTTGCGCTGTTTTCTGAGCCACCGTCGCCTCAGACGTCGGCTCTGGTGCTGCGGCTTTGTCGAGCGGCGGCGTCAAAAGCTCTGTCCCAGGCTGAGATAGACCTCAAGCGGCGGCTGGCTGGCGCCGCTCAGTCGGTTAAGCGGGAAGGCGAAATCGGCCCGCAGCGGCGCAAATCCCAGGTCATAGCGAAACCCGACCCCGACCGAGCTGGCGATATGGGTGAAGTCCGGCGTATCGAAGGAGCCCACGGCGCCAGAATCCAGGAACAGGACGCCGCCGAAGGGTCCATAGAGGTTGCGTCTTAATTCCACAGAGCCATCCACGAGGCTTAGGCCGCCTTGGGGCGTGTTGTCGGCATAGTGTGGACCGACATTCTGGTATTCGTAACCGCGCACAGTGCCGCCCCCGCCGGCGAAAAAGCGATCCGAAGCGGGAACCTGGGGAATCTTACCCCCAATGATCGATCCGGCCTGGGCGCGGATCGCGAGCGTAGTTGCAGGGTCCGACCCGAAACTCCAATACCGGCTGAGCTGCGTCTGGGCCTTCAGATAGAACAGCGTCTCCTGGCCGAATATGCCGATAGGCTCGACGCGCGTATCCCACTTCCAACCGGTGTGGGCGTTCAAGGGATTGTCGGTCCTATCTAGCGAATATTCCGCTAGGGGACGCATCGCGAAAATGTCTAGATGACCCAGTTCGTGATCGTCGATCCGGCTAGCGACGAAGGAGACGCCCCGAGTGAAGAAGGATGTCTTCCCATAGCGCTGGGTCAGATCGATGACGAATTCGGCGCCGGTGGTGGTGTAGGCGTTGGTGACGTCGTTGAAGATATCGGGGCCGAATTTCAGCGTCTGGCTCGGCCCCCAGAAGTCCGGCAGGCTGAGCGAAACGCCTAGTCGGCTGTCGATGGTCTGGGCCTTGGCGTAGACGGCCAGCGTGTCGGCGCTGTGAAAGATGTTGAAGGTCGACCAGGTGGAATCGACCAGCGGCCCTTCCGTGGTGGAATAGCCCAAGCCGAGCGACAGGCTGTGCTTGGTGCGATCAGATACGTTGACCAGGACCGGTCTTAACCCGTCCTGATCCACATCTGGGGCCAGGGCAACGGTTACGGAGTCGTAGACGCCAGCGTCCAGCAGGCGCCGCTCCAATTCCGCCAGATCGAACGGTTTATAGACATCCCCGCTCTTCCAAGGCGCGAGCCCGGTGATGAACTTCGGCTTGGTCCGCGTCTTTCCCGATATCTTGATGCTGTCCAGATGAACCAAGCCGCCCGCAGTCAGGGTGAAGACTGCATGCAGAGTATGGTCGGCATGATCCACCACGGGGGCGAAGGGCTCGGCCTTGGCGTCGGCATAGCCGTCCAACTGCAGGGCGGCTACCAGCCGCCCCTGGGCCGCTAGGACGTCTGCGGCGCGGGCGGGGGCACCTACTTTTAGCTTCATCGCCGCCACCGCCCCATCTTGCGCCACCTTGGAGGGGGCCTTCCCGTTCCAGACAATCGTCGGCGGCGCGATCAGCGTTCGCGGCCCGAGGGTGATGCGCACAATGGGAATGGGCTGGTCCCCATCGCCGATATCCGGCTCGACGTCGTAATCATAATAGCCTTCCGATCGCAGCAGGGCCGTGGCGTTTTCCGCCGCCTGCCTGGCGCGACGCCGCGCTTCAATCCGATTAGACGGCTGGCCATGCTCCTCGCCGATGGCGCGATCCAGAGCGGTGTGAAGCGCCTTGTCGCTGACGCCTTCAATCCGGGCGCGCAGTTCCGTGGCCGCACGGCCGGCGGCCGCCGCCGTATCGACAAGGAGGGTCATAGCCGCCACCGCTACGAGCGCTGCCGCTAAGGGGGCGAAAGATCGTCGCGCTCTAGAACGCCGCGCCAAACACCTGATTCCTAATCGCGCACGCCGAAGGCGCGCTATTTCCGCCCCATGATGACTTAGCCTGCGGAGGCTGACCTGTCACGGGCGGGGGCGCAGGTCGGCTGCGGCGAACCGCGCCGGATGTCCGTTTGTAGAGCCCGTTCGGCCAGGTGCGGCGTATTCCCTCCGCGTCCGGCTCCTTCCGATGTTGAGACCCGCGCTCGCGACCGCTAAGACGGACTCCTGAACCCCTCGGAGCGTGTATGTCCAAGATCGAAGCAAAGTTGGCTGAGCTTGGCCTTGTCCTGCCCCAACCCGTCGCGCCCATCGCCAACTATGTGCCGTTCGTCCAGTCCGGCGCGCTGGTGCACATTTCGGGTCAGGTTTCGCTGGACGCCGGCGGCGGGATCACCGGCGTGGTGGGCGTCGATGTCGATTTGGAGCAGGCCAAGTCCGCCGCGCGGCTGTGCGGGATCAACCTGATCGCCCAGATGAAGGCGGCCTGTGGCGGCGATCTGGACCGCGTGCGTCGCGTGGTGAAGCTAGGCGGCTTCGTTCAGGCTGGGTCGGACTTTTTCGATATTCCCCAGGTCGTCAATGGATGCTCCGATCTGATGGTCGAGGTGTTCGGCGACGCAGGGCGCCACGCCCGCTCCGCCGTGGGCGTCTATCGCCTGCCCCGCAATTTCGCCGTCGAGGTCGACGCGGTGGTTGAGATCGGGTGAGTAAGACGGCCGCCGCCCAAGAGGTCGAGCTTCATCCGGCCATAGCCGAGATCGGATCGGCCGCTTGGGACGCGTGCAATTCTGCGCCCGAATACGACGCCAACCCCTTCACCTCCTACGCTTTCCTCCAGGCCCTGGAAGAGAGCGGTTGCGTGGGCGGCGGCACGGGCTGGACGCCGACCCATCTTTCCGTTCGCGGCGACGATGGCGAGATCGCCGGGGTCATGCCGCTTTATGTGAAGAGCCACAGCCAGGGCGAATACGTGTTCGATCATGGCTGGGCCAGGGCCTATATGCAGGCGGGCGGATCGTATTACCCCAAGCTCCAATGCGCCGTGCCCTTCTCCCCCGTCACCGGTCCAAGGCTTCTGACCCGCGCCGGACCGGGGCGCGAGGCGGCGGCCTTGACGCTCCTGGCCGGCGCGCGCCAGTTCTGCGGTCAGATTAGGGCCTCCTCCCTGCACGTCACCTTCCCGCTAGAAAGCGAATGGAAACTGATGGGTGAGGCGGGCCTCCTCCTGCGCCAGGACCAGCAGTTTCACTGGCTGAACCAGGGCTATCAGACGTTTGACGACTTCCTGGCCGCCCTCTCATCGGGCCGTCGCAAGACCATAAGGCGGGAGCGGCGGGACGCCCTGGCCGAGGTGGAGGTGGTCGCTCTGTCCGGCGCCGAGCTGCGCGAAGAGCACTGGGACGCCTTCTTCGCTTTCTATCTGGATACCGGCGCGCGAAAGTGGGGCCGCCCCTATCTGAACCGAAAATTCTTCTCTCTGCTCAGCGCTAGCCTGGCCGACCGCATCCTGCTGGTCTTGGCCAAGCGTAACAGCCGCTGGATCGCCGGGGCCTTGAACCTGATGGGCGATATGACGCTGTATGGCCGAAACTGGGGCGCCTTGGAGCAGATCCCCTTCCTGCATTTCGAGCTCTGTTATTACCAGGCTATCGAACAGGCCATTTTGCGCGGCTTGAAGCGGGTGGAGGCGGGCGCCCAGGGCGAACACAAGATCGCCCGCGGCTATCTGCCCTCGCCGGTCTATTCCGCCCACTGGATCGCCGATCCGGCCTTGCGCACGCCGGTCGCGCGGTTTCTCGCTCAAGAGCGGGCGGCGGTGGAAAATGAGATGAGCTATCTAGCCAAGGAATACTCGCCGTTTCGGCATACTGAAGCTGATTGCGAGAGCGAATAGGGCGTTACGACCCTTTCCACGCCTCTTTCAACAAGTCCGCTATCTCATCATCTACTTCGCCTATTGTCGCCAGCGTCGCCTGGGCCTTCAGCCGTTCCGACCAAGACTCTCGCTTGGGCGCAGTGAGCCTGGAACTGGCGTTGGGCGAGAGGGCCAGGCCCAGCAGTGCGCCGCCGCCTTTCAGGGGTCGAAGCGCGGCGAACTGGACATTGCGGGAAAACGGCGAATACGCCTTCCTGCGGCCCGCGCGTACATCGGGCAGGGCCTGGGCCAGGGCGGCGACGGCGTCATAGATGGCTGCAGACGCCGGATCGCTCCACAGGGGATCGGCCTCTCCCGCATCAGATTCTGGGCTAGGGAAGGCGGCGGAGAGGACGGTGCTGGCGCGATTTTGGCCAAGACCGTGGATATCCTTAAACCATTTCAAGCGCGCGCGATGGGAGGTTTCGGGGCAGGCGAGGGCGATCTGCACCCACGCCTCCAAGCTCTTGCCAGTATCGCGCGCCAAGCCCTCGCGCACGCTGGCGAACCAGGCGCGCTGGCGGTCGGTCAGGGTTTCCTCATCCCAATGCGGCATGGGCTTTGGCTCCTCTCGCCCCGTCTGCTAGGAAACCCTATCGGTGCAGGAGCCCCAAGACCATGAGCCTGAACGGCGCATACGATCCCGACAATATCTTCGCCAAGATCCTGCGCGGCGAGATCCCGGCTACCAAGGTGTACGAAGACGACGACGTACTTAGCTTCATGGACCTCTTCCCCCAGGCGCGGGGCCATACGCTGGTCATCCCCAAGCGCGTGCAGGCGCGAAACCTGTTGGATATCGAGCCCGCCGCCCTGTCTCGCCTGATCGCCGGCGTGCAGAGGGTGGCGCGGGCGGTGGAGGCGGCGCTGGCCCCCGAGGGCCTGATCGTCAGCCAGTTCAACGGCGCCCCTGCAGGCCAGACCGTGTTTCACCTACACTTCCACATCATCCCCCGCTGGACCGGCGAAGCGCTCGGCGCGCACGGCCAGCGCATGGCGGATGTGGACGAGCTTAAGGCCCTGGCGGCGCAAATTGCGGCGAAGATTGTCTAAACATGCCATGGGTCGTTGCGGTCTGTCGAAGCGAAGTCCACGGGTTCAGCAAGTCCGTCGTCGACGCCATCCGACTGATTGAAGGGCTTGGTGTGGAGGGGGACGCCCATGCCGGGGCGACCGTGAAACACCGTTCGCGCGTCGCCAAGGACCCGAGCCAACCGAACCTTCGTCAGGTGCATCTCATTCATGGCGAACTTCTGGATGAACTGGCAGGCAAGGGCTTTCAGGTTCGGCCGGGCGACATGGGCGAGAACATCGCCACACGCGGCCTCGATCTGTTGGCCCTGCCACGCGGCGCACGGCTGTATATTGGAGCGGAGGCCGTGGTCGAAGTGACCGGCCTGCGCAATCCGTGCCATCAGCTAAACGATTTCAAACCCGGCCTAATGGCGGCGGTTCTGGATCGCGCGGCGGATGGCGGTCTGATCCTGAGATGTGGGGTCATGGGTGTCGTGGTGAAGGGCGGTGAGGTCTCCACGGGTGACGAGATCACCGTTGAAATGCCGCCGGAGCCGCACTTCCGATTGGCGCGGGTGTAAGACGCGCAGTGTAGGTTCCTGTCAACCCGACCGAAAAACCGCCACCCGCCACCTGTTCAGCGCCACCAGGGCCCAGACCGCCTCCACCCCGCCGAACGGCCAGGCCCCCTGGAGAAAGCCATAGATCGAGCCCAAGGCACACGACCCGGCGAAGGCCAGGATGAACCAGGGGCTCTTCTGCTCCAAGGCGTAGCAGATCAACATGGCCGAGACGGCGAATAGTCCGAACAGGGTGAGCGGGCTCATTTTCTAGTCCAAATTCGGCTCACAAACCCTTCTCCCCTTGCGGGAGAAGGAGGGGCCCGCACCGTCGGGCGTAGGATCGCGCCAGCGGCAGCCGATATCTTGCGACCCCTCACCTTCCCAACGCTTTCGCCTTGGGCCGCTTCCTCTCCCACAAGGGGCGAGGAGATGAATTTGGGGCTTTCGCTGGGGACCGGACGCAACCTTTCCTCATAACGTTTGTACCACAACTTCGTTTAAGCGAAAGTGGACAAGTTGTCGCTTTGTTCACGTCAGGCGCAAGCTCCACCCAGTCTGTACCGCGAACTAAGCGAGCGCCGCTCCCGATCTAAACCCTACTCCGCCAGAGCCGGCGTGTCTGATCCGTCCGCCCCCGCAGCGGCGTCGACCACCACCAGGTCGCCCGCCGTCACGTCGATCTCGCCCGGCCTCGTCTCGCCCGACAGCGAGTCGATTTCGAACACGATCTTGGCGTCCTTCAGATCGACCTTTACATGGCCGCCGCGCACTAGGCGCCCGAACAGGATCTCGTCGGCCAGGGGCTTTTTGATGTGCTCCTGGATCACGCGCGCTAGAGGGCGTGCGCCGTAGAGTTCGTCATAGCCGTTCTTGGCCAGCCAGTCGGCGGCTTCGTCCGACAGCTCCACCGTCACATTGCGGTCAGCCAGTTGAGCTTCAAGCTGCATGACGAACTTTTGCACGACGTGGCGGATAGTTTCTGGCGCCAGGGCTTTGAAGGTGACCACCGCGTCGAGCCGATTGCGGAATTCCGGCGTGAACAGGCGGGTGATCGCCGCCTCATCCTCGCCCGTCACTCGGCCGCGGCCGAAGCCTATGCCGTTGCGGTTATTGTCCGACGCGCCCGCATTGGTGGTCATGATCAGGACCACGTTCCTGAAATCGACCTTCTTGCCATTGGAATCGGTCAGCGTCCCATGATCCATGACCTGGAGCAGGATGTTGAAAACATCCTGGTGGGCCTTTTCGATCTCATCCAACAGGACGACGGCGTGCTTGTGTTGATCCACGGCGTCGGTGAGCTGGCCGCCCTGATCATGGCCCACATAGCCGGGAGGCGCGCCGATCAGGCGGCTGACCGCATGGCGCTCCATATACTCGCTCATATCGAAGCGCAGCAGTTCTATGCCCAGCGTATGGGCGAGCTGGCGTGACACCTCCGTCTTGCCGACGCCGGTGGGGCCGGAAAAGAGGTAGGAGCCGATGGGCTTCTGTGCATCGCGCAGGCCGGCCCGGGCCATTTTCATGGCGGCGGAGAGCTGGCTGATCGCCTCGTCCTGACCATAGACGGCGCGCTTCAGATCATCCTCCAGGCTGCGCAGGGCTTCGGTGTCGGACTTGGAGACGGATTTGGGCGGAATGCGCGCCATCTTGGCGATCACAGTCTCAATCTCCTCCACGCCCAGCAGCTTCAGCCGCTCCCCCTCCGGCCGCAGCATCTGGCTGGCGCCGGCCTCATCGATCACGTCGATGGCCTTGTCGGGCAGTTTGCGGTCGGTGATGTACTTGGCCGACAGCTCAACCGCCGCCTTGATGGCTTCATCGGTATAGGTGAGCTTGTGGAACTCCTCATAATAGGTCTTCAGGCCGCACAGGATGGCGATGGTGTCGTCCAGGGTCGGCTCATTCACATCTATCTTCTGGAAGCGCCGGACCAGGGCCCGGTCCTTCTCGAAATGCTGGCGGAACTCCTTATAGGTGGTGGAGCCCATGCACTTCAGCGCGCCCGACGCCAGGGCGGGTTTCAGCAGGTTTGAGGCGTCCATCGCCCCGCCGCTGGTGGCCCCCGCGCCGATCACGGTGTGGATTTCGTCAATAAACAGGATGGCGTTGGGGTGGGCCTCCAGCTCCTTCACCACCTGCTTGACGCGTTCTTCGAAGTCGCCGCGATAGCGGGTGCCGGCGAGCAGCGTACCCATGTCGAGGCTGAAGATGGTGGCGCCGGCCAGAACCTCCGGCACCTCGCCCGTGACGATCTTGCGCGCCAGGCCCTCGGCGATGGCGGTCTTGCCCACGCCCGGATCGCCCACCAGCAGGGGATTGTTCTTCGTTCGGCGGCAGAGCACTTGGATGGCGCGCTCTACCTCCAGCGTGCGGCCGATCAGGGGGTCCACCTTGCCTTGGCGGGCCTTGTCATTGAGGTTGACGCAATAGGCCTCCAGCGCCTCGCCCGCGCCCTTGGCGGCCGGCTTTTCCTCCGTCGCGCCTTCGGCGGCTTCAGATGAGCCCTTGACGGCGCGAGGCTCCGACGCCCCGGCCTTTTTGGCGATGCCGTGAGCGATAAAGTTGACCGCATCATAGCGGGTCATGTCCTGCTCCTGCAGGAAGAAGGCGGCGTGGCTTTCGCGCTCGGAGAAGACGGCGACCAGCACATTGGCGCCCGTC
>Ga0116226_10000317_pt1 | contig 40326 bp, 43 predicted proteins | sample S1TSphfallax_FD_89692 | JGI IMG/M metagenome (GOLD analysis project Ga0116226, IMG submission 89692) | Host-associated microbial communities from peat moss isolated from Minnesota, USA - S1T2_Fa - Sphagnum fallax MG | ecosystem: Host-associated > Plants > Peat moss > Unclassified | place: USA... | reverse complement strand
TTGACAATTTTGGCTGCAAAATGAGGTATGATTCTTGAAATAGTACCACTATTCCTGCGAATCATACCTCATTTTTCGCACAAAATTCTCTAAAAATCCATCGTTAAAAAAGATTCTAAACAGGTTCTAAAACTTCTCTTTTCTATATGCCCCAAACAGACTGGTTTTTTTCAGCCAGCCTTTCGAGCCAGATACCTGAATTTTACACCAGTCCACTTCGCATTCACTGATTTTGGCAATGACGCCTGCTTCCAGTTTGACTATTGCACGGGATTTTTCATCAGGCGATTTACGCAAGATTGCCATATCCTGCATGATAAGGGCATTGCGTTTGCCCTGCACCATCTGTTTATGCACCCAGCCTACGGTTCCTTCGGAATCCCTTATTTCCCGCCAGTCATCAAATTCCTGTATGATTTCTACTGGCAACCCGTCTTTTTTATAGACCCAGATGATGTTATATCTGGCTCCTGGCCCTACCCGTACATTGACTTCATTGGAACGCAGCGACACGAAGCGGGGAACAGGCAACGTGTTTTCCTCCTCTGCATAGAGCGGAAAAACACCAAGTAACAGGAAGATAAGGCTGGAGTAAAAAAGACGCATAAAATAGTATTCATGTTTCAGAAGTAGAAATTAGCTTGAATGCTGACGTAAATAAAGGCAGGGGTTGCCTCTATTTTACGTCTATCCTGTTAGTTTTTAAAAGAAAACCATCATGTTCTGAAAATAATATTTTATACAGGATCACCCCATGTTTTACGCACAAAATTATGTTCCGCTTCAATAATACGCACCGTTCCTGTGAGGGAACGCATGATGATGGATTGGGTATGGGCAGAACCAGGAAAACGGCGTACTCCCCGCAGCATGGAGCCGTCCGTCACACCCGTTGCAGCAAACATCACGTTTTCACCTCGTGCCAGCTCATGCAGTGTATATTTTTTACTTAAGTCATCAATTCCCATACGTTTGGCACGGGCTTTCTGGTCTTCATCATCAAAAATCAGACGACCCTGAAATTGCCCGCCAATGCAGCGTAACGCCGCAGCAGCCAGCACCCCTTCAGGAGCTCCACCAATCCCCATATACAGATCAATCCCCGTATTGGCACGCGAAGTCGCAATCACACCCGCTACATCCCCGTCGGCAATCATCTGGATTCTGGCTCCCGCTTCTCTTGTATGGGCAATCATTTCAGCATGACGGGTACGGTCTAAAATACACACGACCAGATCAGAAATATCACATTTTTTGGCTTTTGCGAGGTTGATAAGGTTGTTTTTGACGCTATTATCCAAATCAATCACGCCTTCGGGCAATCCTGCCCCTACTGCAATCTTGCTCATATAGACATCAGGAGCATGGAGAAATCCGTTTTTTTCTGCCATTGCCACGACGGCAAGGGAATTGGGGCTACCCGTTGCACAGAGCGTCGTTCCTTCAAGCGGATCCAGGGCAATATCTACTTCCGCCCCACCCATTCCCACTTTTTCACCAATATAGAGCATGGGAGCCTTGTCGCGTTCGCCTTCGCCAATCACAACCGTACCCGCAATCGCCAGCCCGTTCAGTGCCTGACGCATCGCATTAACGGCTACCTGATCTGCCAGTTTTTCATCGCCTCTTCCCATCAGGCGGGAAGCCGCAAGGGCAGCAGCTTCCGTGACACGCACCGCCTCAAGGGCAAAATTGCGATCCATTGTAAAAGCATCATTATAGCTTTGTTCGGTTGCGGTTTGGGTCATATCGCTTCTATCCTTATCATGTTGACTGGCTCAATTACAAAATCAAGCCGGTTAATTAACTTTAATGCGTTTTGCATGGAACTTTCACGGGTTTCATGCGTGGTAATCACTATCTGTTTATGATTCACATCGGAATCATCGTCTTGTTGTACAAATCCGCTAACGGAAATATCAACGTCGCGAAATATTGCCGTAATGGCTGCCAGAACACCCGCTTTATCCTCTACTGTTAATCGCAGATAATAGGCTGATTCCAGCGAATCCAGGGTAGAAAAATGTACTTTTGCAAGTTGCCTGACGGGCAGCGTAAAGGGCTTATACACCACTCCGCGGGCAATGTCCACTATATCTCCCACCACGGAAGAAGCCGTAGCACCTGCACCTGCTCCCGCACCTTCCAGCGTAATACGCCCAACCGCATTGCCTTCCACAATAATCCCGTTATAGGCATTGCTAACCCGCCCTAACGTAGAATCTTTGGGTATCATACAGGGGTGAACACGCTGCATAATGCCCTGTTCGTTTTGCGTAGAAATCCCCAGCAATTTAATGACATAGCCAAATTTATCGGCAAATTCCATGTCCGCAGGGGTGATATGGCGAATCCCCTCGACATAGACTGCATCACTATTGATCGAGGTTCCGTAAGCAAGGCTGGTGATAATCGCTGTCTTGTGAGCCGTATCAATGCCGTCAATATCAAAAGAAGGATCCGCTTCGGCGTAGCCAATAGCCTGAGCTTCTTTTAGTACGGTGTGAAAATCTTTATGTTCTTTCCACATGGAGGTAAGGATAAAATTGCAGGTTCCATTCAAAATACCCACCACTTTATGAAAACGGTTTGCCACCAGCCCTTCACGCAGGGATTTGATAATGGGGATGCCTCCTGCAACAGCGGCTTCGTAAGCCAGCATCACGTTATGCTGTTCTGCCAGTGCTGCCAGCTCCAGCCCGTGTTTGGCAATCAGTGCCTTGTTGGCAGTTACGACATGCTTGCCTGCTTTTAAGGCAGACTCCACCAACTCTCTGGCAATGCCTTCCGCTCCCCCAATCAGCTCTATGATGACATCTATATTGGGTAGGGAAATAAGTTCGAGCGGATTTTCCTTCCACTCTATAGCCCCAAGCTCCACGCCACGGTTTTTACCTTTATCACGCGAAGAAACCGCCACCAGTTGAATTTCCCTGCCACAACGACTTTGGATAATATCGCTATTTTGCTGGAGAATACGCACCGTACCCGCACCCACGGTTCCAAGGCCTGCAATCGCTATCTGTAGTGGTTTGGTTGTCATTTCTGTCTATCTTATTTTTTTTGCACCTGTTACAGCATAATTATGCCTATTTTTTTGAAATATCAATAGACATTTCTTACTTTGAGTAATTCTCCAGGTATTCGACTCTGGATATTTTTTTCTTTAATCATTTGAAAAAACCAGGCGTTCATGATTGCGAGCCGTCGCAGGTTAGCGTGGTAGGTATATGCTATAACCTAGTTTTTCAGTAAATCCACCGAAGGAAGGCTGTCATCCCGTTTTTTTGCTTCTTCTTTCTGCTTATCTGCCAGTATCTTGTCAAAATCAGGAGCGGGTTTGTCAAACACATCAAATACACCTCTTAGAAACCCGGGTGTTAAAACCGAAAGCGGATTGACGCTGATGGAAGGGTCGTTCATATCGCCTTTAATCGCATAATTAATTCCGATAATGCCCTTACCCTTGCCTCCAAGCAATATATCCCCGATAATGGGAATTTGTCCTACGAGGGCGTTCATCGTGTAGGAAGGCACAATCACGCCGTTAATATCTTCTTTTTCCGTATTCAAATCAAACGTACCTGATGCCGTCAAACCCAATGCAGAGCCGTGCGTTTTGGCATCTTTCACCAGAATAATGCCTTTGCCATATTGGAAAGGAGCATGGAGGCTGGAAAAAGTGATGCCATTACCCGCTACGGAATCAATAATACCCGTAAGCGATGCCAGGGTCAGAATTTTGGTGAAAACAGGAGCGTTTTTCAGGCTATAATCCGTAATCACCAGCTCCCCTGCTATCTGGTTTCCTGTATATTTTCCGTTTAATTGCAATTTTCCACCTTCCACATAACGCAAGGTTCCAAGGGTACGCAATACTTCCCCCGCATTATCACTGCTTGCCGTAACGCTTCCGTCCCTAATCTGGTAGTTGATGTTGCCCTTTGTCTTGAGTCCGGCATGGATATTCGCTGCTCTGCACATATCAGCACAATCCGCCGTAATAGTAGCATTTTTTAGTGAGCGATCTTCACCTAGCACGATGTTTTCTGCCTTGATGTCCACCGCAAATGCCACATCCTGTTTTTGCTGGTTCCTTTCCAGATAAGGGCTTAAATCAAGGGATGCTCCCCGTGCATAAAAATGTATGACATTGTTTTGCCTGCTATATTCCAGTGCATCCAGATTATTTTTTTCATATAAAACCTTATCCGCTATGACATTGACAAACGCCTTCTCGTTAGGCGAATAGTCCGCATTGCCTGAGAACGCCATACCTTTACCTTGCAGTGCAAAACTATGCACCCGTATCGTGCCATCAGGCAGTTTTTCGCTTCTGAAAGTGATAGTTGCAGGAACGCCTGCTTTTTTGGTAAAATGATGTTCGGGAAAAGCAAGTGAATTATCCGTAATATCCAGTTCTGCTTCTACTTTCTCCTGTTTCTCGGACTCGTTGATTTTTGCCTGTATGCCCATTATCCCTTGTGCAAAATCAAGGCGGGGCAGCTCCAGTCGTGGTAAATCCTTCACATCCATTTGCGTATTAATCATATAGCTGGTGGTATGTTCGCTGTCAAAACCGGTGGTGACACCCAACTCCATCGGAATCGTATTCACCACCACTTTTCCGTTAGCTTTCAGCCCTTTATTATCCATTTCTACCGTCATAGTGGCATGTTCAATATCACGCTTGCCTAAAAACCCTTTTTGGCTGATGTCATTAATTTTGCCCTTAAGTTGATATTTTATATCTCCCGTCTCTTTTTTGGGATTCAGGGAAAAAGCGATAAAATCCAGATGGATATTTCCTTCTACACTCCCCTTTATATCAGGAGTAAGGTGCAGTTTTTCGGACATATCCAAACCTGGCAGGGAGAGAAACGCTACGGTATCGCCAGCCGAAGATTGCACCTGCGTATCCACCAGCATCCTGACATCATCGGGGTAGAGATCAGGCATTTTCAACACGGCGTGATTTACGACCGTCTCATTCAAATAAGTTGCGTGATCAATATCCGCCTCTATGGTTTTGCCTGTAAATTTCAGGGTAGCACTAATGTCTTTAATAGGGGGGTGGTTGGATTTATAACGTACCGTACCGTTCTTCATCATAACGACGGCATGAATCGCATCATCGGGCGTATCTTTCAATTTCAGCTCGCCTGCCTTGAAATTAAAATCCACATCACCTTTGGTTCCTATCCCGCTCAGAATATTGGTAGTCACCCACTTGCGGGACTGTGGCGAAAGGTTGGTTGGCCAGTATTTTTTCAATTCACTGACATAGATATTCTGTGTAGCAGCGTGACCGGAAAGGGCATACTCCTCCCCAATTTTTTCTATAGTAGCCGCTAGTTTCACCTCAAAACGCCTGGTTTCTCCACCCAAAAAAGTGATATTTCCCTGCTGAATAGTGAGTTTTTTGCCTTCTTCACTGACATTCCCCATCATTTTCATGTTTTCGATTGTCAACGGTTCGGGGAAGACGGGCTTATATTCCACTGTTCCCGTTCCTGATTCTAGCGAAAAATCCAACTGCTTGAATTTCATATCAAAATCCGCACTTGTTTTGAGCGTACCCGACAACGGCAGCCTGATATTTTTTAAAAGTGCTTGGGAAGGCATGAGTTGGGCTAATAGTGCGGTATCAATATTATGATACACCACTTCCGCTTCCACCATTTGCTTACCTGGCAGAAGGTTGATATTCGCATAGAGACTACCAGCTTTATCCTGATAGGAAAAAGGTAAAGCAAGGTTTGCATGTATGGTATTACGACTGCGGGTAATATCAAGCGAAGCATCAGAGGAGCTTAGAAATACGTTATTCGTGCTATCCTTAACCTGCACATTGGCATGTTTTAAGCGAATGGATTTGAGATTGGTAATGGGATTATCACTATCCTGCGTAGTCAATAAAGCAATAATCGATTGGATATTATCATTTTTATTGCATTGTGCTGTTGTAGACAAATCGTTATTAAGTGGTGTATCCAGCCCTAAAGAAAACGTCCCGTCCGCTGCCTGTAACAACGTCAGTTCAGGCTTTACCAATTCCACCGACTTAACTTCTATTTTTCCCAAAAATAGCTTATAAAAATAGATGCTTAGCCCAATTTGAGGGAAATAGGAAATAACCGCTCCCTTGTCATTATAGACCGTCACATTTTTCGCCGTCAGGGCAATAGGATGTTCATAACCTTCCCATGCGATTTGGGAATCTTCAACGGTAATTTTATAGCGGGCATCAGGTGGAGCAAGCGAAGACTGGATATAGGGCGTTAAATAATGAATGGAACGCGGCCCCGTCTCCACCCATACCAGCAGTGCAACCACGCAGACAACGATAAACGTCGTGACGGAAGCACAGCCATGCAGCAGCAACTTTCCACTTTTTTTACAAAAGCATAGTAGCAGCAGTGCCTTTGCACCTCGCCAAAGGAATAAAACCAGCCATATTATTATAAAAAACAAAAAACGTATTATCATGCACATAAGCCTAAATTTGCCAGCGTGCAAAAGCAAGCAAATATGCTATAAAATCAGAAGTGATAATAGACATCTACTAAAACCCTACCTCCTGTGGACAACTGCGTCGTTAAAACCGTACTCGAATGCTCATGTACATTTATTACTACTTCCGCTTCTGCGTACGGTTTTGCCTCCCATTTGCTTCACAGAAGCGGGTTTTAGAAAATGTCTAATATACGAAAAAATTTTCAAATTTAGCCTTTCCCGAATTATAAATCGTTTTTTAGGAAAATCTTAATGGTTTTGCCGTATAAAATAACTATCAGTATCCATTTTTAGTATTTGTAGTTATATGCCTTCTTTCCGTTATTCTGCTGTTAATGATTTGGGACGTACCGTCAAGGGAGTGGTGACGGCGGAAAATGATGCCGATCTGGAAGCCCGTCTGAAGCAGGTAGGGCTGGAACTCATGAATTATAAAGAGTTGCAGGAACGAACAGGCAAGGCTACGGGCAAGGTAAAAATCAATGATATGATTATCACCTGCCTGCATCTCGAGCAGTTGGGCAGGGTAGGGGTCTCGCTGCTGGAAGCCATAGCGGACGTAAGGGACACAACGGATTCACCCGTACTGAAAAATATTATGACGGGGGTGTATGAATATATTAAAAATGGCGAAATTTTATCAAAAGCATTAGCTCGCTATCCACAGGTCTTTAACGATGTATTTATTGGTCTCATTGGAGCAGGTGAGCAGACGGGTAATTTTTCGCAGTCCTTCATGCACATTGCCGAGCATCTGAAATGGACGATGGAATTACGCAGCAAGGTGAAAAAAGCCATACGCTATCCTATCGCCCTGCTGGTGGTTATGGGAGGTGTTATCTCCATTCTGATGGTGGCAGTGGTTCCCAAGCTTATTGATTTCATGCTGGCACAGGGCTTTGAATTGCCGCTGCATACGCGTGCCTTAATCGCTACTTCGCACGCATTCGCCAGTTACTGGTATATTATCTTTGGTGTTCCCATTGGCTCCGTGATGTTATTCATGCTGCTTTATCGCACCTCCGAAGCCTTCGCCTATAAAGTGGACGGTATTATACTGAAACTACCCGTTTTAGGAGCGGTTGCACGCAAAATAAACCTTGCACGCTTCACCCACTTTTTTTCTGTTTTATTTAATAGTGGTATTGGCATATTAGAAGCCTTGCATTCTGCAAAAAATGTGGTAGCAAACAGAGTGTTGAAAGAATCAATTGATACGATGATACGCAGTGTTTCTGAAGGTATGTCGCTTACCAACTCCATGCGGATGTCCAACCAGTTTCCCAGTCTGGTGGTGCGGATGTTCAAAATCGGGGAAGATAGCGGTAATATGACGGAATCACTGGAAAATATCAATTATTTCTATGATCGGGAAATTAATGATGCGGTAGATAATGTCGTAGGGTTAATTAAACCCGTATTAACCGTAGTAATGGGACTATTGATATTCTGGGTCATTGCTGCTATCTTTGGGCCACTCTATCAATCATTCAGCAAGATGAACGTATAATGAAGGCTAGCAAGCAGGATAAAAAAGAGACAAAACAGAAATCAGCCTTGTCACAGTTTGTGGTGATTATAGGCGATGAAGGGGCTATCCTTGTCCAGATTCAAAAAGGCAAAGTCATCAACCGTATTTTTACCGCTTCTCCTGATGAGACTACGATCAAAAATTTTGATAAGGCACTCCTAGCTTCTCCTAACTCCCCCATTACCATTCTGTTTGATTTCATGGATCAGTCCTATGTCAGGCAAAGCCTTCCTCCCGTTTCTTCACTGAGTGTAGGTAAAATCATCGAACGCAGGTTAAACAAAGACTTCGCTCCCGACGATATTAAGGGCTATATTGTGCTGGGTAGGGAAACGGCTGGTCGAAAGGACTGGAACTACCTTATGGTGGCAGTACCCAATAACCAGATCATCCAGAAATGGATTGCTTTCTTTATCGAACGAACCAATCCTTTTAAGGGGATTGGACTGATTCCATTGGAGGCACAAGGCTTTATCAAAGCGATTGATAATGCTTTTTTGAAAAAGAAAGAAAAAGGTGCAAAACCTTTAGAGTGGCATGTATTGGTAAGCCATAACAAGGTGGGAGGATTCCGCCAGGTCGTTACCCGCAATGGAAAGATGATCTTTACGCGTATGGCACAGTCCGTGGGAGAGACCTCGCCTGAAGTAATAGCGGGTAATATTGAGCAGGAAATTTCCAACATTCTGGAATATATGAAGCGTCTGGGATTGCAGGATCCCAACCTGATTTCCGTTACTATCCTCTGTTCGGAAGAAATTAAAAAAGCGATTTCCCCTGGTAATATCAATGCGGGAGAGAGTAACGTCTTTACGCCCTTTGAAATTGCCGAACTGCTGGGTATGAAAGATGTCGCAAAAGCAGAAGATCAGTTTGGAGATGTGATACTCTGTGCTTTTTATGCTAAAACCAAAAAGCTGATTTTGAAACTGAATACTCCCTATACCAAAAAAATTATCGCTTTATATACCAATATTCACTATTTGAAATTAGGTGGTGCGATTGCTTTGGTGGGTATCTTGTCCTGGATGGGGTTTGTGGGTTATACGATTCTGAATGATAAATCTGAACTCGGCGAAATGGAAAGCAAACACGCCATCTATGCTGCTGATCTGGAAAAGGTAAAAAAACTCACAACCATATCCACTACGGAATCGGACTTCCATGTCGATGTCATGTCAACCGTGGAATTGCTTATCAAGCCTCAGTATGATATTATTGCTTTTATTCAAAAACTTGGTAAAGTACCCCAGGATGCTGCGGTCGTAACTAAAATAGAGTGGGTTTTATCAGATCCCATGAAAGTTACGACTACTGCGGATACAAGGCAATTTAACAGCGAGGTGGAATTTAAAATAACATTGCCTAAAGAGCCGCGTTCCGCTTTTGCAGAAGGATCCAAAGCCCTTGCTGCACGGTTGGTAAAGGAATTTTCTGATGATACCGTGACCTATCCCGAAATACCAGGAGTTGTGTCTGAAAGTACAGAAATAAAAGCCAGTATTACAGATGACGGTAAAATCAAATATGGTGATGAAGATGCAAAAAATGCCCAGGATGTACTTAAGGCAACTATCTCTGGCCCTAAGAAAAAATAATATACACAGTCTAAATAAAAAGATAATATGTCTGAAAAACAGAAAATATTGAAAAAAAGACTGGCAAAAGTTGCAATTATCGTTGTAGCTTTGCTGGTTGGTATGGGCATAGCTGCTTTTTTTCTCAGTGATTACAGCGATCAGCTTGTAACGCAAAAAACCAATAGCAAAACACAAAATGATCAGCTTGTGGCAGAAAAAAAAGAAATAGAAGGTTCCAATAGTCTGGTTGCAAGGGTAGCAAATACCTACGAAGGCTATTTTTTGCACCATAATAAAAACTTCATTATCAAACGCGAAGATTTTTATGAGGTGGTGGCAAAGTTGCGTAAAACACACCATCTGGCAAACGACATCAAAGCAAGCGTTTCTGCTATCACGGAAGTAAAAGATCAATCCTTCAAGCTTCACAGTGGAAAACTGGTACAAAGTGATATCAAAATAGAGTTGCTGGCGGTTTCTGATGCTTCTGTCTATCATTTCATTTACGATCTGCAACATAAGTTGCCCGGGCTGGTACTGGTAAGTAGCTTGAAAATAGAGAGAAAAGATAATATTACGAAGAATAGTGTGGAGGTTGCCCTAAAAAATCATACGATTTTGCCTCTGGTGACAGCGGAAATCATCTTGACGTGGCTGGGGATTCAGCCCGATAAGGAGAATAAGGATGCTACGAAGAATGGTGGCAAGTCATGAGATATATTTTTTATTTCTTCAGCCTGTTCTTGCTATTGTGTCTGCCTGCTCAGGCACAGGAACAGAGTCTGACTGATGCTGCTAAAAAAACAGGATTACCTAACCAAATTTTTCCTAATGGTGGGCTTCCTAATGGTGGTATGGAGGCTATGTTAAAAGCTCAAAAAGGTGCAAACGCACCTGATTCCAAAGCCAATCTCATAAAGGAAATAAAGGAAGATGATAATTATCATAACCTGGTTTCTCTCATGTTAAGCAAGGAGGAACAGGAAATTGCGGAGCGTATTACCAAGTTTTATGATAATCCCAATTTAAAATATGAGTCGGAAGTGGTGGAGGAAAAAAAGGATGATGAACTGGTTGCAGCGGATAAAGTGCTGAAAGAACAGGAAAAAGCCGAAAAACCTTTTGTTCCGAATGTTTATCTGGGATCCATTATCTATCAATCTCCCGCTGCTTGGCTGGTAAGCATTAATGCCAGAGCGATTACCAATATCAATAATAGTCCCGATAATGAATTTTATATCACTCGCATTTCGCGTAAAGCGGTGGAGGTGATATGGCATCCCAAATATTTTAATCTTGTCCAGCAGGACTGGGATAGTATCTGGGGAAATACTACCGAAGATAACCCCAAAAAGCCTGATCCCCATATTACGCTTGATAATAATAATTCTCTGGTGGTGCTGGAACTTAAACCCAACCAGACGTTTGTGGTGGATGAAGCAAAAATCAGAGAAGGTTTGGTCGTAAAACATAAAGACCCTGTTGACGTAAAAACTTCTGATGATAAAGTAGCAACCATAACTGCGGGTATTAACAAGATGTTTAATGATACCAGTCTAATGCCAAAACCCAATTCCAGGTAGAGAAAACCAATGAATGCTCCTGATACGCTTTCTCCATTAGCCATCCATAATGTGAGTAAAAAATACGACAAAAAAAGAGTTTTGGATGCTATTTCCTTCTCCCTTGAAAAAGGGGAACTGTTTGGGTTGATTGGACTAAATGGCGTGGGAAAAACTACGTTAATTAAAAATATATTGGATTTAACCCGACCCGATTCAGGCGAAATTACCCTGTTTGGTGAATCTTCACTTAATGCTAAATCACGTCGCCATATTTCCTATCTGCCTGAAAAATTCCAGCCTTCCCGCTATTTAAGAGGCAAGGAATATCTTTCGCTTTCCATGTCTTACTTCAAGGAACCGTTTGATCTGGAAGTAGCGAAAGCCGAAGCGGTGAAACTGGATCTGGATCCTGAAGCATTGGAAAACAAAGTGGGATCTTATTCCAAAGGTATGGGGCAAAAATTGGGGCTTATTGGTGCGTTTTTGGTCGATGCTCCGCTGCTGATTCTGGACGAACCGATGAGTGGACTGGATCCCAGAGCCAGAATCATGCTGAAAGAACGCTTGCTGGCAGCACGAAAAAGTGGAAAAACCATCTTTTTCAGCTCCCATATTCTATCCGATATTGATGAAATTTGCGATAGAATTGGTGTCATCAGCGATAGCAAACTTATTTTTATTGGCACTCCCCAAGCATTCAAGGAATCACATAAAGGCGAAACACTGGAAAAATCATTCCTGCAAGCCATTGCGTGTTGATTATTTCTGTGCTAACTGTTGTGACTAGATTATAAACTTATTATTCAAGGCTTTTTATGCGTCGTTTTATTCCCGTTTCCCTTGTTACTCTTGTACTTATCAGCGTCGCAAGCGTATCTTTTGCAGATAAAAAAGAAATTTATGATCTGCTGAATCTGTTTGGGGATGTGTTCCAGATTGTACGCACGGACTATGTGGAAGAAGTCAAGGACTCGGATTTAATTGAGGCAGCGATTAACGGGATGCTGGCTTCACTGGATCCGCACTCCAGCTACCTGAACAAAAAGAATTTTGAAGAAATGCAGGTGCAGACCAAAGGAGAATTTGGCGGGCTTGGTATTGAAGTCACGATGGATAATGGCTTGATAAAAGTCGTTTCTCCGATTGACGATACGCCCGCTTTCAAAGCAGGCATTCATGCGGGTGACTATATCAGTGCGATTAATGATGAGCCTGTTATGGGAACTACCCTTTCCGAAGCGGTAGAAAAAATGCGGGGAGCACCCGATACCAAAATCAAGATTACCGTGCTGCGTGAAGGCGAAAAAGAGCCATTGCAGATAACCCTGGTAAGAGCGATTATACGAATCAAATCCGTACGTTCCCATGCGATTGGCAATATTGCTTACCTGCGTATTACCCAATTTAACGAGCAGACGATTGAAAAATTGAAAGATGCGTGGGAAAAAGAGAAAAAATCTATTGGAGACGTAAAAGGTATTGTACTGGATTTACGCAATAATCCAGGTGGATTGCTGGATCAGGCGATTGCGGTTTCCGATGCGTTTTTAGACGGGGGAGAGATTGTTTCCACCCGTGGACGTGATCCCGAAAATACCAAGCGTTTCAATGCACATGGTAATAATTTTGCCAAAGGCATTCCTGTGATTGTCCTGATTAATAATGGTTCGGCTTCGGCTTCTGAAATTGTGGCAGGTGCATTGCAGGATCATAAACGGGCGATTATTTTAGGAACGAAGTCATTTGGTAAAGGCTCCGTGCAGACGGTGATTCCGTTACCAGGACATGGTGCAATCAAGCTGACCACTGCCCGTTATTATACGCCTTCTGGGCATTCTATTCAGGCAAAAGGGATTGTTCCCGATATTATCGTGGAACAGGCAAAGATTGAACCGCTCAAAAAACCTGAAAAACCTTTTTTTGAATCTGCACTTCCCCGTCGTTTATTGGGTGAAGAAGAGCTGAAAAAAGCCAAAAACAAGGATGATGCAAAGGCCGATGAACCAAAAGCAGGGGATAAAACCAAAAAAGATGGCAAAAAAGAAGAAAAACCTGCTAATAAGGACAATGCTTCTGAAGTGACGGATCACGATATGGATGGAACCATTACCGAAAATGAAGACTTCCAGCTTACCCGTGCCGTTGATTTGTTGAAATCCCTCGCCATTTATAAAAGTTTCTAATGGCTAATGGCAAAGCAGCATACTATCAGAACAAAATAGCGGTGCTGTTTTGGAAAATCATGGTAGTTGCTGCGCTCGCCCTGCTGCTTTTAGAAGTGGTGAAAATTCTGTTTTCAGGCAAAGAGTTACATGATCAGGCAGTAGCACAGGGGCAGTCCTTTATCATCACGGTGGCTAATGGGCAGATAGAAGGTAAAATCAGCACCAGCCCCTATCAGATAGCCAAAGAAAAAACCATACAGGATACGCCTGCTACTGATAGCAAAATTTCGCAGGCAGAGCCAGTCTTCACCACCATTATCAGCAAGGAAGGGGGATTAAATCCTGCTCCCGATAAAAATCTGATTGAGCCGTTTAATGGCAAAAGTTTTCTCCCCATAGTGGGAAAAGACGGCACACTACCCTGGAAATATTACAGCCGTCCCTATAACGCTAAAGAAACCAAACCCCTAGTGGCGATTGTCTTTACCAATCTGGGACTTAATAAAGCGTCAACCGAAGAAGTGATCAGGCTTCCACATGATTTTACGTTTGGCGTTTCGGCATATGCAGGGGATGCCCGCAAATGGGCGACCAAAGCACGGGAAGAAGGCTTTGAAGTCGTCATTGACCTTCCCATGCAGGCAGAAAATTATCCCCTCTCGGATCCAGGCAGTTTTGGGCTGCTGGAAGATCTGGGGCAGGAAGAGAATAATCTCAGGCTTTACGGTGTATTATCCCAACTCCCTGCTTTTGTAGGCGTTACCGCCCCCGTGGGAGAAAAATTAACGGCAAATATGGACTTTATGAAATCCTTGCTACTAGAGCTGAAAAAACGCGGAATTTTATTCCTTTATTATAAAACGGAAAAAAACAAAGGGCTGGAAGATTTGGCTAAAACATATGGTTTTACTATTTTAGGCATTGACAAGGTGATTGATGAAGATATTGTGCGAAGTAACATTGACTCGCAATTACAGTTACTGGTTGAATCTGCTAAAATAAATGGTTATGCGATTGGGCTGGCTCACTCCTATCCCCCCACCCTTGAAACCCTGTCGCAGTGGACAGAAACCCTTAAAGCCCAACATGTTGATCTTGTACCCGTTTCTGCTATTGCAAAAAGGATAATGCCATGAACAAAACCGATCTTGCTTACCGTGAATGCGTTGGCATTATGCTGATGAATAAAGAGAAAAAAATCTTTGTAGCACAGCGTATTGACAAATTATCCGATGCCTGGCAAATGCCACAGGGCGGGATTGATGCAGGCGAAACCCCTGAAATAGCTGCAAAACGGGAATTAAAGGAAGAAACTGGTACGGACAAGGCACGCATCCTTGCCACTTCCAAAGGCTGGCTTTCTTACGATTTACCCGATAATCTCATACCGCAATTCTGGGGTGGAAAATACCGCGGACAAAGGCAAAAGTGGTTTTTGATGGAATTTACGGGAGAAGACAGCGATATTAACATCCACACCGAAACACCTGAATTTCTGGAATGGAAATGGGTGGATCACCGCCAGCTCCCCGAACTGATTGTGCCATTTAAAAAGCAATTATATATTGATGTTATCAGGGAATTTGATACATATGTCTCTTGAGTAGTAAGTAGTAAGTGGTAAGTGGTAAGTGATAAGAGTTAAGTATAATTTCTTACTATTTTTTACTTACCACTTAACTCTTGCCACTTACTACTACTTACCACTTATCACTTACTACTTACCACTAACCAAGGAACCACCCAACATGGCAGCTTACCAGTATATTTATGTAATGAAGGATTTAAGCAAAACCTATCAGGGTGGGAAAAAAGTGCTGGAAGGCATCTGGTTATCCTTCTTCCCTGGTGCTAAAATTGGCGTGATAGGGGCTAACGGCTCTGGTAAATCCACGCTGCTTAAAATTATGGCAGGGGTGGAAAAGGAATTTAACGGCGAGGCTTGGGCAGCAGAAGGCGTAAAAATCGGCTATCTGGAGCAGGAACCGCATCTGAATCCCGATAAAGACGTGATGGGCAACATCATGGAGGGCTTAAAAGAGAAAAAAGACCTTCTCGACCGTTTTAACGAAGTAAGCAATAAGCTGGCTGAAGAAATGAGTGATGACGAAATGAACGCACTCATTGAGGAACAGGGCGAGTTGCAGGAGAAAATCGAAGCCTGTAACGGGTGGGAGATTGAGCGGGAAATCGAAATCGCTATGGATGCTTTGCGTTGTCCGCCTGCGGATGCTTCTGTGAAAAACCTTTCAGGGGGTGAGAAAAGAAGGGTTGCTTTATGTCGCTTGTTGCTTGAACGCCCCGATATGCTGTTGCTGGACGAACCTACCAACCACTTAGATGCCGAATCCGTCGCATGGCTGGAGCATTTCCTCGAAAAATACGAAGGCACGGTCGTGATGATAACCCACGATCGTTACTTCCTTGATAATGTGACGGGCTGGATTTTAGAACTCGACCGCGGTAAGGGAATGCCTTACGAAGGAAATTATACCAGATGGCTGGAGCAGAAACAGAAACGTCTGGAGCAGGAAGAAAAAGAAGAAAACTCCCGCCAGAAACAGCTTGCGAGCGAGCTGGAATGGGTACGTCAGTCTCCCAAAGCAAGGCAAGCCAAAAGCAAGGCACGTCTACAGGCTTACGAAGAATTGCTTAATAAAACCCGTGATAAACAGCCAGGCACGGCACAGATTATTATCCCCGTGGGTGACAGGCTGGGGGATGTGGTGATTGAAGCGGAGCATATAGCGAAAGGTTTTGGTGAACGCCTCCTGATTGACAACCTCTCCTTCAAACTGCCAAAAGGCGGAATTGTGGGGATTATTGGCCCTAACGGAGCAGGTAAAACCACGTTGTTCAAACTGGTAACGGGCATTGAACAGACGGACAGCGGAACTTTCCGTGTGGGTGAAACGGTAAAACTCGGCTATATTGACCAGTCAAGGGATTCGCTTGCTGATGATAAAACCGTCTGGGAAGAAATTTCAGGCGGTAATGAGGAAATTGCTTTGGGAAAACAAATGGTAAAAAGCCGTGCCTATTGTTCCTCCTTTAACTTCAAAGGCTCGGATCAGCAGAAAAAAGTAGGGGTGTTATCAGGCGGGGAACGTAATCGCGTGCATCTGGCTAAAATGCTCAAATCTGGTGCAAATGTGCTGCTACTGGATGAACCCACCAACGACCTAGATATTGAAACGCTCAGGGCGTTAGAAGAAGCCTTACAGGATTTTGCAGGCTGTGCCGTCATCATCAGCCATGATCGCTGGTTTTTAGACCGCACCGCTACCCATATTCTGGCATTTGAAGGTGACAGCCATGTAGAGTGGTTTGAAGGCAATTATCAGGATTATGAAGCGGACTATAAACGCCGTACAGGCAATGATATTACGCCCCACCGTATTAAGTTCAAACCTATTGCAAGGAAGGCTTCGTAAAATTAGGCTTAATGGACAAAATATGTCGCAATTTTTAGATATTTACTCCTTTATTAGGTATATTTTTGCTGCTTTGTGGGTGGGAAGCATAATTTTTTCTAATCCTGTATTTGCAATTCCTAATAAGTTAAGTGATGAAGAACTTATTGAAGGTGCAAAACTCTGTACACTCTATATTCCACGGCAAGAAAAGCAATTTGATATTCCCAACAATTTGCTTGCAGCGATTGCCTCAACCGAATCTGGGCGTTATCAGCATGATTTGGAAATTAATCTGCCTTGGCCTTGGCCTTGGACTATAAAGAGTGATGGCAGACAAACTTTCTTTGATAGTAAAGAAGAGGCTATTGAAGCAGTAAAAGGTCTGCAAGCAAATGAGCATAAAAATATTGATGTAGGCTGTATGCAAATTAATTTATTGCAACACCCCAATGCTTTTGCTTCGCTAGATCAGGCTTTTGACCCTGCTTATAATATTACTTATGCTGCACAACTTCTCAGAAATAATTTTAATCAACAAAACTCTTGGGAAAAAGCAACTGCTAATTATCGTCCTAATACTGTTTCTTATTCCTTATTAGTCTTTGAACAGTGGAAGAAAATTATTGATAAAGTAGCAGAAGCTCGTTTAGGTAAATTGAAGGAGGCTCCTTCCAGCAAAGCGAAACCTCAAGATAAGCCTGAAGTAACTTCTGGGATTACATTTTTAATTTTTTCATTAATATTTATAGTTTTAACTTGGAATAAAAATAAAAAAATTTTTATAAATATTACTAAATTTATTTTATTTCACATTGTACAAGCTCAGAAAATTCATAATGCTTATACTAGCAGGTTAATAAAAGAACTAAACGTAACAACGCTTAAATGGTTCTTGGGCATTTTTTTGCCTTTTCTCTTATTGTTAATGCGAAAAGAAAGCACTGAAAGATTTATATTTTTCAGTTTCTTTGGGATAGTATTGGTATTAGCTGCGATTCTTATTTTATACATTATATCTTGGATTTTTCATTTTTTCTTCTATGTTATATTCGGAATCTATAATTTTATTAAAGATATTATAAGAATAATATTTGAACTAATTGCCGAAAAATATAATGAAAATACGCACAAAAACGATAATAAAGCGAGAGAAGAAAATAAAAGTAAGGAAGATAGTAGTTATGAAAAAAACTATTCACAGACACCACCGCATGTTGAAAAAATGACCACAGAAAAAGCAGCATTAATATTGGGTGTTTCACTTAATGCAACCAAAGAAATGATAAAAACTGCACATAATCGCTTGATTAAAAAAATGCACCCAGATGCAGGAGGCAACGATTATCTTGCCAGTCAAATAAATCTGGCAAGAGATTATTTAATGCAATTTGCGAAATATTAATATCCTTCACTTTTACGAAAGAACCCAAATGCAGGACGGACTTAGCCTTTTACACGATGTGGTTACTTTAGCCAAAAAAAGCGGTGCAGATGCCGCCGAAGCCTTGTGGTATGAATCCACCTCGCTTTCTGTTTCCCGTCGTATGGGATTGCCAGAAGGGCTGGAGCGTTCCGAGAGTACGGGGGTGGGACTGCGGGTATTTGTGGGGCAGCAACCTGCTATGGTTTCCGTCTCTGATACCAGCAAGGCATCGCTGGCTGAAATGGTGGAACGGTGCATCAAAATGGCAAAACTTTCGCCACCAGATGAATATAGCAACCTTGCTCCCCAAAGCCTGCTGGCAACGCAGTTTCCCGAGCTGGAACTTCATGACACGCATGAACCGAGCGTCGAATGGCTACAGGAACAATGTAAAATAGCCGAAGAATCTGCCCTTGCCATTAAAGGCATCACCAACTCTGAAGGAGCTGATGCGGGCTATGGCGAATCCAATTTTGCCCTTGTCACCAGCAACGGGTTTGCGGGTGGGTATAAATCCAGCAGCACCTCCCTTTCCGCTTCCGTATTGGCAGGGGAAGGGACGGGCATGGAACGTGACTATGACTTCACCGTAGCACGCTTTGTTTCCGACTTGTCTGCTTCGGAAACGATTGGCATTAATGCTGCCAATAGAGCCTTGGCACGGTTAAATGCCCGCAAGATTCCCACGGGAAAAATGTCCGTCATTTTTGACCCAAGAGTTGCCAAATCCATCCCTGCTATTGTCGCTTCTGCCTTAAACGGAGCTGCTATTGCCCGTGGAACCAGCTTCCTCAAAGACTTTATGGGTAAAGCGATTGCTAATGACAGCATTCATATTATCGATAATCCCCATATCGTGCGAGGGCTTGGCTCCAAACCGTTTGACGGCGAAGGGGTTGCCAATGCTACCCGTTCCCTCGTGGAAAAAGGGATGGTGCAGAGCTGGCTGCTGGATATTCGTTCTGCCAATAAATTGGGGCTGAAAACGACGGGACATGCCAGTCGCGGGCTTTCTTCGCCGCCGTCTCCTTCCACCAGTAACCTGTATCTTGCCAACGGCACACTATCCCCCAAAGCACTGATGCAGGATATTAACTCAGGATTTTACGTTACGGAAGTGTTTGGTATGGGTATCAATATCATCACGGGGGATTATAGCCAGGGTGCTTCGGGTTTTTTCATTGAAAAAGGGGAGATTGCATTTGCCGTCAGCGAAGTGACGATTGCAGGCAAATTGCTGGATATGTTGCGTGAGCTTACCCCTGCCAATGACCTCGCATTCAAATATGCCACCAATGCCCCCACGCTTCGTATTGATAATATGACCCTTGCGGGAGGATGACTAATGCTTTCCTTAAGTTTAAAATCGACATGTTTGGCTTCTTCGTATAATATATGTATTGCAAATAGGCTGAATGTTTGGTTTAATAGTCATACCAGCATATAACCAGAAGCGATGTAAATCGTGTGTTGGTCACGCCAGAAATGGTTCACACCCAAGTTGCGAATAACCAAGATGTCTGCGTAATGTGTAAAAAGCTCCCTTTATTTTTATGGGGAGCTTTTTATTTTTTAAAGACAATCGGTTTTTTAAGTAGCCTGTTATTTAGAATCGTTCCAAAATGGATTCGTGTTTTGGTTTTAGGACGGTTCCCGAATTTTTCCTCGTCACGCGGATAAGCACTGATAATACGCAACGTCAGGACTTTGCGTGCAGCAAGGAACACATCAAAATAAATTTCATATGAGATAATTCTTTCTTGACTATCAATCCTATCAATTACAACAAAGTTGTCTTTCCCCGTTTGGTAACAAGGTCTATTCATAAGCTCTTTTACGACGGAAAGTAGTCCTTTGGATAGTCCATATCGTTCAAAATCAAAAATACGTGTTTCACGGTTATCACTATAGCACAGGTGTTTATCTCGTTTTTCATCCTGCAACTGACCTCTGGTAAAACAATGCAAGCTGAAAATGACATCTACCTTATAAGCACGCTCAGGTTTTCCTTCCTGTGCTGGTTGCAGGTAGGTGATGGTTGTGGGATGTAAGTGTGACAAATCATATCTAACACCTGCATGAAGAAATGGCTTCCAGAAAATCATCAGATTTCATATCATGCCTGCCCTAACAAAACAACCAATTCTTCGGATCAAAAGGGGCAAAGGTTGTGAGGTGACTCAATGCTTCCTATCAAATAACGCCAGCCATGTTTCAGTTGCTTTCATAATATCCGCTTTGCTCGTATTCCAGCCTCCACTGATGCGGATAGCGGTATTAATGTCCGCTGCGGGAATCTGCATGGCAGCCAGTACAGAGGAAGGTTCCATTCTACCCGAAGAACAGGCGGAACCTGCACTGATGGCAATGCCTGCCAAATCAAAATGGATAATCTGGGTTTCCGAAGTTACGTCTGGCATCAGGATGCAGCTTGTATTGGGAAGGCGAGGGGTAGATGATGCAATAATAGTACCTTTGCCTGAAAGAGTGGCTTCCATCGTATCCAGCCAGTCCCTTAGCATCTGCATTTTAGCATAATCTATCTGTTCTATGGCAGCAGCAAAAGCCGCAATCGCTGCGATATTTTCAGTCCCTGCGCGACGGTTTTTCTCCTGCCCGCCACCTTTGATAAAGGGGATAAAAGGAACATTATCTTTTACCAGTAACGCTGCTGCTCCCACCAGCCCACCCATTTTATGAGCGGCAAGGGTAAGCATATCACAGCCCAGCATTCCGAAGTCTAGCGGAATTTTTCCGAGTGCCTGCACAGCGTCACAATGGAAAAAGCCACCATAATGGTGGGTAATGTCTGCCAGTTCACGAACAGGCTGAATCACGCCTGTTTCATTGTTCGCCAGCATGACGGAAACGAGAAAGCCTTTTTCCTGCACCTTTTCAAGGATGGCAATCAGGGAATGAGGCTGCACAATCCCCTCTTCATTCACCTCTATAATAGGCTTGTTTCCCGCGGTTTTAAGGATGGAGGCATGTTCAATAGCGGAAACAATCACGGGGTTATCAGCAAAACTGTTAATCACCGCATTATTCGCCTCAGAGCCTGATCCCATAAAAATAATTTCATGCGGAAATACCCCCACATACTCCGCCAGCACCTTGCGGGCATTATCTGCTACTGCCTTGGCTTTCCTGCCGTAATAATGTACGGAAGAAGCATTAAGGGGGAGGCTTTGCAATTCCTGTGCTGCTGCTATGGCCTTGGGATGAGCAGGTGCGGTAGCGTTATAATCCAGGTAATGTTTCATTTTACAAGCAGAATACCAGGATATTGCCCTACCAGGGAATCAGCGGTTAGCAGGGTGATCGCTTCAGCCGTTGCCTGAGCAACCAGAATACGGTCAAAAGGGTCTTTGTGAATGAGAGGCAAGGTAGGAATTGTTAGTATATGTCTGTTTTCTATGGATAATTCCTGATAGCCATTATCTAGCAGCCCACGCCGTAATAGATGTGCATCTACATAAAAATCCGCCCGCCCAAGACTGTTTTTAATAATAATTTCCCATATACTGGCAACACTGAAAAACAGGCTGTTTTCTATATTATTAATCATGGTTTTTGCCTCCGCTGGAAGGCAGTCTGGCTCGCCAGCAGCCCAAAGCAGAATATGAGTATCCAGTAACAGCTTCATATTTCACCGCTAAACAGGTTTTCGATACTAACGGAGCCAAGCGTATCAAAATCAGGAGGGGTCGTAATGTGTCCCTTCATAAATCCCAGCCGTTTGGTTTGCCCTGCTTCAGGGGTATCGAGTGATACCACCTTCACCATTGGCTTTCCTGCCTTGGCAATCACAAACGATTCGCCTTTTGCTGCCAGTTCAACCAGTCGGGATAAATGGGTTTTCGCTTCATGGATGTTGATAGTCTGCATAGCGTATCTCAAGCAATATTAAACTAAGTCCTATTAGTTTAGTCTATATAGGACGTGATTGCAAGCGGAATATTGCTTACTGTCATAAAAACTTTATAATAAATTAGTGGTAATTAATTAATTAATTATAATGCAACCTATGTAAATTTTCTTAAGGTAAGGTTTTTACTTTGAGAAACTACATGTATTTTAGTAAATGAGGTACATAGCCATGGCTAGCAAAATGCCCTCTGAAAAGAGAGCTGATCTCGTTGCTTTTTCTCATAAGGTCTCTGACTTGGCTGACAAAGCCAAGGCAGTAGACACAGAAACGGCGGAGCTTCTAACGGAGATCGTAAAAGATCTTCGTGATAAGGCGAAGAAAGTCTAAAAAAATAGCAGGGGACTCCAGTCTCCTGTTATTTCACTTTTGCACTATCCTCCTTACGCCACTGCTTCCACCGCCAAAACCTTGTCTATTTAGAATTTTTTTGGTGATTTAAGCATCAAAAAGGTGAATGAAATCCATGCTTTGGTGAAGAATGCGAACAATATCTATATCGTTACCACTGATGCGGAAAAATAGTACATGCGAACCAGAGGGATATTTGTAGTATCCTTTCCGCACTTCGGGGCAGGGACGAGCTATAGCAGGTTGCCTTGCCACCGCTTCTATATGCTTCCAAAGCTGGCATATATAGGTTTCAGCCTGATCAATGCCCCACCTATTCGCTGTATAATCCCAAATTTTTTGTATATCGCACTTAGCCAGTGGCGATAAAATATACTGACCTGTCATGGGTGTGATGAACGTTTATGAGCAATGAATGCCGCAAAATCGAAAGGTGTGGATACACCACTCTGCTCACCCTCAATGAGAGCAGAACGCAACGCACGCAAACGTGTTTCCTGTTCTTCTAGGAGTCGTAACCCTGCCCGCACTACATCGCTGGCATTGCTATACCGACCTTCTCCTACCTGCATTTCAACAAAACGGCTAAAATGCTCACCAAGACTGAATGATGTATTTTTACTTGTCATATAAACCTCTGTGGATAATTATACCCATATTTGGTATCATGACAAGATGGAAAATTCAAATGCCTAAGCCACCGCTTCCACCGCCAGCACCTCGGGAATATAATGCCTTAGCATATTCTCAATACCGTTTTTAAGCGTTGCGGTGGAGCTGGGGCAGCCTGAACAGGAGCCGTGCATTTCCAGTTTCACAATACCGTTTTCAAAGCTGTGATAGATAATATCGCCACCGTCCATTGCCACCGCAGGTCTTACACGGGCATCAATCAGCTCTTTAATCTGCTTTTCTATTTCTGTTTCGTCGCCTGAAGCAGCAGTCTGTTTTGCTTGGCTGGCTACTTCTTTATGCGTCACAAAATATTCCATAATGGCAGTAAGCAGGGCGGGCTTGAGAATTTCAAACGAGAGGCTTTCATCACGCGTCACGGTAATAAAATCACTTCCCAGGAAAATCGCATTTACCCCCTTAATGTCAAAAAGTGCGAGTGCAAGCGGAGTTCCCGCCGCCGCTTCGCGTGAAGTGTAAAATGCCGTAGCTTCACCCAGAACCGTTACACCCGGGATAAATTTCAGGGTAAGCGGGTTGGGGGTCGTTTCTGTCTGGATAAACATGATTTGCCTCTTGATAAAATAGATATATGCTCTATAAAGATGTCTCATTTACTAATAGCACAGAATTATCACTTATGGAAACACTTCTTGCCGATTATTTTCCCATCCTTGTTTTTATGGCGATTGCCGTCGTGCTTTCGAGCGTAATGGTTATTCTGCCTTTGGTCGTTGCCCCCAGCAAGCCTGATAGCGAAAAATTATCGCAATATGAATGCGGATTCAATACGTTTGGCGATGCCCGTTCCAAATTTGATATACGATTTTATCTGGTTTCCATCCTGTTTATTATTTTTGATCTGGAAGTGGCGTTTTTGTTCCCGTGGGCAGTGTCACTCAAAAAAATAGGATTGTTTGGTTTTTGGTCTATGATGGCATTTTTATTTATCCTGACGATAGGCTTCGTCTATGAGTGGAAAAAAGGTGCGTTAGAGTGGGAGTAGAAAATATGAAAAGTGAAATCGCTTTGCCTGCCAATGTGCAGGTCAATCAGGATACGTTACTCGGTGATGTCCTGGAAAGTTTCAACGATAAAGGCTTTGTCGTGGCTTCGCTGGATAGTCTGGTGAATTGGGCAAGAACAGGATCGCTCTGGCCTATGACATTCGGGCTTGCCTGTTGTGCGGTGGAGATGATGCAGGCGGCAGCAGCGCGTTATGATATGGATCGTTTTGGAGTGGTATTTCGCCCCAGTCCGCGTCAGGCAGATGTGATGATTGTGGCGGGGACGCTGTGCAATAAGATGGCTCCCGCTCTGCGTAAAGTCTATGACCAGATGGCGGAACCGCGTTATGTGATTTCCATGGGAAGCTGTGCCAATGGCGGGGGATATTACCATTATTCCTATTCCGTGGTGCGTGGCTGTGACCGTATTGTGCCGGTGGATGTCTATGTGCCAGGTTGCCCTCCGACCGCCGAAGCATTGATTTACGGCATCATGCAGTTGCAACGCAAAATTCGCCGTACGGGTACGATTAAGAAATTTAAACGGTAATCACTATGAGTCTTTCTGAATTGCAAACTTATATTGCAGGTAAATTGCCTGTTACAGCCACTATTGTTCTGGGCGAGCTGATGCTGGACGTAAAGGCACAGGATATTTTACAGGTGCTTGCCTTTTTGCGTGATGATGCGAACTGTCGCTTCACCCAATTAATGGATATTGCGGGAGTCGATTTCCCCGAACGGGAAAAACGCTTTGATGTTGCTTATAATCTGCTTTCGCTCACTAAAAACCTGCGGGTGCGGGTAAAAGTACAGACGGATGAGCAAACGCCTGTTCCTTCTGCTGTGGAACTGTTTCATTCAGCGGGCTGGTATGAACGGGAAGCGTGGGATATGTACGGTATTTATTTCGCTGGCAACCCTGATTTGCGTCGTATTCTAACGGATTATGGCTTTGACGGGCATCCCCTGCGTAAGGATTTCCCGCTTACAGGTTTTGTGGAATTGCGTTATGATGAAGAGCAGAAAAGTGTGGTCTATTCCCCTGTGATCCTACCCCAAGCCTACCGTGCGTTTGACTTTATGAGTCCGTGGGAAGGGGCAAATTACGCTTTGCCTGAAGCAGCAAAGAGCAACTGATATGAATGAAAGTGCATCACACTGGAGTATTGAGCGGGCAACGGAAGCCGACTGGGAAGGCATCTGGAAAATTTTTCGTGATGTCATCAGTCAGGGTGATACTTATACTTACGCACCTGATATGACGCAGGATCAGGTCAAAGACATCTGGGTTCGCAAGGGGTGTCTGGGCTATGTGGTAAAGCATAATCACGATATTATCGGGACGTTCACCCTGCGTAAAAACAAGCCGGGCTTTGGTGATCACGTTGCCAATGCGGGTTATATGGTAAGGCAGGATTACCGCGGTCATGGTATTGCTACTGCCATGTGTCGCTATTCCCTGAAAGAAGCCAAAAAGCTGGGCTATACTGCCATGCAATTTAACTTTGTGGTTGCGAGCAACAAGGCAGCCGTCAAACTATGGCAGAAAATGGGCTTTGCGATTGTCGGTACGGTTCCAAAGGCATTCCGCCATACTACGCTGGGGCTTACGGATGTGCATATTATGTATCGTTCGCTGGAAGATTTGTAAAACCTTCCCTACTTTAGTGCAACCAGTGTTTCCCTGGTTAATTCCTCCCGCTGTAGTGGTAATTTCACAAACCGCATCTGCTCCTGTTCTGCAATAGTTTTGACATAACGGCGTTCGCACAAACGATAGAATACATCCCACTGCTCACACACTTTCATGACGGAAAACAGGAAAATCGGTGCTTTATCTATTTTTTCATACCGTGCATAAAGCAGGCTGTGGATTTTTGTGGCAAGCCCAGGTGAAGAGCTTTTGAAAACCAGAAATACTTCCCCTTCTTCCAGCAAAAACGCCGTTCCCTTATAGTGGGAAATTAACTCTTTTAATTTATGCAGATCAAGGTTGGAAGCCAGAAACGGGCTGATGGCTTTTTGCCTGTCATGCAGGTTAAAATGGATACATTTCCAGCCATAACGGTTTTGGTTGGAAAAATCTTCTGCCAATTCAAAGAGTTTGATGGCAGCGTTGGTGGTGATGATGTCCATAAAATGCCTCATAATGATACTTATGAAATGAAGTATAAAGCAATAACTATGCCAGATTCTTTATAAGCATTTTCGTGTATTCATGCTGGGGGTGGGTAAAGATAGACTCTGCCTCGCCTGTCTCCACCACTTTACCCTTCTGCAATACCATAATATTATGGCTCATCGCACGAATAGTTCGCAGATCGTGACTGATAAACAGGTAGGAAATGCCATATTTCTGCTGCAAGCGAATCAACAGATCCAGAATCTGTGCCTGCACGGAAATATCCAGTGCGGAAGTCGGCTCATCCAGTATAATCAGTTTGGGGTGCAGGATTAATGCCCGTGCAATGCCAATACGCTGGCGTTGTCCCCCTGAAAATTCATGGGGATAGCGGGACTGCATAGATGCCTCCAGCCCCACTTCTTCAAGGATCGCCTCAACTTTCTGCTCTTTTTCCTGCAAAGAAAGCTCACGCTCATGCACGTCCAGCCCTTCGCGAATAATCGCACCCACCGTCATGCGGGGATTAAGACTGGAAAACGGATCCTGAAAGACAATATTCATATCCCGTCTTTGTTTTCGCAAAGCACTTGCTGAAAGCGTATCAAGCCTAATATCTTCAAATACTATTTCACCACGGCTTTTAATCAGCCTTAGCAATGCCAGTGCCAGCGTGGTTTTGCCTGATCCCGACTCCCCCACAATGCCAAGCGTAGTTCCCTGTAGCAGGGTAAGATGGATGTCTTCTAAAATAGGCGTAGTATGTTTTTTCCATGCAAGGAGCGAACCGGAACGGGCAATATCTAATGCCAATCCTTTGCAGGATAATAACATCTTGCTTGTTTTGGGACTGGGTTTGATATGTTCCCTAGGGCTGGAAGCCAGCAGTTTTTTGGTATATTCCTGTTTGGGATGAGCAAAGAGTTCCGCCACTGCTCCGCTTTCCACCAGTTTCCCGTGCTGCATAATCATCACACGATGAGCGGTTTTTTTAACCAGAGAAAGATCATGGGTAATCAAGAGAATTGCCATCTGGCTTTCCTGCTGCAAATGTGCAAGCAGCTTAAGAATTTGCGATTGCACATTGACATCAAGGGCAGTGGTGGGTTCGTCTGCTATGAGCAAATCAGGCTTATTGGCAATCGCCATCGCAATCATCACCCGCTGGCGTTGCCCGCCTGAAAGCTGATGGGGATAGGCATCCAGCCTTTTACTCAATTCCTCCAGCCCTACCTGCTGCAGTAATTCCTCAACCCTTGCACGCAGGGCAGGCTTTTGCATTTTCTGGTGTACGGTAATCGCTTCTTTTATCTGCTTACCAATGGTGTGCAGCGGGTTTAATGCCGTCATGGGTTCCTGAAGCACAATACCGATATTGCGTCCTCTCATATTACGAGAAAAAGGTGCAGGATGCTCGCCAAACTGGCAGGTAATCATTCCTGTTTTGGTGATGCCATTTGGCAGCAAATCCAGCAGGGAAAGGGCGGTTAAGGACTTCCCCGAACCTGATTCCCCCACCAAAGCCAGCATTTCGCCTTTTTCAATATGGAAATCAAGATTATCCACCAGGATTTTATCCCGTGTGCGAATCGTGAGGTTTTGGACTTCAATTAATGGTTTCATCTGGCAGCCTTCTTACTATCAAACGCATCCCTAACACCTTCACCTGCAAAAACCAGCAGGCTGAGCATGAATGCCATCGTCGTAAATCCCGTAATTCCAAGCCACCAGGCTTGCGGGTTGGCTTTGCCCTGTGAAAGCAGTTCACCGAGTGATGCCGAACCAGGGGGCAATCCGAATCCAAGGAAATCCAGTGTGGTGAGGGTCACAATCGAGCCATTGAGGATAAAGGGCAGGTAGGTAAGGGAAGAAACCAGTGCATTGGGGAGAATATGGCGGGTGATGATACGCAGCTCTGAAACGCCTAACGCCCGTGCTGCTCGTACATAATCAAATTTTCGTACCCGCAAAAACTCTGCCCGCACATAACTTACCAGTTGCATCCAGCCAAACAGTATCATCAAGCCCAGCAACCAGCCTATCGTAGGCTCTATAATACTTGCCAGAATAATCAGCATGTAAAGTTCAGGTAACCCACCCCATATTTCCATGAAGCGTTGCATCAATAAGTCCGTAAGCCCGCCAAAATAACCCTGCACTGCCCCTGCTATAATACCAATAAGGGAGCTGATAATCGTTAGGGCAATCCCGAACAACAGTGAAATCCGCACGCCATAAATCAGCCGTGCCAATACGTCTCTGCCCTGATCGTCCGTACCCAGCCAGTTTTCATGAGTGGGGGGTGAAGGTGCGGGAAAAGCAGCATAATTAATCGTGCGGTAGCTATAGTGGATGGGAGGCCAGAGCATCCAGCCAGAGGCGTTAATTTTCTCCGCAATCTGGGTATCACGATAGTCCGTCTCCGTTGCAAAATCCCCACCAAACGTCGTTTCGGGATAGGACTTAAACAGCGGAGAAAAATACTGCCCTTTATATTCCAGCAAGACAGGCTTGTCATTCGCAATCAATTCGGCAAACAGGCTGATGAAAAATAACAGCAAAAACAGCACGGCAGACCACAATCCCCGACGATTGGCACAAAACCGTCGCAAGGCTAAACTTCCTGAAATTCGTTTTAGGATAGGTCGCATAAGTAACATAAGCTATACGAGTTAGAGGAAATATTCAACTGTTCAAGTCCTGTTTTTCAGCACATCCTCATAGTTTTTCCTTTACCAGAGTGTTGCACTTGTGGCTAGAACTTTGCTTTTTTTATATTCGTTTGCAATTATAAAAAATATTTTTTTCAGCTATTTACTGAAAAACAAATCATCAACCTGAGATTGGGTGGGGGCTTGTGAACTTAGTTGCGGGCCATTGAGCAGGGGATCAGGTGCGTCCTGTGCTACCTGCGGCGTTGTTTTATGTCCCTGTGCGGTTTCGGACAAGCGTAAAAGCCGGTTTTCCAGTGTGGTTAAATGGTGTAATACTTTTTTGATCTGCTGACCGCTAATATCCTGGAAACTGCATGCTTCATAAATACGCCCGACCTGTTCGCTGATGACCTCTTTCGATTCAAATTGAATCTCGCTTGCATCCACCAACGTGCCTATAACCGTGACGGCATCCAGAATGACATTGGTAGCATTTTCGGTTACCAGCAATACATCATTGAGATGCAGTGCGGCATCGGGCATCTGACCATGATTGACGATACCTTCTGCCTGACTTCGGATTTCTCCGAATTCTTTGCAGATTTCTTCAATCTGTGCCGAAAGCATGTATAATATCGCCGTAGACGGTTCCATTTTACTCATAAGATGTACTCCTAAAAATTACCCAATACCGCGATAAGCTTGTCTCTAAGTGTATTGGTATTAAAGGGCTTTACAATATAGTTATTTACGCCTGCCTGTTTTGCAGCGATGATGTTTTCCGGCTTGCTTTCCGCCGTGATAAGAATCATGGGGATATGTTTGCTGGCGGGATTGGAACGCACCGCTTTAAGCAACTCCAATCCTGTCATTGGCTGCATATTCCAGTCTGACAGAATCAGATCATATTTGCTTTCCTGAATTTTCTTATAGGCGGCCGCTCCGTCCAGTGCCTCTTCAATATTTTTAAATCCTAATTGCCTGAGTGAGCTGCCAATGATTTTAAGCATGGTCTTAAAATCATCCACTATCAGAATCCGCATATTCATATCAACTGCCATAAATTTATCCTCTCATTTTAAAATAATTCGATTGCATTATATTCATTTTCTTTGACTTCCAGTGAAGCCGTTTGCGTGTGTGAGTACACTTTTGCCTTTGCCAAGGCTTCCACATAACGGGTACGAATATCACTTAAGCGAATACTGGAAAGTATATCATCCACCGCCTTGGAAATGTTGTGGGATGAAGCAACATTTGTATCGCGTGTTACTTCGATATTGCGACACACATCTTCCAGCATACTGCGATAGCGTTCCAGAATACAGGCAACATTATCCATAATCTGCGTATTGCGATCCTGAAATTGCATTCCTACCACAATGTTGGAGATAACATCGGAAATATACTTGGATGGCTCCTCCTTACTGGTTACATGCCTGATAAGTTCAATAAAATTTTCAGAAAGTGCTTTGCTTTCCAGCTCGACTTCTTTTGCTGCAGCGGGTAATAAGATTTCCAGCATATTGAGGGTGGCAATCCCCACGGATGCTATGGCAAACGTGCTGTTAAGGGCTGCATTTACATCTTCATTTTCTGGTGAACTGGTAAGGCTATTGGTATTATACTGCATGTTTGCCTGCCTTTTCTTTTTCGCAATAGGCAAGCAGTTGAGCGGGTATTTCCAGAAGGGGAAATTCAGCCTGTACTGCACCCAGCATCATTGCTGCCTTGGGCATCCCGTAGACGACGCAGCTATTTTCATTCTGACCGATCGTATAAGCACCATTTTCACGCATTTTCAGCAGACCCGCTGCACCATCTTTTCCCATACCTGTCAATATCACGCCAACCGCCTGCGATCCCGCTGCCTGGGCTACGGAATGAAACAATACATCCACCGAAGGGCGATGCCCTGATACCAGCGGACTTTCCTCAAGCTGGCATATATATTCACTCCCCCTCCTGATGATTTTTAAATGCTGGTTACCAGGTGCCAAATAGGCGTATCCCTGCATCAGTCTTGCACCCTGTTTGGCTTCGGAAACGTCTACCTGCGAGATGGAATGCAGACGGGCAGCAAAAGAGGGGGTAAATTGTTCAGGCATATGCTGTGCAATGACAATCGGTGGACAATTAGCGGGCAGCATCATGAATATGTCGCGTAGTGCCTCCACTCCTCCTGTGGAAGAACCAATAGCAATAATATGACGGGAACGTCCGCCAGCGGGCAGAAAGGGTAATACCGTCTTTTTCTGCCTGCCTGCATTACTATGCGACTTCAGATTTGCACGCACTGCCATCTGTATTTTGCTGATGAGTTCTTCGCGTAAATGCTGTAGGGTATCGGGTGAATGAGCCCCCGTTGGTTTGCTGATATAATCCACCGCACCCAATTCCAATGCACGCAAGGTTTCTCCTGCACCTTTCTGGGTAAGTGTGGAGATCATAATCACGGGCATGGGGCGAAGGCTCATAATTTTTTCCAGAAAGGAAAGTCCGTCCATGCCTGGCATTTCAATATCCAGTGTTAATACATCCGGGTTCATCTGCTTGATTTTTTCGCGTGCATCCTGTGCATTCACCGCAACACCAATCACGTTAATGTCTTGTGCATCATGGAGCAGATCACTGTATAATTTGCGTATCAGTGCCGAATCGTCAACAATAAGTACCGTAATTGGTTTCATATAGTTCCCCTAAAATAAATCAATGTCGCCCCCGACGGGTTCAGCAGCAATTTTACGCTGGTAGATTTTTTCATCCCTCAGCACCTGCATATCATCTTTGCGATGCAATTTACGCATCATCACTTTGCCACTGTCGCAAAAATAATGAATGCGTCGTGGTAAATCACCTTCCAGATCCTCTGAATGGATTTTGAAGCCTTCTTTCTGTAGAAAATTACGGATGAAGGCGGCATTTTTGGAACCAATACGGGCGGAGTTGTTAATAACATTACCCCCGCCGAATACTTTGATTTCAAGTCGGTTTTTCTGACCACCCTCTTTAAGAATACCGTTAATCAGGCTTTCCATTGCAAATACGCCATAGCGTGCGGCATCACTCATAGGCGTTACCATTTTTTCGTCACCTGGCAGTAGAAAATGATTCATGCCACCAATGCCTGCAATGGGATCACGAATACAGGCAGAAACGCATGAGCCAAGGATAGTAACCAGCATTTCACCTGAAGTAGATACATACCAGTCACCTGAAAATAATTTGACAATATTCTGTCCTGTATCAGGATCACAACTGCGTCGTTCAATGAATTTTATTTCATTATTCTGCATATTATTTTACCTTCCGGTAAATGGTACGACCCACCAGTTCAAATCTATCGCTGATGCCGTGCAGATTTTCAGAGTGACCTATATATAGCCATCCTTGTGGTTGCATTATATCCGCCATGCGTGCAAACAGTTTCTGCTTGGTGGGTTTATCAAAATAAATCACCACATTGCGACAAAAAATGACATCAAAAGCCCCTTTCATTGGCCAGCTTTCCAGCAAGTTAAGCTGGCGGAAAGAAACCAGATCCTTTAATTCTTTAGTCATGCCTATCTGGTTTGGCTCATTCACACGCTCGGTATAGGCGGTATAGGCTGCGGGTATTCCATCTATATCGGAAGCGGCATAGTGACCTTTTATTCCTATATTCAGCATGTTGGAATCAATATCAGTAGCAAGAATCTTCGCATCCAGCCTTGATTGATGATTCATGGCGTTTTTGAGTGTCATGGCGATACTATAAGGCTCCATTCCCGAAGAGCAGCCTGCCGACCAGATACGGAAACGTCCACCTGTCTGGCTGGTAGTAAACGGGTTGATTACTTCCTCTCGCAAATGCTTGAAATGATGGGCTTCACGAAAGAAACTGGTGAGATTGGTGGTAATGGCATTCACCAGATTTCCTATTTCTTCTGAGCCTTCATCCGATTGCAACAGGGTGCAATAGTCTGAAAAGCTATCGAGTTGCAATGCACGCAAACGCCTTACCAACCTGCCATAAATCATATCCCGCTTATTCTCGGCGAGTACGATGCCTGTGCGTTCATTTGCTAATTTGGCAAGGAAACGAAAATCCCTGTCTTCAAAAGCAAATTCCCGTTTCTGCGTGCTATGTGCTTCGATATGTGCCATATAGTTCACTCCACTTATATGCTACTATTTAAAACTCTTCCCATCCCTGATCATATCCTTTGCCGTTGGCACTTGCCGATTTTGTGACTAATACGGGAGTACGATGAGCTGTCGTGCGAACGGGTAATGCTTTTCCATTCGTTTTGGCGATGGGTCTGACTGACTTGACGGGTAGTTTGGCAGGAGAGGTAAAGGGCTTGGCAGATTCATTGAAAGTCTCTTCACCACCCTCCTCAACCTTAAAGAACTGGATAAGTTTTTCCAATATCTTCGCCTGCTCAATCATGGATTGTGCGGCAGCCGTATTTTCTTCCACTAATGCAGCGTTCTGCTGTGTCGCTTCATCCATCTGCGTTACCGCTGAATTGATTTCATCAATACCAGTAGATTGCTCTGCACTTGCCGAAGCGATTTCGGATACGATATTAGCCACCTGCTTGACAGATCCTACGATGCCTTTAAGGGTTTCGCCCGCCTGATTAACCAGTTGTGCACCTGTTTTGACCTGTACAGCACTTTCATTGATAAGTGTTTTGATTTCTTTCGATGCGGAGGCTGAACGACCTGCCAATGCACGCACTTCAGATGCTACCACCGCAAATCCCTTACCTGCATCGCCTGCCCGTGCGGCTTCTACGGCAGCGTTAAGTGCCAGCAGGTTGGTCTGGAAGGCGATTTCGTCAATAACCCCTATAATATCGGAAATCTTCTGGGAAGATTTCTCAATGCTGCCCATGGCAAGGACGGCTTCTGCCACCACTTTGCCACCCGCATCAGCAATAGTGCTTGCGTTCGTGGAAAGTTCATTGGCATTTTTTGCATTCTGCGAATTCTGCTTCACCGTACCAGTAATCTCTTCCATGGACGCTGCAGTTTCCTCAAGGCTGGAAGCCTGTTGCTCGGTACGCATTGAAAGATCGGAACTGCCGATTGCTATCTCATTGGCTGCGGAGTTTACAGACGCTGCAGTTTCCTGAATATGTTTTACTGTATCAATTAATTTATCAATAGTGCTGTTAATGGAATTTTGTATATCAGAAAAAGTCCCAACATACTCGCCCGCCATTTTATTGGTAAGATTTCCCGCAGACATATCTGTTAACACGCTTACGGCTTCTTTCATGCCCTTTTCATTTTCAATACGCGTAATAGCTGCACTGGTATAATCGCTAGCATATTTTACGATTTTAAGCGGTTTGCCAGAGAGGTCATTAATAGCGTTATACGATGCCTGAATATATACGACACGCCCGTCTTTCGTTTTACGTTTGAATTCTCCCTGTATATACTGCCCGCGGTTTAGTGTCTCCCAGAATTGTCTGTATTCAACAGACGAAGCATGGTCGGAATCGACAAACAGGCTGTGATGCCTTCCTTTAATTTCATCGAGCGTATAGCCCATAAGCGTAAGAAAATTCTTATTCGCCGTAATCACAGTGCCATCCATATTAAATTCGATAACTGCCTGAGTACGGCTGATGGCATCAAGCTGCATTGATGATTCAAGTGCTTTTTGCTTGGTAGCAGTTACATCGCTCTGAATGGAGATAAAGCGCTCCAACTTGCCATCCTTATTGAAAACCGGATTTATAGCTAAAGATACCCAGTAAGAGCTGCCCTTTTTATTGTAATTAAGAATTTCACAATAAAGCGGTTTCTGTGCATGTATTGCCTCTCGAATTTCTTGTTTGGTTTTTGGATCTGTTAAAGGCCCCTGCAGAAAATCTCCTGGCTTTTTGCCGCGTACTTCTTCAAACGTATACCCTGTTACTTTGGTGAAACCCGGGTTCACATACTCAATTTTCTGATCCTTGTCGGTGATAACAACAGAATTATCCGTTTCATTAGCAACCATAGACAAAAGCTCTATTTCCAGCCTTTTGGCAACCTCGCTCGTAATATCCGTCGCATATTTTACCACTTTAAAGGGCTTACCATTCAAATCCATAATGGGATTATAAGATGCCTGTATCCATACTTCTTTTCCACCTTTACCAATGCGTTTATATTCTGCCGTCTGATATTCGCCACGATTAAGAGAATCCCAGAATTGCTTATATTCAATACTGTTTTTGTACGCAGGCTCGATGAACATGCTGTGATGTTTTCCCTGCACTTCATCCAGTGCGTAGCCAAATGTTGAGAGAAAATTTTGGTTAGCATTGATAATCGTACCGTCCATCTGGAATTCAATCATCGCTTGTGATTTGCCGATAGCTTCAATCTGACCTGCATAATCTGCATTCTGGATTTTCTGTTTGGTTGTGTCGGTGGCATATTTCACTACCTTGAACGGTTTGCCCTTTGCGTTCAGGATCGGGTTATAGGACGCCTGAATCCAGACTTCTTTACCAGCCTTGCCAATACGTTTATATTCTGCTGCCTGATAGATCCCGCGATTAAGCTTTGCCCAGAATTCTGAATATTCATTACTGTTTTTATAAGCGTTTTCTACGAACATACTATGGTGCTTGCCCTGAATTTCATCCAGCGTATAGCCGAGCGTGGCAAGAAAGTTCTGATTGGCAGTGATAATCGTACCGTCCATATTGAATTCAATGACAGCCTGCGACTTGTCCAATGCTTCAAGTTTGGCAGTCAATTCACGCATTTTGGCAGTTCTAAAAAATGAGTTAAACATAATAGGGATCCTTTAAGTGATAGATGAGTTTGTAAATTATGCGACAGCAGTTTGAGTTTCGCGGATGCCGGCTTCGTCGAATAAATGTTCTACGGTTAAAAGCACCACCATGCGGTTTTCCAGTGAAATTAATCCGCTGATAAAGTCCGTCGCCGCATTGGTTTCCATTTCGGGTGTTGTTTTTATATCTCCGTCATTGACGGTAAGAATATCCGAGACTGCATCCACCAGAATACCGATATTTCTCCCCTTGACTGCAAGGATAATAATGACATGCTTTGCATTTGCTTCGGTGAGTTCATGACGAAAGCGGGCGCGTAAATCAAAAATAGGAATGATGAGTCCCCGCAGGTTCATAACGCCACGCATATATTCGGGTGAATTTGGCAGGCGGGTTATTTCTGTCCAGCCTTTAATTTCACGCACCGTCATAATATCAACGCCGTATTCTTCGCCCATGACTGCAAAGGTAAGGAATTGTCTTGGTTCACCGTTTTGTATGAGAGCAGCTTTATTATCCGCTCTGGTTTTATCGAAATTATCGGACATAATGTTCTCCTTTTTCAAGCTGCGTTAACGAGGGACAGGCTGGCGTTTTTAAGCTGATGTAATTGTTGCAGCTCGTTGATCTCCAGAATCAGCGATACTTTACCATCGCCCAGGATGGTAGCACCCGAGATGCCTTTTACGGGATCTGCATTTGCTTCCAGACTTTTAATAACCACCTGCTGCTGACCAATAAGTTCATCTACCACCAATCCCATTTTCTGATTACCGCTCTCCACCAGCACAATAAGGCAATGGCTGGTATCATTCTGTGCATCAGGAATACTGAATACTTTATGCAGGTAGGTGAGGGGAACAAATTCTCCGCGGATATTAATCACATCCCCGTGTCCCTCGACGTTTTTAATTTCCTGCACTTTGGGACGCATTGTTTCAATAATACTGGTGATGGGAATAATATAATTTTCTGCACCCACGCGTACAATCATGCCGTCAAGTATGGCAAGCGTAAGGGGCAATGAAATGGTAAATATCGAGCCTTTTCCCGGTGTATTGGTGATACGCACCGTTCCCCCCAGTGATTCAATATTGCGTTTGACCACATCCATGCCGACACCGCGTCCTGAAACTGCCGTGACCTGATCTGCTGTGGAGAAGCCGGGAAGGAAAACCAGATGATCCATTTCTTCTTCGGTTAAGACGGCATCTGCTGCAATGAGTCCTTTTTCCCGTGCTTTAGCCAGCACTTTATCACGATTGATACCTGCACCATCATCTTTAATTTCAATGATAATTCTTCCTGAACGATGATAGGCGGAAAGATGAATCGTACCCTGAAGCGGCTTGTCATACCATGCCCGCTGATCGGGCGTTTCGATGCCATGATCACAGGAATTACGAATCATATGGGTAAGCGGATCACTGAGCTGTTCAATAACCGTTTTATCTACTTCGGTATTTTCGCCTGAAAGAAGCAGTTGAATATCCTTGCCGAGCTGTGTTGCCGTATCCCGCACAATGCGTGGCATCCGCGAGAATATGGACTTTACGGGCTGCATACGCACTGCCATCACGGCTTCCTGCAATTCACGCGTATGATGAGACAGTTCATCTATCCCACGCAGCAGATCGGAAAATTTATCTTCCGAGAGGTGTTTTGCCTGAGCTCTCAACATGGCTTCGGTAATCACCAGCTCACCCACCATATTGACGAGCCTGTCTACTTTCTCCAAATCGACGCGAATGGATGTAGGCACTGCTGTTTTATGCCCCTCTTCCTCTGCTACAGGCTTTTTGGCTGAAGGTGCAGAGACGGTTTGCGGTGTTGCTGCAACGACCACGGGGGTGTTTTCAGTAATCTGGATATTGCTGATGTCACAGACAAATTCAAAGACTTCTCTTATGGATGCTTCGCTGACATTACCACTTATTACAATCGACCAGTCTATCTTGCATAGCGTAACGTCTAACGCTTCCAGTGTCGGCACTCTGCTAATATCGGCTGAAATTTCTGTCTTTCCAAGCTGGCTTAGTTCCCGTAAAATCAGTAAAGGATCATTACCACTGGCAAATAACTCCTCATGCGGAGCAAATAAAATCGTATAATTTCGTTCTGAAGGGACGGCACACACAGATGCCACTGCCAGAACGGGTGCGAGTGAATTAGTGCCCTGGGTGAAACGCTGAAGATTTGCCAGCACATCTGCCCCAAAATCAGTGGGTGATTCCCTGCCTTCTTTGGCAGCATCCAGCATCTGTACCACAATATCAGCGGCTTTAAGTAATATATCTATGGATTCTTTTGTCGGTAACAACTTTCCATCACGCATTAAATCCAGCGTTGCTTCCAGTACATGGGTGAATTGCATAATAGCGTTAAACCCGAATGCACCTGCACCACCTTTGATAGAATGGGCACAACGAAAAATAGCATTGAGCTGATCTGTATCGGTTGTACCTTCATCCAGTTTAAGCAGCCGTTCTTCCATATCCACCAGAAGTTCAGAACATTCTGTGAAAAAGACGCTTTTTAATTCATCCATATCATTCATAATCTATTTCCTAAGGACACACTTTGTTAACAACCTGTATGAGCTTTTCAGGATTGAATGGCTTTACGATCCAGCCTGTTGCTCCCATAACCTTGCCACGCTCTTTCTTCTGACCGTCGGATTCGGTGGTAAGAATGAGAATCGGTACATATTTATGCACTCCTTTGGAACGCACTTCTTCAATAAGCCCAAAGCCATCCATCGCAGGCATATTCAGATCCGTAATAATCAGATCAAATTTTGACCCCTCCGCCAGTATTCGGAGTGCGTCTTTGCCATCTTCGGCTTCCACCACCTCAAAGCCTGCACCGTTTAGCGTAAAAGAAACCATTTCCCGCATGGTACGAGAATCGTCTACTGCCAGTATTTTTTTAACCATCGTGATACCTCCCATTCACTAAAATCTTTAATGTCTATTTGTTGCCATTTTTTATAAAAATTCCGTGTTTTCGGATTTGATGGATGGCTAATAATTAACGTCATCATTGCAGGTGCATTGGAAACAGGAAAAATACCCGAAAAAAGAGAATCCACGACTTTCAGTGCTGTATTTTCCAGACATGCCACAAGGGTAGGTACGTTATGCTCTTTCATCATAGAATGCTCCATCCCGAGAGTGTTGAGCCTAATCCGAGTAACTGAAACGTTTGGCTAAAATTTTCCGTGGGATTGATTAGGGAAAGCTTCACATTCTGTTCTTTTAAGCTACGATCCAAAGACACGATAAGCTGCACACCAGGTGTAGTAATAGTGGTCACTTTGGAAGCATCCAGCGTAAAAGATTCAAAACTATCAAGTTTTAATTGCTTCATCTCTGCAAACAGCTCTTCAACCACATCCATAGTCACCGATGAAGGAAGCTCCATAGTATGTGCATTGGTGCTATCAGAGGACATACATAACCTCATGGAGAAAGCAGATAATCAGGGTGAATGGCATTTTCATAAGCATTGAACCTTTTAAAGAAGTAAATCCTTGTTATATGCAATAGTAATATATAAGTATTAATAATTCCCAAATATCATACCTACCTATGCGTGTATTTACCTTCGCCGTTTCTCAAACCGAATAGAGCAAAAAAAGACTTTGAATAACCAGCTAATTGTTATATTAAGTTTTTTAAACCTGATCCTGTATGGTATGTATGGAAGCTGAACAACCTAATGTAATTTATAAGCAAGTGGGATTACGCATTAAGGAAAGACGCAGAGTTTTGCGTATTACCCAGAGCCGTCTGGCTGAAATTCTGGATATTTCCTATCAACAGGTACAAAAATACGAAACGGGGATCAATCAGCTTTCCCTGACCAAATTGCTGCAATTTGCCAAAGCCCTCAATGTTTCGCCAGAGTATTTTTATGAGGGACTTACGGTGGATTCAACGATCGGCAAACAGGTCGATAGTGACTTTATCCAGCGTACGCGAAGCGGTCCTGTTCATATTCTCCTGGTAGAAGACAATCTCTCGGACGCACTTTTATTTTCCAAAGTTGCGAAAGAATTTGAAAATCAGGTGTCGCTGCATTGCATCAGTGATGCCGAGCAAGTAAAGGGATATTTGGGTAATAGTCCCGAGACGAGTGGCAAAGAAGCAACGGATTTGGTTATTCTTGATCTCAATCTTCCCAAAATAAGCGGATTACAGCTTCTTAAAGAGATAAAAACCAATTCGCAAACTTGCCCGCTGCCAGTGCTGATGCTAACCAACAGCGTTAGCAAAAAAGAAATGATAGAGGCATACCGCCTTGGTGCTGCGGGTTTTATACAGAAATCCATTAATTTTGAAGAATATAGGCAATCCATCGAAACCATGATTATTTATTGGTCTAAAGTAGTGGCGTTGCCAGTAAAATAACAGACATTTTCTCAAAGCCTGCTCTTGTGGACAACTGCGTCGTTAAAACCCTGCTTGCCTTATTTTGTATTAGACCTCTGTCAAAACTCATTTTGGCTGGCTGCAAATACCAGTTTTTCTGCGTTACGATACTCACGTACTAAGATGTACGCTGCGTTTCGTTACTCGAAAACCTGGCATTTTCGCCTACCCA
>Ga0116226_10000315_pt1 | contig 40520 bp, 36 predicted proteins | sample S1TSphfallax_FD_89692 | JGI IMG/M metagenome (GOLD analysis project Ga0116226, IMG submission 89692) | Host-associated microbial communities from peat moss isolated from Minnesota, USA - S1T2_Fa - Sphagnum fallax MG | ecosystem: Host-associated > Plants > Peat moss > Unclassified | place: USA... | reverse complement strand
GCGCAAAGCACCGTCAGCACCACCAGCAACGCCACCGGTAAGCCTGGATCAAAGCGAAGCGCGGCTATCGCTTGAGTCATCCACACACCTTAAGCACAGGAAGATTAAGGAAGGCCTTCTTTTTTGAAAAAAAGAAGCAAAAAACTTTTGCTAATTAAGGTTTGGCGACCATCAGGTATAACGCGGATACCAGGGGGACCGTCGCGGCAATGCCCCAGATCAGCCACCGCCGGCTGTTCCGCCAATAGGCTTCCGGGATTTCTCCGCCTTCAGCAAACGCCCTGGTCTGACGACTCTGCCGCACCTGGATGGGCACCAGCACGAACAGCCAGATCATCCCGGCCAGCAAAAACAGCCCTTCCGACTCCTCCAGCCACGCCACCCCAACCCACGGCATCCCGGCCACATACGCCGCCCCAAACCCGCCGCCGATCGTCAGCACAATCCCGCTCAACGTCAGCATCCAGTCGGTAATCGTCACCAGCCTCTGCGCATGCGCGATAATCCTCGGATCACCCGACCGATCGGCAAACACCTTCCAAACCGACGTCGCCGTCACGTTCCCCAGCAACAGCACCACCCCCACCAGGTGCAGTGTCTTGCATACATCGTACAGAATGGTCCGTGCCTCCCGCCGCCGCCCCGACACATGACCAACCCCCCGCCATCGCGCAACCACCCCCAAAACGCCTCGGCCGCAACCTCCGGCGAAAAGCCCGCTCGAAATCCGCGCCCGATTGCTTTACATGTCTCCCTCGGAAGGATCCCGCACGATGGCTGCATCCCAAATGAACGGCAATTTGCCAAAGCGGCGATCACCGCCAAAACACCGTTTTGCGGAAATGTCTGTGGTAGCGCTGACGCACGCGATACAGGTGGAGGGCCAGTCGCTCCCGGCCGGGACGCAGGGCACCGTGGTCGCCGCCTACCGGGACGGTGTCGGGTATGAGGTGGAATTCGCCGGTCCGTTCCAAGCCGTCGTCACGCTCGAAGCCGCCGACCTGACAGCGTGAATAATCTTCCCCACGCGGCCCATGCACGCGTGGACGGCCGAAAGGTCAAAGATTCTCCTGAATCCGGGCAACGCGCAAAACCGCGGCAAGGCGGCCCTTTTCCAGAGTTTTGAGTTCGCGCGAGACCGTTGGCACGTCCTCGCCGATGCACTGCGAGAGCATGCGAAGAACAATCCCGTTATTCAAGCATCCCGTTCTGCACACGGCATGAAATACGTGGTCGCGTGCCAGTTGAAGACGCCGGACGGCCGAAATCCCTGCCTGACATCGGTATGGATCATCGAGGCTAATCTCACCTACCCAAGACTCGTGACCGCCTATTGAAATGAATCAGCTTCCATCCGTAACCCCAATTGACATCCACCTCGCCTCCCAACAGGAAATGGTAAACCGAACTCAAAATCACGGGTCGCAGCGGAAGCGGACCCGCAGCGCCGGTGAGGCAGGGCGGTTCTGCCTCGGCGGAAGCTTTTTTGTTTTGCCGTTATCGGCCACCGAAGCTCGGCGTGGCGAATTCGATGCTGATCGTGCTGACGGCCCTGGACAAGCGCAACCAAGCCATAAGCACAGCGAATGTTTCTCGATCAAACCAAATAACGGCAGCAAAAGATAAAAGTTTTTTGGTTCTTTTTTTCAAAAAAGAACTGCTTCCTTCCTTTACTGCCCCAGCCGCTGCAAAATCGCCGGCACATGCACCTGGTCGCCCTTATAATTCCCCGTCAGCGCGTACATCACCAAATTGACCCCGAACCGCCACGCCAGCAGCCGTTGCCTGGGCCCCCCAGGTATCGTCGCAAACAACGGCCGCCCATCGTCATCCGTCGCCCACGCCGCCGCCCAGTCATTCGCGCCGATGATGACGGGGCTAACGCTGTCGTTCGCCCGATCCTGGTCCTGCTGCACCCAAACCGTTGCACCCTCATACCGCCCCGGAAATTCCGACAGCAGATAGAACGCCCTTGCCAGCACATGCGCGTTGGTCAGCGGCGCCAGCGTCGGCACATCCAGCCCAGCGGACGCCCTGCGCAGCGCCGCATCGGTCCCCGGCGCAAACGCCCCGTCCGCCCCGCCGCCGCGCGTATCGATCAGCACAATGCCGCCGTGCCGCATGTAATCGTTCAACGCCGCCGTAAACGCCGGCGTCGCCCCGGCCCCCGCCGTAATCGGCCAATACAGCAGCGGGTAAAAACTCAGATCGTCATGCCCCGGCACCACCGCCGCCGGCGCCGCCAGCACCGCCGCCGTATGGTCGTTTACGTAGTCCGACAACCCCGACAGCCCCGACTTCGAAACGGCGTCCACCGACGCATCCCCCGTCACCACATACGCCAGGTGCGTCGCCAGCGCCGGGCTCACATCGGCACCCGACTGCGCCCGCGCGACCGGCACAACCGCCAGCAGCAGCATCACAGCGAACGCCGGCCGCAGCAGCCCGCGCAGCCGCAACGTCAGCAGCAAATCCGCGCACAGCAGCAGGATCGCGAGCGCAATCGCCCCCGGCCCCAGCGGCACCACAACCGAAGTCCCGTTCAATGCCAGATGCGTCGCCCCTCGAATCGGCGCTTCCGCCGCAAGTTGCACATGATCGCCCACATTGAACGCATGCCGATCCTGTGCGAGTCCATAAAAACCCGGCGGATGATGCGGCCCGGGCACGGCCGCGGCCAGATCCGCGGCCGTCAGCGCCCGTGCCCCCGCCGGCGGCGGCCCCAGCACCCCAAAACCGTCCAAACTCTGCGCCGGCGGCAGCGGCCGTCCGTCATCCGCCACCGCCACTCCCGCCGCCCGCTGCACCAGCCGACGCAGCATGTCCACGAACAGCCCCGACAGCGGCAGGTTCGACCAGTCGGTGTTGGCCGTCACGTGGAACAACACAATCTCACCCGCGCCATGCGGCATCGCGGTCACCAGCGGCGTGCCATCCCGCAGCTTCGCCCACGTCTCCGCCGTCTGTGCCGCCCCCGGCTCCGCCAGCACCTGCCGGTTCACCGTCACCTCGTCATTCACGCGCAACCCGCTGAACGGCCCGGGCGGAAACGGCGCCAGATGCTGTGGCTGGCTCCAGCTCAGCGCGCCCCCCAACTGCCGGTCGCCCTCCAGCAGCTTCTCCGGCAGCAGCCCCTGCTCCTCGGCACCCATGTCGGGCCCCGCGAACCGCAGCAGAAAGCCGCCCTGCCGCACCCACGTATCGATCTTCTCCGCGTCCGGCCCGGTCAGCGTCCGGTTTGCCGCCACCAGCACGGACAGCGGCCGCGCCAGCAGACTGCCGAGGTCGCCATGCCGCACCTCGGCATACGGCGCGAGCGCCTTTTCCACATAAAAATCGGCCCCCAGCAGCGGCGTATCCGCCCCCGAGGCACTCAGAACCCCCACCGGCCGCCGCCGCGCCGCCTCATCCAGCAGGAACACGCTCGCCGCCCCCGGCGACCGCGCGAGCCGCAACGATGCCAACTGGTTGCGCAGTTCCGGCGGCAGGTTCAGCTTCGTCGCCGCGGTCGTCGATCCCGCCGCAAGATGCAGCGCGGCGCTCGCCAGCACATGCCCGTCCCCCGTCTCGGCCAACACCTGCTCGTCGCGCGGCGCACCAATCGGCGTCGCCGCCAGGTGCGCGGTCAGCCCCGCCGCGTTCGCGCTCACCGACAACACCCGCGCCGGCAGGCTGCCGGCATATTCGGTGACATGGCCCCGTGCCGCCAGCGCCGCCGCGAACGCGCCATCGTCCGACCCTGCCACCCCATCCGCGATATACGCCGTCGGCCCCTCCGGCAGGCCGCGCACCGCGGCAGCGGCTTCCTTCCGGTCCGTGCCCCATGGCAGCGGCGCCAGCGCCGCCAATCTGGCGCGTAGCAGCGCCGCCGGCTGCGGCGCCGTCGTCCGAATCGGCTCGAGCAACGCCCCGGTCGCCAGCAGCGACACATCGCGCCCCTGCCGCGCCGCCTCATCGAGGAGGTTATTCGCCGCCGCCAGCCGCGCCGGCCAATCCGGCCCCGCGGCAAATCCGTTATCGATCACCAGCAGCAGCGGCCCGCGCCCCGGCAGCCCCGCGCCCCCGCCGCCCAGCATCGGCCCCGCCAGTCCGACGATGATCAGCCCCGCCGCCGCCAGCCGCAGCGCCAGCAGCCACCAGGGCGTCCGCGCCGGCGTCTCCTCGCGCGGATGCAGCGTGGCAAGCAGCCGGATCGCGGGGAATTTCTGCAAACGCGGCGCCGGCGGCGTCGCCCGCAGCAGCCACCAAAGAACCGGCAGCCCCAGCAGCGCCAGCAGCAGGGCAGGGGTCGCGAATATCATCGCCGCTCCGCCGGCGTCATAAGCATCATCGCCGCTCCGCCGGCGTCACAAACATCATCGCCGCTCCGCCGGCGTCATAACCATCATCGCCGCGCCGCGCCGGCGTCCAACGCCATGAACAGCGCCAGCAACGCTGTCTCCGGCGGATGATCCGTCCGGTGCAGCGACAACGTAAACCCTGACGCGGCGGCCAACGCCCGCAACCCGGCCAGTTGCGTCTCCAGCGCGGCCGCATAGTCGGCGCGAATGCCCGACACGCGCGGGATCAGCGTCTCACCCTCCCGCTCCAGCCCGATGAAGCGCACGCGCCCCTCGTACGGCAGCAGGAACTCCGCCGGGTCCAGCACCTGCACCAGATGCAGCCGCACCGGCAGCGCCCCGAACCTCTCCAGGCACCCCCGTATCTCGGCCAGCGGCGACAGAAAATCGCCGAACAGCACCACCTGGCTGTGCGGCGGCACCCGTGCCGGCTCAGGCAACCCCTCGGTCTCCCCCGGCAGCGACGCCGCGAGTGACGCGAGCCCGGCGCGTCCGGAAAACATCCGCGGCGCGCCGATCACCCGCACCTGCTCGCCCGCGCGGAATAGCAGCGCCGCCAACGCCAGCGTCAGCAACTCCGCCCGCTCCCGCTTTTCGGGCAGGTGGCGGCCAGACCGCCAGTGCATGCTCGGGCTCGCGTCGCGCCACACGCACACCGTCTGTGCCGCCTCCCACTCCATGTCGCGCACATACAGCCGGTCCGACCGCGCCGACCGCCGCCAATCGATGCGCGTCTGCGCATCGCCTTCCACGAACGGCCGATACTGCCAGAACGTATCCCCAACCCCGACCCGCCGCCGCCCATGCACCCCCTGCGCCACGGTCGCCGCAACCCGGTCCGCCGCCACCAGCAGCGGCGGCAGCCGCGCGCCCGCAGCCTCTGCCTCCGCCGATAGGCGCATCAGCACCATTGGAAATTAACCAAGCTGGCCAACCAGCCGGTCGATCAGCTCGGACAGCACAACCCCCTCCGCCCGCGCCGAGAAATTCAGCGCCATCCGGTGCCGCAACACCGGCTGGGCCAAGGCAATCACATCGTCCAGGCTCGGCGACAGCCGCCCATCGAGCAGTGCGCGGGCGCGGCTCGCCAGCATCAGCGCCTGGGCCGCGCGTGGCCCCGGCCCCCAGGCCACATGCCGGCGCACAATCTCATCGCTCGCCGTCTCCGGCCGCGCCCCCCGCACCAGCGCCAGGATGGAATCGACCAGCTTTTCCCCCACAGGCACCGCGCGCACCAGCGCCTGCGCCCGCATCAGTCCGGCGGCATCCATCACCGCGGCCGGCTCGGCGACCTGCGTCCCGGTCGTCGCCAGCAGCATGGCGCGCTCGGCCACCGCGTCCGGATACGCGATTTCGATGCTCAGGAAAAACCGGTCGAGCTGCGCCTCCGGCAGCGGATAGGTGCCTTCCTGCTCCAGCGGATTCTGCGTCGCCAGCACATGGAACGGCGCCGGCAGCGCATGCTCCACACCGCTCACCGCCACCCGCTTCTCCTGCATCGCCTGCAGCAGCGCCGACTGGGTGCGCGGGCTCGCCCGGTTGATTTCGTCCGCCATCAGCAACTGGCAAAAAACCGGACCCGGCACGAACCGGAATGTGCGATGCCCGGCATCGTCATCCAGCACCTCGCTGCCGGTAATATCGGCCGGCATCAGGTCCGGCGTGAACTGGATCCGGCGCCGGTCCAGGCCAAGCACCTTCCCCAGCGTGTCCACCAGCAGCGTCTTGCCCAGCCCGGGCACCCCAATCAGCAGCGCATGGCCACCGGCAAGTAGCGCCACCAGCGACTGCTCCACCACCTCCTGCTGGCCATAAATGATCCGGCCGATTTCCCGGCGGGCGGCGACGGCGGACGCCGCAAGCTTTTCCGCATCGGCGATGACTGTGTCGAGCAAGCCAGACCCTTTCCGATATCGCGGCCATTCTAGCCGCGTGTTCGTTTATGCGGCTCTGCGGCCACGGGTCATTTTCCGCGCTTAAAAACCGGGCGTCCAGGCTTTTACCAGGCTACCCCCCCTCCCTATATGGGCGAGCGGGTTAAATTCGCTTCTTGTATTGGAGGGTCGGGCGTGAGTGAGGCGATTTACGCCAATGTGGTGGCCGACAGGCAGCGCGGCCCCGCTCCACCTGATGAACAGTCCAACCGCCCGCGCCGACAGCCGTTCGAGCACGGCGAACTGCCATTTCTCATCAAGCGTGACGGCACCTGGCTCTATCGCGGCAGCCCGATCAGCCGGAAGGAACTCGTCTGCCTGTTCAGCAGCGTGCTGCGCCGCGACGCCGCCGGCATGTACTACCTTGAGACGCCGGCGGAACGCGGCCGCATCCAGGTAGAGGACACCCCCTGGGTCGCCGTCGAGCTGGACTGGACGCGATGCGGCTCCGGCAGCCAGCAATGCCTCACCTTCCGCACCAATGTGGACCAGGTGGTCACCGCCGGCCCCGAACACCCGATCCGCGTCGCCCACAACGCGCTCACCTGCGAGCCCACCCCCTACCTCACCATCCGTCCCGGCGACGGCGGCCCGCCGCTGGAAGCCCGCATCGGCCGCGCGGTCTATTATGAGCTTGTGGCGCTCGCCGTCCCCGGCTGCTGCGGCGGCCGCAAGCAGCTCGGCGTATGGAGCTGCGGAGTCTTCTTCCCCTTGGGCGATCTGCCCGCCTGCGGCAGCTGATCGAGACACTCACCGCCGACTGGTTGCGTGAGCGGCTGAGCGGCCCCGATCCCGCGCCCGAGGATCCTGCCTTCGCCTGGGCCGACGATTATTCGATCGCCGCCGACGCTCCCCTGGCCGAGGCCGCGGTGCTGGTGGCGCTCATCGCCGACGGTATTCCGGGCGTTCTGCTCACCAAGCGCACCGCCGGCCTCCGCAACCATGCCGGCCAGGTAAGCTTTCCCGGCGGACGCATCGACCCCGAGGATGCCAGCCCCGATGCCGCGGCGCTGCGCGAAGCCCACGAGGAAATCGGCCTCGATCCCGCCCAGGTCACGCTCGTCGGCCGCATGACGCCCTACGTCACCGGCACCGGCTACCGGGTCACCCCCGTTGTGGCCCTTCTGGCGCGCGGCTTCGTGCTGACGCCGTCGCCGGACGAGGTGGAGGCGGTGTTCGAACTGCCGTTGACAGTCCTGCTCGACCCCGAGGCGCCGCGCCGCCGCAGTGCCGAATTCCGCGGCAGAACCCGCCATTACTGGGTCTGGCCGCATCCCCTGCACGACATTTGGGGCGCTACCGCGGCCATCCTTGTCCACCTGGCCCAGCGGCTGAGGTCAACTGGTTGATGTCCCCTGAACGCGCCCAGCAGGTGCAGTTCCGCGTGCGCAGTTTCAGCCAGGTCTGACGGCCAATAACCACGCGGCTCCCCTCGCCTTGCTGGATCGCGACGGGTTCGTCGCGGGTAAGGTAGGTGCGTGGGCCTCGGTCGCCTTGGTCACCGGGCGTTTCCCACACCGGCAGGTCCCGCACAGCCACCGTGCCAAGCGACTCGCTCCGGCCGATCCGAAGCGTGAACACGCTCTCGTCCCCCACCCGCGGCAAGCCCGACGGCGTGCTGAGCAGGGCCGTCATCTGCGGCCGGGCCGACAATTGCCGCAGTTGGAGCAAACTGGGGCCGACACCGACCAGCACCGCGACCGCCGTGGCCGCCCAGCCGGCGACGGCAAGCAGGCGAATGCGCACCTGCGATTGCAGCAGTCGGGCGATTTGAAATGTCACCTGCTGCAATTCCGCTTCCAGCGCGCGAATGCGCATGCCGGCGACCAGCGCCTCATGCGACGCCTCCTCCTTCGCCTGGCGGGCAATCGAAAGCTGGCGCTCCAGGCTAAGCTCGCGCGCCCCCTGGCTGAACGACGCGGCAGGCGGCCGCGGCTGCTCGCGCAGGCGCCCGGCCACGTCCAGCAGTGAAAGCCGATGCTGACCCAGATGGTCGATCAGCTTGCGACGCGCGGCATCGGCCTCGCCCGGCTGTTGCGAGCCAAGCATGGGAAGCAGCTTCTGCAGGCGCCCCAAGAACGCCGCATCGGAAAAAGGGTCGGTTTCGGACAATTTTTCTGTTCCAGCCCCCTTCCTAACGCGCGCCGCCCCTCGGCACCATGCCAGTTTTCGGTTTACGACGTACAGTTGCCAGCCAGTGGACAGACTCTTAGGTCAGAGCCGTAGGTGGGCTTCAGCCCACCACTTCCATGCCGACCCAACACCATAATGAGAAACTCGGGCCACCAGGCCGGCTGACAAGGGGCATTGATGGCTGCCAAAACGGTTCACAAAGTGGTGCTCGCCTATTCGGGCGGACTCGACACCAGCGTCATCCTGCGCTGGCTCCAGACAACCTATGGTTGCGAAGTGGTGACCTTCACCGCCGACCTCGGCCAGGGCGAAGAACTCGAACCGGCGCGCCGCAAGGCCGAACTGATGGGCGTGCGCGAAATCTTCGTCGAGGATTTGCGCGAAACATTCGTGCGCGACTTCGTGTTCCCGATGTTTCGCGCCAACGCCCTCTACGAAGGCCAGTATTTGCTCGGCACCAGCATCGCCCGCCCCCTGATCGCGCAGCGCCAGATCGAAATCGCCGAAGCCGTGGGCGCCGACGCGGTCGCCCACGGTGCCACCGGAAAAGGCAACGACCAGGTCCGATTCGAACTCGCCTATTACGCGCTGAAGCCGGACGTGACGGTGATCGCACCCTGGCGCGAATGGGATCTCACCAGCCGCACCAAACTCCTCGAATTCGCCGAGGCGCACCAGATTCAAATTGCGAAAGACAAACGAGGCGACGCGCCGTTCTCGGTGGACGCCAACCTGCTGCACTCCTCCAGCGAAGGCAAAATCCTCGAGGACCCGGCGCTGCCGCCCGACGAAATCGTCTACCAGCGCACCATCTCGCCCGAAGCCGCCCCCGACCACGCCACCGAAATCGCCATCGATTTCGTGCACGGCGATCCGGTGGCGCTGGACGGCGAAATACTGTCCCCGGCCGCGTTGCTCACCCGGCTGAACGCGCTCGGCCGCGACAACGGGATCGGCCGGCTCGATCTCGTGGAGAATCGTTTCGTCGGCATGAAAAGCCGCGGCATCTACGAAACGCCCGGCGGCACCATCCTGCTCGCCGCCCACCGTGGCATCGAAAGCATCACGCTCGATCGCGAGGCGGCGCACCTGAAGGACAGCCTGATGCCGCGCTACGCCGAGCTGATCTATAACGGCTTCTGGTTCGCCCCCGAACGCCACATGCTGCAGGCGCTGATCGACCGCAGCCAGGCCTCCGTCACCGGCCGCGTGCGGCTGAAACTCTACAAGGGCAACGTCACCGTCACCGGCCGCGAAAGCCCGCACAGCCTGTATTCGGCGCGCGTCGTGACGTTCGAGGACGACCAGGGCGCCTATAACCAGGCGGACGCGCAGGGCTTCATCCGCCTGCAGGCGCTGCGGCTGCGGCTGGGTGCTGCGGCGGGGCGGCGGGGCGGGATGCCGTGAAGGAAGGAAGCAGTTCTTTTTTGAAAAAAAGAACCAAAAAACTTTTACTTATTAAGGGCAGCAACCGATTGGCCACCTTGAACGACCCGCCGGACGCCATGAGTAAAAGTTTTTTGGTTCTTTTTTTCAAAAAAGAACTGCTACCTTTCTTCACGGGTTACAAGCCGTTACGCCTTTCAGCCGCGCCGAAGCTGCGCCGGTGGGATATATATCCGGTTGCCAACGTTGAGCACGTCACAACTGGGTGGGTTTCGCGTTTGATATGGACGGCACCGACATGCTGACCCGGGCCCCCGCACGCTTCATGGCCCCGCAGAGCGCCGGGCTTACCCGTGCGCCGGCGGCGCGCGTGCTCGTCGATCTTAGCCACGCCGCCGACGGCTATGTCGGCGTCGCACAGGATTTGCGTCTTATTTTCGGCATGCTGAGCGGCCTGCCGAGCGTCGAAGTCGCCGGCCTGCTGATGCCCACCGCGCGCCACGACCTGCCCCACATCTACCCCGGCCGCCCCGACGCCCCGGCGCTGACCGCCGCCGTGCTGCACTGGATGGAACGCAACTGGAGCCGGCCGGACCCGCGGCCGTTCCCACTTTCGCTGCTGCAGACCATGCAGATGATGCGCCAGATCGCCCGCAATGAGCATCTTCTGCTGCCGATGGCCGACACCAGCCAGCTCAATTCGCTGTGGCGCATCCTGTTCGCCCGCACCCTGCCCCCCGAACAACGCGCGCAAGTTCTCGCCCAGCAATTCTACGCCACCGACCTCTCGGTGAGCGGCATCATCGACCGCTGCGCCCACCTGCCGTTCCCCATGCTGAAAACACTCGCGGCGGAAGGTTTCGACGCCGTGTTGTTCTGCATGCCCCGCCCGGTGCGCCTGCCGCGCGGCGTGCGCCAGATCCAGCGCTTTCACGACGCCGTTCCGGTCACCGACGTCGATACGGTGGTCAACTGGAAAATGGCCATGGCGCACTCGCGCCTGGTCCGCGCCTGCGCACCGGACGCGCTCTTCGTCTGCAATTCGCCGCAAAGCCGCGACGACCTGATAAGCCTGGACCCGCGGCGCGAAAAGCACGCGGTCGTCATCCCCTGCGCGCTCGCCGCCGCCCGCCCCCCGCTGGAGGGTGTGGACCCCTCGGTCATCATCGGCCGCCACGTCACGTTCCGCGCCCTGGGCCTCACCGGCCAGGCCGCCCCCGCCGCCTGGGTGCCCCCAGCACCCGGCCTGCGCTACGTCATGGCGGTATCCACCCTGGAGCCGCGCAAGAATTTCTGCGCCCTGATCCGCGCCTGGGAACGCGTCGCCGCCCGCCGCGACCCCGATCTGCGCCTCGTCATCGTCGGCGGCCCCGGCTGGCGCGAAGGCGAAGTGCTGAGCCAGCTCCGCCCCGGCGTCGAGCGCGGTCAAATTTTCCACCTGCAGAACGTCCCCACCGACGACATGCAAACCCTGATGCGCCACGCCGCCTGCCTGGCAAGCGTATCGTACAACGAAGGTTTCGGCTATTCGCCCTTGGAGGCGATGCAGGCCGGCGCCCCCTGCCTGATTTCCGACCTGGCCGTATTCCGCTGGATCTTCGGCGACGCAGCCCTCTACGTCGATCCCTACGACGTAGAATCAATCGCCACCGGCATCGAGCGCCTGGTAAGCCTCCCCACCAGCGCCGACCTCGCCCACCAATTACGCGCCCGCAGCGAACCCGTCCTCGCCCGATTCCGGCCGGCAGCGATCGCCGAGGCCTGGGACGCATTGCTGCATGGGTTGCGGACGGCGGCGTAATAGTAAGCAAGGAAGTATTTCTTTTTTGAAAAAAAGAAACAAAAAACTTTTACTTATTAGGGGTGAATCCGTCGATGGGCGAGTTGCAGACATTGCTCGCAGCCTTGCCGGATCGCGACTTTAGAATCCAGTTCGACGAGCGCGCGGCCTATGATCCTGCCCGCTTGAATGTCGTGAACGAAATATGCGCCAGGGCGGGAGGGACCGCATCTGTCAGATTTTATGGTCATTTCTCGAGCACCTTCGACTGCGCCGACGCGTCCCGACTGACCGAGTGCCGTGCCCTGTCTTTGGGCACTCACACACCGCTTGGCAACGTCCGCGCCATAGCAACGATGCCGAATCTTGAGGTCTTTGGCATCGACGTATTCAACGGAAGCAAGCCGTAGGGTGGGCTTCAGCCCACCACGTTCACGCCGCTCGAACATAGCACAATCACAGACTCGCGCCACTAGCAAGCCGTAGGGTGCGATGCCCTTTGCATCGCACCATCGTGGCAACGGGAACGTGGTGGCCTGAAAAGCCGTGCAATGCAAACGGCATTGCACGGTTTGTTGCAGGAAATCTTAGCGCGGGACAAGGCCTTGCACCCCGGTCCCCTCTTGTCCCGCGTCGGACAGTCCGGCGTTTACATCGATCGCCTGCCAAATCAGAGCCTCGGCCCGCTCAGCTCTCGCTGCAACCACGTCGAAGCGGAATCCGCATGTTCGGTAAACGTAAGTTCACCCACATCTCGGTCCGTCGCGGCGCAAATTGCGTATCCATTCGGTGAACACCGCGGTGACGTTCAGGCGGCTTGGCGCGGGAGACGACCTCGGGGATTATCTATCTTTATTTTTACAGCACTCTTGCGGCTACTGCGTCTAGCTTCGCCATCAGCGCGGCGTCCCGCGATGCCGCCGGCGTAATCACTGCGTGGTCCAGCGCGTGATCGCACCCCAGGGGACACGCGCCGCCAATTCTTGGCACGGCGTGGCGCACCAGCGCGCGGGCGTGGGCGGCGTTCTCGGTCATCACCCGCACTACAGCGTCCACCGTTACGTGGTCGTGGTCCTCGTGCCAGCAATCGTAATCCGTCACCATCGCCACGGTGGCGTAATGCAGTTCCGCCTCGCGGGCGAGTTTCGCCTCCGGCATGTTTGTCATGCCGATCACCGAACATCCCCAACTGCGGTAAAGCTCGCTCTCCGCCTTGGTGGAGAATTGCGGCCCCTCCATGACGAGGTAGGTGCCGCCGCGCGTCACCGGCACGTCCAGCGCCCGCGCGCTGGATTCCAGTACGTCGCCCAGGGACGGGCACACCGGGTGCGCCATCGAAACATGGGCCACGCAGCCCTGGCCGAAGAAACTCTTTTCGCGGGCAAAACTGCGATCGATGAACTGGTCCACCACCACGAAATGCCCCGGCGGCAAGGCGGCCTTGAGGCTGCCCACCGCTGACATGGAAATGACGTGCGTAACCCCCACGCGCTTGAGCACATCGATGTTGGCGCGATAATTCAGGTGCGTCGGCGAAAGCCGGTGTCCCCGCCCATGCCGCGGCAGGAAAACGCAAGTCGTGCCATCAAGCGTTCCGAACAGCAACTCGTCCGACGCCTCACCCCAGGGCGACTCGACGCGGCGCCATTCGCGCCCGGTGAGCCCCTCGATGTCGTACAGCCCCGAGCCGCCGATCACCCCTACGACCGCCATGGCCCCCCCGAGCACCAGCGCCTTATCGACAAAACTCTTGTGGTTCTTTGTTTCAAAAAAGAACTGCTTACGACTTCTTCCCGTCCTGATAAATAAACGCAAAGAACTTATTCACGTAATGACCAAGGCTCCCTTCCGAGTGATCCTCGTCATGGTGAACATCGGCCCAGAAGCGCCGCTTCATGCCGTAGGTCGCATAGGTCAGCAGCGCCAGGAAGCCGACCATGCGCACGCCGAGACGCTTGCGCGAATCATTCTCCGGATTGGCCGCATAATACAGGAACGTCGTCACGTCGTGCGCTTCCTGCGCCACCGTCGCCTTGGTGCCATCGGCGTAGGTGACAGCCCCGTCCGACAGCGGCGGCGGCATGTGGATGTTATGGCCCGGGAAATAGGTGTTGTAATAAAGCCCGTCGGGCACCGTGACGCCCTTCGGCGGATCGACATATCCCTTGCCGACCAGCGCAAAAATGTAGTTTGCGCCGCCCTCGCGGGCGTTCAGCAGCAGGCTTTGGTCCGGCGGCAACGCGCCGTTGTTGGCGGACCGCGCCGCCTTGTCGTTGGGAAACGGGCTCACGAAGGCATCGGAAGGGAGGCCAGGCCGTGTGGTCGGTTTGCCGTCATCGTCCAGCGGACCGGCGACTGTCTTGCTGGCCGCGATCGCCTTGATCTGCGATTCGCTCAGCCCGATGCCGGCCAGGTTCCGGTAGTTCATGTATTTCATGGAATGGCAGGCAGAGCAGACTTCGTTGTAAACCTGAAAACCCCGCTGCGCCGACGCCCGGTCGATCGTGCCGAACGGGCCATCGAACGACCATTTTTCCTGCGGCAGTTTTATTTCTTCTTCCTGGGCACGCGCGGCTGGCGCGAGCGTCGCAAGCGCTATGGCCAGTATGCTGGCCGTGGCAACAAGACGCTTCATCACGACTTCTCCATCGGCTTCGCGGCGGCCCCGGCCGGCAGCGGTCCGCCGCCCCCGCCTCCTGAGCCCGATCGCGCCGGCAGCACCGGATGGCTGATGCTTTCCGGCAAAGGCAGCGGCCGCTCGAAGATGCCGACAAACGGCAGCGCGGCGAAATGGGCGAAATAGAGCAGGGTGAAGACCCGTCCCAGCGGGATCCAGATACCTTCCGGATGGTGATGCCCGACCAGGCCGAGCACGACCATGTCCACCACAAGCAGGAACATCATCGGCCGGTAGATCGGACGGAAACGCGCGCTGCGCACCGGGCTGGTGTCGAGCCAGGGCAGGATGAACCACACCAGGATGCTGCCGAACATGCACAGCACGCCGAGCAGCTTGTCCGGCACCGACCGCAGGATGGCGTAGTAGGGCAGGAAGTACCACTCCGGCACGATGGCATTCGGCGTCTGCAAGGGGTTGGCCGGGATGTTGTTGTCCACCTCGGAAAACAGCCACGGCCGAAAGAACACGATGGCGGCGAAGACCAGGAAGTAGACACACATCCCGACGCTGTCCTTCACCGTGTAGTACGGGTGGAACGGCACCGTGTCCTGCTCGCTCTTCACGTCGATGCCGAGCGGATTGTTGCTGCCGGTGATGTGCAACGCCACGACGTGCAGGAATACCACGCCGAAGATGACGAACGGCAGCAGGTAGTGCAGGGCGAAGAAGCGGTTCAGCGTCGGGTCACCTACCGAGAAACCGCCCCACAACAGGGTGACAATCCAGTTGCCGACCCACGGAAATGCGGAGAACAGGTTGGTGATGACGGTGGCGCCCCAATAGCTCATCTGGCCCCACGGCAGTACGTAGCCCATGAAGGCGGTGGCCATGAGCAGCAGGAACAGGGCCACGCCCGTCATCCAGAGCAGCTCGCGCGGCGCCTTGTAGCTGCCGTAATACATGCCGCGGAAAATATGCGTGTAGATCAGGATGAAGAACATGCTGGCGCCATTCATGTGCACCAAGCGTATCAGCCAACCGTAATTCACATCCCGCATGATGCGCTGAATGCTGTCGAAGGCACCCGCGGCACTCGGGTTATAGTTCATCGCCAGAAAGATGCCGGTGGCGATCATGACGAACAGGTTAATCGTCGCCAGCGCACCGAAATTCCAGAAGTAGTTGAAATTCTTCGGTGTCGGGAACCGCGCATATTCGTTGTTCATCAGGCTGATCAACGGCAGGCGCGAGTCTATCCAGCGCACCACCGGGTTCTTGAACTCGCTCTTGTAGAGCCCGACCATCGATGTCGTCCTTATATCTTTCCCGGCCAACGGGAGGAGAGCTGTCAGCCAATACGACGAGGCTATTAGGGTTGGATTACCAACTCCGCAATCCGCCCTTCGGGTGCGGTGCAACACAAACTTCGATGCGCCCGCCGCACGCGGCTGCCATCGCCTAGGACGCCAATCCTGTGATAACGTTCGGTTCCATGCAACCGATTGAAACCACTGGACGCCCATCGATGACGCTGCCGCCACACGTCGCCCTGAAACCCGCGGCCCGCGCCTGGTTCGAGTCCCTGCGCGACCAAATTTGCGCCACGTTCGAAGCCATCGAGGATGAGCAGACCAGCCCTGAGCCGGCCGGCCGCTTCGTTCGCACTGCCTGGTCGCGGCCGACCGAGGATGGCGGCGACGGCGGCGGCGGCGTGATCAGCCTGATGAAGGGCCGCGTTTTCGAAAAAGTCGGGGTCAATGTTTCAACTGTGCATGGCGAGTTCTCTCCCGAGTTCCGCGCGCAAATACCGGGCGCCGCCGAGGACCCGCGCTTCTGGGCCAGCGGCATCAGCCTGGTGGCGCACCTGCGCAGCCCGCGGGTGCCGGCGGCGCATATGAACACGCGCATGCTGGTCACCACCAAGGGATGGTTCGGCGGCGGCGGCGACCTTACGCCCATGCGCCTCGACGCGCCGGAATCGCTGGAGGATGCGGCCAGCTTTCACGCCGGCTTCCGCGCCGCCTGCGACCGCCACGATCCCACCTACTACCCACGCTTTAAGGAATGGTGCGATCGCTACTTCTTCCTGCCGCATCGCGGTGAAACCCGCGGCCTGGGCGGGATTTTTTACGACCACCACGATACCGGCAACGCCGACGCCGACTTCGCCTTCACCCGCGATGTCGGCGCGGCCTTTCTCAATGCGTATGCCGCCATTGTTCGCCGGCGCATGGCCGAACCCTGGACCGCGGCGGAACGCGCCCACCAGCTTGTTCGGCGTGGGCGCTATGTCGAATTCAATTTGCTGCACGACCGGGGCACCATCTTCGGTCTCAAGACCGGCGGCAACGTGGATGCAATCCTGATGAGCCTGCCGCCGGAGGTGAGCTGGCCATAAACGGGGGGCCATAAACGCGGGTCCATCAAAACGGGGGGGCCATACGTCGGGGGCGATCGATGCAGGGCCATGAAGGCGGTTCGCCACAGAATTGACACAAGGTGAGCGCCGCATAGCATCCGGGTTGAGTGATCGAGGCATGTCTCGACAGGAGGGGGAAATGCGCCGCCGGCCCGAAGGGGAGCGCCGCGAGGCAAGATGAAAGCGCACGGCCGCCGCGCGTTTACGGCCCTGCTGACCAGTGCCGCCTTTGTCGCGGACACCGGCCGCAGCCTGCGTGCGGAGAACTCCCTTGCCGCCTCGCTGGGTGACGATGGACCGACGATCGCGGTCGCCGGGCCGGTGGGAAGCGAAGTGGCCGCGTGGGCCAGTCTTTTGCACGCGCCGCTCTCGTCGCGCCTCTGCGAAGCCCACAGGCTGGGGTTGAGCTATCTCGGCGGCCGTGACGGGGTGACCGGCACCAACATGTTCGACGCCCGTGCCCTGCCGGACGGCCAGGCCGCCCTTCTGTTTCCGGGCGGCGCCACCCTCGCCTGGCTGGTCGGCGACAGCCGCGTCAGGTTCGACGCCGCCGACCTGCAGCCCATGCTGGCCGCCATAAGCGGGGGCGTTGTATGCACCCGCGCCGGCGCGCGCCCACCCGCGAGCCTGGCTGGCGTCACCATCCGGCTCGGGTGCGATGCCATGGTTGCACCTGGCCTCACGGTTTTGATGGCGCTGCAGATGTTGGGCGCGAAACCGCAGGCGGTGATGGCCTCGCCGGATTGCCTCGAATCGGCACGGCGCGGCGAGGTCGACGCGGTCTTTGCCCGTGGCCTCGACATGACGGGACAATTGGCAGCGCTGTCGCAAATCGGCCTGAAGCCGGCTTTTTCCGTCGGTTTTCCCGCTCGCGGCCTGGCCGCGCCGGCGAATTCCGTGCTGCCCGATCTCGCCGAGTTGCTCGCCCGTAGTCGTCCCGAAGGTGACCCGCTGTTGGCAGCGTGGCGCGGCGTGTCGGCGGCGAGCTTGCTGGAAGCGGTTCTTGCCCTGCCGCGCCTATGCCCCGCCTCATGTGTCGCTCGGTGGCGCACCGCGTGCGACCAGGCGCTGGCCATGGCCGATCTTTCCGCCCGGCTGCCGGCAAATGTTCGTGTTTTGACCGGTTCTGACTCGGCCGCGGCGTTTGGCGCGGTGATGGTCGATGGCACGGCACAAAGCGCGCTGCACCAATGGATGGCGACGCACCTGAATTGGCGCCCAACTTAAGTGGCGGCCAATCGCAGTTATCCGCAAAAATAGACGGACTTTAACGGCTTCTGAACGAGTGTCCCCTATTGTGAGATTCGTCGGCGAGGCATTTTCCACGCCGCATGGAACGAAGGGAGCTTGACCGTGTCTGGTGTTTCCGCGATTTCGCCCGCTGCATCCGTACAGCCGGCGCTTCCAAACCGTGGCGCCGCGTCAACCGCGCCAGCGCCGAGCGGCGTGAGCCAGCTTGGTTTATCTGGCCCGCCTCCGGTCAATCCCGGCCTGCATCTCGATCCTGCGCTGAACATTGTGGTTCTCCAGTTTTTCAATTCGAAAGGCGATGTGACGCAGACAATTCCTTCACCAAAACAGATCAAGGCCTATCAGCAGGAGGCCAGCGCGCCGCATGCTCCGCCGCCCTCATCCAGCGAGAAAGGCGCACCCAACGCCACGGGCAACGTTTAGGCTCGGGTCACCGGCTCCCGGCGGCCGATTCCAGTCAGGTTGAAAATGCTCTGATCTTCGGCGGGAGCTAACTGTAACGCATCGAAGAGGGGGCGCGCGAGATCGCCGTAGACATGCCAGCGGCCGACCGAACTGCCGTAGAGCGGTTGGCGTACCTGGGTGACGCTGGCGGTCTTCACCGTGCGTTTCGTTTTGTGGAATGAAAGGCAGCGATCGTCCCACGGCAAATCGCAGTAGGACAGCATGCGGCGCGTTTGCCCTTCCAGATCGGCGACGAGGTCCTCGTATTGCACCTCCAGCATGGCGCCTGGCGGCAGCACAGCGCGCCAGTGTGCCATCAGCGCCTCGTAGGCGCGATAATAGCGGCCAAGCTCGGCGAGATCGTAGGTGTATGGCAACATGCCCACGAAGAGCTTTGAAAAGCACGACATGCAGGTATCGACGGGATCGCGCCGCACATGAATGATCCGGGCGCGGGGCAAGGCGAGGTGAATGAAGCCGACCCGCATGAAGTTGTCGGGCAATTTATCGACGATGCGCAGGGCGGCCGGGTCATGCGCTCGTAATTTTTCGAGGTAGGCGGCACCCAGCCGCGCCAGGCCCTCGGATTTCAGGGCGGCCACCGCCGCGTCGAAATCCGTCACCCCGTCGGCGGTTCTTTGCTGCCCGAGCAGGAGCGGCAGATCCATCAATTCCCCGGCGCCGAATACCGCCGGATGGCTGGCCAATATTTGTTCCACCAGCGTTGTGCCGGACCGCGGCATGCCGAGAACGAACACCGGCAGGGACGATGCGTTGCCCCACTGGCTGCCGGTGTCCAGCACATCCCTGGTGAAAACCTTGGCGAGGCGACCTATGGCCGCCAGAGCCCCCGGCTCGTCATAGGGAATGCCACGGCGCTTGAGCCGGTTGCCCTTAAGCCGGTGGGCAAACGATTTCGCGATCTCGCCGCTGGCGCCGTACACATTTGCCATGGCGAAATGCAGGAAGACCCGGTCCGCTTCCGGCAGCTTGTCCACCTCCGCGGCCAGCGCCCGCATGCGCGCGAAATGCGGGCTGTCGGCATGAACCCGTCCGGTACTGACAAGATTGTAATAAAATATGCCGCGGCGCGGTGCCAGATTCACCGCTGTTTCATAGGCCTCCCACGCCGCGTCAGCCGCGCCCTGCTCCTGCAGCTCGATGCCCAGATTATTGTGGAACTCAGCCCCGTCCGGCTTGAGCTCGATGGCCTTGCGATGGCAGGCGATCGCCTCGTCCGCGCGCCCGAGTTCGTTCAATGTATTGCCGAGGCTGTTGTGTGCGTCGGCGTAGTTCGGCTGCAGGGCGATCGCCCGGTGAAAGCAGGCCAAAGCCTCGTCCGTCAGCGAGCTCTCCTGCAATTCGTTGCCCAGGTTGACGTGCGCCTCGGCATAGTCCGGCGCCAGCGCCACCGCCTTGCGATGGCACAGGATTGCGTCATCCAGGCGCCCCTGCTCGCGCAGTGCGTTGCCAAGATTGAAATACCCGATGGGGGACTCCGGCATCAATTCGATTGTTCTGCTGAACGCGGCGGCTGCTTCCCGCAGGTGCCCGGCGGCCTGCAGCGCGCCGCCGAGCAGGCTATGCGCTTCGACAAAATCCGGCTTGCAGTCGATTGCCTTGCGAAAACAGTCGGCCGCCGCCGCGGCCTCCCCGTTCTGCTTTAATGCCTGGCCGAGATTTGCATGGGCCTGGGCGAAATCGGGCTTCAACGCGACGGCGCGGCGATAGCTTGCAATCGCCTCGTCAATCCGGCCCTGTTGCTGCAACACGTTGCCCAGGCTGTTATGGTACGGCGCCAGCCGATCGTTAATGGTGATGGCCTTGCCGATGCGCTGCAGCGCCATATTCAGATCGCCGCGCCGGGTCGCAATCAGCCCTAGCAAATGCAGGCTGTCCGCATGGCGCCCGTCCGCCAGAACGGCAATTTCGCACATGCGCCCTGCCTCATCGCCTCGTCCGGCCTGATAGTGCCTTAATGCCTCGGTGTAGGCGCGCTGCGCCGCCGGTGTGGCGCCCTGGCAATTCGTTGCCGACTTAGGCTTCCGGCGATTCATTCGTTTGTCCGATTAAAGAGGGAGGTGCCCGGCGCACTTGCCACACGACGGATGGGGCCCATGACGAATGGGGTGGAATAATGCCCTGATAAAAGGCGAACCACGAAACGATTTTTCTGCCGCTCAGAGGTCAGTGATTGTGCGTGAGGAGGTGGAGCACGTAGGTGGCGATGCTGTTTTCTGTTCCGCGAGACCCGCGGCTACGTTGCGGTTGACGACAATCAGCGGCTGGATCGGAATATCTTGCAGAATGGCTAGCGTGCTGTAGCGCATCGCCCAGGCGGCGAGGCTGATCAGTTGGGTTTTCAAGTCGGCCGGCAGGGCGTTGCCCTCCATTGCCAGGTCCTTCATCAGCATGGACCACAAATCGTGATTTCGCCCGAGTGCGCGGATACGCGACGCCGGCGTATCCACCTCCTCCAGCGCGCGGGTAATGGCGCCGAACGCGGCAAGTTCGGTCTCGCGCGCCGAGACCGCTTGCTGACTTGCCTGCCGGTAACGCGCGGCACCGTTGCGAATGGCAGCCTCCCTGGAGAAAATAACGATGGTGGCCGGCGCGTCGGCGCCGGCCACTCGCCCCGATCAGACGCCCGGATTAGGCGCCCTTGAACAACGACAGCAGGTTCTGCGGCGCCTGGTTGGCGATCGACAGCGACTGAGTGGCCAATTGCTGCTTGGTTTGCAGCGAGGTCAGCTGGGCACTTTCCGCTGCCAGGTCGGCATCGGTCAGCGCCCCCACGCCCGCTGTCAACGCCGAACTGAGCGCCGTGGTGAAGTTCTGGATTCCCGTTATTTGCTGCGACGCGGCACCGAGGTTCGCGGCAATCGTGTTCAGCTTGGTCACCGCGGAGGTCACCGCCGTCACCGCTGTCTGGTTGGAATCCAGGCTTGTCACGGTCACGCCGTTGGATGCTGTCGCCGTGCCCTGGGCTGTATCGCTGGCCGCTGTGAAGATGCCCGCGGCGCCACTAGTACCAGCCACGGTTGTGCCATAGCTGACCTTGGACAGGTCATTGCCGACAATATTCAGTGACCCATCCGACTGTTGCACCACGCCGAAGCCATTGGCGGTAATCGCGGCCGAGAGGTTGGCGACGATCTGATTCGTGGAATCCTTGGAGCTGTCAAAATTGACCGCGATGGTGGTGTTGGATGCCGAATCGGGCGTGAGAAGATTCTCGCTCCCCGAGTTTGTCGCCGCGTTGGTATCGATGAATTCGAACGTCAGGGTTTTTGCGGTTGCGCCAGAGCCCGTGGTGAGCTGCACCGCGGCGTCCGTCGTTCCGGGCTTGATCGTGAAGGTGCCCTTCGATGGGGTTTTGGTGCTGCTGACCAAGGTGCCGGTGCCAAAGGCGATGTTGGCGCCGATCTGCGCCGGTGGTGCCGTGCCGGTATAGGCTTTCGCCCCAGTGACCACGTCCAGGCCGGTCAGCCCCAGCGCATCGGTCAGGCTCTTGTTGGTGGTGGAGGAAGTCGGGTTGAGCTGATTTGTTACAGAATAGACACTGCCGTCCACGCTTTGCACCACGTTCAGCGAATTGCTGCCGCCGGTAGGCGCGGTATTCACCAGCAGATTGACGCCGCTGAACGTGGCCGACGTGGCATATTGATTTATGCTTTGCAGCTCGGCGCTGACCTGGCTTTGCAAGGTGGTCAGGCTTTCGCCTGTCGTGTTCGACGCTGTTACCGTCTGCTGCAGGCTCTGCAGAACCGTGTTGACGTTCGTCACCGCGCTGCTGGCGGTTGCCACCACCTGGGCGCCGAAATTCAGCGAATCGGACACTGCGGAGAGGCCGGCGATGTTCGAATTGATGGTGTTGGCAATCGAGTAGATGGCCGGATTGTCCGACGCGCTGGACACTTTCTGGCCGGTCGATATCTCATTCTGCGCCTGATTCAGCGACTGCTGAGTTTGATCGAGGGACTGGAGTGCTGCGAGCGCGCCAAGATTGGTGTTTACGGAAAAGAGCGACATGGGGTTTTTCTCCCAACTCAGGTTTTCGAGAATTCCAGAGTATAGCGCAAAGCTTTAAGGAACCGTTTAGCGCGGCGGGTTATCATGCGGGCATTGGGTGAAATGTGGCGTGTTTTCGGCGCGGACGATGCCCCGGCCGAGACCGTCATCACCCCATGCCGTGGTGCGCGAAAGCGCCAAGGGTTGTCGAGGATCGGATGAGGAACGCAATGCCATGAGTGGATCGACCGGCATATCCCCGATACAATCCTATCTCACCGACAGCACGAATGAGACAAAGTATGCCAACGCCAACGCCGCCGGAAACGCACAGGCAAACAGCCTGATCAACTATTTTCAAAAGAACGCCTCCACGATCACCTCACCGGCCGCACTGCTCGGCAACTACAAGGCACTGAGCGTCGTGCTCGGCGCCTTCGGTCTTTCAAGCAGCATTAACGATACCGCGCTGCTGCAGAAACTGCTGACGCAGGACCCGACGAGCAAGACGTCACTCGCGCAGACCCTTGGAAACGCGAAATATACGAGCCTCGCAAACGCGCTTTCAACCTGGAAGCCGCCGCCGTTCGCCACCACGTCGGGCATCAATTCCGTCATCACCGCCTACAAGACCAATCTGTTCGAATCGAGCGCCGGCTCCCAGACGGTCGGCTTGCAGAACGCGCTTTATTTCACCCGCATCGCCGGCTCGATCAAGACCGTTACGCAATTGCAGTCCGACGCCAATCTGCTTGCCGTTGCCGTCACCGGCCTTGGCCTGCCGCTGACCGCGTATGACAATCTCACCTTCACGCAACAGACAGCCCTGCTGACGAGCAAACTGAAAATCGCCGATTTGCAGAAGCCCACTTATGTGAAGCACCTGGCCGAGCTCTACCTGGTGCAGCAGCAGCTCAATGCGCCGACCACGCCAGCGGCGCCGGCGGCCGGCACCGTGGCCTCGCTGTTTTCGTCGGGCACGGCGACGAGCGCCAATGGCGTGCTCACAATCCTGGAAGGCAGCAACGGCGGCACCACAAGCCTGCTCGGAACCACTACCACCGGCAACACCAACCTCCTCTCTCTCTTCGCCTGAGTGTCCGTCCGTAAGCCGGCTAGTCGTGCGAATGCACGCTCCGCGTGGGCGCGGTTTTCCTGCGCTACAGTGCTCATGGCCAAGCCGCCACTCCGCTCCGAGTGCGACACACCGAAAAAGGCAGGCAAGCGCGAAGGAAGCAGTTCTCTTTTGAAAACAAGAACCAAAAAACTTTAATCTGTTACGTGCACTACCTGATTGGCCCATCTGAGCCGAGCCGTGGCGCAGGGAGCAAAAGTTTTTTGTTTCTTTTTTTCAAAAAAGAAATACTTCCTTTTCTTCGTTGGTTTGTCCGTCCGGAAGGGTGCGCAGTCGGACGCGGATCAGGGGGCGGCGGCGTGCTCGAGCTGTTTGGTTTGGCCGTGGCGGCCGCGGCCGAACACCGCGTCCTCATGCTGCACAACCCGCCTGGCCAGGCGTAGCGCCTGATAGCATCGGCCCGCCTCGGCGCACGCCATCGCCTGATCCAGAATGGCGGCCGCCATGGCCGATGTTGTCGCCTGCTTGAATTCATCGGCGCGCAGCCGGGCATCCTCAAGCCCGGCGCGACGCTCCTCCTCATCGCCGATGTAGGCGGTTTGCAGGGCGAAATAGATCCGCCGGGCAGGCGTGTCGGCTTCCTGCGGCGGCATGATCTGCCGGCCGAAAAGAAAGCGTGCGTGCGCGGTAAGCTCGATACGTGTTCGATTGCGAAAACGTATGGCGGCCCCATTGACCACCATCATGTCGCCCTGCCGCAATTCCAGAACAAGATTGGACATGCTGTCCGCCTCCGACCCAAAGGCCAAATGTGCGCCCGCCACATTTTGCGGACGAGCGGCATGATGCCGAATCAACGTTAATCAAGGGTTACGGCCGCCGCCGGGATTGCCAGGAATCCCCGTGGTAAGTAGCCACAAGGGAGGCGCCGGCGGCGACATGCCGCCGGCGGCCCTTTCTTGCCCTGGGGTGGAGCGAATTGTGTTGAAGGCCTTGATTTTCGACGTGGACGGCACCCTGGCTGAGACCGAGGAATTGCACCGGGAGGCGTTCAACGAGGCGTTCGGCGCCGCCGGCCTGGACTGGCGGTGGGACCAGGCCCTGTACGGCGAACTGCTGGCGGTCACCGGCGGCAAGGAACGAATCGCGCATTTTCAGCACCGCGCCGGCATCGCGCCGGCGCTCACCGCGGCGCAGATTGCGGCGCTGCACCGCGACAAGACAGCGCGCTACACCGCCCGGGTGGATAAAGGCGGCGTCACGCTGCGCCCCGGCATCAGGCGCCTGGCGGAGGAGGCGCGCGATGCCGGATTGAAGCTGGCCATCGCTACGACAACCAGCCGGCCGAACGTGGACGCGCTGCTTGCCGCGGCCGGGCCCTTGCCGCAATTCGACGTGATTGCCGCCGGCGATGCGGTGGCGGCCAAGAAGCCGGCGCCCGATGTTTTTCTGTTGGCGCTGCGCGGCCTGGGATTGCCTGCGTCGGCGTGCCTGGCGCTCGAGGATACCGCCAATGGGCTGGCGAGCGCGCGCGGCGCCGGCTTGCGGTGCGTGGTCACCGTGAGCGCTTACGGTGGCCGTGGGCCGTTCGCAGAGGCGGCTTCGGTGGTGACCGGCCTGGGTGAGCCGGAGGCGCCGGCCGCGGTGCTGGCGGGCCCGGCATTGCCGCACGGCATCGTCGATCTGGCGTGGCTCGAAGGGCTGGCAGCCGGCGGATAAGCGTGGCTGGTGCGGTGCCGGGCGCGGCGCTACATCTGCGCGCAAAGCACATAGGACAGGACGAGATCGCCACCATGGCAGCACGCATCGACACCGCGCGCGAGGCTTTCATCGACATCTATCAGAATGACCGCTGGGGGTTGGCGAAGGTGAAGGGCGACGGGGCGGTACTGCAACGTTTTGCCGATCTGATCCAGTCTGTCATCACCCGGCACAAGATCCGGTCGGTTGCCGAATTCGGTTGCGGATTCTGGAGCTATGCCAGGCTTCTCGATTGGACCGGGCTCACCTATGACGGCTACGACGTGGTTCCCGAGGTTCTGGATTTCAACATCGGCTACTATGGCGCACCGAACATCCGCTTTCATCAAATGACCGAGGGCGTGACGCCGGGGCCTGCGGACTTGCTGATCTCCAAGGACGTGCTGCAGCATCTGCCGGTGGAGGACGTGGCCGCCTACCTGGCAATGTTCAGGGAGAGGTTTTCGTTCATGCTGATCACTAACGATATTTATCCTGAAACGAATACCAACGGTCCGATTGCGCACGGCGGCTACCGCGCGATCCGGCTGGATCTGCCGCCGTTCAACCTTGCCTGCGAAACGCTGGATGAATGGGAGATCGCAGCCGGCAACGTGACATACCGCAAGCGCGCGTGCCTCCTGCGCGGCCGATAGGAAGGTTGCCACGTGTGCCCTGAGCAAACGTTTCTTGCGTCGTTTTTTCACAGAAGAAGTCTTCCTTCCTTTCCCCTGGCCTCGTCATCGAGCCAGGCCGGAGCGCGCCGCCGGTGAAACTTCTCGTTGTCGAGGATAACCGCTCGCTGATCGACATGATCGCGGCGCATTTGCGGGAGCGCGGTTTTGCCGTGGACGCGGTGCGCAGCGGCGGCGAGGCCTTGGACTGCGTGGACGCCACGAGCTATGACGCGGTTATACTGGATCTCGGCCTGCCGGACATGGACGGCATGGATGTGCTGCGTGGCCTGCGCGAGCGCGCCATGGTGCCGACCCTGATTTTGACCGCGCGCGATCGTGTTGAGCAGCGCGTCGCCGGGCTTGATGCCGGCGCCGACGACTATATTCTCAAACCGTTCGACCTGGCCGAATTCGAGGCGCGGCTGCGGGCAGTGCTGCGTCGGCCTGGCTTGCGGGCTCCGCCATGCCCCGGTTTCGGCGATATCAGTTTCGACATTGCGTGCCATGCGGCGCGCGTCGGGGAGCGCTCGATCGAACTCACGCCGCGCGAGGCCACGTTGTTCGAGGCGCTGGTGAAAAACGGCGAGCGCATCGTTGTGCGCGACGTGCTGGCCGACCGGCTGTTCGGCCTGGCCGACGATGTTTCGGCCAATGCGCTGGACGCGATTGTGTCGCGGCTGCGTCGCAAGCTGGCGGCACTAGGGTCCGCGGTGCGCATCGAAACGATGCGGGGGATTGGATACCGGCTGCGCCAGGATGGCGGCGCACCATGAACCCGTTGCGAACGTTGCGTGGCCGGCTGGTGGCGGCGATGCTGGCGATCTTGCTGCTGGCTCTGGCGATGTCGGTGATGCTGGGTGCCCGGGAAACGCCGGTGGGAAAGCCGGGGGCGGTGGGTTCGGGATCGGCGCCCCCGGTGCTTCCGGAGTTGCTCGACCGTGAGCCGTATCAGGACGGGCTTGTCCTGGCGTGCTTCTGCGTGCCTGCTTTGCTGCTGATCTGGCTTGTGAGTTCCTGGAGCCTTCGGCCCTTGGTGCGTGCCTCGGAGGAGGCACGCGCGGTGCGGCCAGGTGCGCCGGCCGCGCGCATTTCACACAACGGTCTGCCGGCCGAAATCGTGCCGCTTGTGGAAGCGGTGAACGGCGCGCTGGACCGGATGGCAGAAGCGTTCGCCGCCGAACGGCGTTTTACCGAGAATGCGGCGCATGAGTTGCGCACACCGCTGGCCGTGCTGGGGCTGCGGTTGCAACGCGCCAGACATGCCGCGGCGCCGCCCGACTGGGAAGCGATCGAACGCGATATGGCGCAGCTGAACCGGCTGGTGGCGCAGTTGCTGGATTTGGCGCGCCGTGAAAATGCCAGTCGGGCGGATGGTGCGACTGTGCTGCCGGCGGTAAACCTGTCGCGCATCGCCCGCGAAGCATTGGCGATGATTGTGCCGATTGCGGAAGGGCAGGGCCGCGCCGTGGAAATCGACGTGCCCGAAACCTTGATGGTATGCGGCGACGCACACGATCTGCGCGAGGCGCTGTGCAATTTGCTCGAGAACGCCGCGTTGCACGGTCGCGGAACGATCGGGTTGCGGGCGTGCGCGGGTGCCGAGGCGCATGTGATCGTCAGTGACGAAGGGCCGGGTGTGCCACCCGGCACGGAAGCGAGCGTATTCGAACGATTCAACAAGGGCAGCAGGTCGGAAGGCACCGGCCTTGGGCTTTCCATTGTGCGGGAAGTTATCCGTAGCCACGGGGGGCAGGTGGCGTTTGTTTCGGGTGCGCCGTGCCGGGTTGAGGTGAAGTTGCCGTTAAGTTAGAAGGAAGCCGGTCTTTTTTGAAAACAAGAACGGCCTTCTTTCCTTAGAATGTAACCTTCACCCCGCCATACCCCGCAATCGGCGTGCCGGGGCTCGACGTGCGCGGGTCGGTCACGCCGCCGGGCACATTCGGCCAGGGCACCGTGCTCACCGGGCCGAAACCGCCATAGGTGTCGTAACGTTCATTGAACACATTGTTGACCAGGCCGAACACCGAGATGTTATTCGTAATTTTATACGAGGTGTTCAAATTCACCACCACATAGCCGCCCACCGGCTTGGTGAGGTTGGCTTCGTCACCGAAACGGTAGACCGAACTTTGCGCCACCGCGGCGCCGCCGACCGTCCAACGGTCGGTGACATTGTAGGTGAGCACGGCGTTGCCGCGGTGGCAGGGAATGCCCGGCAGGCGGTCGCCCGGCACGACATGCTCGTTGCCGTTGGCGTCGGACGCCGGATTGGAGTCGCTGCCCAGAAGCAGCGCCGTTTGAAACGTGGCGTCGGTATAGGCGTAGCCGATGGTGGCGTGTAACGTCGCGGTATCGTAATGCAAATCGGCTTCGACGCCCTGGCGTAATGTTTTGCCGGCATTGGTGTAGTAGGCGAGGTTGGGATTGTAGAGGGTGGTTTCGTACACCAGGTCGTCGCGGTTTTCGGTGTGATAGTAATCGGTGTTCCAGCTCAATTTGCCCTGCGCGGTATCGGCGAAGGTGCCGCGGGCGCCAAGCTCGAAGGTGCTGGAAATCACCTGCTTGAGCGGCGGGTCGCCGACGAAGAAGCTGAGCAGCGAGCACGGGTTGGCGGCACTCGCGCAGGACAGCTCCAGTGCGGTCGGCGCCCGGTTGGTTTGCGAGTAGCTGCCATAGGCTTGCAGCCAGGGTGCGATCCGCCAGGTCAGGCCAGCGCTGGGGTTGAAATGATTAAAACTGTTCTGCCCGGTCACCGGGCCGCCGGTTTTGTCATGCAGGTCGGTTTCGGCGTTGTTGAAACGACCGGCCAGGCTCAGGTCTAGTTTCGGCAGCAGGGTGAGAATATCCTGCCCGAACACGCCATAAAAGCGCGTGGTGGTGGCGACATCCACCGGGTTCACGCCCTCGCTGGGCTGGTCCTGCAGCACGCCGGGGCCGACGAATTCGCGCGTGTAAGGATTGAATCCGCCGTTCTCATAGGTGCCGGTGAAGACGTTGTCCGAACCATCGAAGCTCAAGCCGACGACCGCGTGGTTGTGCACGCCGCCAATGTCGGTTTCGTTGGTGATCTGTGCCGACGCGCCATAGGCGTGCGCCAGCAGCGATTGCGTGCTGAGGCCGGAATAGACGCCGCCATTCAGGAAATCGGGCGTCGGCACGCCGTTACGGCCGGTGACGACCGTGCCGTCGTCATTGCACAGCAGGCCGGTGCCGTTGTCGCAGGGTGCCACGTCGGAGGTGGTGCCGTTCGGAATGAGCTGGTTGAGATTCTGGAAATAGGCGACGCCTTGCAGCGTCGTCGTATCGTTCAACGCGTAGGTGCCGTTCAGGTTGACGCCGACATACTTGTTGGTGACGAGGTTCGGCGCGGTGAAGATGTTGGAGATGTTGGCATCCAGCGCCTGCACCGGCGTGGCGCCGGGGTTGCCCAACTGGTTGGACGCGGCTGTGACGCCGAGATGCACATCGGCGACATCGCTGCGCCAGCCGAGATCGGTATACAGACGGTAAATTTGCGACGCGCTGGTCTGGCGGAACCCGTCATCATGGATGATTTCGCCGGCGGCGTAAACAGCGAAATCGCCGACCTGCTGGCCGTATTCCAGGCTGCCGGAACCGCGCCCGTAGGCGCCGCCATAGGCGATGAGGTCGCCGCCGTGAAAGCCGAAACCGTTCTTCAGTTGCACGTTCACCGAGCCGCCGAGCGCATTCAACCCGAACACCGGGTTCGACGCTTCCACGTTCACGGTGTCGATGGCGACCGAGGGGATCAGGTCCCAGTTCACCGTGTCGCCAAAAGAGTCGTTGAAGCGGGCGCCGTTGACGTAAACGGCAAGGCCCTCGGACGTGCCCGCCACCGGTGAGGCGGTGAAGCCTCGGAACAGAATGTCGGGCTGGAAAGGGTTGCCCTCCGTGTCATTTATAGTGGCGCCGGGAATGTTTTCGAGGATGGCACCGGTGAGGCTGGGGATGCCGGTGCGGTCGATATCCTGCGTGCCAAGTACGTTGGTCGCTTCCGGGATCTGGTCGCGGTTGATGCCGGATCCCAGCAATGGCGTGCTGCCAACCACATCGACATCGGGCACGTTAAGTGTCGGCGGCGCGGTCTGGGCGCGTGCCGTGTTGGCCGCTGCCATGGCCAGGAAGACACCAACCGCAGCCGTTTTCGTCCCCACCCGTGATCTCCCCTGATGCGCGATCCGCCGGGGCGGATCGCTGCCCTGTCAGATTGGTGTCAGCTTTTTCGGTCAAGGCGCGGGTGCAGGCAATGTCAGCACCATGACAGCCGGATCATATTTTTATGTCAGGCCGCCGTCAGGTTACGTCGCGAGCGTGAATGGGTTAAGATTTGCCGCAGGCTGTTGCTGGGGTGCCGCATGATGCTGTCGCCGCCACGGGAAGCGGACCGGATGACGTTGCAGACGGCCGGGACGCCGGGTGGCAGCGCTGTCACGGCGCTGTCGTTGATACTGCACCTGGCCGCGCTGGCGGGCTTGTTGAATTTGGCCGCGAAAATGCCGGCGGCTCCGGCCGATCCACCCGCGATGTCGTTCCTTTTCAGCGCACCGGGCCCGGTCGTGGCCTCGCCTCGGCCGGCGCCGGCAAAGCTTTCCGCCCAAATGCCCGCTATTTCGTCCGCTGGGCCGCGCTCCGTTGTCCGTTCAGCCTCTGTGCCGGCTTTGCCGCCACGTCTGGCCTACAATGTCCATGACACCCGTGCGTCCCGCGCAAGAACAAGGCCGGCCGCGGCGGCACCGGGTGCGTCGCCTTCAGCGTCGGCGCCGGCCGCGCCGGCGGGGCGGACTCCGCCGGCGCCGGTTTCGCCTCAAGCGGCCGATGACGGCGACTTGTTGCTACGGTTTGGGAATGACATTCAGTCAGTGGTGCGGGCCGCCGCCGCGATGCCCGAAGCCGCTGTGCTGCAACACCGGACCGGGCGTGCCCAGGTGCGCTTTGCCTATTTGGACGGTCACGTCGAGGCGGTGGCACTGGCGCAAACCAGCCGCTCCCGCTTGCTGGACGATGCCGCCGTGGCGGCGGTGCAACGGGCGCATTATCCGCCGCCGCCGCCGCCGCTGCGCGGGCGCAGGCTTCCCTTGCTGGTTTGGATCGATTTTTCCGTGCGGCCGGCGTCGCCGGGCTAATACGAACACGCATAAAGACTGACATACCAACGAAGAAAGGAAGAATTTCCTTTTTTTGAAAAAAGAAACAAAAAACTTTTGCGCCTTGCGCCAAGCCGCCAATCAGGTGGTGCCCTTGGCAAGCAGAGGTTTTTGGTTCTTTTTTCAAAAAAGAACAGCTTCCTTTGCCTGCCTTTCTCGGTGAGTAGCTCTCGGCGCGGCTGGTATAATATGAGGGGCAGCGTTCGTTAACGGTTTGGCGATGCGAGCCGGCTAAGCAGGGATAAACCTGCCCGGCGAGACTGGCCATGCCCGTGAATTCCTCAAGGCTGAAGGTGGAAACCGAGTTTGGCCGGCTGTCCCCGCCGGCGCAATGGGGCCTGCTGGAATCAGCGTTCCGTGACCTTCGGGAGCCCGGGCCCAGCGCATATGTACCGATAATTTACATCATGGCGCTTGAGGTCATCACCGGCAGTGCGTGGTGTTTCGCATGGTTGCTTGCGGTGGGGGCTGGATTTGCGCTGGGAAGGTGGGCTGCCTGGAAATTCGATTCGAGGGCGGAGGGTAAGTCGGCCGGCGTATGGGTGCAGCAATATACATGGGCCGTATGGTGTCAGGCCGCGTTGCTGGGTGCTGGCGGATTTGGCGCCGCTTCGGATCGGAACCCGATGACATGTGTGCTGGTGGCATGCCCGATCGGGTTTGCCGTTATGCAGGCCTGCGCGACGGCAACAGTGAAGCGCGCGGTCCGGCTGCAGGCGTTGATCCTGGTGGCGCCTTTTGTGGCAAGCTGCGTGCTTTTCGGTGCGGTCATGCAAGGGGCGATGTGGTATGCGATCGCCATTTGCGCGGCCTGCCTGTGGACGCTCGGCGCGTTGCCGCTGGCTGACGCCGCGGAGTTGCGTATTGCCATGCTGACATTGAATTTGGCCGAAAGCCAACGTGTCCACGCAAGCCGATCCGGGCGTAGAGCGCTGCCGCCGGCGGCAGCGGAGTTCCAAAGATTGGTTGGCCGCGACCAGGTTACCGGGCTGCTGAACCGGTATAGTTTCATGCAGCTTCTGGCCGATGAGAGCGACCGCGCCTGTCACAGCGAGACACCGTTGAGCCTGCTTCTGGTAAAGTGGGATGATTTCGAGGGTTTCGCGGCGCAGCGGTCCCAGTCTGCGCTCGACGATATGAAGGTGCTTATTGCGCGTCGGTTGCGCACCGCGTTGCGGCGCCAGCAGGACCGGGTGGCGAGCTTGGGTGATGGGCGCTTTGCCGTGTTGCTGCCGGCAACCGACGCCTTTGGGGTCAGCATCGTTGCACGCAATCTGCAAGAAGCGGCCAACACGCACGAACATGACGACAGCAGCATGGCGGCTTCAGCGAAGTTGCCGCTCAGCATCGGCGCTGCAACTTATTGCGGCAAAGGCTTTCTAACCGACGTCCAATTGTTGCAATTCGCGGAAGAAGCGCTGAATAATGCAAAATGCACGGGGGGAAACAAGGTCGTGCGTTACGACGTGGCCGCGCACGCGGTGCGGCCATTGCCGTACCTGGGATCGCCGCCAAAGGAGAGCACGCCATACTCCATACCGGATCACGAAATTGAGGCTGCTGCCGCGAACGCGCAAGGCAAGGCAAATACTACGAAGGCGGAACACTCGGTTATTACCAAGAATGTGCTCGGCCTGGAATTGCGCCATTGATTCTAGGCAGAAAGGAAGAAGTATTTCTTTTTTGAAAAGAAGAAACAAAAACCTTTTGCAAATTACGTCCAGCACGCGGTTCAAATGGGCCAATCAGGCGCCGCCCGTAATAGATAAAAGTTTCTTGGTTCTTTTTTTCAAAAAAGAACTGCTTCCTTATACTACAATCGCCGACCGCTCGAGCGTCGCGCGAACCCACGCCTCGGCGGCGTCCTCATCAAACAACTCGGACAGTTTTTTCATCATCGTGCCGCCCAATTCCTCGGCATCCACGATCGTCACCGCGCGGCGATAATAGCGGGTCACGTCGTGGCCGATACCGATGGCGATCAGTTCGACAAAGTCGCGGCTTTCGATTTCGCGAATGACTTCGCGCAGATGGCGCTCGAGGAAATTGCCGGGATTTACCGAGAGGGTGCTGTCATCCACCGGCGCGCCGTCGCTGATGACCATCAGAATGCGGCGATGCTCGGGGCGCGACGTCAGGCGCCGGTAGGCCCACAGCAAAGCTTCGCCGTCGATGTTTTCCTTCAGCAGGCCTTCGCGCAACATGAGGCCGAGGTTGCGGCGGGCGCGGCGCCAGGGGCTGTCGGCGGATTTGTAGATGATGTGGCGCAGATCGTTCAGGCGGCCGGGATTGCGCGGTTTTCCGTCATGCACCCAGCGTTCGCGGCTTTGGCCGCCTTTCCAGGCACGCGTCGTGAAGCCGAGGATTTCCACCTTGACGCCGCATCGTTCCAGTGTCCGAGCCAATATGTCACCGCACATGGCGGCCACCGTAATTGGGCGGCCGCGCATGCTGCCGGAATTGTCGATCAGCAGGCACACCACGGTGTCGCGGAATTCGGTGTCGCGCTCCCGCTTGTAGGAGAGGGACTGCATCGGGTTGACGACGACGCGCGCGAGGCGTCCGGCGTCCAGCATGCCTTCCTCGAGGTCGAATTCCCATGCGCGGGTTTGTTGCGCAAGCAGGCGGCGCTGCAGCCGGTTGGCCAGGCGGGAAACCACGCCTTGCAGATGTTGCAATTGCTGGTCGAGCTGCTGGCGCAGGCGGGCGAGCTCGTCGGGGTCGCACAGATCCTCCGCGTCGACTTCCTCGTCGTGAGCGCGGGTGTAGGCACGGTAGTGGGTTTCGGAATCGTGGTCGGGGCGGTCGCGGCGCGGCTGCGGGCCGGCGGGCTGATCGTCGCCCTCGGCGGTGGCCGGCGCCTCCTCCTCGGCGTCGCCGGATTCCTCGGCGGCACTCTCGCCTTCCATTGTCTCGGGGCTGGCGGCGAGCATCTGCTCCTGATCGGACTTTTGTTCGCCCTCGGTGTCGGTGGCATTGTCCTGCGCGCCGGACTGTTCGCCCTGCTCCTCCTTTTGATCTTCCTCAGGCTGCTGTTCGACGTCCGATTCCGCCTCGGCGAGATTCATGGCGGCCAGCAGGCGGCGGGCGGCATGGGCGAAGGCAACCTGGTCGTCCTGCGTCTGGGCCATCGCCTCCAGGGCCTGGTCAGCGGCGGCACCGAGGTCGTTTTTCCAGTGTTGCAGTATGCGCTGCGCGATTTTGGGTGCGTCCACGCCGCTCATGCGCTCGCGCGCAAGCAGGGAGAGGGCGACCGACGCGGGAAGCTGGTCCTTGCGCGTCATCCGGTCATAGCCCTCCGACTCGCAGGTGTCGGCGAGTTTTGCCTGGAGGTTGGCGGCGACGCCGGCCATGTGGCGGGCGCCGAAAACCTCGATACGGGCCTGTTCGAGGGCGTCGTAAATGGTGCGGCCGTCGCGTTCGGCGGGCAGGCTGCGAGCGTGCACGGCGTCGTCGTGGTGGCGCAGGCGCAGGGCGAGGCTATCGGCGGTGCCGCGGAGGCGGGACATTTCGGCTTCGGGCAGCGCGCGCGAGGGCACCGGCAGGCGGGCGCGCTTGCCGGCGAGGCCGGAAGGGCCCGGTTGGAAGGCGACCTGAACGTCAGGCGTCTGCGCGAGCGCCCGCACCGCGCCGGCGGTGGCGCGCTTGAATTCTTCCGAGCGGGAGCTGTCTTTGGGGGTGGTCATCGGAAGATTGCCGCCAGATTGCAGCGTGGACGTGGTGGGCTGAAGCCCACCCTACGGCCAACGGACAAAAGTTTTTTGGTTCTTTTTTTCAAAAAAGAACTGCTTTCTTTCTTCCTTAAGGAACACGCCGCACCGCACCTCCTGTTGGAAGATCGGCATTAAAACAGCGCTGATAATACTCCGCGACGGTGCTGCGTTCGGCCTCGTCGCATTTGTTCAGGAATGTGAGGCGGAAGGCGAATGCGACATCGCCGCCGAAAATGCGCGCGTTCTCCGCCCACGTAATCACCGTCCGCGGCGACATGACGGTGGAGAGATCGCCGTTGATGAAGCCGGCGCGTGTGAGGTCGGCCAGCGCCACCATGCTTTCGATCTGCTTGCGGGCGGCGGCGTCCTTCGGATCGATTTTCATTTTCGCCAGGATGATCGCGGTTTCCTGGGCATGCGGCAGGTAATTCAGGGTTGCCACGATGTTCCAGCGGTCCATCTGGCCTTGGTTGATCTGCTGCGTGCCATGGTAAAGCCCGGTCGTGTCGCCCAGGCCGACGGTGTTTGCCGTGGCGAACAGCCGGAACGATGGGTGCGGGCGGATGACCTTGTTCTGGTCCAGCAGAGTGAGCTTGCCCTCGACCTCCAGCACGCGCTGGATGACGAACATGACGTCCGGCCGGCCGGCATCGTATTCGTCGAATACCAGGGCGCAGGCGTGCTGCAACGCCCAGGGCAGGATGCCCTCGCGGAATTCGGTGATCTGCTTGCCGTCCTTCAGGACGATCGCGTCCTTGCCGATCAGGTCGATGCGGCTGATGTGGCTGTCCAGGTTCACCCGGATGCAGGGCCAGTTCAGGCGCGCGGCGATCTGTTCGATGTGGGTGCTTTTGCCGGTGCCGTGATAGCCCTGGATCATCACGCGCCGGTTGTGCGCAAAGCCGGCGAGGACCGCCAAGGTCGTCTCGCGATCGAACTTATAGGCATCGTCGATGTCGGGCACGTGTTCCGCCCGCGCGGAGAACGCCGGCGCCTGCAGGTCGACATCGATGCCGAACGTGGCGCGTGCATCCACCGTCGTGTCCGGCAGGCCGAGGCCGGACAAGGTCAGCCCGGTTTGCGGACCGGCATCGGCAAAGGCGGACATTTTGTTCATTCGCTTCAAAAATCCTGTTCTTGCGGCCGCTTGCCTTGGGTCGAAATATGCAGGCCTGAAGGCTGCCCGGTTTGAATACTACCCCGTTCGCGGCGGCTGGCACCAGTCAGGGTCGCACCAATCAGGGCCGCACCTCAGGGCGCTGCCATCGCGGTGTCACCGACAAAATGGGCACGCAGCGCCGCGTAAGCCAGATTGATTGTCTTAAGGCGTTCCTCGGCCGCTCGGTCGCCGCCATTTGCGTCCGGATGATGCACCTTCGCCAGCGCTTTATATCGGGTTTTTACGTCGTCGAGGGAGACCGGCCAAAGTAAACCAAGCGTGTGCAGCGGCTCGCGCAACGCGGTCGGTGTGACTTCGGCCGGGCGGCGCGACCGGGCGAAACCGCCAGCCCCCAGGATATCGAGCCGGTCGACAATCGCCTCGTCATCGACCGCGCCGCGTCCCAGCCGGCCGAGCGGCCAGGTCGGGCGTTGCCAGATGACGTCGGAGCGCATGTGCGCCTCGATCTGCGTCGGCGACATGCCTTTGTAGAAATCCCACGCGGCGTTGTAGGCGCGCACGTGTTCGAGGCAGAACCAGAAATAGTCGCGCAAATTATCGCGTGATTTCGGCGCGCGATATTCGCCGTCATGGTCGCATCCGGGCATGTCGCAGAGCCGGCCCGGCGCGTCCGGATCGGGTGCCCAAGCCCGGGTGCGGTTTGTGCGTCGGGTCATGCGACTTTATGTGCGCACGTCAGCCACGGCGGCAAGCCCGTTCGCGGAGGCTCAAATCCGACTTGCCCATCATCGTGCAACCGGCTTGGGTTGTGTTCCAGCAGGATGGAAAACCATGCACCAACTCCCTCGTGCCGCGCGGCTGGAAGCAGCCTTGCGGACGCGTTTTGACCCAACACACATCGAAGTCGTCGATGATTCCAGTCGGCATGCCGGCCACGCCGGCGCGGCACCCGGTGGCGAGACGCATTACAGCGTGACTGTTGTTTCCGCTGCGTTCACGGGCCTTAGCCGAGTCGCCCGGTCTCGGGCAGTTTATGAGACGCTTTCCGGCGAATTACAGGCGGGGTTGCATGCACTGGCACTCAATTTGCGCGCGCCGGGCGAATAACTTGAGTGAAACTAGCGCGATGGTTAAAAATCTCTGGCAATGGCGTGAGGTTCGGTTAAATTCGCCGGAGAAAGAAATTTAAGTGTTCGGGAGTGGAGCTTGGCCGCCAGTAGGCTGGTTAATCGTAACATCACCGCCGGTGGTGGCCGAACCAGCATGCGGCTGGAGCCAGAGGTGTGGGATGCGTTGCGGGAGATATGCTTGCGTGAGGGAGTCGAGTTGCGCGATCTCATTCAGCGGATTGAAAAGGCGGCCCCGGAAGGCTGCCGCACCAGCGCGGTCCGGGTGCACGTCCTGACTTATTTTCGAACCGCCGCTACCGAGGATGGCCACCGCGCCGCCGGGCATGGCCAGGAGACGGACGATCGTGCGCGGCGTGCGTAAGGAAGCAGTTCTTTTTTGAAAAAAAGAGCCAAAAAACTTTTGTCTGTTGCGGGCTGCACCGTGTTGGCCCTTTTGAACCGGCCGCTTACCGCAATTAGAGCATTTTCAGCCTGACTGGAATCTGCCTTCATGAGCCGGCGGTTTGAGGCTGATACAAATGCTCTGCCAACAACTGGCTGGAGCGGCACGCCGGATGCCGATGATTTTCCAATCAGGATGAAGCCGCTCTAGTAAAATTTTTTTGCTTCTTCTTTTCAAAAAAGAATATTTTCTTCCTTTTTAAACGAATCTCGCAAGGCGTACCGCCGTGTGCCCCCGGCTCGGACGCAGGCTGGGCATGATCAGCAGGCAGTCATCGTGCGGTGTGCGTATTTCCGAGCCGCCATCGGTCGCGATCAGCGTATTGCGGCGTTTGATGATCTCTCCGCCCCGATAATTCGCGGCAAAGGCAAATGCGCCGGTGGTGGCGGTGACGGCGAGTGTTACCTCCGCGACCCGCGGCGGCACGGGTGGTGCTAGGCGGGGCCCGAGCCCGGTCGCGCCGAGTACGCCCGCAATCGTGGCGAGCATGGTTTTCGCGGTGTCGGGCTCCCAGTGCGGGCCGGCTTCCACCAGGATGGCCGTATGCGGTTTGGCGGGGTTCACGAAAGGCGCGTAGTCGATCAGCCGGCGCCCGCCGACATGGCCATGATCGGCGACAATCAGCGGCGGCACTGCGACCTTGCGGGCCAGGGTTCGTCCTTTCTCCGTCGGGCCGCACAGGATGAGCGGATCGCTCGGCCACAGCATGGAATGCAGATCGAGCAGCACGTCAGCGGAATCGATGACCGGCCGCAGGGCTCTGGCACGGGAGAGTTCGGCCGAATGGCGGCCGCTTTCGAGCACCGAACTGTCCCACAGCCGATTCATGTCCTCGTCGACAAAGCGGGACACGGTTGGATTCTCCGGGTCGAAGCGGGCCGCGGCATCAAGGTTGGCGAAGACCAGCGTCAGCTTGCCGCGCGCCGGCCGGGGGTGGGCGCGCAGCATTGCGTCCAGCGCCACCGCGCCGGAGATTTCATTGCCATGCACCAGCGAGGTAATTGTCACGTTGGGGCCCGGCGCGGCAGCCTCGAATTGCCAGACACCTGGCACGCCGGCGTTTCCGGCCAGCCAGGGCCGCAGATCCGGCAACGAGACATTGACCGGAAAACGAGGCAGTTGTCTGGCCGCCGCGCCCCATGCTGCCGCGCCACCTGGCAGGTTCTGGATCATGCGCGGGATCGGGTCGTGAGAAGCGACTCCATGCGCCAAGTCTATAGGTCGGAACGGGCGCGCGGGGCAAAGCCATGCCGAAAAGGGCAGGCAAGGGCAAAGGAAGCAGTTCTTTTTTAAAAAAAAGAACCAAGAAACTATTGCCTATTAAGGGCATCACCTGATTGGCCCATTTGAGCCGGCGGCCGTCGACTTTCTTTCCAAACGGTCCCACTGCACCTTGCAGCCGTCGCATGCGGCGCCGCAGGTTTCCGACCGATGGGATTGCCGCATACCGTTCATCGCGCCTTGCATCAGGTCTGGCGTGGCCTGCCACAGGGTTTGCGCCGCGCTGCCTTCACCCGGACGACGGCCTGGCTCGCCCCGCGCCCCGACCAGCCGCCGCCGCCGGTGCATGGCGGAATCGCGGTCGGCGGCGAATTTCACCGTGCGTCCGGACTGGGCGAGGGGGCGCGCCTGATGCTGGCCGGCCTGCGCGATCTGGGAGTGCCATCGTGGCAATTTACCGCCGGTGTCGCGCTGCCGGGCGAGGATGCCGAGCCGGTTGCCGCGCCGCCGGCGGGTGTGCCGCTTGTGTTGCACGTCAATGCGCCGATGCTGCCGGCGGCGCTGTTTCGTTTGCCGCCCGGAACACTGCGCGGACGCCGCGTGGTCGGCTATTTTGCCTGGGAATTGCCGACGGTGGCGCCCAGTTGGCGCGCGGGCGCGGCCTTCGTGCATGAAATCTGGGTGCCCTCGCGCTTTACCGCCGCCGCCCTGGAAAGTTTGGCGCCCGGGAGGGTGCGGGTGGTGCCGCATGCGGTGGCGGCAAGCCCTCCGGTGCCGAGCCATTTGAGCCGTGCGGATTTCGCCTTGCCGGAGGACGCCTTTGTGGTGCTGACGAGCTTTTCCCTTGCCAGCTCACTGGAGCGAAAAAACCCGATGGCGGCGGTAGCGGCATTTCGGGCCGCGTTCGGCAACCGTCCGGACCGCGTATTAGTGTTGAAGGTCAGCCATGCGGAGCTTTGGCAGGCCGATCTCGCCGCCCTACGATCCGCGATCGCGGGTGCAGAAAATATCAGGCTGGAAACGCGCATATTGCCCGCTTCGGACAATTTTGCCCTTACCGCGGCGGCCGATTGCGTGCTGTCCCTGCATCGCAGCGAAGGATTTGGTCTGGTGCCGGCGGAGGCGATGAGTTTGGGGCGCGTGGTGGTCGCGACCGACTGGTCCGGCACGACCGATTTTCTTGATTCCGGGACAGGCGTGCCGGTGCCGTTCCGGCTGGTTCCGGCGCGTGATCCGCGTGGTGTCTTCGAGGCACCCGGGGCGTTGTGGGCGGAAGCCGATATAGGCGCGGCGGCGGCCGCGTTGCGCGACCTGGCGGAAGCGCCCGTACGGCGTGCGGCCCTGGGTGCCGCGGCGCGGGTTGCCGTGCAGCAACGGCTCGGCACAGCGCCGCTCGCCGCCGCCATTGCGGGACTTGGTTGGGAACCGCCGCGGTGAAAATCCTGGTCTGGCAATGGGGGCGATTTGGCGGCGCGCCGCAGAATTGCGTCGATTGGGCGGCCGGCTTCGCGTCCGTGCCGGGATTTTCCTCGGTCTATTCGCTCAGCGGCCGTGCCGAGCTGCTGCGTGGGCCGAACCCGCCGGTGCCCGACCTCGTGGTCGACACCTATGAGAGTGCCGCCGGCTATGTGGCGCGGGCGATAAGCATGCCGTGGTTTATTCCCACCCTGGCCGCGCGCCTGCGGGCGCTCGGGCCGGATGTAGCGCTTTGTGCCATGCCGGGCCCGCTCGATCTGGCGATGGCGGCGGCCTTGCGGTTGCAAGATATTCCCATGGCTGTGGTGGTGCACGATGCCGATCCGCACCCCGGCGATGGCTATCCGCTGCAAATGAGCCTGCAACGGCTTCTGGTGCGGCGGGCCCGGGCGGTGGTGGCGTTGTCTGACCACGTGGCGCGCCGGTTGGACGAGCAGGGGCTG
>Ga0116226_10000313_pt1 | contig 40616 bp, 45 predicted proteins | sample S1TSphfallax_FD_89692 | JGI IMG/M metagenome (GOLD analysis project Ga0116226, IMG submission 89692) | Host-associated microbial communities from peat moss isolated from Minnesota, USA - S1T2_Fa - Sphagnum fallax MG | ecosystem: Host-associated > Plants > Peat moss > Unclassified | place: USA... | reverse complement strand
TCGGCTGGATGGAGCGACTGTCAATACAACTCGGTGAAACCGCATCCACAGGCATCGCGCAAAAACCGCTTGGCTTGTTCGCACCGGGTATATTATTGCGCAATGCGCTCTTTATCCCTATCGTTCTCTTCCACGGATTTCGGCGTTTGGCGCCGCCTTATTGAGATGCAGCAGAGTCCTTACGAAGCGCCCAAGAGAGAACTGACAGGGGCAAAAGACAGCGACACTGAGCCGAGGCCGTTTCAGGTATTTCTCAGCGTGATGCAAATCCTTATCGGCATCACTGGGGTCGGTATGTACGCGAGAATGATTTTCACGGATATCAATACCTCTATCATTGCACTGCCATTTCTCGCAGTTACTCTTCTGATACTTTGGTCAGGCAAGATGCTCTGGCAAGGAAATCGATATGCATGGTTGCCGGTGTCGATTATTACCGTACCACTCAACCTGATTGTCATTCCTTTGGCTGCTTCCCAGTTTATCTTACTAACCGACTGGAACCACGATCCGCTTAAAGAAAAAGTGGAAAATCCTCACACTGTCGATCCTCGCTTCCTCATACCGTTTGTAGCTGTTTCTCTCCTGCTTCTTGTTTGCACCATCTACAGCTTCATGATGCGCAATAAAATGCAGAACGAAGCAACACCCAACAAGTGAACACATCCAACAAGAACATCAAAAGACAATGCCTCAATCCTCAACCGATTTGCCAAAACCCCCAAACACACCGTCAAAAATGGCTGCAGTAAAAAGATGGCTTCGCCCCACCATCAGCGTACTCATGATCGGCGTCAGCATTCTTCCGCTCATATGGGAAACCCTTCTTTTTATGAATAGTCCCAGCGGAATGAATTACGGGATGGAGATGGCGTTGTTTGCGCTATTTCTGTCGCCAATATTTATGTCTGGGATATTTCTTTGGCGTCGCGATAAACACGCATGGCTTCCGATTTCCTTGCTGACGCTGTACTCCGGCATTACCACCCTCATGGCGCTGAAGAGATACGTCAGCCTTGTGCTGGGGCCGCATCCCAGTGGCGGCACAGCAGGTCAGATTGCGCTTTTCCTGCGATATTCGCTGTTCGACCTATTGGGTGACGCGATTGTCTTGCTTCCCCTGCTCGCCTGCACCATCTATTGCTATATCGCCTGCAACGGCAAGCAGCGCGCCGTGCAATCCGGCACACCACCTGCCAAATGAGTCAGGGATTAGTCCTCACTTATTGGACATCACTTCGTATGCGTCACCACCCAGTCGCCTATCGTATCCAACGCGACCGGGGCGATAGTTTCTTCTATCCTGCCATACTCAAACGGTGCGCCTGTATTGGCTGACTGGAACAGGTGATTGAGTTTTGGCAGCTCAATCACGGTCACGTCCTTGTCGTCGCGTAGCGCGTCCTTGATACCTGCCAGATCCTCTTTCGGCGGCACTTGCAGGTCAAGCGATCCATTTAATGCAAGTACTGGCACCTTGACTTTACGCAACGCGGGAACAGGGTCGTAGCCCAGCATGTGGCGCATCCATGGCGAAGTCAATTGGTCCAGATTGGCTTTGGTTTGATCGACATCGGCGAATGTGCGATGTTCTTCAACCGCCTTGTCAAAAATAGCTTCCGCGCTTGATTTGGCTTGCGCCTGATTCGGCGCATTGGCAATCGCTGCGAACATATCCTCATGCACCTTACGAATGCTCACACCTCTGCTATCAGGTGCGCCCGAAGCCTTGGCAATCAAGTAGATTTGCTCAGCCAGCAGTTTGTCGCCACGCATGGCCGGGCCTGCGAGCAAGACGATGAAACCGACCTTGGAATCATGTGCAGCAACCACGGGCGCGATGAGTCCACCCTCGGAATGGCCGATCAAGCCGATGTGGCGCACATCGACGTCGGAACGGCTGCGCAGGTAACTGACAGCACCTTCGGCATCTGCTGCAAAGTCGTCGGTGGTGGCGGCTTCGTAATCGCCACTGGATTCGCCTGTGCCGCGTTTGTCATAGCAGAGTACTGCAATACCGCGCCGGGTCAGGTAGTCGGACAAGACAAGAAACTCTTTATGACCCAACACGTCCTCATCACGCGTATTCGGCCCAGACCCGGCAATCAGAATCACGGTCGGAAACGGGCCACTTCCCTGCGGCAAGTTGAAGGTGCCAGCGAGTTTGATATTGGCATTCGCGCCATCGAATTTCACCGGTTGCCGGCTGTATGGCAATGCCCCCTGCTCGATGGCATCTTCCTGCGGCCTCTTCGGCTTGGGAACCTCGCCTACCACGCGTGTGAGATTCAGTGGCGCGCTACGCCCTTGCGTCCACGTACCGACCCAGGCTTTTTTACCATCATCCCATTTGGCCTCATACGAGCCATGCACTGCGGCGATGGATAAGTTGATGTGGTCAGGAGTCACGTCGAGTTTATCGACTGGAATCATCACATCGCCCTGATCAACGCTTTCCAGCACAGCGGCATAGGGACCGGTAGCAGGCTTCTTGATGTGCAGGACAAGGTGCAATGCACCCGCCAGCGTTCCACCCCAATTGCCTTCGATATGGTCTGCGGATGCATCGGGAGAAGCGGCTTCCGCCGCGTCGGCAGGGAGAGTGAATCCAAGGCTTGTTAGAATCATGGCGGACGCTACGACACTACTGATATTCTTGAACATGTTAGAACACTTTCAAAATCAGATATTGAAGGGATAGGAACGGACATAAACGGCGCAAGCATCCCCAACGCATTGGCGATGCATTGCGCGTTGAATAGCCATGATGACTATTTTTACGCCGCAATTACGGCGTCTTGTTGATTGGGGACGTCGCTACGGCAGTTGCTGCATCAACAGGCCATCGATCTTTCCATCTTCGCCGAGGGCAATACGCCATGTTGCTGTGCCTTTCTGGTATTGCGCCTCGTAGATATCCCAACCTTGCTGGCCAACCCCCTTGAATTGCAAGGATTGCACCGGGCCGAGACGCATCAACATGGGTTGAAAACGGTCGATTTGCTGCTTGATTGTGTTAGCCAGCGCAGGACTCATATCGACATAGTTCGGCTTGCCAGCAGCCAGCGCGCCCAGTGTACGTTTTAGGACGATTTCACCTCCAGGTGTCGCTTGTTGAAAGCGTATGCGTTCTTCGATGCTTTTTTCTGTAAGCTGCGCGGCGGCTGCATCGATACGTGTACCGCTCATGTCGTTCCCGTTCTGATGCAGCACCAAACCAGTTGCATGTCCGCTTTGATCAGTGACAAAGGTGATTTGTGCGTTGACTGCTTTGTAGAAAAACTCGGACTGGCTTTGCGGGAAGATGTCTGCTTGAGGTTGATTCGTAAGCTGGGCCGACAATTGATTGCCAAGCCGGGTGATGCTAAATACGCGCCCCATCAGTTTATATTGCCCGACGTAGTTCTCAAGCACGGAATCCGGCAACGCGATCTGCTTGCGTTCGCCGATTTTCTCAGCATGCTCGATCACGGCGGAACCATTCGGCGGCCCGACCTGCACCGCAACAGCGGCGACCGCCAGCGACAGCAAGCTAAATCCCGCGGCGATGACGCCCGTCCATTTCGTAGGTTTCGATACCATGATCCTGATCCTCTCTTCGAGAAACGATGTCGATTCCGACATCGCAGCGACCGCGCCGATGAAGACCGACTGGCGTTCGCCAACTTCAATCAATGTTTCGCCATAGCTTTCAACAGCATGACCACGTCCTAACACACGTGCATCGCAATCAACTTCGATGGCACGCCGCAATCTGCGCAACTGCCACCACAACGGCAGGTTCCAAGGCATCGCCACCAGGAGACACAAGGCGAGCGTAAACAACTGCGGATCGCCAGCGTCGAGGTGCGATTGCTCATGCGCCAGCACCATCGCCTGCTGTTGCGGTGATGCCTGCAATACCCACGACGGAACAACGATGCGCGAGTGCAGCAAACCGACTACGGCGGGGCCGACGTCAGGCGTGACGTAGAGTTCGACGCCATGGATATTGCGTCGTGGCCAATGACGCTTGCGCAGAAACAACATCGCGCCGGTTGCCGCCAACACCAGCGTCATCGCGATGGACACGAGCATCCACGCGCTCTTCAGCAAGGGATCGTAGTTGCGCCATTGCGGCGTTCTTCCCGTGCTATCGGCGATCCAGTATGCAGGCGACAACTGCTGCGTCGTCACTTCGCGCAATGCGTGCAGGTTTTGCGACATCTTCGGCGTGAACATGTCCGGCATCTGCACCGACACCGACGACATCACCGATGGCAGCAACAGCGACGCCACAATCGCCAGCATCCAGATCCAGCGCGTCGGCTTGCGCCGCATACGCGCCGTGCGCTCGCCAACAAACGCTGCTAGCGATAACAGCACACTCACGGTGATGACATACATCAGCCAGGCAAGCATCAGGATTTCTCCTTATCGGCCAGGAATTTGCGCATGCGCTTGATCTGCTCCGGCGTCAGTTTTTGATCAGATACCAGATGCGCAAACAAGAGTTCGGCCGAACCTTTGAAGAGCTTATCGGTAAGGTGGCTCAAGGCACTCTTGCGCGCCGCCTGCTGCTGCACGATCGCAAAATAGCGATGTCCGCGCCCGTCTTCCTCATGGTCGATATAGCCCTTGGATTCAAGCGTGCGCAGCACCGTCAACACCGTCGTATAAGCCAGTTGATCGGGCAAAGCCGCACGCACTTCCGCCACGACGGAAGGCCCGCGATCCCACAACACCTGTATCACGTCCGCCTCGCGGTCAGTCAAGGAAATCTTCATTGCGATTCCTTTCTACTATAGGTTTAGTAGATGTTAGCACGCAGCTTGGATTTGTCAACTACAAGTATAGTAGTTAATTTTGCGTTACCTGCGCGACACAGCGATAGCCGGGAGCATTAAAGCCACAGGCAAAACAAGGAAAGCCCAATCCAATTACGTATCAGCATGGAACTAACTTTCAAGCTTCTATCACATATGCCGTGTGTGTAGAACCAAATCGGTCAAGCACAAAATACGCGAAAGGAAGATATTATGTACGCTAAAAATATTGTCAAAACCGCCGCCACAGCTGCCAATAACGCGACAAAAAGTGCGACACCCGGCCTGTTGGGCGCGGTTCAGGGTGTGGCTCGCCAAGACCGCCCCATAAGTACGGTAAGTTCTCCAACACAGTTTAACTCGAAGGGAGGGGTGACAGACCCAGGACATATTCAACTGCAGACAAGCGCCGCAGAACAAGAGAAATATGGTCTGGCGCCGGTGTATGGTAAATCCCCAAATAAATCGCAGCCTATCGATCCCAATAGCCGCGAGAGAGTCGAAAGCGAACTGCCCGATGGTCGGTCTTTTAAAGTGGGCACATTCACGCAACCCGCAAATCCGTTTGATCAGGATAAACCGATACCAACCGGAAAGAAGGGTTACGAGTCTGTCGATCACGGCGAACTTAATGAAGGGCAAGCCGCTGCGCTGAAGGACTTTCAAGCCAGTCCCGACTACGAGGTATCCGGCAAAAAGGAGTCAAACTGCGTCCACGAGTATCATAAGGCCATGCAGGAAATGGGCCTGGTTGACGGTACTCCCATTCACAAACATACCACCCCGGACCAAATGGCGCAGCTTACGAGCGACGTCAGAACCAATGCCCCAGTTGCCGCGCCTAAGCCCCTCGCCGCGCCTAAGCCCTCCTTAAAGCGATGAACTCAATGTCGGGCACATTGCTAAGTTGAGGAGACATCAAGCTTGTTCCACTTGCGATGTGTCCGGCACAAGTTTTAAAGCGTGTCATAGACCAGAACTCATTTCAATCGAAAGCGCGCTGCATGCCCCCCACAGAGCATGCAGCGACGCAATCGACAAAGGTGAGTATTCGTCGTACCGCATCAGATTTTTCTTTTCTGGAGGCAGCATAGCAACACCATGCGCTGCCTCAAAGGCTTAGTAGCGGTTTAAAGCAAGCCTGACATCGACCGATTCGGCACATTACAGGTGGCGTGCTGGTATTATTCCATCTACCGAACCGTGACTATGTCAGGAGCATGCATGCCTAAAAAATCCACCCCATCCCTGAAGCTGATATCAGCAATCGCATCTGCTTTTGCGCTGGCCTTGCCTGCGTGGGCAGAAGCCGCCAGCAACGTGCCGATATCGGAAGTGACGCTCTACCCTGACGGCGCAACGATCACCCGTGCGATCCGCGTGACGCCGGGGATGACGAAGGTGGTCGTCAGCGGTTTACCCGCCAACTTCAGGGAAAAGACGCTACGCGCAAAAGGCGACGCGGGTGTTGCGGTCGGCCAGATTATCGTCTCGAAGAATTACGGCGTCGAGTCCACTGACGAGCGCCAGGCGGAACTGGATAAGAAGATTCAGGCATTGAAAGACAAGGAAGCAGCGTTGGATGTCGATGCCAAGTCCGCAGCATTGGTACAGCATTTCCTGGAGGGATTGAACAACGCCAGTTCGGCAGAACGGCCTGCCACGACAGACGCAAAGTCGTTGGCGGCTACCATCGACACCGTACATCGCAGTGCAACGGAAGCATTCGACCGTATCGAGAAAGTCGCGGTGCAAAAGCGCGAGTTGGATAAGCAAATCCAAGCCCTGCAATCAGAACTGGACAACCTTGGCAGTCACAGCGCCAAATCGCATGACGTAACCATCGTGGTCGCGGCTGAAAAACCGGGCAACGTTTACCTCTCGTATCAAAACAGGGATGCAAGCTGGAGACCGATGTACCGCGCAACGCTCAATTCTTCCACGGGCATAATGGAAATGGTACGCAGCGCAATGGTAAAACAACTCAGTGGCGAGGACTGGAAGAACATCAAGCTGATCCTGTCAACGGGCCGCCCATCGTTATCACCTGATGCCGCCGATCCACAACCACACGAAATTACGCATTACGTCCCGAGAGAGGAATTATCTGGTGGGAACATGGCTCGCTTGAGTCTCGCAGCCCCCGCGCCGGCTCTGATGGTCGGTGCACAACATATCGAAGTTACCGGTTCAAGAATATTTTCTCCCTTCCCCACTACAACTGAAATGCAAGGTACGTATGCGACCCAGTTCAATGTTCCCTCAGTCGCCAACGTGCCGGGGGACATGACAGAAATTTCTGTAGAGCTATCGTCGCAGTCAATGCCGGTCAAACAGCAATTGCGTATAGTGCCGCATGTATCGACAACTGCTGTGGTTACCGTCGATGCAGCACGGCCCGAGGGCGTATGGCCGGGCGGTGAAGTGCAGCTCTATCGCGATGGCGACTATGTCGGCACGACCCAATGGTCGCCTGCTGACACAGACCGGCTCGCGTTCTCATTCGGTCGCGACGATCTGGTACGCGTCAAGGTTGACCGTATCGATCAACAAGCAGGCAGCGGCGGCTTGCTATCGTCGCATCTGGAAAAACATGTTGCCGATACGTTCACCATCACCAGCGCGCATAACACGCCGGTCGATGTACTGGTGCTGGAGTCCAGCCCGATCAGCAATTCACAGGACGTGAAGGTGGAAAGCAAATTCCTGCCGCAACCGACGATCACCAATTGGCAGGAGCGTCGTGGCGTAGTCGGCTGGGAATCGCAACTTGCAGCGAATGGACAGCTCAAGATCAGCACCGATTACCTGGTCAGCTACCCGAAGGAAGGGCAGACCAATAACCTGCCGTAACAATTCGATACAAAACGGGCGCGGAAAAATTGAAGTCGCCCTAACCCCTTTTCCGTGCCCGCCCCGTTTCATCCTTGAACGCATTGAAAACGGCGTCAACATTTGCCTCAAGGAGAAATCATGTACAAGAAAGCATGCATCGCGTTGGCGATCACCGCCGCCCTCATGGGCGCAGCCCATGCAGAAAGCAACGTCCCGATTACCGACGTTACGCTCTACCCCGATAGCGCCACGATAGGCCGTGTCACCCACGTCACGCCGGGCATGACACAGCTGGAAATCACCGGCCTGCCAGCAAACTTCGACACCGACACGATACGCGTGGAAACCGACAATGGCATCCACGTCGGGCAAGTCGTCACCAAACAGGAAGCACATACCGAAGCCATCAACGCCACGGAAGCGGATCTCAACAAGAAGATACAGGCGCTCAAGGACAAGGAAGCGTTGCTCGACGTCGATGCCAAATCGGCGGCCTTGATACAGCATTATCTGGAAACATTGAACAACGGCAGCGCGGCAGAACGCCCGGTAGCAATGGATGGCAAGGCGATGAATGCGATGATCGATGCGATCCACCACAACGCCAGCGATGCTTTCGAGCGCATCGAGAAAGTCGCGCAGCAAAAGCGCGAGATCACCGAGCAGATCAATGCGCTGCAACGGCAACTCGGCAGCAGCCTGAGCAACATCAAAGACAGCCGCACCATCTCGATTTCGCTGATCGTACATCAGGCCGGTTCACTACGCCTGTCGTACCAGATCAATCATGCAGGCTGGAAGCCGGGATATCGCGCTTCGCTCGACTCCGGCACCTCGAAGGTCGATCTGGAGCGACTGGCGACGATCTCGCAATCGACTGGCGAGAGTTGGAACAACGTCACGATGACACTGGCAACCGGGCATCCCAACATGTCGCCGCAGGCACCGAATCCAGATACCTGGGAATTGAGTTACGTCAAACCAGAACCGCTGGCTAAACCAGCACAACCTGCAATGCTCGGTCTATTTGCAGCGGCGCCAGCACCTATAGAAGCCCCACGAGCAGCATTTGCATACGCCGAACAACGCCAGCAAACCGCCGATGCCCCAGCGGAAGACCCCGTCGTCGCCGAATTGCAAAACACGTTTGCTACACAATTCAATGTGCCTGCACGCGTCACCTTACCTGCCGACGGTCGCGAGATTTCGATCAATCTGTCGGCACAACAACTGCCGATCAAGCAAGCAGTGCGTATCGTTCCGCGTGCCGATACCACGGGCGTCCTGACTGCCAGCGCGGAGCGACCAGACGGTGTTTGGCTGAGCGGCAACGTGCAACTGTTTCGCGACGGGAACTACGTCGGCGTCACGCAGTGGCAGTCCCAGGAAAGCGGCCCGCTGATCTTCCCTTTCGGTCGCGACGACATGGTACGCGTCAAGGTTGATCACACGCCGACCAAGCAAGGCAGCAGCGGCCTGTTGTCACAACACAGCGAGCGCCATATCGTCGATCAATACATCATCAGCAGCGCGCATAAAACGCCAGTCGATATCCTGGTTCTGGAATCGACACCAGTCAGCACGTCGGATGAAATCCGCGTGCAATCGAGCTTCCTGCCGAAGCCGACGGTAGACAAGTGGGACGATAAGGACGGCATCGTCGGCTGGCAAAAGACGCTGGCAGCGAACGAGCAGATGAAGATCAGTATCGACTACGACATCAGCTATCCGAAGGAAGGGAACGTGGTGGGACTGAACTAGGGACTTCGGATGATACAGAAAAAGCGCAGCCGAAACTGCGCTTTTCGAATTGTCCTACAGTTAGTGACTCAGCATGACAGAGCGGATATATTGCATGTGATCCCGTGCTATTTGGCAGCTGATGCAATGGCCTTCTCGAATTTATTTGCGCCCCACATCGATTCGGTGTCACGCGGCAGTTCATTTGCCTTGCGCATGTCGCGATTGACGCTGGCGATGCTGCTCGAAGATTTCGCAACAATGTCTTCGCGAGGCTCGGTAGCCGCAGGCGGTGTTTCCGGGACAATGTCAATCGGATTAGCAGTACTTACGGCAGGAACGCTTACCATCGACTGCGCTTTGCTATCGACTGTCTTTGCATGCGCAGATGTTCGCTTTGCAGAGACAGATGGTTCGGGCAGCAGCGACTCAAGACTGAGCACTTCAGACAGGAAAAATACCGACATACTCGGCCTGTCCGCCTCACGCAAAGCGGCCCCCAACTTCGCATGGTGCAGAAGATTCCAGATGACCACATGCAGCAACACAATCCCTGCAATCGCCACATAGCGCTTACGTGCATCAGCCTCGCCAAATCCGCGGGAGTAAGATGCTGCATGCAACGCATTTGCAAATGGGATCGTGTTCAATTGGCGGACTCCGACAACACAGGGGATAAGCGATGCAATATGACAGATGACGTTACGTATTGGTTCCCAGCAGGGCGGCAACTACATATCACTAATCATCCCGATCATAAATCCGCTCCACCAACTCAAGCGGCAAACCCTCGTCATAGCCATCGGGATTTTCGGTATCGACATATTCGCTGCCCGTCGTCGCCTCCAACATCTTTGCTGGAATCGCGCGCTTTTGCGTGATGTCTGCGTAGTCACCGGGGCGAGTGCCGTCCGAATGCTTGGGGTCGAACCAGATGCCCTGGTTTGCGTAGTAATCTGGATAGCGTTCTTCGATCAAACGCAACATCGCCACACGTTCGCGCTGTGCCTCGTAGAGATCATCGCTGTCGTCGAATTGCGCATACCATTCCGCACCGAGATTCCAGTAAATCATCAGTGCTGTAGCGCGGTCAATTTGTGGGTTATCGATCAACCATTGCAGCGCTGCGCCATTGTCGTCGTAGTTCGATCGTGCGACATAGATATGCCATTGTGCAGGTGTCGCCTCTTGCAAATAGGCATGGACGAGGTCCCAATCCTGTTGTTCCATCACATCCTCCCTGACAGGTTATATGCTATCAAAGAATTTCCTGCACCAGCTCAGGCGGCCTGCACAGCTTGGCACCTTCCGATGTGACGACGAGCGGACGATTGATCAGCACGGGATGAGCCGCCATCGCATCCAACAACTTTGCGTCAGACACGGCAGGATCATCCAGCCCCAGTTCTGCACACAAGGTCTCCTTTTCACGCAACAAGCCACGCGCGCCTGTACCCATTGCCTTCACCAGTTCAGCAAGCTTGCTGCGCGATGGCGGATTGACGAGATATTCGATGATCACAGGCTCGGTGCCGGATTCGCGTATCAACTCCAGCGCCTTGCGCGAATTGCTGCATTTGGGATTGTGGTAGATGGTGATGGTCATGGTCGCTCCAGAATTGCCAGTGATTTCCTATGCCACGCGCAGAGATTGCACGGATGTACAAGCATATACAAGCGCGACTATACCACCAACCAAGGCCGCATTTGATAGTTAGCGTTTGTCGAAAAGCCAGCCACACAGAAGTGTGGCCGCTGTCGCACCAAGCAGTTCTGCAACGATGTAACTGGCTGCATCGGCCATACGAATACCAGCAACAGATGCAGACAAGGTGCGCGCCAACGTCAACGCAGGATTAGCGAACGATGAAGATGATGTGAACCAATAGCCCGCTGCGATATAGGCGGACACAGCAAACGGAGCGGTCTCGGGCCTGCTGCGCGAGCATGCGATTCCGACTGCGATCAAGCCGAATGTCGCGACGAATTCTCCCAACAACAGATTAGCACCGCTATGTATTTGCGTCGCCATCGCCAGCAGTGACAGGCCAAACATCGCATGCGCCAACGCAACGCCGACAACTGCACCGAGGATCTGCATGACGATATATGGCACGACATCAGCCATCGCCATCTGCTTGCACCACGCCAGCGACAAGGTCACCACCGGATTGAAATGCGCACCGGATACATCGCCAAACGCCAGCAACAAGGCCAGCAATCCAGCACTCGAAGCCAGCCCATTCGCCAACAGCGCCAGTGCTGCATTGCCGCCTGCCAACCTGTCCGCCATGATCGCGGAGCCGACCACGACAGCAAGCAGCAGCGCCGTGCCGATACATTCGGCAGCCAGACGGCGAGCCAATGACGGCGCGTCCACTTGTGTGCGACCATCGCGTGGTATCGATAGTGGGACAACAGAATTATCGACGATCAAGTGGGAAGGATTGCGGTTCATGGCGATTGAGCAAGATGAGTACATCGGCGTTGCCGATCATATTCAATCGCAACGATAACCACGCCCTTGCCGCGATATACCATGCATATGCCTGAAGCGATATAAGGTGCTACAAGCAAAGCCATGACAAGCGCGCTATGATGAGAACTCATTCCATCAATAACGTTCTTCGATGATACGCTTGGCAACACCCGCCGACGCAGCGGCCATCTGCGCGATTTACAACTACTACATCGTCAACACCACCATCAGTTTTGAAGAAAACCCGGTCGAAGCCGACGACATGGCGCAGCGCATAGAAACCACCAATACCAGGCACTGCTGGTTTGTCTATGAGGAAAACGGCATCATCGAAGGCTACGCGTATGCAACACCCTGGCGCGTGCGCAGCGCATACCGCAACTCAGTCGAAACCTCGGTCTATATCAACCACAACAGTGGTGGCAAAGGCATCGGCACCGCGCTCTACACCCACCTGATCGCCGAACTACGCCAACGCGGCATCCGCGCCGTCATCGGCGGTATCGCCCTGCCCAATCGCGCCAGTGTCGCCTTGCATGAACGCATGGGATTTACGCAGGTCGCGCATTTCGTCGATGTCGGGCAGAAGTTCGGCAAGTGGGTTGATGTGGGGTATTGGGAGTTGGTGCTCACATCAGCTTAACAGCGGCGTCAAATCAGGATCACCCTTCGCCATGGCGCGGCGATACGCAGGTCGTTCGCCGATGCGTTGCAGGTAGGCGCGAATATTTGGATACGGCGCGAGATCAAACGGCTGGAACAAGCGCATCGTCGTCAGCGAAAACACGCTCATGATATCCGCCGCGGTGAACTCATGGCCTGCCAGATAAGGCACCTTGCCGAGCCGCTCGTCCACCAGCGCCATCACCTTATCAAACCGCCCCTGCACCGCAAGCTGCAACGGATGATCGGCAGCCAATTGCGCGCGATTGATCATCATCAGACGTCCCACCACCGGTTGCAGATTGCCGTTGGAAAAATGGAACCAGTAAAGGAAAGACGCATAGTCCGCATGCTCAGGCCCGAGCTTGAAACGGCCATTGCCATGCTTGACGATGATGTACTCGACAATCGCAGCCGACTCAGCCAACAACAAATCGCCATCCTCAAGCAGAGGGGCCGCACCAAGTGAGTGTTGCGCTTTCAGTTCAGGTGGCGAAAGACGCGTAACCGCATCGCGTGTGTAATGGATAAGTTCATAGGGAATTTCCAACTCTTCGCAAAGCCAGACGATGCGTTCGGATTGGGAGTGGCCGAGGTGATGGATTTTGAGCATGTTATGTCAGTAGCTAAAGGTGATTGAAAATATCCACAGAAAGTAGAAACAGCAGACGACGAGATATAAAAGATGATATAGCCCACCCCTTGCTTGTTGAAGCGGTTGAGGTTAATTTTAAATGAAAATTGACCCATCCATTATCAAGCGTAAATATGAAACCCAAAGCCCTGTTTTTTAGCACTCCTGGCTGCAAATACTTCCCATGCAACAGAAACGCATGCATACCCCGACCACATCCGATCATAGGAATACCTCGACGTGGAAATTTGAAGGAGATTATCCAAAAGGAAAATGGATTTCCTGCGATTACCGTCAAGGGCTGGTCAGTATGGCGGCTCGGGTCGATGATGCCGCTATGCTGATGCACGCGGCATCGATTTTCACTCGTCTCGCTTACTGCGCAGCAGGGCTTCCTCCATGCGTCAAGGTCTCCCAGAGAATATTATGCTGATTTGTCTGCGGCGCATGCGGGCGTACGTCCTTGACCAGATGTTCCTCCGTCTGCGGTAACGCGATGCCCATGCGATTGTGATAGGCGTTGTAGCCGCGTTCGCTGGTGCCGGTCAGTACCGGGATGTAGGTGTGCGTCTCGGAACACAGACCCGGGAAGCTCGATGGCACAGCCACGCTTGGGCTACCTGTTTGTGCTGTTGCAGTCACGCCCTGTAGCATGCGGGAGTAATATTCCAGCGTCGTCGTCAGTCTTGTCTTCATCGGCGTGTAGAGATCGGTGCCTTGGATGTACGCTGTCTCTGCTGCGTTGAGGGTCGCCGCTAGGCCGAGCCCTGTGTGCGCAAGGTCGCGGCAGGTTTCCTGGCCGACGCCGCTGGTGGCAGCATCGAATACGGTCTGACCGTTCCAGCCTGGCGATCCGCCAGACGACGGGCCGCCACTGAAACTCACAGGCTTGCTGCCGTCTTCCGACTCGTTATAAAAATAGGCAGGCACCCACTGCTTCCATAACGTGACGGCATTGTTATACAGCGTTTGGTCTTCGGTGAAAACGGCGATGCCCATCATGCCGTCGATCATGCTCAATTCCCAATTACCGTTCTTGCCCTTGCCTTGCAATGAGTCGATGTATGGCAGGTATTGGGTCGTCAGCATTTTCTTGAACACGGTGATGTCAGCGGCAGACCAGCCGTCGTAGGTGCTGGCGATGATGTCGGCAGCGGCGGGCAATTTCTCCGAAGTCCACGCAGCCTGCAAGGGCGCGTTGGAGTCGGTATGCCCCTTCACTTTTTGCGCATAGGTATTCATGATCGCAATTGCATTCTGCGCATACTTGCTGTTGCCACTGATGTACCAGAGCAAGGCTTGCACGTATGCCGCAGAGGAATCGTCATCCTCCGCCGAGCAGCCGATATCCGGGTTCGAGAACGAGCCGCATTCGATCACGCCATTCGACGGCGGCCCTTGCAGCTTGTAATCGAGCGCGCCCCACTTGCTGCTTTCTGCCGTTTGATATGCACCATAAAACGGTGCCGCCTTGGCAGCGACTTGCTTCTTCACGTATTCGAGCTGCGCGAGGCCGACCAACACGCCAGGATGCGCAAAGTGCGTTGCCGCCCCCGTATGCATGGCAGCCGCCATCTCGTGCGCATCGTGCGCTGCTGCTTGCTGTGGAGTATCCGTGTCGGACGATCCGCCACACGCTGCCAACATCAATGCGATGGCGCTGGCGAGCACGCTCTTGCTGATTCCCTTGTTCGCTATCATGGTATTGCTCCTCAGAGTGAATGGACGCAGGCATTCCCTGCATGCCGCGACAGGCTCGCAAAAACCGAGGCGCCGCACAATTGGTGCATTTCCCCGATTAATTAGTACTAGATCAATGTGGAACCATGGAAGGAATTTCTTCCACAGCAAGTATTGGCAAGCGCATGCCACTCATTTGCATAATTCTCATATTTGGAATATATTCTCAAATATGAAAACACAACCAGTATCTCAGCCCATCCCGGAAGCACCTGATGCGATGGAGCAACGCCTCGCACGGCGACTTGCCGCATTACGCATCGAACGCGACTGGACGCTGGACGACCTCGCCCAACAGAGCGGAATCAGCCGCGCCACCTTGTCGCGCATAGAGAATTGCGAAACCAGTCCGACCGCGAATATTCTGGGCAAACTGTGTTCTGTGTATGGAATGGGCATGTCGCGCATGCTCGCAGGCATCGACGAGGGTTCGGCGAATCTGATCCCAGCAGAAAAGCAGGCTATATGGGTTGACCCAGAATCCGGTTTTCAGCGCCGCATGGTGTCACCCGCATCGCGCGACTTTAAGATGGTCGTCACTGAAATCACCCTGCCGCCGAAAGCGACCGTCACCTACGACAGGCCCACCGTGTTCGGTGCCGAGTTGCACCTGTGGATGCTGCAAGGCCCCCTCGAATTGACGCTGGCGGGAAGCGCGTATCGCCTGAAGCCCGGCGATTGCCTGCGGTTTCACATGAGCGGCGATGCACAGTTCGTGAACCCGACCGCCAAGCCTGTGCGCTACGTGATTTTGAGCGGCGAAGCATAAACTTATTTGCCTTTCTACAAAGAGGTAGGCCATGGAAAGCTTTATCCAGCAACTCTGCAATGCATTGATTGTCGGCTGCGTCTATGCCCTGCTGTCGCTTGGTTATACGATGGTCTATGGCGTACTCAACCTGATCAACTTTGCACATGGCGATGTGTTGATGCTGGGTGCGATGACTGGCATCAGCATCCTCAACTTCCTTCAGTTTGCAGCACCGGGATTACCCGGCATCGTCAAGCTGGCTCTGGCGATACTCGGCGCAATTCCATTCTGCATTGCCGTCAATGTGCTGATCGAGCGCATCGCCTATCGCCCACTGCATAATGCACCACGTCTGGCACCGTTGATCACCGCCATCGGCATATCGATATTGATCGAAACCGCCGCCATGCTGTTCTGGGGACGCCGCCCCGTCCTGTTTCCAGACGTGATGCCGCAAACGACACTCAACATCGGCGGCGCATTACTCTCGCCAACGCAACTTACACTGATCGTCATCACCTTTATCTTGATGGCAGCCCTCGCCTACCTGGTCGAAAAGACCCGGCTCGGGCGTGCGATGCGTGCCGTCGCAGAAAACCCCACCATCGCCGGATTGATGGGCGTGGACAGGAACCAGATCGTCGTCGCCACCTTCGCCATCGGCGCGGCACTGGCTGCAGTTGCAGGCGTCATGTGGTCGGCGATGTATTGCACTGCGCACTTTGCGATGGGTGTAATACCGGGCCTGAAAGCGTTCGCTGCAGCCGTGCTTGGCGGCATAGGCAACATCTATGGCGCAATGCTCGGCGGTCTGGTGCTCGGCCTGCTCGAAACCTTCGGCACCGCCTACCTTGCTGACGCCACCAACAACCTGCTCAACAGCCAGTATCAGGACATCTTCGCCTTCATCATCCTGATTCTCACGCTGCGCTTCAAGCCATCCGGTATCATGGGCCAGCGCTCGGCGGACTTCTAAGGCAATCGACATCACTCCCGTCATGACAACTTCCAAACTTATTCTGCGCGATTACACGGCAGCAGACGCCAGCGCCGTCAACACGGTAACAAAAGCAGCGTGGCAGCAATTCGAAGCTGACTTCAAGATCGATTGGCAAGGCTTCATCAACTACGCGGCCAACACCGCGGCGCTGGCAGAGGAGCTGGATTTGATCGTTGCCGAAGCAGATGGCAAACTGATCGGCGTGATCGGCTATGTCCGTCCACAACGCCCACGCGAAGAAGTCTTCCCGCTTGATTGGGCCGTGATCCGCATGCTCTCAGTTCACCCTGAAGCCAGAGGCCAAGGCGCAGGTCGCGCATTGACGCTGGAATGCATCGCACGTGCCAAACGAGATGGCGCACATACCATCGGCCTGCACACCGGGCCGATGTTTAAAACGGCGCTGGACATGTATTTGCGCATGGGGTTTGCGTTTCAACGTGCGTTGCCGGAGCGGCGGGGGAATCCTGTGGCGTTGTTTGCGATGGATATAGCGATATGAGGAGGTATTGTCATGCTCGCGATGATAGGCAAATCCGCTCAATCACTATAAAGCAATTCACATAACATATATGCTTTATAGCACCGCAGTCAAAGCTGCTTGGTGTAATACGTCGTAGAACACAACACCCCATCGGGCATTAGCGCATAGTTCGGGATATCCCCAACCCGCTGCCAGCCCGTGCGTTGATACACGCGTTCAGCATCGCCGCCGGTGACGGTATCGAGCACCAGCACCGTCTTGCCTGCTGCGCGTGCTGCGTCATCTGCCGCTTGCATCAGGCGCTGTGCGATGCCTTGGCGGCGTGCCTTGCGGTGTACCAGCATCTTGGCGATATCAGCACGATGAGGTTGATTGTCTGGCTGGGCGACGATCAGTTGCACGGTGCCGACGATGTCGCCTTGTGCGGTCTCTGCGATCAGCAGGATGCGCTCGCCGTGCGCGACGCCTTCCGCGACCTTGCGCCAGAAGTCGATGGCTTTCTCGCGTGGCAGCGGCCACATGAAGCTGACTGACGCGCCGCCTTCGACGCAATCCAATAACACGTCAGCCAATGCTTCGACACAAGCCGATGCCTCGTTGATGCCAACACAGCGCACGGTGATGGGATCGCGGGAGATATCGTTTGTCATGATTTCCTCGTCAATTGCGTAGTCAGTGCGACCAGATAACGCGCCGTCTGGCGGCCAGGGTTACAGAAGATGATCGGACAATCGACATGCATCGCGAGGCAATCGCCTGCCTTCAAGCGCCAGCTTTCTTCGCCACGCGTAAATTCCATCGTGCCTTCCAGCATCCAGAGTTGCTGATGCAATTCGACGTTACGCGCACCGCTATCGAGCGTGACGCGCTTGCCTGCCGGGAAGCGCACCTCGACCAGTTGCAGCGGTGACGATGCAGAGGGTGACAAATTGCGGCGCACATAACCGGACTCGGGATCTGTCCACTCCGTCTGGTCAGCCGCGTGCGATAGCGGCGAAGATGCATGTGCAGGTTCGCCATCATCGAACAAGGATGCCAATGCCACGCCAAGCGCGCTGGCCAAGCGATCCAGCACCTGCGCGGTGGGACTGCTCTGCGCCCGTTCGATCAACGAGATATTGGAACGGCTGACGCCGCTGCGCTCAGCCAGTGCATCCAGCGACAAGCCCTGCTCGTCGCGCAATGCACGCACTTTACTGGCGATACGTTGGTTGATGTCCATGATTCCATTTATTTGGATATTTAATCCAGTATAATGGAATTTAAAAATGCATTGCAAGTGGTTTATCAATCGCCGCACTACTTATGCTTGGCCCATGATAGCTTTCATGTCAAACTGCATCATGATTTCCAAGAGAGCGAGAGACGCCAGATTGAAAATAGAAAAGCAATATCAAGCACTAGTAATCGGCAGTGTGCTCTATGCATTTCAAGCATCACAATCCATTGTTCGTGCAATTCCCTATCAACTCGATGAACTCAAGGAGTTTTACGCAAAGCGCCCCAAACCACGCGATCTCGCCAATCAAATCTGGGTCTATGCTGGCTTACTACGAAATGCAAGCAACGGATTCATTGCACGTCATTTCACCAATAAACAGAAGGTATCTGACGACCTTTATATGCTAAGTCGATTGCTATACGACTTCGCCTATTTGCTGGAAACTAATGTGCCGATTTTGCCAGACGCAGCAAATTTATGGTATTGCCTTGGTATGAGCAGCCTGCGACTCAGTAAACGCATTGCGGGCTTTCCGAAAACGTACGATGTGAATATATTCAACCGCTCCGAATATTTACCGCCACCACTTGAAATCGAGGACATCGTCAGCGAGTCTTGGTGGAAAGTCCCTGAAATTTCCTAGCGCCCTTACATCGCCTTGAACAAATGCACAAACGCGCGACTCACCGGTAGCTCGCGCGCATGCCCTTTTATGCGAACGAACAATCTGCTACTGCTGTTGCGACGCGTGCCCGCGACTTGGTCGAGATTGATCAACGTGGAGCGATGAATCTGGCAGAAGATTGCTGGATCGAGTTGTTCTGCAAGTTCCGTGATCGTGGTGCGGATCAGGTATTCGCCAATGGTTGTTTGCACGACGGTGTACTTGTCGTCAGCCTGGAAGAACAGCACGTCTTCGACGGGGATCTGATGCATCAGTTCGCCTTGCGCAGCACGGATATACTGCAGGCGCGGTACCGCTTTGGCTTTGGTGAGCAGTTTGTGCAGTGTTTCAGCCAGCTTCGCATCCGGCATTTCCGGGCCACTTGCGGTCTGCTTGGCGAGTTCCGTTTTGACACGTTCGACCGTGCGTGCCAGCCGTTCTGTTTTGACCGGCTTCAGGATGTAGTCGATGGCGGCATGGTCGAAGGCTTCGACTGCGTAGTCGTCAAAGGCGGTGACGAAGACGACGCGCGTGCTGCCTTCGATGCCTTGCGCGACTTCCAGCCCGTTATAGCCGGGCATCTGCACATCGAGAAACGCGACGTCCGGTTCCAGCTCGGCGATTTTGGCAGCAGCGTCGATGCCGTTCTTAGCGATATGGACGATTTCCAATTCGGGCCACAATGCCGTCAATTGCTCTTGCAGGAAGCGCGATAGATGCGCTTCGTCGTCAGCGATGATGGCGCGTGTCATGGTTTGCTTTCGTAGGGAATATCAATCATTGCGCACGCGCCCATACCATCGTTATTTGCGCTAAGCGTAAGCGTGGCGTTAGTGGCGTAGCGGGTACGCAGCCGTTCGCGCAGGTTGTCCAACGCGACACCATTGCCGCGACGCAGGCTGCGACTGGGGCCATCTAGTCCAAGTCCATCATCCGCAACACGTATGTGCAGCCGCCCTGCCTGTACTTGCGCAGTGATTCGCACGATGCCGCCTTCAATCTTCGGTTCCAAGCCATGCTTGATGGCGTTCTCTATCAATGGTTGCAGCAACAACGTCGGCAGCGTGGCATTGCAGGCTTCGTCGTTCGCATTGATGACGAAATCGAGGCGCTCTTCCATACGCAATTTCATCAGTTGCAAATAATTGCGCACCATCTCCAGCTCCGCCGCCAATGTGCTCTGAGCACTGCGCAACTGCCCGAGGCTGACGCGCAGGTATTCAGTAAAGCCATCGAGCAATTGCCGTGCGCGTGGTGGGTCGTGATCCATCAGGCTTTGCACATTGGCCAGCGTGTTGAACAGGAAGTGCGGCTCAATCTGCGCCTGCAACAAGCGTTGTTGTGCTTCGGCGGCTTGATGGCGTAAGCGCTGTTGCCGCAGACGGAAACGCCACCACAATAGATTGGTAACCACTGCCAACGCCAGAAACATGACGGTATGCATGTGCATCTCCGGCCCGTGATGTGAGGAGCCGAACCAGAAGTCGCCGGTTTCCATCAAACCGATCAAACCCGTGCCGAATATCAGGCCGATAGCAACTGCAAGCAACGTGGTCGTTGCGAGGACAGTGCCGTAACGCCAGTCCTGCGCAGCCGATATGCGTTGCAGAAAGTCTGCAGAAAACAGCCATTCCACGCCGCGTAGCAACAGCAACATCACATAGGCAATCGCCATCCCATCTATCAAGCCATCTCTGACCCCAAGCAATATGAAGATGAGCAATTTGATGATAGTGAAGTTGTCGCGTGTATACACGGATACAAACCCCATCAACACACATAAGACTGTGATGAAAAAGCCCATCCACAGCCCGAGCATGCCCGTTGCGAGAACGCGTGCCCACCATGGTTCGCTATGCTTCTTGGAGAGTATCCAGAAGTTATGTCGCGCGTATTGCAATGTCGGTTTGAAAGTCATGTGCGAGAGTGTAACTGCGTTGAGATGTCTGTTCAATATGCCCCGAATTACTCGGTCGGCGTCAATTCCGCCAGTTTGCTGCGGCGCTCTCGTTCACGGCTTTGCGCTTGCCCCAGCTCGACCTCGAATGCACTCGGTATTTTCTGCTGTTCAGCACTATTGCCATCGATGTCTTCAGCAATGCGGAAACCTTCGAGCGAGCCGATCATATCCGCTGGCATGGCATTGCGTGCCGAGAATATCGCTGCACGCCAATGCCAGTTTTCACCACGCACGACGCGTTCCTTACAATCGCCATCTACCCAGGCGCGGCCATCTGTCGGTGCGCCAATGTAGTTGTCGTGATTGCAGTCGGCGACAAATTCGCTGACGTTGCCGATGGTGTCGTATACACCGAACGCATTCGGTTGGTACATGCCGACGATGCTAGCGTATTCCGCCTTGTCGTCGCAGGGCATCTGGCCGACGTGGTTTGCTGTGTCGAGTCCGTCATAGTCGCGCTTGATGGCGGCCCGCTGCGAGAGGTCGCCGACATTGCCGTACTTGCAGACCTGCGTCTCCTCCATGCCAAAGAAATAGCGCGTGGCTGCACCGGCACGGTTGGCGTATTCCCATTCCGCCTCGCTCGCCAAGCGATACTTTTTACCAGTCTCTTTCGCCAGCCACTGCACATAGGCGTTGGCACCGTTCCAGCCGATGCAGGTCGCTGGCTCAAACTGGCTGCGCGTGAGTATCGTCGTCGCTGGCATATTTTCGGTCGGGATATTGTCGAACCACTGCTTGCCTGCCATCTGGATGCACATATGCGGCGCGCTGTAGCCGGTGGCCTCGACGAAGCGAGTGAACTCGGCAATCGTCACCTCGAATTTACCGAGGCGAAATGGCTTGATCGTAACCTGGTGGATAGGTTGCGATTCTTCCGCATGATCGCTTCCCATTTTGAATTGTCCGCCGGGGATGCTGACCATGGGCGGTTCTATCGGCGCAAGCCTCTCCTCCGCAGCCAGAACGCTATGGCAAAGAACAAACAGGAGCGACAACAGCAATGCGCGCTTTTGCATGAGACATCATCCCTTCATCGTTGATTGATATAGTTGGTCGTAGTCTTTGTAAGGTTCACCCCCATCGCTACGACTACAGGATGACAAAAGCATCGATCCTGCAGAAGCAGGAAGCGATGAATCGACGACTGCGATGACGAATGGCGAATGTGTGACGTGAGTGGGTGCGTAAAGCCCCCAATACAGCCTGGTTCATTGCAACCATTGCCATGCATCAGAACAGTGGATATGGCGAAAAATTACCAAATTAACCACAAACATTGGCGATAGCCCTTTTTAAAAATCGGAAGGAGACTGGAATGACGAAGGCAGCACAGGATCGCATCAACGATACGCTCGACTACATCCGCAACAATGTCAGCGCAGGTCTGGCGCTGGAAATGAATGGCTTGATCGGTGCCAACGCAGGGCCAATCAGCGAGGAGATTTCGCTCGGTGCACGTTTCACTGCGCTGCAGTCGGCAGCCACGACGGCAACAGAAACCCAGCAGCGCCGCGCCCTGCGTGCGTTGATGCTGTGCCAGCGCATCTATTTCTCCGATCTCTGGCCTTGCCTCATCGGCGTGATGGCGGCTCCCGTTGCGATCAATCGCCTGCCAACCAATTGGGCAGAGCAAAGCCGCAGTTTCTGGGAAAACAGATCGGAAGGCGACATCCGCGCCGCCTTGCAGATGTATATCGCCACCACAGACAACCCGGACATGGCCGCCAATGCCGCTATCGCAGGACAACCATCGATGCCCGCTGCGCCTTATCTGACGCAGACACGCGCGAGCTTCACCGGAGGCAGTGCGGTCTCAACCTGCTATGACGCGGTGATGGTTTGGCTGTTCAAAAGCGGACTGGTATCGCTGCGCTGGCTGTTGAAACATCGCAGCGCCAATACGGAGCAAACTTTGACCGACGCCTTCGGCAGGGGGAACGAAATCTGGCGCGGCGATTTCACCGCAGCAGACAACTTGCCAGTCGTGCCACGCGGCCACATCGTACACATCTACGAAGACCCAGCGATTTCATGGCGCGGACACTGGATGATCAGCACCGGTAACGGACAATCAGCAGGCTGCAACAACAACAAGGAAGTACCGCCCGTCAACCCGACCTATTGCCCGCAACTGACGCTGGACAAACAATTTCTGGATTACACCGGCAACCGGCGTGCAGCCATCGTCATCAACCCCAGCTTGATTCCCGGTCGGCTATAACAGTTGCTGCGCGCCAGATCGCTTGCGATGCTTACGATTTGACGCGCTCCCATGCCATCGGTGCAGTCGCGAAGACGAACAACAGAAATGCGATCTGCGCCATCATCGCAGGAGATTCGGCAACGCCCTTCAGGAAAGGCGGGTGAAACTGTACGGTGATCCACAGCTTGTGCAGCACATCGATCATGATCAACGCGGCAGTTGCAAGTATGCCGGGATTGCGGCGCACGAACAGCAATGCCGCGACCAAGGGATCAACGACGGTCAGCGCAGTCCAGAACAGCGCACTCCCCCATGGGACGCCGCCATAATCCCAGAACAGCCCATGCTGGACAACAATAGCAACGTGCGTACAGGTGCCGCCGAACAGGCAAACGGCATAGATGATGCGAAGGATATTGATGCGGTTGATCAAAGCGCGTTATTTCACTTCTTCGCCGCGTCAACGCTGACGAAATCCACGCGCCGGTTCTTTGCCCACGCCGCTTCGTCATGTCCTGGTGCGAGAGGTTTTTCCTTACCGAATGAAATCGCTTCGATCTGCTTCTCCCACACACCCTGCGCAAGCAGCGCCTTCTTTACCGCTTCAGCACGCTTCTGTCCCAGCGCAAGGTTATATTCCGAACTGCCGCGCTCATCGGCATTGCCGACGACCTGAATGCTCGATTGTCTGACATAGTTCAAATATTTCCCCTGCGTCTTTAACAGCAGCGCGAATTCCTCCTTGATGAGGAAGCTATCGTAATCGAAATAGACGCTGGCACTATCGAGCTTCGGTGAGTCATCCGACTTAGGCGGCAGATTAATCGGCTCTCGTCCGCCGTCACAGCAAGTGCAATATGGTTCAGGAGAATGCGGCTCGTCTGGCTTCGTTGCACAGCTTGTCAGGATGGTTGTAAGGGACAGTGCAATAGCGGGAAATAGTCGGCTGCGCATGGAGTGGTCGATGAGGCTGAGCCTCAGTCGTTCGGGATGCTGATTGATTTAAAGTTGAAATAATATAGTACTAGATTAATTCAATGGCCTTTTCCAGCATTGCACTGAATTGCGGCAATCCCTGCAGACGATACGTTTCGACAAGCTCTTGCGCGCTCCTTGGCGGTGTCTTCAGTCGCTGGCGGATTGTCTTGACTGCTTTCAGCATACTCAACTGTGCCAAATCATACTGAGCAATCAGGAAATCATCAGGATGCAAAATCTCTATGCCGTGAGGCTTTACCCGAGCATCGGGAAAATCCTTGAGATTAAAGGTGACGATGGCGTCTGCATGTCCTGCAATGGCGGCAGCCAACACATGCCTGTCATCAGGATCAGGCAACGACAACGCATCAATCAAATACTCGAAATTTTCGACGTTCGCATCCTCGATCGCCTGATTCATCAAAGCGACTGTCTTCTGCAACTGCTGCGCACCAATATCGGGTCGGTTCTTTAACACATTGCGTACCCATTCATCCTGAATGATGGGTGTCCAGCGTGCGCGAAAAATGCCCGCGGCAGCAAGGCTCAACAACAAATCGCGCAATGGTGCAGGATACAGAACGCAGGCGTCGAGAACAACGGTATAGCTAAATGAACCTGCCATCAGTAGCCCATATCCAACTCTTGTGCCTGCTCAGTCAACTTCTGCAATGCATCGCGGGAAGCTTTCTGGCGTTCGTCCTTGTAAGCAGCGACATCCTCAAAACGTATCCGTCGATGCGTACCGACCTTGTGATAAGGAATCTTGTTTTCCTCAAGCAACCGTACGAGATAAGGGCGCGAGATGTTGAGAAACATCGCCGCTTCCTGCGTCGTCAAATCCATCGACTTCGGCATAACAGCCACGGCCTTGCCTTGGGCAAGCGCGCCCAACATGTCAGCAAAAAGACGGAGTACTTTCGGTGGCAAACGCAATACGGGAGCACCATCCTCACCAATACGCTCAACGCCATCTTCTTCCAGCGCAATATGGATTGCCGTGGAGTGATCAAGCGCGCTCATGATGCACCGTTGAGCAGCCTTGGCAAGCTCCAAATCCTCTTTACTTTCCAAGACCATTTCATGATCTGGAGAAATTGACATCAGCTTTTCCTCTATCTATTTCACACCATAGGAGGTGTGTTAAACGTACCTTTAAACGCATCATACGAAATAATCGAAATAATCGCAACCAAGATCATTATCCTGACAGTCTTGCCCGCTTCACATTCAATTTCCAATTCATCAACATTAGAATTTCTTGTTGACAAAAAAAGGGAGCACAAAGCTCCCCTTCTTGCCGCCCTACCTACTACTCCATCTACGCGCTGCTGATTACTGCATCGTCCAACTCGTCACTTTCGTGATATCGCTATCGACGTTGATCAGCGTATTGGCCTTGTCTTGATACAGTTCCAGCCACATCAAGGCGCGGTTCTTGCCGTTGATCGGTGGGCTGTTGAAATCATCGGTACCTGCAACCTTTTCGCGGATCTGGCTGAACTTGGTCATGAAGGTCATCTCATCGGTGCTGCTGCCGGACTGGTTCAACATATCCTGCAAGGAGCCCGAGCCTGTCGTACCCTGGTTCAGGGCCGAATCGGTGAAGGCGCCGATGGTCAGGGCGTCGTTGAAATTGCGCTTCTTCGCTTGTGTGACAGCGTAGGCGATGTAGTCGTTGTAGAACGCCTCCCACACTGCTGCGCGCCAGTTGGCGTTATTTTCCAGGCCGTTGATCTTCTTGCAGAAGTCGCTGTCGGATTCTTCGATCTTCAGGATCGCGCCATCCATCTTCGCCTTCACGCCTGCGTCTGTCAGGCCACCAGCAATCGTCGGGTTCGATGCGCCGTTGTACTTGTTAAACAACTGGAACAAGCCTGGACCATCCGGGCCGCCGTCGTTCGGACCACCTGTAGTTGCGCCCTGGATCGCCATCGTGATGCCGCGACCATCGCCCAGATTCTGACAATAGCCATAGTACTTGACCCAGCCGGAAAAACTCGGATCATCCTCTTCTGACTTATTTTCCAGACGCATGATGTTGTTCCACTGTTCGGCATCCAGCCCCGTCTTTTGCTCCAGGAAGGTCAGCGTCGATGGCGAGAAATTCTTCTCTGCATTACTCTCATCCGAATCGGTGCCGGACTTCATCACGACCGACTGCTTGACGCTGGCGTTAAGGGATTCAGTGCTGGCAGCACTGGTCGCGTCGCTGGTACCACTTGTGCTGCCACCACCACATGCCGCGAGAACCCCGCCGATGGCTACTGCCAAAATCAATAATTTTGCTTTCAATTTACTCTCCTCAATACTCGGAAATGACTGTTGTGTTTTACTGCGAAAACCAGATCGTCCATTGCCATCAATTACGATGTGCTATTCGATAAACTCTCCATTGAAACCGCGCGTCACCACGCGAATGGCCTCCCCGCTTGCATCGCTTCGCGTTTGAACATCTCTTACGGATGCTGTTGCGATGTTTAGGCATGAGTGGCGAAACAACAATCCGTATATCCACTTTGCGGGATTGGTAAATCTACCTATGCCAAGACTTGGCCCTATGAAAACCTGCATAGATGGCAGACGTCCTTACCGGACAAGGTGTGGTTTGATGCAGCGGATTTACAACGGAGGAAATATTGCGGAAAGCGGAAGCCTGAGAAAGCAATCAGACATCGAGAAGCCAAGGCATGCGCGTAAAAACGATGCCCCGGCCGTGCTACCTATCGATGATACAAGAGCTTAGAACCCGCTATGGCTATTGATGAAATTGGCCAGACTACCGACGTTGATACTGCCGAAGCCGGACGTGTAGTCCCAACCCTTCTTGGCTGAATAGCTGCCATTGCTGCCCGAGGTGATATCGTGGAACAGTGTCGCCTCATTCGCTACGCCATACTTGTAGAGCGCACTTGCCGGGAAAGCCAAGCCATTCGCATGCGCCGATTGTATGCGTGCCCAGAAGCCCGTGAAAATCGGTACTGACAGACTGGTGCCACCAAGAGTTTGAGTCTGCCCGCGGACAGTAATCTCCACACCAGAGGAAGGATCGCCATCAAAGGCGACATCAGGCACGCCGCGCTTGGTGGAAGCACCGAGCACACCGGATGCCCTTTGCCATGTCGGCGCGGTTTCCGTCGTGCTTGGGCCGCCACCACTGCCACTCCAGGCGACTTCGGAAGCCCATGCGCCCGCCGCTGTCGTATAAAGCGTGGTGCCGCCAACCGCAATCACGTAGGGAGAAACCGCAGGGTAGCTTTGCGTAGTGGTCGTCGCGCCCTGGCATTCACCCGATCCAGAGGCACCGCTAGATACCGCAAACGTTTGACCTTGTGCAACCGCAGCTTCAAAAATCTGATCATCGGAAGCTTCGGAGCCATCCGCCTTGGCTTCGGTTTCACAGCCGCCGAGCGAGATGTTGATGACCTTTGCCTGATTGTCCGAGACGACACGGTTGAACATCGCCGTCAAATCAGCATCGCTCAAGGTCGGAGCATTATAGAAGATCATGGACTTGACGACGCCACCAGCTGCGCCCAATGAATCCTGGCTATCGATATCCCATTCGGTTGCGCCCGAAGAATCGCTTGTGCCATTACCGCCGATATTGACGATGCTTGTTGCAGGAATCGGCAAAGCCGCGCTTTTGGCGAAGGTCTTCAAGTCCGCTATCGTCTGCGTCAAGCTGCCCGCTGTGATGATACCGATATTGGCATTGACAGCGTTCGGAATGCTGTTGGTGTTATAGATCGTCGGCCAAGCCGTAGGCAGGTGCGGCGTTTCGCTGCCTTTGCTGGCATCGACGGAAGATGCATGATCGACAGTCACTTCATTGCTCTTCACCATCATCGGGTGCGCGCGATGCAGGTTTTGCAGCCCATGTACGGACAGAACGATATTTGCCAATTCCGCAGGCACAACCGGGTCGGTTACGTTGGCGTAGTATCTCTGGCCGTTCTTCTCGAAATGCTGCATCTCGACGTTGAACGCAGTACGCGCAGTGCCTGCCGTACCATCGGCTGTGATCAACAAATTGTTCGATGCCACTTCGATGTTGACGAAGCCGGACTTTTTCAGATGGTTCACGACCGCATCAACTTGATCTTGCGTTGGCGAGAACTGGCCCTTCATTTCTTCGCTCGACAAAGTACGTGACGACTTGCCGGAGATGATATCTGCGGCAATCGTATCCAACGCAGCCTTGTTGCGGGCTTGCAGCGTGATGACGACATGCATCGCCTCGCCAGATTGCATGGCTTCGCGCGCAATGGCGCCAGATACGTCAACAGCATGCGACTGTGTTGGCATCCACGAGCTTGTCGCAGCGTGTGAACTGGCGCCAAATGCGGTCACCAGCATGGCAGCAACAGGGAGCATCTTGAAGTTGGAACTGAATCTCATTGTTTTTCTCCGAAGTTTTTATGGATAAATCGATCTCTCCGATAACATCCTTCGAGACCTGTACAGTTACAGCGCTTCCCGCGAATGAACAATCCGCAGAAATTGGGACGAACGCGTTCCGCCATCCTGAAAAGCGGGACGACATAAACGGGTTCTTGATTGGACTACTACAGGCGTGGGGCTAGGCTGAAGAGCTATTGCCAATGAATACCATCTGCTTACTGCAATAAGCAGGCGGTCGCATTTGATTCTCCTCGTGCGCTCCGTTTATTCGCTGTTATCAGAGTTTTGCACTCACACAGCAATTAGTTTTTCTCAAGGATGCATACCACATCCTTGTGGTGCGATCAGTGTAGTGTTAAATGCCCAGACCGAATAAAAAATATCGACAAGTCGTTGCAAAATCGATACGTAAATATTGGCGATTGTTAATATAGCGAGAGAGGCGATGTAGGGAAGAAATAGAAGTGAAGAGCAGGAAAGAAAAATGGAAATGAGGAACAACCTCATTTCCATCATGAACGATTAGTACCGTAGCATTAACACGTAACCTTAACAAGCAGAACGGGCGCGAAGCCCGTTCTTGCTACCACGCTTATTGCTTCGTTGTTTCTTGCTTCGTTGATTCTGCACGCGGCTTGGCATCCTTCACGTACATATCAAACCAGCGCAGCATTTCATAGGCCAACTGCTCGTTCGATTCCATTGCCGCGTACCAATGCGGTTCATGCGGCAACATCACGAGACGGGTCGTGCCGCCATTGCCACGGATTGCCTCGAACAGCTTGACGCCTTGCAGCGGTGTCGTGCCTGGATTCGCATCGTCCGCACCGTGCACGATCAGCAGCGGCGTCTTGAGCTTGTCGGCATAGAAGAACGGCGACACTTTTTCATAGACTTCAGGCGCTTCCCATACTGAGCGGCGCTCATTCTGGAAACCGAATGGCGTGAGCGTCTTGTTGTACGAACCGCTGGTAGCGACGCCTGCACGGAACAGGTCGGAATGCGCGACCAGATTGGCGGTCATCAATGCACCATGGCTGTGGCCGGTGACGCCGATGCGATCCGGGTCGGCGACGCCTAAGCGTACCGCTTCATCGACCGCTGCCTTGGCGTCGGCAACCAGTTGATCCATGTAGGTGTCATAGGCTTTCTTCGGATCGCCGACGACGGGGAAGGACGCGTTGTCGATGATCGCATAACCTGCCAGCAGCATCAGTCGATATTGACGTAGGCGCGTGAACGTCTCTTGCGAACCGGTGACCTGCCCTGCCTTGGATGCGTCCGCGTAATCCAGCGGATAAGCGTACAGGATGGTCGGCACGCGTGTGCCTTCCTTGTAGCCCGGTGGCGTGTACAGCGTGAACGACAAATCGAGGCCGTCTGCACGCTTGTATTTCACCAGACGCTTCTTGATTTCGCGCACGACAGGTGTTGGATCGGCGATATGCGTCACAGCCGTGCTGGTGGACGTGAACTTGGCTTCGCCTGCTGGCGCATCGATGGCAGCGCCCAGGGTTCTGGTATAGGCATTCGGTGGGTCCATGACCGATTGATGCCAGGTCAGGAAGCTCTTCTCGTCTTTGCCGGTAAAGCCGATGAAACGTTCATAGGCTTTCTTGTCGCTGCGGAAAAGGCGCTCGGACGTCAGCGTCTTCAGGTCAAAACGGTCGAGGAAAGGACGGTCACCATCAGGCGATGCGCCATTGCCACTCAGGAAGATCGCATCGCCATCCTGACGCAGCACCCAGTAACCATTGGCGAGTTGACGATAAACGGGGTTACCCGGATCAGCGTATTTTTCATCGCTCGACAAGTCCCAGATCACGCGTGGTGTCTGCTTGGGATCATCGACGTTGACCAGCGAGACCTTTTTCCAATGGCGGTTCTGGTCGAACTCGTGCAGCAAGGCCACGTTGGTTTGATCAGACCAGCCGAGACCGACGTAACGTTGCTCGGTGCGCAGGATTTCTACAGGCGCGGTCGTGAACGGTGCTTTTTGCAGCATGACTTTATCGCGCTGCGGCACATTGACGTTCCAGTCGCCGCTATCCAGTGATTCGGCCCAGACCAGCGTAGCAGGGTCAGTTGCGCGCCAGGAGAAATCACGCGGCCCCAGCGGTACGCCGTGTATAGGCACGCGGTCTGCGAGCGGCAGCGATGCGATTTGATGCGTCGTGATCGCGTTGGTCTTGGTGATGTCCCAGACGTTGATATCTTCCGGGAAGCGCTCGTAGGTCGTGACGTAGGAATACGGCTTGTGCAGCGAACCGACCAGCACGTGCTTGCCATCAGGCGCGGTATCGACGGTTACGTAGCGCCCCACGGCACCCAAGGGCTTGACACTGGCGGAAGCGACATCGACCAATGCCAGTTGCGTCGCCGCATAGTAGTCGAATACGTCTTCGTCGTGCTTGTTGGTCAGCGTATCGCGGTTTTCATAGGTGCTGCTTTGTCCGCCCTTGCCATCGGATTCCTGGATGCTTGGGCCTTCCGGCACCTTCGGTTCCGCTGGCGGTGGCCCCATGTGTTCAGGCACCAGCTTGACCAGCAAAGTTTTCTGGTCTGGCATCCATTGCAATTCGCCCTCGAACATCGGGTTTAGCCTGGCACCGGATACACGCCGGATCGCGCCGCTTTGCGCATCGCCGATCCACAATTCCACTGCACTGGCAGTGGTGTTCTCAAAGGCGAAGTGCTTGCCGTCCGCGCTCCAGACCGGCGCATTCGGACAAGCCCCCGCTGGCAAAGCGATGTGGGTTTGCGCACCGGATGCGACCTGCACCAGATCAAAGCTGGTAGCACAAGGCGTAATGCCATAACCGCCCGGCGTATCGTGCTTGCTATGGTTGGCAGGTTCCACGCGCACACCTGCCAGACGCAGGAAAGGCGTCGCCACGCGTGCAATCGACGGATAATCCTGCCACGACACCAGCAACAGCTTGTCGCGCGTAGGGCTGACATCTGGCACCGGCGGCGAAGGCGCGTGCATCACATCCAGAATGTTCTTGGGCGGCTGGTTATAACCCGATGCGCTTGGTTGCGCTTCAGGCGCTGCCTGCGTTTGGGCCACAGCCAAAGCAGCGCTGATCAGCAAGGCGACACGGCGCAGGCCGGGACGGGAGGGAAATGACATCAATATTCTCCGAGTTGATTTTGTTCGTTTTGATGGGTGTGCGAACTACGCAATGTGCATCATACCGGGAAAGCAAGAGAGCATGGTGACAAAGAAAAGGAAGCCAGCAATTTCGGTCGTGCGATAATGATGCGCCTTCCGATAGAAAGACACTTGCGCCCCACGCACCCCGTTTTGAACGCTCATGAAAAAACTTCTTCCTTTCATTTTCGCCGCGCTGGCTGCATGCTCATCGCCCGTCGATACCGAAGCCGCACGACAGGCAGTCCGCGATTTTCATGATCAGCTCGACACCAGGCAATTCAATACCATTTACGATCGCTCTTCCAGCGATTTCAAAAAGCTGACGACACGACAGGATTTCATCGCGTTTCTCGATGCCGTGCATCGCAAGCTGGGCGAATCAAAATCGTTTCAATTGAAAACCGCAACAACTACCTATACCCCCTCTGGCACGGTGCTCACACTCGACTATGAATCGACTTTCGCAGAAGGCGACGCATTGGAAACCTTTACTTACCAGAAGCAAGATAATATGCCACTGCTGGTTGGCTACCAGATCACGTCCAACGCGCTCATTTTGAAATAACGCTGTTAGCTAAAACATGAAAGCAAAACTTTACAATATCTCGATACAGGGAGCATGCATTCTCTCCCTCGTCGGCACGGTGCTTTGCATCGTCGGTATGTTTGCCCCCGGCTACAGCCATTGCGGTATTTTCGGCATTGCCGCGATGCTCTTCTTGCAGGCTATCGTGCTGGTTCCGTTTGCAGTCATCCCACGTATCGTCGTGTTTTTTCTGGAAGCGAAACCCCTGCCCTCCGCTGCACGGCGATACCTGGGCTACGCCGCAATGGTCGGCGTGTTATGCGAGATGGTGAGCATGCTCTACCTCAACTACCATCCAAGCTATGGTGCCAGTTGCATTTAAGCAGATAGCCGCCCGGCTATACGTGGCCGCGTGACAGACCATCCACCAGCTTTAACAAATCCGGCATGCGGAACTTGCCATGCATTGCTGCGATATGTGCTTTCGCCGCATCCAGCACTATGCCTGCGGTAGTCACGAACAAGGGTTTGATGCTATCGCCGCGCAGCAGCCTGGTCTCATCCGGTGTACCGACGAATTCGCTCTTGGCGACGCCGATGATCGGCAAGCTACCTTGCAGGTGGTCGTATAAATGCGCGCCGAGTCCGCCACGTTCAGGCGAGCCTAACCAGACGTAACCATCGATGACGATACAATCAAGCACGACTTCAAGCCGAGTGATTTCATCCAGCAATTTTGCGATGCAAGGCAACTCGCGCTTGTAAAACTGGCCCGGCTCGTATTCCGCAACGTCCTGCACTTCGACCACGATTTGTTACGACGGCTTGACGGCATCCCAGGTTTCAAACAACAAACCGGCGACACGCGCGCCAACTTCGGTATAGGTGACATCAACTGCGAGGATCATTTCAGGTCTGGCTTGATTTCAGAAAGAAAGCGGCGTATGCAAAGTTCAATGATGATTTCCGCGTCAACATCAGGCATATAGCTGGCATCAGAGCCAGTTCCATATCGTCCCTCCAATTCATAGCCGACAACACCATCCAGCTTGAAGAAACCTTCGACGCGATTATCGAAACATCCCGGAACCGGATTCGCAATATTGGACGGATCGACATCCTCATTCAAACTGATGGTAAAAGACCATGCTGTATGCCGGGAGCGGAAATAAAACGGGAACTGCCCCACGCAACCTTCAGCCTGCACTGGTCCCGAACCATAAATCGAATATTCCAGCGCCAGTTCCTTGTTGAATTTATCCGGGTCAGACCCGAACCTTACAGTTGACACTACCTCTTCTCCCATCAATTTCACGCCGGCATACAACAAACGATGTCAATTTACCCACATCGCTTACGCATTTGACTATAATTTACACTTAACCGGACAGACACTCTATAGATTCGCATGATGCGGTCGATAAATACAGGGAACGACAGATTCGGCGACTTTGCATCGGCGCCGTTTTCCTATTACCGACAACGCCCACATCAATTGGATTACCTCGCCCGTCGTCTTGCACGACTTTTCCTTACCCTGCTTGTCCTGACCCTCTGCCCTGGTATGCGTTGCGCAATTGCCGATTACGCCCCATTGCAGATCATCTACCCCGGCCCGGAGGATAGCGACGACAGGCGCGGCAATTACTACGTGCGCCTGCTGAAACTGGCGATGTCGAAGACCGGCGTGCCGTACACGATCAAGCCTTACACCTACATCATCTCCGGCGCGCGCGTGGTGCAGAAGCTATCCGACGAGCAGGACTTCAACATCAGCTGGGCGATGGATTCGCCGTCATGGGAAGAAAATCTCGCGACGGTGCGCGTGCCGCTCGACAAAGGCATACTCGGCTGGCGGCTGCTCTTGATCAACGAGAGCGACGCCAAAACCTTCGCACAAATCCACACGCTGGCGCAACTGCGCACCTACGCTGCGGGACAGCAGCGCGACTGGGCTGATGTCGATATCCTGCGCGCCAACGGACTGCGCGTGATCGGCACGTCGCAGTATGAAAGCATGTTCCAGATGCTGGAGGCGCACCGCTTCGACTATTTCCCACGGGGCATCGGCGAAATCTGGGACGAAGCCTCGCGCACCAAGGACATCCACCTCATCGTGGAACCGACCATCGCCCTGCACTACCCGGTGCAAACCTATTTCTTCGTCAGCAAAAAGAATCAGCGCCTGCACGACCTGCTCGAACAAGGCTTACGCGCCGCCATGAAAGATGGCTCCTTCGATGCCCTGTTCAACGAATACAACGGCGAAGCCATCAAGAAAGCCCGACTTGATCAGCGGGTCGTGTTTCAGTTGAAGATGCCGAAGTGAGGTCACCCCCTCTTCAGAGCAGGCACCAACCTTGATCATTCCCATGATTATGGTATTGATGCACTAGTTGGTTTTGTGGCATGCTCGCTGCTTTTGTGAGTTTTGGTGTGCAATCCCAATCCGATCCGCACCCGTCGGCTCACATGGCAACTACGATAACCTGTTCATGACATCTCAATTTCCTCGCTTCTTCGCAAAACCCAAACTTCTCGCTGTATTGACTTTGACCTTGTTGCTGGCCGCCTGCGGTGGCGGCGGTGGAGGTTCATCCGGTGGGGGCACGCCGCCCAGCGGTGGCGGCGGAACTCCTGTATCTGCAGCGCCCACGCTTTCACTTTTTGCTGGCACGATTGGGCAGACGGCGGCAACAGCCAACTCATCGCAACAGAACGTCATCGCCAACAATTACACGACGACCTTGTGTGCCCCCAGCGGACTCGCCGTCACTCCGAGCGGCAATCTTATCGTGATCGACCCACAACGCCAGGTCGTCTATAACGTCACCCCAAGCGGGGGCGTTCAGACATTGGCTGGTGATGACTATATTGGCGTCAATAACGGCACCGGCACTCAAGCGAGTTTCGCCTTTGCTTCCGTGTCTGGATTGTATGCCAACTCATGCGCCACTTCGATGTCGCCGATACAGTTGAATGGTGTAGCGGTTGATAGCCAGGGGAATAGCTATGTCGCCGACTCCGGCAACTTCCTGATACGCAAAATCACACCGGGTGGCGTTGTCAGTACTTTCGCTGGCGGAGGAATGGGGGCAGGCTATGTGGACGGCCCGGCTGCTAGTGCGCGCTTCTATTTTCCTACTGCTATCGCCATCGATGCGCAAGACAATCTCTTTGTCACAGACTTGGGAAATAACCGTATCCGCAAAATTACACCGGACGGCACGGTCAGCACCTTTGCAGGATCAGGCACCAGTGCCAATGTTGACGGCACCGGTACCGCAGCGAGCTTCATGAACCTGGATGGTATCGCCATCGACAGCACAGGCAATCTGTATGTCACACAATATGTCGGCAATATTCGCAAAATCACGCCAGCAGGCGTCGTGACGACCTTGGCCGGTACCGCAGGCGTAACCGGCGGCGCAGATGGCACTGGCCCCGCAGCCCAATTCAATGCTCCACAAGGCATCGCCGTTGATCCCGCAGGGAATGTGTTCGTTGCCGATACCGGCGACTGTACAATACGCAAAATTACACAAGCAGGCGTTGTCACCACCATCGCAGGCACACAGGAACAGTTCTATTTCACACCTGGCGCGCTACCAGGGGGCGTTGGCATGCCAATTGGCCTTGCCTGGCACAACAATACCTTGTACGTCTCCACCTTGGAGGCCATCATCGCCATCAATAACCTGCCTTAAGCACATAACATCAACTAGCAATGCCGACATCCGAAAAAATCGACTGGTCCAATCTAGCACACGCCTATGGCGCAGCGACGGACATTCCGGCATTGCTTGCGCGATTAGGTGATCCAGATAGCGGCGACCCTGCTGCTGTCTGGCACGGTTTATGGAGCGCGCTTTGTCATCAGGGCGATGTGTACTCCGCATCGTTTGCTGCGGTACCTTGCATCGTCGAAATATTCAAACATGCGAAGACCCAGATCACATTTGATTTCTTCGCACTGCCTGGAGCAATCGAGACCGCACGTGCTACCAAGCAGGTCGCCATTCCAGCATATCTGCAAGCGGATTATTTCGCAGCGCTTGGTGAGTTGCCAGCGTTGGGCATGCCATTATTGACGCCACAATGTGACAAGTGGCTATCGCTATCCATTCTCGCAGCCAGTGCAGCGGCAGCAGGTTTGCATGGACATGCAAAGATGTTGCAGGAAATCGAAAGCGACGATATTCCAGAAGTGTTGAATTGGTATTTTTCTCGCTAGGCAATACCCGCTCTCAAGCGTTTTCCTGCAACTTTCTCCACCGCCAGCAGTCTTATCGACCAGAAGTTACAATAGACATGACCCTACCGTTCTTCCTGAACGGCGATCACTATGGGTCTTGGATAATCGATAGGAAAAAGATGAACATCAACATACATAGATCAGCGTTGCGCATCGCTACCTGCGCATTGCTGTTGGCGTTGGCTGCCTGCGCCAATAAAGACCCGAATGCACGCGTCACGGGTGACGGCGGACATTTGCATGTCAGCTCCAAGCAGCAGACCGTGGAATTGACCGATGCGGAGGCGACGACGCTGGCGCAGATTCGCGATCATCGCTATGCGCGTCTCGATGGCACGCATGCTGCATCCGCCGCCGCCGCTGCATTGCAGGCGATGGGCTTTACGCCGGTGAAAACGGATGCCGATGTCTTCGTCGTCGAAGGCGAGCAAAACCAGGTGATCGGCGACCGCTGGCATGAGGCGATCCGGGCCATGTTCAAGGCCAAGGGCATACCTTTGCATGCCAAGCCGGATCACGAAAGCATTATCGCGCTGGTGGTCGCCCGCCCCGGCTATGGCGGTGCGGAAACCCTGGTGCGCGTGCGCTTCACGGCGACTGTCTGGGATACCAGCGGCGACTCGAAGACCACCACCGTCGTGGCGAATGATCTGTACGACGAATTTTTCCGCCGCGTCGAACAATCGCTTGCCGGAGAAACTACAGGTGCCGCCAAGGCGGGGTAAGTGATAGCGTGACGACCAAGCCTGCGCACATGTTTGACGCGCAGGCTGTTTACATAACGGTTACATACCAGTCAGATTGAACCAGCGCGAATAGTGCAAACAAACCAAATTCCCACGAATTGCAAAACCCTCGATTATCTGGTCAATTTTGATCACGCACCAGATAGATAACTACCATTTAACAATTCGGCAAATGCGGCGTACGATCCTCGAACCGCGGCATTGTGTCGCATTGTGAAACCCCGTCAATGACATGCTTTGTTGCGGTGAAGCACGAAGTATCCTGATTTAGCAACTCCGAATCATCAGCCCGCGTGACGCAGCCATCCCAAATCCATGGCGGCGTTTTTCCCTGCACTGAAAAAGGAACTTTCACAATGAAAAGAGTCTTCAGCAAGGCCCTAGCCGTCACATGCTTCGCTTCAGCAGCGATCCTCTCGTCAGTTGGTGTACAAGCCGCAGATACCCACGGTTTGACAAGCGTGACATCGGACGAAATCGCCCGCGTACCCGGCCTGACCGCCGATTACGTCAGAACGCCGCATGGTTATTTCCACTCTTCATGCGTCCAACACGTCGATCAAAGCGAAGAGCTGCAGCAAGACGGCAGCATCAAGCGCGCCGACGGCAATATCCGCCAGGTAGCACAATGCGCATACCCACGCTTCACGAAAAACGGCACTCGCATTGAAGCCACCGACAAGACACCAGCTCGTCTGCCAGAAACTTACAACGGCTACCTGCAACTGGTGTCGGCCACACTCAGCTCGGGCACCAACGAGTTGACGGCCTACATGACCGTGCCATCAAATCCGACCTCGCAATCAGGCCAGACACTATACTTCTTCCCGGGACTGCAAGACGCCCAGGACGTGGTATCGATTCTGCAGCCAGTGCTGGGCTGGGATGGCTATGGTGCCAACAACTGGACCATCGCTTCCTGGAACTGCTGCAAGTCCGGCACGACCTACGTCGGCAACAACGTCGTGGTGAAATCGGGTGACGTCATCTACGGCACGATGATCAACAAGGGCGGTCAGAACTGGACCATCACCGCAACCGACCAAACCAACACGTCGCTGGCATCGGCAACCCTGGCCACCAATGGCTACAACCAAAGCTTCGACTGGGTATTCGCAGGCGCGCTGGAAACCTATGGCGTCAGCTCCTGCAGCCAATTCCCAAGCAAGGGACCAATCACCTTCAGCAAGGTACAAGCCTATGTTGGCGGTCAACTGGTCAGCAATCCTAGCTGGTCAATCCAACCTGGCACCAACAAGGAAGTTTCCTGCACCAGCGCCAAGATCGTCAACTCGACGGAAGCCACAATCAGCTACTGATAACAGTATTCTCGCCTGACAAATTTCACCAGCCCGTCGATATTGACAGCTGGTGAAATTCCCACCCGGATTCCGATTCTAACGCCGCAGCAGCAACCATCCAACCGGCGCAAACACAATCGCCAGCAGCCAGAACGCAAACACGAATACCGATTTGCACAGCGCCTTCACGAACAGGGTAACGAAGCGTTCGGTAACGTCGTCGTCATTCAGACCATCACTCTCATCACGAAACACCGCACGCATGCGCGCAGCAATGCGTTGATAGACGATGCGTGCATAAGGGAACAGCGCCGTATTGGCAAGCGCAAACAGCAAAGCCAAGGCCGATTGCAACCACGAGCCGGATGCAAACATCCCGGAAAACAGCAGGAACAACAAGGCAGGAATCAGTGCCAGCATGACGCTATGCGCATAGTAACTGGCCGAGAGCTTTTTGACGACTTCTGCAAAGCGGGACATATCCGTCCAAGGAAATGCGCATCAGCGCGGCACGGCTAGTCTATCGGATTTACCTGCGATGCAAGCGGTAATTTGCACGCACTTTCACCATCGTCCTCCTTAGCCGTTCATCCGCACTTCACGTTGGGCGCATCATGGCTTCACAGTCGGCAGTCAGAATCCGCACAGCCGTTTCACAGAAGCCCGACGCGAACGACCACATGGATACCGAGTTAAACAAAATCATATTGATCCTATTTTACACATCACCGGTGTCGGCGTTCTGCCTGGTTCGCGGTCTGAGAAAGCGTTTCTGGAAGACGCCAATATGGTTGATGGCATCGTGCGTATTTACGCTGCTTTTCGGCATCCTGCTACCAATCACGGAAAGCAGTTTTACAAGCTACTCCGGCAACCTGCTGTTTTGTGATACCTGTGTATTCGCATATTGCTGCATCACGGTTGCAATATGGCACGTCAGCCATATCGGTGTGCGCGCAATCGTCGGCAGCGTCGCACTCATTCCTCTTGCCGTGCTGATATATTGCGTGTCGTTGTTGGCAGACGTATTGGTTCAAACTAACAACTACAGCAATGGCCTCCAGCGCACTGATCTTTCCTTCGGCTATATATGCGAATACGACGCAAACCAAATCCACCTGTATCACCAATGGGGCGTATTGCCATTGATCGAGCAGAAGGTATCCGAAGATTACCTACGCTCGCCAGAGGCTCTGGCGCTCCCCGATTGCGCAGAATTTCTGAAGCAATATCAGGCACAACGCGTTTGCCAATCCGACAGCAAGCTCTGTCACGGTTAAGGTGGATTTCATGTATGACGTTTTCAACCGCCGCAACTACCTATGGTGGATCACCATCAGCGCGCTGATGCCGGTAATAGAAACCATAGGCTCCACCGTCTTCGGCTGGAGTGCCAGCAATATCAACACCAGCATGCCTGCGTGTTTTTCGTATGCGATCACCTTCCCGCTGATCTATACGTTCACGATACCGCTATGGCAATCGCTGGCGCTGCGTCGCTTCGCACCAAGGCTCAGCATCAGCTACTGGTACGGCATCGTGTTGCTGGCGTTCTACGCCTACTTCATCGCGATTTTCATACTCGGCCCGACAGTATTGGCGCGGCATTTCATTTTTGATCCACAGATCAATCCCGCATGCGCTGTCTTTCTCAATCGCGATGCGTTGCCCGATATTCTGGCGGAGGTCACACGCGGGCAATCGCTGAGCCTGATGGTGAGCTATGCGGTGATTTTCATTCTGCTGCCTGCAATTGCCCTGGGGGTGAAGTCTGATATCTCGTGGCGACACTTCTTCGTAGCACGCCTCGCCTCGACATGCGTGGCAGTTGCTGCACCGATGCTGACGACGAAACTGGTGGGCGCAGCCTATCCGCTCGCGCAATGGCAGAGTGATGCAAGCTGGCTCACCTTCTTCAACATCGCCACCGTCCGTGCTATTACGGGCGCGATTGAAGGCACAGTTGCCTGCATCGTGCTCGCAGCATTGGCAAGCCGACGCGATCAACGCATCAAGAAGCTGGTGCCGATAGAGCTGCTGATCTGGTTGATCCTGGCCTTACAGTT